>ERZ777011.3053-NODE-3053-length-11605-cov-8.134719_pt1 | contig 11605 bp, 13 predicted proteins | sample MGYA00374964_ERZ777011 | MGnify/ENA primary metagenome ERZ777011 (study PRJEB29310, sample SAMD00008975) | mouse gut metagenome | study: EMG produced TPA metagenomics assembly of the Metagenome analysis of fecal microbiota from mouse which was promoted...
TGTGATTTCCCTACGCAAACTAACTTCCGTTAACAATCGTTTTTAAACAACCTCTCAAACTCGAGAGGGGTGCACGCCGAAGGGCGGGCTGAGAAATACCCTTAGAACTTGAAGCGGTTAGTACCGCCGCAAGGACTCGTCTACAACTTGTGTCTGATGCTGAATTTGGCGTCAATCCCCTCTCGGCTAATCTTTGTGAAATGAAAGTAGAAATAAATCATCACGAAGTAGCTGTAGAAGGCGATTGCAAAACACTTCTGCAAATACTCGAACTGGAAAATCTTGACGGCCGCGGTATTGCCGTGGCTGTGGACAATTGTGTGGTACCGCGTGACCGCTGGGCTATTACCGAGCTCGTCGACGGCATGAAAATAACGGTAATACGCGCTGTTTGCGGAGGCTGATGGAAACAATAGCCATAACACCGCCCTATTTTTATCCGCATGAGGCCGAGGCGATAACGGCCATGTTAAGCGGGGGCGAAGTAAGTCGCGTGCATTTACGCAAGCCCGGCTGCGAAGCCGAAAGCATGGCGGCGCTGATTGCACAAATCCCGGCTGAATTGCGTGAGCGCATTTCGCTGCATGACCACCATGAACTTGCCGCCGGCTACGGTGTCGGAGGGGTACATCTCAATAGTCGCTATCCCGTGGCCCCCGCAGGCTGGACCGGTCTTGTAAGCCGCTCGCTGCACAGTGTCGACGAGCTGCGTCTACATGCTGCCGACTACGACTATGTGTTTATCAGTCCTGTGTATCCGAGCATATCCAAGCCGGGGTATAAGCCGCGGTTCACCGTCGAGGAGTTGCGACCATATCTGTGCCACAAGGTGTATGCCCTCGGTGGCGTCACCCCCGCGCGGCTGGGCGAACTCGAGGCCGCAGGTTTCGGAGGCGCGGCCATGCTCGGGGCGCTATGGAAGGCCGTAGTTAAGCCCGGACATTTCCGCCTGCAGTTCATATCGCATGGCGACAGTGCCGATGCGCAGCTGCAGGGAATCGAGGCTGTATTACGAGGCGGTTGCCGCTGGGTGCAGCTACGCATGAAAGACACTCCGCAGGCTCTGGTGGCCGAAGTAGGGCGCAAGGCCGCCGAATTGTGCCGCCACTACGGAGCTACATTTATTATCGACGACCACGTGGAACTGGTGCACCTCCTCGGTGCCGACGGTGTGCATTTAGGCAAAAACGACATGCCCGCCGACGAGGCCCGCCGGCTGTTGGGCCCTGCCAAAATCATAGGTTCAACAGCCAATACCCTCGGCGATATACGTGCCGCTGTTGCCGCCGGGGCCGACTATATAGGTCTGGGGCCATTTCGCTTCACCACTACCAAGAAGAATCTCAGTCCGGTTCTCGGGCTCGAAGGCTACCGCAGCATAATAGCCGCCGCACGCGCCGAAGGCATAACCGTGCCTGTAGTGGCCATCGGAGGCATCTCAGCCTGCGATGTGGCCACGATAAGGCAGGCCGGAGCCGCAGGCGTAGCAGTAAGCGGCAGCATACTGCGAGCCGAAAATCCTATTGAAGAAACAAAAAAATTCTTATAAACATGGAAAAACTTGTAATCGGTGGCCGCGAGTTCAGCTCGCGCATATTTTTAGGCACCGGTAAATTCCGCAGCAACACCGAGATGGAGCAGGCCATACTGGCTTCGGAAACAGAAATGGTAACTGTAGCCATGAAGCGCATCGACATGGGCAACCGCAACGACGACATGTTGCGTCATATAACTCATGAAGGCATACAGCTGCTGCCCAACACCTCAGGTGCCCGCGACGCTCGTGAGGCCGTGTTCGCCGCACAATTAGCCCGCGAGGCCTTCGGTACAGAATTTATAAAACTCGAGATACACCCCGATCCACGCTATCTGCTGCCCGACCCGGTGGAAACCCTGAAGGCTACCGAAGAACTTGCCCGCCTGGGTTTTGTCGTGCTTCCGTACATACAGGCCGACCCTGTGCTGTGCAAGCGGCTCGAAGAAGCCGGCACTGCCGCCGTGATGCCTCTGGCCGCTCCTATAGGTTCCAATAAAGGTCTGGTTATGCGCGACCTGCTGCGCATAATCATAGAGCAGAGCAATGTGCCGGTAGTTGTCGACGCCGGTCTGGGCGCACCGTCGCATGCGGCCGAAGCCATGGAAATGGGTGCCGATGCCGTGCTGGTAAATACTGCTATAGCTGTGGCCGGCGACCCGGTGCGTATGGCCCGTGCATTCGCTGCCGCCACCCGTGCAGGCCGCGAGGCATTCGAAGCCGGGCTGGGTGTGGTGAGCGACTGCGCCGATGCCTCGAGTCCGTTAACCTCATTCCTGCTGTGATGTTTTCCGACGAACTGGAAAAATACTCCTGGGCCGACACCACGGCGCAGATTGCAGCCATGACTGATGCCGACGTGCGTCGCGCCCTGGCCCGCACCGTGCTGACCGACCACGACTTCATGGCCCTGATATCGCCCGCAGCCGAGCCGTATCTCGAACTTATGGCACGCCGTAGCCGGGCAATCACCGAGCAGCGTTTCGGCAAGGTGGTGAGTATGTACATACCCATGTACATAACCAATTCGTGTACCAACTCGTGTGTGTACTGCGGTTTCAACCGTCACAACCGCATAGACCGTGTGGTACTTACTCCCGAGCAGATAGAGTGCGAGTGCAAGGCCATAAAGCAGCTCGGACCCTTTGAGAATCTGCTGCTGGTAACGGGCGAGAACCCGCGTATAGCCGGCGTGGAATATATTGAACAGGCCCTGAAAGTGTGCCGCCCATACTTCAGCAATCTGTCGATAGAGGTGATGCCGCTTTCGGCCAATGACTATAGCCGCCTGACCCGTGCCGGCCTTAACGGCGTGACCTGTTTTCAGGAAACATACAACCGCGAACGCTACAAAATCTATCATCCCGCAGGCATGAAATCGAAATTCGAATGGCGCTGCGACGGCTTCGACCGCATGGGCATGGCCGGAGTGCATAAAATAGGTATGGGTGTGCTGATAGGTCTGGAAGATTGGCGTACCGATGTGACCATGATGGCCCGCCATCTGGCCTATCTGCGCAAGAAATACTGGAAGACACGCTATGCGGTGAACTTCCCGCGCATGCGTCCGTCGGAGTCCGGCTTTCAGCCCAATGTGGTGATGAGCGACCGCGAGCTGGCACAGCTCACCTTTGCCTTCCGCCTCTTCGACCATGATGTGGACATAAGCTACAGCACCCGCGAAGACCACCGCCTGCGTAATAATATGGCCACACTCGGTGTAACCTCCATGAGCGCCGGCAGCAAGACCGATCCGGGCGGCTACGCGGTGTATCCGAGTTCGCTGGAGCAGTTTGCCGTGAGCGACCGTACTTCGCCCGGCGAGGTGGCTGCCGACCTGCGCGCTCTCGGGCGCGAGCCGGTGTGGAAAGACTGGGATGCTGTATTTGACGAAAACTCCACCCGGGAGGCTGAATACTGCAGTTGAACCATGGAAGAAAACGAACGTTATTCGCGCCAGACCATGCTGCGGCAGTTAGGGCCAGAAGGCCAGCGCAGGCTTATGGAGGCACGTGTGCTTATAGTGGGCGTGGGCGGCCTGGGCTCTGCTGTCGCCACTTACCTGGCCGGTGCCGGAGTAGGGTATATAGGCCTTGCCGACCACGATGTGGTAAGCATCAGCAATCTACAGCGCCAGACATTGTACTCCGAGGCCCAGACAGGCATGCCAAAGGCCATTGCCGCCGCCGGACGCCTCGCCGCCATAAACTCCGAAATCAGGCTTGAGCCCCTGTGTGAAGGCTTTACCGAGGCCAACGCTCCGGGGCTGACAGACCGTTTCGACCTCGTTATGGACTGCTGCGACAACTTTGCCACCCGCTACCTTATCGACGATGCCTGCGCCGCAGCCGGTCGCCGCTGGGTACACGGAGCGCTTAGCGAATTTTCCGGCGAGGTGACGGTGTTCAATCCTGCAGTCGGGTATTGCTATAGCCGCCTTTATCCCGACCGCGATTACCTCTGTGGCCTGCCTCAGAGAGTAAAAGGCGTGATAGGCGCCGTGGCCGGATACATAGGCTGCCTGCAGGCCTGCGAGGCTATAAAACTGATTGCGGGCTTCGGAAAGCCACTCGAAGGCCGGCTGCTGACAGTCGACTGTCTTGAAATGACTACACAAACTATAAATTACTGAACAATGGAAACGAAATGGAGCATCTCGGCATGGAAAGCCGCCGAGCCGGTTTACGAGGCGATACTCAAACTGCCGTTTATAACCGAACTAAAAGAGGGTACCCTCTCGGTCGAACGGTTCAATTTCTATATCGGCCAGGACAGCCTGTATATAAATGTATACAGTCGTGTGCTGGCCCATATAGCATCGCGTCTGGCCGATATGACTCAGGTAGAGGATTTTCTGAAATTCGCCGGCGACGGCGTGTACATGGAGAAGGCCCTGCACTCGCTGTATGTAAGCGACGGGCCACGTGTGATGTCGCCCGCCTGCCTGCTGTATACTTCGCTGCTCAAAGCACAGGCCTACGACGACGTGGCCGTTGAGGCGGCGTCTATTCTGCCATGCTTCTGGATATACTGGGCTGTAGGATGCCATATATTCCGGACTGCACGAATCGAGGGCAATCCGTACGCCGACTGGATTAAGGCCTATTCGAACGAGGAATTCGACAAATCGAACGCCCGTGCGATTGCAATCTGCGACGACCTGGCTGCGCGTGCCTCCGACGAAGTGCGCGCCCGCATGACCGAAATATTTGTGCAGGCAGCCCGAATGGAATGGCTCTTCTGGCACAGCGCATACAATATGGAGCAGTGGCCTGATGAAATCCGACACTGATATGAAACGCTATCATACAGCCCTGACTATAGCCGGCAGCGACCCCTCGGGCGGTGCCGGCCTCCAGGCCGACCTCAAAACTTTCTCGGCCCTTGGAGTTTACGGCTCCACCGCCGTGGTGGCCGTGGTCGACGAGAACACAGCCGGAGTGTACGGCGTACATCCAATACCGGTGGAGTTTGTGAAAGGACAGATACGCTCGGTGCTGTCGGATGTCGGCGCTGATGCCGTGAAGATAGGTATGCTGCACAGCAGCGAGCTGATACTTGGCGTACTCGACACGATGCGCGAGTATCCTCTCCTGCGCGACGTAGTCCTCGACCCGGTGATGGTGGCTACCTCGGGCGATCCGCTGCTGCTGCCCGATGCCGCAGGCACCCTGGCCTCGCAACTGATTCCGTACTCGCGTGTGATTACACCCAATCTGCCCGAGGCCGAACTGCTGCTTGGCCATAAAATAGACGGACAGTCCGACTTCGAGGATGCCGCCCGCGTGCTCTCAGGCACAGGTGGCGGCAAAGTGTCGGTACTGCTCAAGGCCGGACACCTCGATAACGCCGAACTGACCGATTATTTTTACAATGCCGAAAGCGGCGAGATGCTTCGCCTGACATCGCCCAGAGTCGTAACCGCCAACACCCACGGTACCGGCTGCACACTGTCGTCGGCCATAGCGGCCATGCTTGCACTCGGCTATGACCTCAACGATGCCGTGCGAGGTGCAAAAAAGTATATATCCGACGCCATAAAGGCCGGTGCCGACTATCAGATTGGCATCGGCCACGGTCCCGTCCATCACTTCCACCGGTGGTGGAAATGAGATTTCACACCAGCGCCTCGATGAAGAGCATGCACACCACGCCTGCCACCAGGGCGTAGGTGGCCTGCTTCTGGAAGCCGTGCGAGTGGGTTTCGGGTATCATCTCGTCGCTTATCACGTAGAGCATGGCGCCGCCTGCCATAGCTAACAGGAAGGGCAGGAAGGCAGCCGAAATGTCGCCGATGAAGTATCCGGCGAATACACCGGCTACCTCCAGCAGCGCCACGGCAACGCCTATAAGCAAGGTGTTCAGAAAGCGTACTCCGGCCACCAGCAGGGGTGTTATCACCACCATGCCTTCGGGCAGGTTCTGCAGGGCGATTGTAAAGGCTATCGCCATGGCATTGTCCTGGTCGCCGTTGAACGATACTCCGGTAGCCATGCCTTCGGGTAGCTTGTGCAGGGCTATGGCCATGACGAACAGCAAGGTGCGGTTGAGCGACGCATTGTTGGCGTGGCGCTCTTCTTCCTTCATACCCGATAGGTGGTGCAGGTGGGGTGTAAAGCGGTCGAGCGCTCCAATCAGGGCCACGCCACAGACTATACCCAGAACTATCTGCCACCATCCGGAGGCCGGAGTCATCTCAATCGATGGCAATATCAGACATACTATCGACGCTGCCAGCATCATGCCGGCACAAAATCCCAAAAAAGTGTCGTTCCAGTTGTGTGGTATGCGTTTTATCAGCAGGCCTATGGCGGAGCCTATGAGCGACGACAGGCCTAATGCTCCGGCACAGAACAGAAGATTGGTAATTTCCATAATGGATGTATTGTGCTGTGATTTCATAAAAGGCGCGCCCCAACCATGCGGTTGCCGGCACGCCTTTTTCTATTGATAAGTCTGAGAACGTTTATTCGAAGTCCATGGCCATGTAGTGCTGGTATGGATGGTCGCATGCCGGGCACACAGCCGGTGGCTCGGTACCTTCATATTCGTAGCCACATTCCAGGCACTGCCACTTGATGGCTTTTTTGCGTTTCCACACGGTGCCTTTCTTTACCTGGTCGAGATACCACAGAAAGTGTTCGCGGTGTCGCTTTTCAATTTCGGCTATGGCGCGAAAGTGTTCGGCGATTTTGGTGAATCCTTCTTCGTCGGCCACTTTAGCGGCTGCGATATACTGCTCGATACCCTCGGCTTCTTCCTCGGCAGCGGCTGTGGCCAGATTTTCGGCTGTATTGCCTATCACGCCGGCGTCGGGGTCGATTGTCACATTTACTTTTCCGCCTTCAAGGAGTTTGAAGAATACTTTGCCGTGGTGGATTTCGTTTTCTGCTGTTTCGCGGAATACTTGGCCTATGGGGTAATATTCTTCTTTGTCGGCCTGTTTGGCGTAATAGGTGTATCGGGTATAAGCCGCAGATTCGCTGATATAGGCTTTTACCAGATTCGCTTCGGTTTTTGTGCCTTTAATGCTTTTCTTTGCTTTTGCCATGATGTTATAGTATTGTAAGTTTAGGAATATGCAACTATAACAACATGGCAAATAATTTGGTTCAGCACATGGACAGTATGACGTCTTTGACCGACCGGGCCAGCTCGGCGGCCAAAGCGTCGGTGTGGGCCTCGGCGTACACGCGGATTATGGGCTCGGTGTTTGATTTGCGCAGGTGTACCCAGCTGTCGGCGAAGTCGATTTTCACGCCGTCAATATCGGTGATGCGTTCACCGGCATATTTTGCTTTTACGGCAAGCAGGAGTGCGTCGACATCAAGTTCGGGCTTGAGCTCTACTTTGGTTTTGTGGATGGAGTAGGCGGGGTAGGTGGCGCGGAGTTCGCTTACGCTTTTACCGCTCTTGGCCAGCAGGGTAAGGAAGAGAGCCACGCCCACTAATGCGTCGCGGCCATAGTGCGAGGCGGGATATATCACGCCGCCGTTGCCTTCGCCGCCGATAACGGCGCCGGTGCGCTTCATTTCGGTTGTTACGTTTACTTCACCTACTGCGGCGGCTGTGTAGGTGCAGCCCAGGGCTTCGGTTACATCGCGCAGGGCGCGGGTGGAGCTGAGGTTGCTTACGGTTGAGCCGGGGGTGTGGCGCAGCACATAGTCGGCAATCGATACGAGTGTGTATTCTTCGCCGAACATTTCGCCGCCGTTCTGAACTATGGCCAGACGGTCCACGTCGGGGTCTACCACGAAGCCTACGTCGGCACCGCTACTGCGCATCAGTTCGGATATGCCGGTAAGGTTCTCGGGTATGGGCTCGGGATTGTGGGCGAAGTGGCCGTTGGGTTCGCAGTTGAGTTCGATTATATTTTCCACGCCCAGGGCACGCAGCAGCTGTGGTATGATTAGGCCGCCTACCGAATTGACAGCATCGACTGCCACGGTGAAGTGTGCGTTGCGTATGGCTTCCGTGTCTACCAGGTCGAGGGCAAGAACCTGCTCGATGTGGCGGCGGTTGTATGTGGTATTGGCCGATTCGTGGCCCAGCTGGTCGACTTCGGCGAATTTATATTCGCTTTCGTCGGCTATCCGCAGCACTTCCTTACCTTCGGCGTCGTTGAGGAATTCGCCTTTGGCGTTGAGCAGTTTCAGCGCATTCCACTGGCGGGGATTGTGCGAGGCTGTGAGTATGAGGCCACCCTGTGCGTTCTCGGCCACTACGGCTATTTCGGTGGTAGGGGTGGAGGCAAGTCCTATGTTGACTACGTCGCATCCGATAGCCTTGAGGGTACCGCATACGAGGTCGCATACCATGTCGCCCGATAGGCGGGCGTCGCGGCCTACTACGATTACGCAGCGCCGGCCTTCGTTGGCGCGTTTGATGAATGTGGCATAGGCGGCAGTGAATTTTACAATGTCCAGCGGAGTAAGTCCGCAACCGGGCTCGGCGCCAATGGTACCGCGGATGCCCGATATCGATTTAATCAGTGGCATGTTATGTGTGTATGTGATGGATTATTTTATGTTGTTTTTGCTACAGGAGGTGTGCTGCTGTCAGATTTTGGGTCTGAAGTAGCGCAGGTGGTAGAGGTAGGGAATCACATTGGCTTCTTCGTCGGTAAAGCCGTAGCGCGATTTTACAACCAGATTTACCTCGCAGTCTACCGGCAGGTAGTTGAGCGGAGTCTGTATGCCTGCGCCCCACTGGGCCGATGAAGCCAGCTGGTAGTTCTGATAACGGAACGATGCGTTGATAAGGCTGAGGTCGTCTTCATTGCCCCACGATGAGCTGAATGTGCCTGTGGCCGAATCGTACGAGCGCATGTCGTAGCGCATAAAGCGGAAATATATCAGTTCGTCGTTTTTTACTTTATTGTCTTTGGTGCCGGGGTTGATTACCTGCATGTACATGTTGCCGTCTTCGTCGATTTTGTAGTAAGGAGCGTCCTTGCCGGTGATGAACACGGTGTCGGCGGGTACCTGCGGTATTACGATATTGTCGACAAGAAAGTTGTTGATGTAGTGGGCTTCATCGTTGAGCAGTTCGGCGTACGACTTGTTGTCGTCGCAGCTGCCTAAGCCCAGCGACGCTGCGGCCAGCATTACGGCCGCAAGTGTTTTTGCTGATTTCATATTTCGGTGCATGATTTATCGATGTATAGTTCGCGGTTGCGCTTCAGAAGGCTGCGGAATAGCTCGGCGCACTGCTCGAGGCTGCCCCGGTATTCGCCGCCGGCGGCATTGCGGTGGCCTCCGCCGCCAAAGTATTCGTTGCAGAGTTTGTCGACCGGAAAGTCGCCAACACTTCGCATCGACACTTTCACGTAGCCGTCTTCTTCGCGCAGGAAGCAGCTGTACACTACTCCGGGTATGGCCAGCGGACGGTTCACCAGAGCCTCGGTATCGCCTTTGCTGTAGTGGAAGCGGTTGAGCTCCTCGCGCGACAGTGTAATCAGGGCGGCATGTTCGTCGGCGAAGAGTTCCATTTTTTCGGCCAGCGCGTATCCGTTGATGCGCAGCGAACTTTCGCTGAAAGTGTTGAACAGGCGTTTGTAGAGTATGTCTTTGTTGGCGCCTTTTTTCAGTAGCTCGCTTACTATGATGTATATTTCGGGGTCTGAGGCGTTGTAAGAGAAGTTGCCTGTATCGGTCATCATGCCGGCCAGAATCAGTTCGGCGGCTGTTTTGTCGATAAGGTCGAAAAGCTCCAGACGACATAGAACACGGAACAGCAGCATGCAGGTCGACGACATCTCGGGATGAGAGATGGTCACATCGGTGAAGTCGGCCGGGTCGAGATGGTGGTCGATGAGTACTTTGGGCGACTTCGATGCGTTCAGGGCTGTGGCCAGGCGGTCAATGCGGCTCGGGGCGTTGAAGTCGAGGCAAAATACCACATCGGCGTCGCAGAATAGTGTGCGGGCGTAGTCGGAGTATCGGTTGCCGTCGACTATGTCCTTGGCTCCCGGCAGGAACTGCAAATTGGCCGACACGCTGTCGGGGGTGATGACCTTGGCGTCGATGCTCATGTTCATAAGCACGCGGCACAGGGCCAGCGACGAGCCGAGGGCATCGCCGTCGGGGCTGATATGGCAGGTTATGACTGCCTTGGTGGCGTGTTCGAGCAACTGCTTCAGGCGTGCAATCTGCTTCTGGTCTATTATTCGTTTTATCATTGACTGTGTTATTAATCCACAAAGTTACGAAAAATTTACCGGAATGTATTCCGCTTTCACACTTTTTACAAAATACCGCCTACGCGCGTGTTGGCGTAATTTTAATCTATAAATCCGGGTGGCAATGCCGATAGGGCACGGCGTCCCTGCCGTGCCCTATCGGCCGGATGGCAATTGCCATGTGAAAAATATAGTCTTAACGAATTAATCCGTCAGTAGGGCTGCTTCGCGGTTCATCAGCGGCTTGACTACGCTGTAAGGCAGCACACAGGCGGGCATGCCGTAGGCGTAGGGCGCGATTTCGTACTGCTGATATATGAATATCAGGCCTTTGTCGGAGAACAGCGGCGGAGTGGCAGGCAGCTCCAGCTTGGCCGGATTGATAAGCAGAATGTCGGAGAGGGTGGCACCCTCCTCGCAGTCTTCCTTGAAATACTGTTGCCACAGGGCCTCGCGGACAAGGTTGGTGAGTTCGGCTTTTTTGTCGGGCAGGAATATATTGCCGGCGGTTAGCATCTGTCCGGTATTGGCATCGAAACTTTGGCCGCTGCCAAGCGAACCGCCATGAGCTCCGCCCAGATATACGTAGCTGTTGAAATAATATGTCAGCAGCTTGTCGGTCCGGTACGAAGGTCCGAAGCTGTTGCTGAATTCGTACTTGATGCTGAAATCTTCTTTGACAAAGTCTTTGAAATCGCTGCGGGCGCTTTCGAGCATTGCTTTGCCGCAGGCGGCTGCCAGGCGGCTGCCCGAAGCCAGGTCGGCGGCAGAGGGTTTGAACATCCGGTCGCTGCTGTTCTGCACGCTGCGGCTGAGCTGGTCGCACAGCCATGCGCGCACACTGTCGACCAGCGGTGTTATGCCGGCCACCGGATATTGTCCTGCTACTTCTGCCTTTGCCAGGCAATTGCCCATGCGCAGCGTGTCGGCCCAGTGTACCGAGTCGGTTTCAATACGTGGAGCCTGCGAAGGTTCAGTGTCGTTGCATGTCGCGTGTACGCATGCAGTTGTATCGGCATTTGTGCCGGTGTTGCCCGAGGCCGAACCGGCGCATGCTGTGAATGAGATGGCTGCCGCCACTGCGGTTGCCACAATAATATCGTTCTTTTTCATTTCGCAAAGATACGAAAATTTACTAAATTTACGACATGAAAACTCTCAAAACTATACTTAAACTTATCGGCGCGCTTGTTATTGGCAGCATTGCAGGTTTGCTGCTTTCGTCGGGTGGCTTAGTGATGTTTACCGACAGTTCATTTTCCGATGTCTTCAGCTCGTTTTCGAACGTGGAGTTTGGCGAGATGCTTATGGCAGTACTGTTCGGTATAGTGTCTTTAGGTAACTATTCAGCGGACACACTACGGCAATAATGTTGAATTGACGTCACACCT
>ERZ777011.3055-NODE-3055-length-11601-cov-3.514291_pt1 | contig 11601 bp, 11 predicted proteins | sample MGYA00374964_ERZ777011 | MGnify/ENA primary metagenome ERZ777011 (study PRJEB29310, sample SAMD00008975) | mouse gut metagenome | study: EMG produced TPA metagenomics assembly of the Metagenome analysis of fecal microbiota from mouse which was promoted...
TTAATGTTTTCTCTTTTTATGATACTATAAAAATGTCCGGTTTTCCACTAAAAATCACTAATCCGAAACACTTGTTTTATGCTTGCCAAAACGTACACCATTTTGTGAATGTCACTATGTAGGGAGGTATAGCATGACGGATTCACAACAGCGGGCGGCAGCGAAAGCATTTGCGGCATTTTGGAAAGGGAAGGGCTATGAAAAGGGTGAAAGTCAATCTTTCTGGCTTTCCTTGCTTCGGGATGTATATGGTATCAAGCATCCTGAGCAATTTATTATGTTTGAAGAACAGGTTCACTTAGATCATACAAGTTTCATTGATGGTACTATTCCGTCGACAAAGGTGTTGATTGAACAAAAAGGCTTGAATAAGGATATGAAAAAGCCTATAAAGCAGTCAGACGGCACGCTGTTAACGCCCTTTCAGCAGGCGAAGCGTTATATCACTGAATTACCGCTGTCACAGCACCCACGCTGGGTTGTGACCTGTAATTTCAGTACATTTTATGTGTATGATATGGAGCGTCCAGGCGGTGAGCCGGAAGAAATTCTTCTTGAAAATCTGGAAAAGGAATACTACCGGCTAACATTTTTAGTTGATACCGGAAATGAGCATTTACAACGGGAAATGGAAGTATCTATTCAGGCCGGAGAAATAGTGGGTATTCTTTATGATGCGTTCGCAAAACAGTATGGAGAGAATCCTACAGCAGAAGAACTGAAAAGCCTGAATGTACTTTGTGTCCGGCTGGTATTCTGTCTTTATGCAGAGGATGCCGGTATTTTTGGCAGGCATGGAATGTTCCATGATTATCTTGCTGTTAATGATACATACCATATGAGAAAGGCTTTGGTTGATTTATTTCAGATTCTGGATACGAAGCCAGAAGAACGGGGGAAATTCTTGGAAAAAGAACTGGCACAATTCCCTTATGTGAATGGCGGACTGTTTGCTGATGAAAAGATAGAAGTGCCGCCTTTTACAGATGAAATGCGGGATTTGCTACTGAATAAAGCAAGTTCTGAATTTAACTGGTCTGAAATTAGCCCTACTATCTTTGGGGCTGTATTTGAAAGTACACTAAATCCAGAGACACGTCGCTCTGGAGGAATGCATTATACTTCTATAGAGAATATCCACAAGGTTATTGATCCGCTCTTCCTTGATGATTTGCGGAATGAGCTGACAGCGATTTGCGAGCTGACGGTAGAACGTACACGGAAGAAAAAACTAGAGGATTTTCAAAGGAAGCTAGCATCACTGACGTTTTTAGATCCGGCTTGTGGCAGTGGAAATTTCCTGACAGAAACTTACCTTTCTATCCGGCGTTTGGAAAATCGGGTGATTTTGGAATTACAACATGGACAGATTGTGTTTGGCGGTTTGGAAAATTTCAGTCCGATTAAGGTGTCCATAGAACAGTTTTATGGAATTGAGATCAATGACTTTGCCGCAACTGTAGCAAAGACAGCATTGTGGATTGCAGAAAGCCAGATGATGAAAGAAACAGAAGATATTGTGCATATGTCTCTGGACTTTCTGCCATTGAAGTCTTATACCAACATCACAGAAGGGGATGCGCTTCGGTTGAATTGGGAAAGCATTGTATCAAAATATAAATTGAACTATATTATGGGAAATCCACCGTTTCTTGGCGGTATGTTTATGTCGGATTTTCAGAAGAAAGAAATTCGTGAGATATTTGATAGTGTGACCGGAGCAGGTGAATTCGACTATGTTACAGGCTGGTATAAAAAAGCGGTAGAGTTTACCTTGGGAACTCCAATCTCCTGTGCCTTTGTATCTACGAATAGTATCTGTCAGGGAAGCCAAGTAATAACATTCTGGAAACATCTGATTGAAAGGTACAATATCCATATAGATTTTGCGCATACAACCTTTATCTGGAATAATGAGGCACAGAACCAAGCAAAAGTCCATTGTGTAATCGTTGGATTTTCCGGAATAAAAGCAACACCTAAACCGAAAAAACTATTTTCGAGCGAGAATAATTATAAAATATGTGAACAAATCAGTCCGTATTTGACGGATACTCCAGTGATTTTTGTAGAATCAAGAAGTACACCTATATGTGATGTACCTAAAATGAGATTTGGAAGTATGCCACGGGATGGGGGCGGCTTTGTACTAAGTCCAGAAGAAAAAGAAGAATTGGTGAAAAAAGAACCATTAGCCGCTAAGTGGATAAGACCATATATTGGTGCGGTAGAATTTTTGAACAATAAGGAACGCTATTGTTTGTGGCTTGTAAATGCAGATCCGGGAGAAATAAGTAAATGCCCTACAGTTAAAAAAAGAATTGAATTTGTGAGGGAGACCCGTGCATCTTCAAAGGCAGCTGGTACAAGAAAGTTCGCAGCAACGCCTACACTTTTTTGTCAAATAGCGCAACCAGATACAGATTATATCATTGTTCCAAAAACATCATCGGGTAAACGCCGGTATATACCGATTGGTTTTATGGATAAAGACACGATTGCAAGCGATCTTGTATTTTTGATTCCAGATGCTGGGTTATATGAGTTTGGTGTGTTGATGTCAAATGTACATAATTCGTGGATGCGGTTGGTAGCGGGTAGATTAAAGAGTGATTACAGATATGCAAAAGATATTGTATATAATACGTTTGTGTGGTGCAATCCAACTGTTGAGCAGAAGGCTAAAATTGAAAGCACAGCACGGGGAATTTTAGAAGCAAGAAAGCTGTATCCTAACAGTACTCTGGCAAATATGTATGATGATGTTCTGATGCCGCCAGAACTTCGTAAGGCGCATCAGCAGAATGATAGGGCTGTTATGCAGGCATATGGATTTTTAATTAAGGATACGACAGAAAACAGCTGTGTAGCTGCATTGATGAAAATGTACCAGAAGAAAATTGTATAAATATAGTGATTAAGCCAAAGGCGATCAACGGTAGAAAAGTTGGTCGCTTTTGTTTTGCCCAATATATAAAATGCGGGCAGGTGTACAGAGGGCGCAGCCATTTGTGCAGGAGTGCAGAGGATGCAATCCCTCTGCTCTGGGTACAGGGGCGAAGCGCCCTGTTGGGGTCAAGGGGCAAAGCCCATTGGCGGGTTAAGGGCGGCAGTCCTTATCGGGTCAAGGGTGAAACGCCTTGCCCAGCTAGAGTTGATGCTTGCGTCAACTCGTACTGGGTATTATCTGACGCAAAAACCGGCAGATTCGGCAGTAAAGCTGCCTTTCTCGCAGAGAGAAACTTGAAAAGAAGGAGGAAAGAATGAAGCTGACCAGACACAACGGCAGAGCCGGGAAAAACGGCACTTACAATCCCAAACACAATGACCGGAGATTTGATGTGGCGAACAGTGAACATATCGACGTGGAACGGACAAGGCAGAATATTTACTGGAACTGCTACACCGGCTTATCCTCTGCCCTGACAAGGGAGAGGGGCGGGGGAAACGATTATTCTTTTGAGAAGATTGAACGGATTTATTACTATGAACATTATGCAGACCATGTACAGGCGCAGAACGAAAGGAACGAAAAGACCCGGCATACAGAACGTAACCGGACAGTGGATGATTTGCTCACCAACAACAAGACCTGCCCGGAAGAAAGCATTTACCAGATCGGCACGGTTGAGGAATCTGTTCCGGGGGAACTGCTGGCTGAAATTGCAGTGGAATTTTTTGCAGAAATGGAGAAAAGGTTTGGTTCCCACATCCACATATTAGACTGGGCGCTGCATCTTGATGAAGGTACTCCGCATATCCATGAGCGGCACGTTTTCGATTGTGAAAATAGATACGGGGAATTATGCCCGCAGCAGGAAAAGGCGCTGGAAGAACTTGGAGTGCCGCTCCCGAATCCGGACAAGAAAAAGGGCAGGAACAACAACCGCAAGCAGACTTTTGATGCGGAGTGCCGGAAGATGCTTTTCCGCATTTGTGCGAAGCACAGTCTGCATTTGCAGACAGAGCCAAGTTACGGTGGAAGGGAATACCTGGAAAAGCAGGATTTCATCATTGAAAAGCAGAAAGAAAAGCTCTCTGCACAGGGAGAAATCCTAATGAAAAATACCAGAGCCATAGTGGAGCAGGAGAAGAAATTTGATAAAGCTGTAAAAGCTGTTTCAGAGAAAGAAAAGGAATTGGAAAAACAGGAAGGGCTGATTGAGGAAAAGGAGCAGGAACTTTCGGAAAAGCAGGCGGCGCTTGCCACTGTCACCATGAAGATTGCAGACATAGAATCACTGGTGGAGGAAGTGGCGAACACGGCTTATGAGAAAGCTTGTGAGGTCGTAACGGATACCGTCCGGGCAGAGACGCAAAAAGAGGATATCCGGGCAGTTGAGGATTATAAAAAGTGGCTGGCTTCGCCGGAACGGAAAGCCCCGAAGGAGAAACGGGATTTTGCCGTAAAGTGCCTGGGCACAATCCAGGAGCGGATAAAAAATGCGGCGCAGAAAGTGTTGGGAAAAGTCCAGTCTGCACTCCAAAAACCGGAAGTAAGGCTTGCGAATAAGGAACAGATTAAGGAGAAGGCAAAGGAATCTATCAGGGACAGACTTGCAAGGGGGAAAATAGAAGCAGACCGGGAGAACCGGGAACGCATGGAGCGTAGAACCGGGATAAAGCCGGTAACAAAAAAAGGTATGGAAATCTGAAGCATTTGCTTTTCTTTACGGAGACAGCAGATGCTTTTTTATTTCGGAAAGGAACGGTATGAATGTATTTCAGGCAGTAAAGGAAAATGTAACAGCAAGGCGGGCAGCGGAGATGTACGGCATCCGGGTGAACCGGAATGGTATGGCGTGCTGTCCATTTCATGATGACAGACATCCAAGCATGAAGGTAGATAAACGTTTCCATTGTTTCGGCTGTCAGGCGGACGGTGACGTGATTGATTTTACCGCAAGGCTGTATGGATTGAATAATCTTGGGGCGGCTGTGAAGCTGGCTTCTGATTTTGGGATCAGTTACGACAACAAAGGGCGTGCTTCTCCCCGCCCGGTAAAGAAAAAAATATCGGAGGAACTGAGGTTAAAGCAGGCAGAGCTGCAATGCTTCCGGATATTATCGGATTATAACCATTTATTGGATAAATGGAAAACCGAGTATGCGCCGGAAACACCGGGGGAAGAATGGCATCCCCTGTTCGTAGAGGCTTTGCAGAAGCAGACCTGTACGGAATATCTGTTGGACACTCTGCTGAGCGGTACGGTAGAAGAAAAAGCCGCTGTTGTCAAAGAACGTGGAAAGGAAGTGATGCGGATTGGAGAAAGGATTTCAGGACTTGCCGCCCGCTACAAAACAAGCCGTAATGAACGCAGCGGACTTGCTCCTACCGGCACTGACGGTCGATGAGGTAAGGGAGAGCCTTTCCATGACACAAAAGGGACAGACAGCGAACACAATTGGGAACTGTAAGACCGTGTTCCAGTGTGATCCGCTTTTGAAAGGGGCAATTCGGCTGAATCTATTGACAGAGCGGATTGATATTGTACGGGATGTGGGATGGCGCAGGAACACCAGCGCACTTACAGATACGGATATTAAATATCTGTTCCTTTATTTTGAGGAAAACTATGGACTGACCAGTGAAAAGAAGATCCAAAATGCCCTAGCAATCGTGGCGAATGAGAACTGCTATCATCCTGTCCAGGATTGTCTGAATGGGCTTGTCTGGGACGGTACGCCACGCATCCGTTCCTGCCTGCATCATTTCCTGGGGGCTGATGCGGACGACTATGTAGAGGAAATGCTGAAGCACTTCCTGTTAGGGGCAATCCGGCGTGTGTTCATGCCCGGTTCAAAATATGAGGAAATGCTTTGTCTGGTAGGCGGGCAGGGAGCAGGGAAATCCACCTTTTTCCGCTTACTGGCAATAAAAGACGAATGGTTCAGCGATGATTTAAAGAAGCTGGATGATGACAAGGTATATACGAAGCTACAGGGGCACTGGATTATTGAAATGTCGGAAATGCTTGCCACCAGCAACGCAAAGAGCATTGAAGAGATTCGCTCTTTTATCAGCAGGCAGAAAGAAACCTACCGGACGCCCTATGAATCCCAGCCGAAAGACCGGCTCCGGCAGTGCGTATTCGGAGGTACATCGAACCGGCTGGACTTCCTGCCCCTTGACCGTGCCGGGAACCGGCGGTTCCTGCCGGTGATGGTCTGTCCGGAAGATGCCAAAGTACACATTTTGGAGGACGAGGACGGTTCCAGAGCCTATCTTTTGCAGGTGTGGGCGGAAGCCATGGAGATTTACCGGGGCGGGAATTATTCCATGAAATTCAGTAAGTCCATACAGAAGAAATTAGCGGAGGTTCAAAAGGATTTTATGCCGGAGGATACCGAAGCCGGGATGATTGTCGGTTTTCTGGAAACCTATCAGGGGAACCAGGTATGCTCAAAACAGCTTTACCGGGAAGCTTTGCATCATGAATATGACGAGCCGAAACGCTGGCAGATTCACGACATCAACGAGATTATGAACTCTGTTGTCACCGGCTGGAGGTACTTTTCCAATCCCAGGGCATTTGCCGGATACGGCAGGCAGAAAGGCTGGGAACGCATACCGGATTCCAGCAACGAACTGTCCGGCAACGAAGCCGTTTTTTTAAAACTGACGGAGGAAGAAACACGGCAGTTGGAGCTTCCGAAGGAGTGGCTGGAGTGATTTTGTGTGCTGGTTGCCGGGCAGGTTGTTGTTTTGTTGCCGGGTTCGTTGCCGGTGAATATGCTGCCCTGTTGTTCGGAAAACCGCTTATTTTAGGAGAATTTTATTATTGTCTGTATTTTAATGACAACGAAAGCAACGAGAAATTCATGAAAAATTTAAAAAGCAATAATAACAGGCCAGATATTAGATTACAGGTTTTACGCTGTCCGTTGTTGGACTTCGTTGCCGTGTTCCTTTGTCTGGCTATTTCATTTATGGAGGTAAATGCTTATGCAGAGAAATTCAGAAAAGAAAAAAGAGAAACAGGAGAGCCGAAAAAAAGTGCAGTTTATCGTGACACGGGAGTTCTCCGGCAGCCAGACCATGCAGGAAGCCTTTGAACAGCTTATTGAGCGGCAGGCCTGCGGGCAGTTTGAGGAATGGCTGGGGCGGAAAGCAGGCTAAAAAACGGTTGCAGGACGGGCGGGGGCATGGTATTATAATGGTATCGTGTCCCTGTTCATAGAGAAGGAGAATGACTATGAACAGGAAAAATCAGATCAATCAGAAGATAACTGCCCTTTATTGCAGGCTTTCCCTTGAAGACAGCCGGGAGAACGAAAGCATGAGCATCAGCAACCAGAAGCTTATGCTCAAAGATTATGCCGAGAAAAACGGCATGTTCCAGTATGAATACTATGTGGACGACGGTTATACCGGGCGAAATTTCAACCGTCCCTCTTTTCAGCGCATGATTGCCGACATTGAAGCGGGGAAAGTTGGCTGCGTGATCACCAAAGATTTATCCAGACTGGGGAGAAACTACATTGAAGCAGGCAGTTATATCGAAATCTTTTTCCCAAAGCATAATGTAAGATATATTGCAGTCACGGACGGGGTGGACAGCCTGACAAGGCAGGAAATGGATATTACGCCGTTCAAAAATATCCTGAATGACATGTACAGCCGTGACATTTCCAAAAAGGTATTGGCAGGACGCATGACCCGTTCCAGACAGGGGAAATTCTGCGGAGGACAGCCGCCGCTTGGGCTGATGCGTGACCCGGATGAAAAAGGGCATCTGATTATAGACCCTGAAACTGCGCCGGTAATCCGCCGAATTTTTGATCTTGCACTGGATGGGTGGGGCTGTATGCGGATTGCAAAGCAGCTGATGGATGACAAAGTGCCGATTACAAGGGTAAAAGCCAACACGGAATGTGATGTGAATTATTATTCCTGGGGAAGCGCAAGGATCAGCCATATCCTGCGGAACCCATTCTACAAAGGTGCGCATCTGGTCTGCCGGACACACCAGAAGGGTATCCGCTCCAATACTTATGACATCATTCCCCGTGAGGACTGGGAAGTGATTGAAAACTGCCATGAAGCAATCGTTACACCGACGGAATGGGAACAGGTGCAGGAGATCATTGACCGCAGGCCGACGATTATGAAAGGAAACGCCTGCCCATTTTACAATCTTTTTCATGGCATTATCTACTGCGCCACCTGTGGGAAATCCATGCAGGTGCGTTATGAGAAAGTCGGGAGAACCGGTAAGAACCGGTTTACCGGGAAAGAGCGGGAGCCGATAGACAAGGCATACTATATCTGCCAGACTTATAACCGGCTGGGGAAGAATGCCTGCACCAGCCACAAGATCGAAGCAAGGGATTTGTACAACCTTGTGCTGAAAGATATACAGGATCTGGCGGCAATGGCATTGAAAGATGCGGATGTATTTTATCAGCGTCTGTCCAGCCGCATGAAACGGCGATATATGGCGGATGCTTCCGAAATGCAGAAGGAATGTGACCGGCTGGAAGCAAGGAATCAGGAAATAGACAGTATGTTTATGAGCCTTTATACCGACAAGGCAAAGGGTATTCTAACGGAACAGCGTTTCCTGAAGCTGACTGCCACACTGGAGCAGGAACAGGAAGCCAACCGGAAACGGCTTCAGGACTTGATGCTGGTGATGCGCCGTACAGTCGAGCAGGAAAGCGACGTTCGGACATTTATGCAGGAAATCCGCAAATATGCTGCAATTCAGGAATTGGACGAAGCGGTCTTAAACCGGCTCATTAGTAAGATTCTGGTGGGGGAAGTCAGGAAAGTAGACGGACAGAAATGCCAGGAAGTTAAGATTGTTTATAACTTTGTCGGTGAGATACCAGCAGTAATAGAATAATGTTAACAGCCCTTTTCTAACAAAGAAAAGGGCTGCTTTTTTCTTAAACGTATATCAAATAAGGGTTATTATAAAACCCTGCTTATAAATTTCATTTGTGATTTAAAGGACATTTGGCAAATTCAAAGCAACGTCCTGATTTATTTTCCATACAAGTAACTCTTCCAGAAATTTTCTTTACAGTAATGTCCTCTAATGCAGATGCATTCTTATCAGATGTTTGAATTGTAACCTCTTTTCCCTGTACAGAACAAAACATTTTGTATAGATCTCTCCTTTCTTGAAACACAATATATAGTATATAATTTAATAAAATACCACAATATAATGAATGTGTCAATTATATTTTTGAAAATAATAAAAAATCTGTTTTTATTCCCCGGCTTCCGGGATAAACTCTAAATGGTCTAAGGCATAGCGCAGAGCCATGCACATCAATTCATTTCGGGAGCGGTCGCTTTTTGTTGCCAGAGCGTCAAATTCCTCTTGTAATTCTCGATCTATCCGTAGCGTCATGACCACCGACTTATCTTCTTTTCTATCGGGTTTCTTCTGACGTACTACAAATTTGTCTGCCATATTACACCTCCGTATTACATTTCTGAAACTATTATAAACGATTCTGCTTGACTTTTATATAATACATTATAGAATACAAATATGTAATACAATATAGTGTTACATAAGAAAAGGAGGAAATGGAAGTGAAAAACATACTGGAACAACTTTATGACGGTGAAATCTTCCCAGCAGAACAGTATTCACCTAAAGAAAGGGAATACCGGAAAATCTATCGGGAGCATTATAGCCATTACGAGGATTTTATAGAAACCCTGAGCAGGCTGGAACCGCCGCTTGATAAACGTTTTATTGAAATCATGGATGAACAACTGGATGAAATCCCATATGAATTCTCTGGAATGTTTATTGATGGCTTCCGGCTGGGGGCAAAGATAATGGTAGAGGTTTTTAGGCAAAGCTAAAGTTTGAGAATAGGAAAAAGCAGTCGCTTTGGTTGGAGCGGCTGCTTTAAGCAATATTTTCTTGTATCTGGAACATATTGGCGGAAAGCTTTTTGATATGTTTAAAAGCTTCTAAAATCAAGACCAAAAGGAGTATTACATTCTAAAAATGGTATCGGGATATCCATGCAATATTCTAAATTATAATTACATTGAGAAAAGGATGTAATATCGCAACCATAAAATTGGGTATTATCTGTTATATTATAGAAAATAAATCCAATAGGAAAAGTTGATATTTCTGAAAAGACATCAACTTTTCCTGTTTTAGTATTTATCCGAGACTGAAATGGGATAAAACGATCTGCATGCCCAGCATGTAAATATATACAGATTTTATATTTATCACAATCAAAACCATTACTACTTTCATTTAATAAAAAATCTTTAAATGTATTTCCGAATTGTTCCGTATTTAAAGAACAAAACATAGAAAGAATCTGTTTAAAAATGGCTAATAAATTAAGCGGTTCAATATGAAATGCGAGGGAATTTTTTCGTTCTTCTTTAGGTATTTTCATCACTTCAATACCAATACTTTTGACAAATTTAAAGTATGCTTCTCCATATTTCCCACCGGTAAAATTGTTGCAGCTTTCACATAATGTATAGAAGCCGATTCCTTTTTGAAATTGTTGGTATTTTAGTCCTTCGATATCCCAGGGTGCCCGATTTTCAGTTTCATCTTTTAATAATTCTTCTAAAGTACTCATTTTTCTCTTTACATTATTGAAAGCGGATTGCGGTGGGATATGTTCATAACTTAATTTACCATATTTACCGCAAATATGACAAACACCACAATGTTTTTGTTTAGGCATATGTTATCTCCTATTCAGTCTTTTCTTTAATATTATTGAAAGTCCGTTTGTTGTTTGAGCATCACTTACCGTCTTATATTTACACTCATGCAAAATATTTATTGTAGACATTATTAACTGCTTCAATATAAACAACAAATGACGGATGATCTTTGTCCCACCAACGAGATAGATACATTTCTTTCAAACTGACATATTGGTTTCTTACATCGAGCCATAGCCCTGCTGCTTTAATTTGTTTAACTTTAATTGTTACATTGCGGGAATGAGGAACTTCATTCCAAACATATTGATCGCTCCCATATCCCCAGGCATTTTTGTTATGAATCAGTCTGCATAGTGTTCCGTTAGAATTTTTGGCAACAATTGCGACATCGAAACTGAACTCAACTGTGGGTTCATTTTTAAAGTATAATAAGGATGTCAGACAAGAAGTTGAATCTTTCGCTTCAGAAAAACATTGCAGTCCTATTGCTTCATCAAGCAAAATGCGAACAGTATTTTTCAGATGGCGCAAATCATTCCAATACTCGTCTGGCGCTTTGATGATTTCAAGATTATAGTCAAGGTCAAACGGGCCATTCCCGTTCCTTGTGACCATGTTTCTTGCACCACTACCTACGAGAACAAATTGGGCACTTATTCCTTTTTCTTTGAGTTTGAAGCACACTTTTTTCAGTGTAGTTGAACAGTCTGAACGATATTTTCTGCACTCCGCTTCATCAACAATTTTGATCATTTGCATTTTTCCTTTCCGCCCATGCCTCCATTTGATATTTCTATATCAAATCATTCAATTATAGTGGTAAAGTCCATATTTGTCAATTATTAAATTCACCACTTGACAATGTGGCAAAGAACTGATGTCGCAGGACGAGATTGCGGTCATGGACGGCGGGAAATGTATCA
>ERZ777011.3058-NODE-3058-length-11590-cov-2.719636_pt1 | contig 11590 bp, 11 predicted proteins | sample MGYA00374964_ERZ777011 | MGnify/ENA primary metagenome ERZ777011 (study PRJEB29310, sample SAMD00008975) | mouse gut metagenome | study: EMG produced TPA metagenomics assembly of the Metagenome analysis of fecal microbiota from mouse which was promoted...
TGTGTATGGTCAATAACTGCTTTTCTGTCCCTGATTGAAATTGCAGGACAGCCAAGTTTCATGCAGGCTTTGCATCCTATACACTTATCAGCATCAACCCTGAAAGGTGCATTATGCTTGACGTATTTAAGCAATGCACACGGACGGCGTGAAATAATTACAGATGCTTCATCTGCCTCCAGTTCCTCTTTTATAGCTGTTTCTGTTTCTGCAAGATGATAAGGGTCAACTACACGTACTCTTTTGATTCCGATAGCTCTGCATAACTCCTCAAGATTTACGGCAGCAGCGGGGTCTCCCTTTAAATTTTTTCCTGTGGTAGGATTCTGCTGATGTCCTGTCATGCCTGTAATAGAGTTATCAAGTATGATAACCGTAGAGTTTGAATTATTATAGGCAATATTTACCAGTCCGGTCATACCGCTGTGCATGAATGTTGAATCGCCGATTACTGCTACGCTCTTATGTTCCGCCTCAGCTCCGCGTGCTTTATTGAATCCATGAAGTCCGGAAATTGACGCACCCATACAGATAGTCGTATCAATAGCATTAAGGGGAGCAGCCGCACCAAGAGTATAACAGCCTATATCGCCCGAAACCGTTACACCTAACTTTTTAAGACAATAGAACAATCCACGATGCGGACAGCCTGCACACATAACCGGAGGACGTACAGGAATATTTTCACCGAGTGAAATAAATTCCTTTTTTTCACCCAAAAGCTTTTCTGCAATAGCAGACTGATTAATTTCACCGATACAGCCGAAAATACTCTTTCCTTCAACATTGTTTACCCCGATATTACGACAATGCGATTCAATAATTCCGTCAAGTTCCTCAACGATTATTATTCTGTCATATTTTTCAGCGAAATCCTGAATAAGCTTAACAGGCATAGGATTAACCATACCTAATTTCAATACAGACGCTTTATCACCGAGTGCTTCTTTAACATACTGATAAGCTGCTCCGTTAGTAATTACACCAAACTCTGCTTTTTCAGAAATTTCCACACGATTGAGCGGACTTGTTTCGGCATACTCAACAAGCTTATCTGTACGCTCCTCAACAAATACATGACGACCTTTTGCATAAGCAGGCATCATGACATATTTCTGCGGAGTTTTCGTATATTCCTTTAATTCAAGTTCCTGCCTGTTATCAGTTTCCACAATACTCTGGGAGTGTGCAACCCTTGTTGACATTCTCACAATTACAGGTGTATCAAAATTTTCCGATAATTCAAACGCAAGCTTTACAAATTCCTTGCACTCACCTGAATCAGACGGTTCAATCATCGGAACTTTTGCAGCTATTGCATGATGACGGCTGTCCTGTTCATTTTGTGATGAATGCATTCCCTGGTCATCAGCAACAGCAATAACAAGACCTGCATTTACACCGGTATAAGCAGCAGTATAAAGAGGGTCAGCAGCAACATTCAGTCCGACGTGCTTCATACCGCAGAAACTTCTTGCACCTGCAATTGACGCACCCAAAGCTGTTTCCATAGCAACTTTTTCATTCGGTGCCCATTCGGCATACATTTCATCATATTTTGCAGCTTCCTCAGTGATTTCAGTAGAGGGAGTTCCGGGGTAGCTTGATATGATTCTACAACCTGCCTCATACAAACCTCTCGCAAATGCCTCATTTCCTAACATTAATTTCTTCATTTTTAATTTATCCTTTCTCAGTTAATTCATTTATCATATCTTTAAGCTCATTAATGCTTATTGATTTTTCTTCTTTATTATCACATATAACATACAGTCTGTTGTTTTTCCATTCCTTGAAATCTATATCATAAAAATCATAATCAGGGTCAAAAATATAACGCAGATTCATCAGATGCGGATTGAAATTCAAAGGATTTAAAAAATCACCTGCCAATACTTCCAAAGGTCCTATCCAGTAACAACCACCGTATGCAATGAGATTTTATTATTTATAATAGTGAATATCAGTTATTATAAAAGATTCTCCGTATGGATATTCACAATCATGCTCATAACCTTCCGGAATATAGTTATAAACTTCCAGTGTATCAACATCAAGACAGCTTATGCCATACAAATCAATATGAAAAGGAAAATATCTGTGACCGTTTTTATGATGGATAATTTCTGTAAACGGTTTTATATGGTCATCAAAACAACAGTATTCATATAATGTTTTATATTCATTTTTCAAAATTACTTTCTGTACAGCTAATGTAACTGAACAATTTTCTCTTTTTTCTCTGTCTTCATAAATATTGACTTCAAGGGAAAAACCATCGGATAATTCATAAATTTCAGTTCCGGCAAGAAATTTATCATCAATTACATAACGCTGTGAATCAATAAACTTATCATATTCCTTAGTTCCGTATACATTTTTATATGATTTTTTCATTGAAATCCCTTTGTTGCCATATCAAACAAAAATCTTTCTTTGATTTCTCGGGCAACTCCGTCATCATCATTTGAACCAACAATAAAATCTGCTGCATCTTTAACATCAGGATGGGCATTTCCGACAGCAATTTTTGTATCAGCCTCTTCAAACATACTCAAGTCATTCAGATTATCGCCAAAAACTATAATATGTTCAAATCCGTATGCCTTACGCAAAAATTTGATACCGTTTGCCTTTGAAGCTTCATTTGAAAAAATTTCAAGAAACCACTTATCTGTGTATGTATCCTTATAAAATGCACAATCTGCACCCTCTATTTCCGCAACAGCATTTCTTATCGGGAGCAGGTCTTCATAACTTCCTGTTGAATTAATATATATTTCACTTCCATTAATTTCGCTGACTAAATCATTGCATTCAAAAAACGGATGTAAAAATTTCTCCTTTCGTTCAGCAACATAAGTTTTCATAAGTTCATCTGTTACTTTATCATAAAAAGTGCTCAATATATTGTCAACAAATTTAAACATAAAACAGTTTACATCATTTTTTCTGAACACAGAAATAATCCGTTCTGAAACTTCACATGAAATACAGGCATTTCTTATATATTTTCCTATATTCATATCATAAACACTTGCTCCGTTATTGAGTATGCAAGGTACATTTATATTCAATTTTGAAGTTATAGGTTTTGCAGAATAAATTGTCCGTGCCGTAGCAAAGGTGAAATACATTCCGCAATCTATCAGACAGTTCAGAGTCCCAACAGTATACTCTGAAAGTTTCCCGTCTGAATTAAGAAGCGTTCCATCCAAATCGGAAATAATCAAACTTTTTTTCAAAATATCATCTCCTGACCATTAATAGAATAATTATATCATACTTCGTTAAAAAAGTGAAGATTTTATTTATTGTTAAAAAAATATTCGTTATTAGTTACAATTTTTTATGTCCAATCATGTATATTATAAACAACAAGTAAATTTTTGTATAAGCTATTGACTTCTGCATTTTTTTGTTATATAATGATTTCAGCGGAAAAATTTCCGACTAAAATCATTGAAGAGTAAAAATACGTTCGTGAAGTGCTTGCTGAACGGGGAGTTGTCAGCAGGACGAAAAGCCAAAGCTTGCGGTTCGTATTTTGCATCCCGCTTCATAGGACAACACTGACTGAGGATTATAACCTCTTTTTCTTGTCGTATGATGTGGAAAAGGAGGTTTTTATTTATGATTACAAGCAAACAAAACAACACGGCTATCGGAAACATCAGGCTTTTCGGAAATGTAAGAGTTATGATAATTTCAGGACTTTTCGTCTCCCTGAGTATTATTCTGGGAAAATTTCTGCAAATTCCGATTGGCGACAGCATACGCATAAGCTTTGAAAATTTACCTATAATCATGGCAGGAATTTTCTTTGGACCTTTTGTAGGCGGAGCTGTCGGAATCGGTGCGGATTTAATCGGCTGTCTACTTAAAGGATATGCAATAAATCCTATTATAACCCTCGGAGCCATGAGTATCGGTTTTATGTCGGGACTTGTTCATATGTTAATGGCAAAGAAAAAGCCTGATTCATGTATTACAGGATTTCTTTCAGTATTTCCGGCAGTATTTTCCGCACATATTATCGGTTCAATGATGATTAAATCAATAGGTCTTTATGTATACTATCACACTCCGCTGGAAGTTCTTATGTGTCGTATTCCTATATATACCGCAATAGCACTTCTTGAATCAATAATTATATCATCGCTTTTAATAAACAAAGCTTTTTTTAATCAACTTGAAAAGGTATGCAATTATGGAAACAAATTATAAAACAGCACTTGAATATCTGAAAACTGCTTCCATGCGTGGAAGTAAACTCGGGCTGGAGCGTATAGCCGAGCTTTGTGAAAGACTCGGTAATCCTCAGAATAAAATTAAGATTATCCATGTTTCAGGAACAAACGGCAAAGGTTCATTCTGTGCTATGATTTCAGCTATTCTGAGTGAATCAGGCTATAAAACCGGTGGATTTTCATCTCCTGCACTTACAGAAGTTACAGACAGTTTCCGTATAAACTGCAATGAAATTTCCAACAGTGATTTTGCTGAAATAATGGAGGAGATTATTCCGCACTGTGAATCTATGAATGATAAGCCTACAGAATTTGAAGTCCTGACGGCAGCCGCATATAGTATGTTTATTCGCAAAAATTGTGATATTGCAGTTGTTGAATGCGGAATGGGCGGAGATACTGATTCAACAAATGTTGTAACCGCTCCCCTGCTTTCCATAATAACCAATATCGCATCTGACCATACCGTTTTTCTCGGAAATACAATACAGGAAATAGCGTTACATAAAGCTGGAATAATAAAGGAAAAATGTCCTGTGCTGTACGGTGGAAACAACGCAGAAGCCCTTGAAATAATCAGGAAAATCGCACTGCAAAAACAATCTCCCCTGACTGTAACCGACAAAAGCAGAATCAAAAACGTCTGCTCTGATATTCATGGTACATCCTTCAGTTTCGCCGGTTTTAATGAAGTCAGAACTTCCCTGACAGGAACATATCAGCAGTATAACATTGCAAATGTTTTGACAGCTATTGAAATTCTAAGACAGTACGGGCTTGATATTCCGGATTCATGTGTAAAATCAGGACTTGCATCAGCAAAGTGGCATGGCAGATTTGAATTAATCTCAGAAAATCCTGTTATTATTTTCGATGGTGCACATAATCCCGACGGAATAAAGCAGGCATCAGAAAGCATTGAAAAATATTTCAAAAATCAGAAAATTGCACTTCTTACAGGGGTCATGGCAGATAAGGATTACAGTCTTTATCCTGAATTACTGGGAAAATATATCTCATGTGCATTTACTGTAACTCCAGATAATCCACGTTCATTAAACAGTAAAGCCCTAGCAGATGCTTTTTTAAATAAAAATATACCTGCCATTGCTTTCAATAATTTAAACGACGGTATAAAATCAGCAGTTAATTATGCGATAAAAAATAATATTCCGTTAATTGCTCTTGGTTCGCTTTATTTATACAAGGACTTTATTAAAATCCTAAATCTTCATAATCTTCACGGATAAATCTGTGATATGTTATATGACAGCCCTCGTCAGTCAGACAGTAAAAATATTCATCAGGCTTGCCATTACTGAAATAAACAAGCAAATCAAATTCATCGTTATGAATTTCTTTAATACTGACATCAGATGAATATTTATTGAAAATATCAATAACCTGTTCCATTGATACGCCATGATTTCTGACAGTTGAAACAAGTTCTGTTATCAACTCATATCCATCATTCAGATTATTTACATAAGCTGTACCTTCAGCAGATACAGTAATACAGAAGCCGTCTCTGATTGCCCTGAAAGCAATCGTACCAAGACGGCTTTCTGCATATCCAGAAAACTCTGAAAGAATATTTTCAGTGCATTCACAATCAAAAAGATGATTCAGAGAAGCCTGTATATAATTAAGACTCATCGGACGATTTTCAAAACCAAGCTTAATCTGAGCTTCTTTGATATTATCAATCAGATTTTTTTCAAATTTTGTATAATTCATATATAAAACCTCCATTTTTTATCAAAAAAATTCCAATATGTAAAATTTCCGTAAAAACTGTTTACAAATGACGAAAATTGTGCTATTATTAATGAAGAAACTATATTTAATTTCTTATTTCAAAACTAAATTAAATTGGAGGAAAGGATATTGAAACTTAAAAAAACAAATTTTTTTAAAGCTCTTACAATATTTCAAACCATAATAATATTTTCACTCGTTATTTTTATAATATGGTTTTGCTTTATCAAAAATTCAGGACTTGCTATTCCAGCAAGTAACCCTGAAATACGCACCCGTCCGATAATCGAAAAAGAAGAAACATTTTATCAGTACGACGGTAGAAAAATTATCACTCATGACAGTACACTCGGTGAAACTTTTATCCCTGCATTTGCTGATGTTCCGGCAAGCCCCCTTAACCCCGACAATTTTGTAAAGGAAAAAAACGGATTCATATCCTATAACGGAAGCGAAGTACAGAAAACCTTTACAGGCATTGATATTTCTGAACATCAGGGAAACATTGACTGGCAGACCGTAAAAAATGCAGGAATTGACTTTGTCATGATTCGTCTGGGTTACAGAACATACGGCGGTGGAGTAATAACTATAGACAACAGTTATGCAAAGAATATAGAAGGAGCACAGAATGCCGGTATTGATGTCGGAATATATTTCTATTCTCAGGCAATAAATACAGATGAGGCGATTGAAGAAGCTGACACTGTTCTGAATATCATTTCAAACTATAATATTACATATCCTGTTGTCTTTGACTGGGAACTTGTATTCAATGACAAAGCACGTACTGACAGTATAGGCGTTGAAACCCTTGCTGACTGCTGTGTTGCATTCTGTGAAAGAATCAGGGGAGCAGGATACACTCCTATGATTTATCAAAATCTCAGTACAGCAATTCACAAGCTTGATATGCCAAGAATCAAAGATTATGAATTCTGGCTTGCTGAATACAGTGATAAACCGTCATTTTATTATGAATATGATATGTGGCAGTATTCAAGCAGCGGAACTGTTCCGGGAATTTCAGGCGGAGTCGACCTGAATATATGCTTTAAAGATTACTCAGCAGGCTGAATTTTTGTAACTCTGCAAAGCTCAATACGATGATGACTTATTTGCAGTATCTCAATATGAAGCCCGTTGCATTCAAGTTCGGCTGATGTTCCGTCCTTCGGAATTTCTCCTAAAGCTGCTATAATATATCCGCCTAAAGTATCATATTTATCATCAGGCAGATTTACGGAAATTTCTTCACAGATTTTTGATAATTCTGTAACTCCCGGAATAAGCCACTGATTTTCTCCAATTTCCTTAAATTCCGCTTCCGGTTCATCAAGTTCATCATCATCAAAATCTCCGACAAGTCGTTCAACAAGGTCTGTAACAGTTATGATACCAGTCATTCCTCCGTATTCATCAACTACAACAGCAAAATGATAACCTCCTGTTTTTTTCATCTGTGCAAACAAACTGTCTGCCTTCATGTTTTCATGTACAAAATAAGGTTCTCTTACAGCATTTTCCATAATATTCTCACGACTTTTGTCATCAAGCCGGAAATAATCCTTTGCATTAAGTATACCAATAATATTATCAACATTTTCTCCGCAAATCGGAAAAAGTGAATGACGGGTGCGATGAATTGTTTCTTCCCATGTTTCAACTGGTTCTTCGCTCCAAAGCACTGAAACATCTGTTCTATGAGTACATATCTGTCCGGCAGTCATATCATCAAAAGCAAAAACATTCTTTATAATACGATTTTCAGATTCGTCAATAGTGCCTTTTTCAGCACCTGCATCAGACATCATGATAATTTCTTCCGCTGTAACTGTTTCTTTATTGTTTTCAGGGCTGATTCCCATAATTCTCAGTACCAAGTCAGATAAAAAATTCAGAAACCATACAAGCGGTGCAAAAAGAATTTTAACAAAGCTGATTACTCCTATGAGTGAAAGGGCCGTTTTCTCCGGATTCTTCATTGCTACACGCTTGGGAACAAGTTCACCAAAAACAATCATAAGACATGAAAGTATCAATGTCACAACAACTATCGATAAGGGTTTAAAAATAACTTCATAATCTTTCAGACCGGCATTATTCGTAAACCTGATTATCTTATCTCCAAAGCTGTTTGCTGCAAATGCAGCACCTGTAAACCCTGAAAAAGTTATTGCTGTCTGTATTCCGGAAAGAAAACGGGATGGTTCACTTATAAATTTCTGAAGCTTCAACGCTCCTTTGTCTCCCTCTTCAGCCAATCTGTCAATCTTTGAAGGACTGACTGATATAACGGCAATCTCAGCACTGGCAAAAACAGCATTCAGTATAATAAGTATAGCCTGTAAAATTAATTGTGATAACATAAAAAGTTCCTCCGTAAAATTTTATTAACTTCTAAAAGGCATAATCTGACACTAACATAATAAGTGCAGACTATGCCTTGATACATCATTTACGGATTTTCGGGGATTACACCCGTCGGGCGTACTGTCCATTAAAAATTTCACCTCTGATAAAATCAATATAAAATATTATAACGCATATTATATGCTTTGTCAAGTACTTTGGAAAAATTTCAAGGTTCAAGTCCTGAAATATAATCCAAAAGTTCAAGAGAATATTTTTTCGCAAACTTTATGCATTTTTCAACTGAACAGTTATCTTCCAGCATTTCAGGACAATGTGCGTCAAATCCGATTATTGCCGTATTTCCGACTTTTTGAGCAATTTCCATAAATTCGGGAGTGGGATAATGTCTATTCTGACTTAATCCCAGAAGATTTATTTCCACAGGTATATCTTTTGATTTCAAATATTCGCATAGCCTTGTAAAATGTTTTACATATGTTCTCTTATAACCGATAAAATTAAACAAATCAGGGTGTGCAACATATTTATACCTTCCTGATTCCATACCCTCAATAATCAAATCAACATATTTTTTCAGAATATCTTCATCTCTTGTAGGACTTCCCATATACCTTGAAATGTTTTCAGGAGCTATGGAATGCTGACCAAGAATCATATAATCAACCGGATAATCCGCTAAAAACTTATCCTGAGATTCCATAAGTTCCGGAACATATTCAGATTCAAAACCAATATATATTTTTATATCCTTTTCATACTCTTTTTTAAGTGCAGTAAGAGATGAAAAATATTCATCAACATCAGCCGGAATCATACGTATGCCGGAAACATAACCATCAGGAAAAATCCACGGACAATGGTCTGAAAATCCAAGTACTTTCATTCCGCTTTTTATAGCCGATTCGATATACTCCCTGTCGCTTCCGTATGCGTGCAGACACCGTTGTGTATGTGTATGATAATTAGCAAGCATAAAATTCACTCCTTTGATATGATATAAAAATTATACCATATCTTTCTGAAAAATGCAATAAAAAATTACATTTGTCACTTACTTTGTTACATTTTACATCTTATATATTTTTTTATTATATGTTAAAATAATAAAAAACAGGAGTGATATTATGAAATATATAAAGAATTTTATTATTGAAACATTAGTTGTAACCTTTGCAATTCTTACATGGAGTATTTTAAAAGTAATTAATATATATGATAAAAATAAATAAAAAAGACTGCTGTATTCAACTACAGCAGTTTTTTTATTTATTTAAAGTTATACATACAATATCCGGATAATTAAACAGACGAACAGGAATTATACTGTTTCCCAGTCCCCTGCTTACTATCATCACCGTGTCGGCAATTTTATACTCACCATCTGTATATTCAGACAAAAAACTTTGTTCAGAGCTATAACTCCACCAACAAACGGATTTATAAACTGTCCTCCGTGTGCATGACCGGATAATACCAAATCTACACCGTTAATTGCATAATACGTTAAATACTGCGGTTCATGAACAAGCAAAATATTCTACTTATTTTTACTGATATTATTGAAAAAATAATGAGTCTTTTCTTTCTTATTTTCATTCTGATTTACTTTCATTCTTTGCACAGCAACACCCCGCAACTGCCCAGAAAACCGATGAAAATGTAATATTACTGCAACCTATAAAGAATATCAGTACTCCGGCGAATGTAAGCATGAACATACAAAGTGTCTGCCATTTTCTACCTGATTTGAAATTTTTCCAGCCTGTAAACAATACTGCAAGCAGTACCAAAACAAGTGCAGCAGCTGACGGAATCCCACGTGTTGCAGCAGTATAAAGATATTCATTATATACCTTATCAAAAGTACCTTTATTATCAACTATTATATCACTAAGTTCACCCTCTTCGCCTGATGTGCCGAATGTGTAAAGCTGGGGAAATACGAGCTGTTCCGGTCCTGTGCCTGTAAGAGCATGAGCAGAAACAATGTTCATGGTTTTTCTGTTGAGGTAATAATATACATCGCTTGTACTGTCAATATCAACTACATCCGAATTAAAATTACCGCTTGCAGAAATTCTATAATAAGAATCGGCAAACCACAATATTCTGCCGTCATAAAGACGATACTGATTAATATTTCCGATGAATCCTGCCTGAACAAGAACAATTGCCATACCGGCAGGAAGAATCACCGACAGAACAGATAAAAGTTTTATTTTCGAAGCTCTCATTATAAATACTGCAACAACCGCCGAAACTATGGAAAAAACTGCACCACATATACCTATAAGGGAATATGTGAATATCATGGTGAAAGCAAAAATGCAGGCTGAAATAATACAGAATATTCTAACTAATTTTTTCTCTGTGAAAATAAATCCGATAAGTGCAGCTGTCAACGAAAGAGTAAGAAGCATTGCAAGAAACAGAGGTGATTGTACAAGACCTGATGCCGCATTTATCTGAATTTCCATGGAAACCATACGGTAAGCACTGATTTTTCCTGTAAATACCTGTATAAGTCCGAAAACCGAATTAAATAGACCTGTTCCGATAATACCATAAATCAATGTTGTAAATGTCTTATCACGCCTGATTGATGCAGCAGAAATAAAAAAGCAAAAGTAGAAAATTATTGCAAGAAGTCCTTCGCCCCTTCCTGTGTAACCATAAAATGAAATTCCTTTATCATAAGAATTGATTAATGAAATTATTCCCCATACAAGCATGAATCCGAACACACATACAGGAACAAGAGACTTTTTATCAATATACTTCTTTATTCCGCCTATCATTGCAATAATCATACAGATTACACCCGAAACCGCAAGTCCTGCCGATGATATCGCATAAATCTGCTCTCCTGAAATTACAGGTATTGCAGTTGCTATCGACGTTGTAAAGCAAGCCGTCAATAATCCGAATGAAGCAAGATTTGAATATTTTTCCTCTGTAAGATTAAGTATGAAATTAGATTTTTCAGATGAATTAAAAAGCTGTTTTGCCATTTTTAATTCCTTTCTCTATATTTGATTTATTTTTTAAACATAAATTTAATCTGTGATAAACTGTCCGTATTTTATAAAAAATACTTTTTTCAGCTTAATCAGAAGAAATAGTTATATAGTATTTATTGTCCGCACAGTCGCCTATAGTAACAGTTACACCTGTATTTACAGTCGTGTTTCCATTGCTGTCATATA
>ERZ777011.3059-NODE-3059-length-11580-cov-2.697961_pt1 | contig 11580 bp, 11 predicted proteins | sample MGYA00374964_ERZ777011 | MGnify/ENA primary metagenome ERZ777011 (study PRJEB29310, sample SAMD00008975) | mouse gut metagenome | study: EMG produced TPA metagenomics assembly of the Metagenome analysis of fecal microbiota from mouse which was promoted...
GAACAGATAAATATTTAGATTGTGATTTTATCAATAGAAATATAAAGCTAAAAGGAGATGATTGTAGCCATGATGCTTTTATTGTTCATAAAATTGACCCTACAAGTTACTATTTTAAAATTGCTAATCTTTATATTACAGCTAGTGATTTAGTTTATCTATCAGCTATTAGTGATGGCGATGCTATGTTTGAATTAATAAAACAAGATAATGGCAGTTATAAAATAAAGTCTTATTTATTAGAAAAATATTTATGTAATAAAAATGGTGTTTTAACATTAAGTGATGATAACACCAAAGAAGAAGATACAGAGTTTTATTTTGAAGATACTAATACTAAAATGTTTATTGAATCAAAAGCCGAATATACTTCAGATGGCAGATTTATAACTAAAACTGTTGATACCTTGGGTAAAGTTACAAACTATGATATAAATGAGATAAATGGACTTACTAATAGCATTAAGGATGCAAGTGATGTTGTAACATCTTATACTTATAATGATAAAGACCAAATAACTAAAGTAGTAAAAAATGAAAAAGAAGTAAATTATGAATATAATACTAATAATTTATTATCTAAAATAACTAGTGGTAATAAAGATTATACCTTTAGTTATGATGATTTCTTAAATACTAAAGAAATAAAAATAAATGATAATACATTAATAACTAATGAATATGCTCCAAACAATGGTAATTTAATAAAATCTACTTATGGTAATAATTCTACAGTTAATTATGAATATGATGAACTTGATAGATTAGTAAAAACTACTAATGATAATAATACGATTATAAATAAATATGATAATATAGGTAATTTAGCTAAAATAAAAGATAATAATGCTATTTATTCATATTATTATGATATTGATAATAAATTAAATAAATATAATTTAAAAGATAATAATTATAATAATTATGAAATCAGTTATAAATATGATGAAAATAGTAATATAACTAAAAAAGATTATACTTTAAATACAGAAAAAGAAGAAATAGAATACTTATATAATGGTGATGATGCTGTAACAAAAGTAACATTTGATAATCATAATCTAAATTATACTTATGATTATTTAGGAAGATTAACCTCTAAAAATATTGATAACCAAGCTCTTGTTTCTTGCTCTTATGTTCATAATGGAAATAAAACCTCTACAACTATAAAATCAATGCAAATAGGTGATGATTTATATGAATATAAATATGATAATTTATATAATATAACAGATATATATTTAAATAAAGAATTAATTCATCACTATGAATATGATAACTTTAATCAATTATTAATTGATATTGATTATATATCAAATAAAAAATATGCTTATAATTATGATATGGAAGGTAATATAAGAACTAAAACTATTTTTGATTTAACTAATAGTGCTATTCTTAAAATGGATGCTTTTCTATATCAAAATAATACTTGGGAAGACCAGTTAATTAGGTATAATAAAGATAATATTACATATGATGCAATAGGTAATCCAATAACTATTGGAAGTAAAAATTTAACATGGATAAATGGAAGACAATTAAAGAGTTTAAGTGATAATAACTTAAATGTCGAATATGAATATGATAAAGATGGAATAAGAAATAAAAAGAAAGTAAATAATGAAGTTACCACCTATTTTACAGAAGGAAATAAAATAATATTTGAAAACAAGAATAATAATATGATATACTATATAAGAGATGAGGAAGGAACATTAATAGGATTTAAATATAATAATGAAATATATTATTATCAAAAAAATATGCAAGAAGATATAATAGGCATAACAAATAGTAATCATGAATTACTATGTAGATATGATTATGATGCATGGGGATATATATTAAGTATAAAAGATAAAGATAACAATGAAATAACAGACTTATCTCATATAGCATATCTAAATCCATTTAGATATAGAAGTTATTATTACGATAATGAAACAAAGTTATATTATCTAAATAGTAGATACTATAATCCAGAGTGGGAAAGATTTATTAATGCAGATGGTATAATAGGAGCTAATAGGGATATACTTGGATATAACTTATATGCTTATGTAAGTAATAATCCTATTTGTAATATTGACAATGAAGGTCAAGGACTGTATCGTATATTAAAGAAAGCTAATGATATTTTAACTAAACCTATGTTGCGATTTGCATCTACTGTTATTGGTATTGTTGGCAAAATGCCATTATCTTCTAGAATGCTTAATAAATCTATAAGCAGTCCTAAAAAAGCAATTGATGGCTTGTTGAAAAACAAAATTGGAAAGTCTCCTGAATTAGAGGCGGCAGTTAGGCAATGTATGGAAAATAATTCTCACAAAGATAATTATACATGTACAACCTTTAATGGAAAAGATGGAATAAAATTTTCTTCTGATAGAGATTTAGCTAATTCTGTTGGAAGTGCACATTTTATTGTAAATAAAACTTCTAATGAATTTAATTATACAAGAATAAGTGTAAAGGTATATGATAGATATGATTTTGATAATAAAAGAGAAGATTTTAGTTTTTCCTCAATGGCAAACAACATGAGATTGTCATATCAAAATAAAGACATATTAGAGCCATATAATTGGGAAGTAAATTACTATTATTATATGCCAGGACAAAAAACATGGTATGAATCTTAAAATATATTTGAAAGTGAAAGGTATAATATGAAAAAATTTTTTAAAATTGTTGGAATAGTATTTATTACAATCAGTTTATTTTATATACAAAGAATAATGACAAAAGACTTAATAAATAAATTAAAAAATAATAATAATATATCATAGGTGTACAAAGCTAATTGGAATATAGAAAATATGCCTAATCCTAAAAGGATAAATACTGTATTGGAGTTTATAGGAGCAGGAGATATTATGGCTCTTGAAGTTATGAAATATAATAAAAATAATTTTCAAAAATTAAAAGAGATGAATATATTTAAAAATATTGAAGAAAATTCAAAAGAAGAAGTTAAAGAAATATTAGTTAATCATTTTGAAAGTTGTTTAAATAATGAGGAAGAGAAAATTTATAAATCTTATTTTGACTTAGATACTTTAAGTACTAAAGATAATTATTATGCTATATTACATAGATATAGTGAAATAAGAGGAAATATATATGAAGTTTTAGTATTAGATAATAAAGAACAATTAATGTATTCAATGCATTGTAATTTTGGTGATAAGAATAGGGCCTTAGATTAAAAATCTGGGGCTTTTTCTTTACGTTAAACTAAAATAATATTTGAAAACAAGAAAAAGAGTGATATAATATTAAAAAGGTTTTGATTATATGTTTGTAAAAATAAGACGTTTTATAGCACTTTATATAGATTCATTAATTATTTTCTTTTCTGTTTATTATTTAAAAGAATCTTTATTATTTTTATTTGATAATATGTATTATTGGTGCTTTATAGAAGCGGCTAGTATAGTTATGTTGTATAATATTTTTATTAGAAAGGATATCCTTATTGACTATGGAAGCCTAGGGAAAAAGATAATGCGATTAAAAATTTATCAGGATGGGAAGCCTTGCCTACTCGAGAAGAATTTGCATCTGATATTGAGTCTTTAAGAAAGATAGACGAATATAAAAAAGAATATTTTAGTAGTCTTAGATTAAAAAGAACAGTTGTAAGTACCGATATTATGCCTAGAGAGTTGCATGAATATAATAATATATATTTAGATTTATTAATTAATTTATTTGAAGTAAATGATAATAGTAATGTTTTATTTGATAAAATAAATGAACCTAAAAATGAAGATTTAGAATTATGTATTAAGTGTTATAAATTAAAGTTATACTTAGATAATATAAGGGAATATATAGTTGAGACTAAATTAAGGTTAATTGCTTTAAATGAAATTTTAAATGAAATAAATAATTTAAGTCATTTATTTTTAAGTTTTAATATAGAAGAAGAGACTATGTTAAAGGAGATACACAACTATTTAAGTGATATCGCAACTACAAGAGTAAAAGAAGTTTTGGTAAATATTGCTAGTTATGAAGTAGAATTTGAAGAAGAAATAGTTAATTCGAGATTAAATGAAGTAAGAGAGATGGCAATTTTAGTTATCCCAGACATAGTAGGATATTTAGAATCTTTAGATCTTGAACCTAAAATGCTAATCGCCTCTATTGAAAAAGAACTTGAAATATATGTCTATACTCATAAAAATAAACTAAAAGAATTAAGAAAAGATGCTGAAAGTTTAAATACAGATTTATTGTATTTAGATTTTGAAGATATTAAGGATAAAGAAGAAATTTTAGAAAGAATTAAGGCTTTAGAACTTGAATATAAAATTTTTAGTATTTATGGCCGAGACTTAGTAAGTTTTAATGATTTAGAAGAATTATATGAAAATAAATATTGGGTATTAATTAGTTGTATTTTTAAAGATTGTAATTTTAATATCTTAAATGAGGTAAATTTTACAGAATTAGAGTGCTACCAAAATATGGTTATGATTAAAATTAATGATATCGTGAAAGGTAATATTGTTAATGTTAATCTGTGGTGTTCGAAATATAAGGAAGAAACAAAAAAGATTATTGAGAATTTAATAGATGTTCTTAAAAGTAATGAAGAATTTTCTTTTTATGAGATATTAAATAATAGAATACTTCTAGCTTTAATTGCTGCAATTTCTTGTAGTGATGATTGGTTAAATTATTTTTTTCAAAATACTATGGTAAATATTAAGGATTACCCAGATGCTATTTTTTATCTTGATATATTTAATTGGGAAGAAGTTGTTCCCCTTGCTAGTGTTTATGAAATGAAGCAAATGTACAATTTTTATACTGTAGCGATGGGTATTACGAATAGATTTTTGAAGATCCTCTATATAAATTGTATATGCTATATTTAAAATATAAAAGAGGAAGAGAAGTTGAATATAGATTGCCAGAAGGGATAAACACTATTCATAAAAGTAGTATTGTAGACAATAGCAAAATTAATGGGATGTTAAAAGTTTTAGCTGATAAGTGTAATGGTAAAAAATTTATTATGCCAGCAACTTTAAAAAGTATAGGTGGGGACTTTTTTGATTTAATTTTTCAAGATTTGCATTCAGGTTTTAGTCTTGATATTGAGTTAAATAAACAACTAGAGGAACTACATTATAGAGCTTTATGGAGCTTAGATAGAGTAGTACTTCCACCAAATGTTAGAGTTATAGATAAAGCAATTAATTTTAAAAATCTATAGTCTTTAGAAATATCTGATTTTGAAGATGCTTCTCTTCTTAATGAAGAAGAATTATTTAAAATGTTTGTTGCTGAATCTTTTTATGCTGTGAAACTTCAAAAAGAAGGTGTTATAGAATTAGTGACTATGATAGAAAGCGGCAAGAAATGTATAAAACCGGTAGATATAGTAGTTCTGATCACTCCTATTTATATAAACATGACGAAACCTTTATAACTTTTAGAATTGAGCCATATTTTGAAGAATTAATATTAAAATCTAAAGATGGATATAGCATTAGTTTTAAAAAAGAAGAATTAACTTGTGAATGTGAAAGGGGTAGTTTACAGTTTAAGAATATTAGTAGACCTTCTTTATTTACAGAAGAGATAAGGTTAGTAATGAATTTAATAGTTCAAGAAATAGATAAAAAATATTCTCAAGAACAATTATCAAGAAGAAGAGAAATATAAGAAATTGATTATTTTTAATTGACTTAAATAACAATTTATACTAAAATACTAATATAGTATTTTTCTAAGGAAAGACCAAGTATAATAACTCAGACTTTAAAGAGAGGGCTGTTAAGCTGGAAAGGCCTAAGCAAGTTATTAAAAAGACAGCTTTCTATAGATTAGAAAAACGCGGAATACCGTGATAAAAAATAAAGCGTACTTAGTAAAGTAAGGTGGCACCGCGGGGTTTACTCGTCCTTACATGATTACTAAGTTTTTTATTTTTTAGGAAAGAGAGGAAAAAAGAAAATGATTACAAAACCAAAGGGAACTTCTGATATTTATGGGAAGAAGGCTATTTATTATAGGAGTGTTTTCACGCGTGGCAACTTTATATAATTATAATTATATTAGAACACCTTTATTTGAAGCTAGGGAATTATTTCATAGAAGTGTGGGAGAGTCTAGTGATATAGTATCTAAAGAAACTTATGATTTTAAAGACCGAGGAAATCGAGATTTAACACTTAGACCTGAGGGAACTGCTGGTGTTGTAAGAAGCTTTATTGAACAGAAAATGTATGGCGATAATAATTTAGTTAAATTATATTATTATGGGCCTATGTATCGCTATGAAAGACCTGGGGCTGGAAGATACCGAGAATTTACCCAATTTGGTGTAGAAGCTTTAGGAAGCGATTCTCCTTTAATTGATGCGGAAGTAATATCACTTGCTTATAGAGCAATAGAAGAGATGGGAATAGAAGATTTAACGGTTAAGATTAGCAGTCTCGGTGATAGTGAATCTAGAGATAAATATCGCGAAGCTTTAGTTAAATATCTAGAACCACATATAGGAGAATTATGTGAAGATTGCCAAAAAAGATTTAAAACTAATCCTCTTAGAATACTTGATTGTAAAGTAGATAGAGATTCTAAAGTTTTAAGGGAAGCACCAGTTATCGTTGATTATTTAAATCAGACGAGTCGGAAGAGATTTGATAAAGTATTAGATTATTTAATGGAATTAGACGTAGATTATGATGTTGATTGTTCGATTGTTAGAGGTCTTGATTATTATAATCATACAGTATTTGAACTTGTTACCAATAATGAAGAATTAGGGACGGCTAATACTTTAGCTGCCGGAGGAAGATACAACAATTTAGTTAAATCTTTAGAGGGACCAGATACACCATGTGTGATTTGCTAGTGGTATAGATAGACTTATTAGTGTATTAGAGAGTGAAAAAACTTTAAGCAATACAGATAATGTCGATGTTTATATTATGGCTATAAGTGCAGAAGAGAAAGTACAGGCTATAACCCTTGCTCAAAGTCTTAGATGGTCAGAAGTTAGGGTAGATATGGATTTTAGTGATAAAAGTCTTAAAGCACAATTTAAAGATGCTGATCGCAAGGGAGCTAGAATTTTAATTATTTTAAATGACGAAGATTTGAAGAAAGGCTTAATTACGGTTAAAGATAATTTTACGCATGAAGAAACTAAAATTGATGAAAATGAAATAATAGATTACATTATTAGTAATTTATAAAATAGAAAAGGTGGTTTAAATGAAAAGAACATTAATAAATAATTTAAAAGAAAATGAAGAATCTTGTATTAGAGGTTGGGCTGAAAAAATCCGGGATACTAAATATATGATATTTGTTATTTTAAAAGATAGAACAGGATTAATCCAAGTTTCAATTGATAAAGCCCAAAACCAAGAATTAGTAAAACAATTAGAAGGTGTTAGTGCTAGTAGTGTCCTAGAATTTAAAGGAGTAATGGCAAAAAGTGAATATGTCAAAATGGGTGGCAAAGAATTTATTCCTAGTTCTTTAAAAATCCTTAGCTTAGCTGATACTCTTCCTCTTGATGAGACAGCTAATATTGATACTCGTATGGACTATCGTTGGATAGATTTAAGAAGTGAAAAAAATAATCTTATATATAAAGTTCAAACTGCTTTTGTTGATGGCATGCGTTCGTTTCTTATTCAAAATGATTTCACTGAAATCCATACTCCAAAATTAATTTCTACAGCCTCAGAATCTGGTTCAGAAGTATTTGAAGTAAAATACTTTGATCGTCCTGCTTATCTTGCTCAAAGTCCTCAATTTTATAAACAAATGGCTATGGCTAGTGCAATCGAACGCGTCTTTGAAATAGCTCCAGCCTTTAGAGCTGAAAATTCTAATACTAATCGCCATACTACAGAATTTACTTCTTTTGACTTAGAGTTTTCTTATATTGATTCTTTTGAGGATGTAATGAATTTAGAAGAAGATATGCTAATCGCTGGTTTAACACATGTAAAAGAATTATATGGCAACAATATTAAAGAATTATTTAATAACGAAGTAGTTATTCCAACTAAACCTTTTCCGCGCATAAAACTACAAGATTTATACCAAGAGTTAAGTACACGTTATAACTACCAAATTCCTGAACATGATGTTGGCGATTTAAATGCTGAAGCTGAAAAATTAGCTAGTAAATATGCAATGGAAGAATATGGACACGAATTTCTCTTTATTACTGATTATGCTAAAACTAAAAGAGCATTTTATCATATGCGAAAAAATGATATTCCTCAAGGTTATGATTTAATATGGCGCGGCACAGAAATTACTACTGGAGCTCAAAGAGAACACCGGTATGATATACTAAAAAAGCAAGCTGAAGAAAAAGGCTTAAGCAAAGATGTTCAATTTTACTTAGAATTTTTTAAATATGGTTGTCCTCCTCATGGTGGTTTTGCTCTTGGGATTGACCGTCTAACTATGTTATTATTAGGACTTCCAAGTTTAAAAGAAGAGATGTTTATCTTTAGAGGGCCATCAAGGTTAACCCCTTAATATAGAAAGGAAAATAAAAATGGATTTAAAAGAACTATTTGATAATACTAAAGAGTATTTAGAAAAAGAAGTAATAGTACAAGGTTGGATTAGAAATCATAGGGATCAGAAGACTTTTGGCTTTATTGATTTTTCTGATGGGACCACAATGGAACATTTACAAATTGTTTATGACGAGAAATTAGATAATTTTTTAGATATTAAGAAATTATTAGTAGGGTGTGCTATAGAAGCAAAAGGGGTAATTACAAAGTCTAGTGGTAATCAAGCTTATGAAATGCATGCATCTAAAATCACTTTACTTGGCGATTGCCCAGAAGATTATCCAATTCAACCTAAGAGACACACGAGAGAGTTTTTAAGAAGTGTTGCCTATCTTCGTCCTAGAACTAATCTTTTTCAAGCAGTATTTCGTATTCGTAGTGTAGCGGCAGAGGCTATTCATGAATATTTCCAAAGTCATAATTATGTTTATGCTCATACACCTTTAATTACGACGACTGATTGTGAAGGTTCCGACCAAATGTTTAAAATTACTACCCTTGATATGAGCAATATTCCTAAAGTTGATGGTAAAGCGGATATGAGTGGTGATTTATTTGGACGTCAGGCTTATATTACTGGTTCAGGGCAACTTCATGGGGAAGCAATGGCGATGGCTTTTAAGAAAATTTATACTTTTGGACCAACATTTAGAACTGAAAACTCTAATACCAAAGTGCATGCGAATGAATTTTGGATGATTGAACCAGAAATAGCTTTTTGTGACTTAAATGGACTTATGGACATTGAAGAAGAAATGCTTAAATTTGTGGTGAATTACGTTTTAGAGCATTGCCCAAAAGAAATAGATTTCTGTGATAGTTTTGTCGAAAAAGGGTTAAGAGAGAAGCTTACGAAATTAGTTAATTCGGAATTTGTTAGAATTACCCATGAAGAGACAATTGAGATTTTGAAGAAGGCACCAGTAAAATGGGAATTTACACCAGAATATGGGGAAGATATTGCTAAAGAACATGAACGTTATATTACAGAATATTTTAATGGTCCAGTATTTATTACAAATTGGTCTAAAGATATTAAAGCTTGGTATATGAAACTTAATAGTGATAATAAAACAGTTGCGGCAGTAGATCTTGAAGTACCTGGAGCAGGGGAACTTATGGGAGGCAGCGAGAGAGAAAACGATTATGATAAACTTTTAGCTCGAGCTCATGAGATGAATGTGGATACCGAAGCTGTTGATTGGTATTTAAATTTACGTAAATATGGTGGATGTTATCACTCAGGCTTTGGAATGGGCTTTGAAAGGTTAATTATATACTTAACAGGCATAGAAAATATTCGTGATGTTATACTATTTCCAAGAACTCCAGGCTCTTGCGAATATTAGAGGTAAAATAATGAATAAATTTACAAAAGAAATGGTAGATAGTTATGCTGATAAGTTACTTATTGGATTAACAGAAGAAGAAAATAAAATGGTTTTGGACGAATTTGAAGAAATAGATAAAGGTATTGATTTAATTAATGAAATTAAAAATATTCAAGAAGTTGAACCCATGACTCATGCTCTTGATGATTTGGAAGTTGAATTGCGGGAAGATATTGCAGAAAATAGTATGCCAATTGAAGATGTTTTGAAAAATGCGGGGGCTACTGAAGGGCGCGAAATAGAAATTCCAAAGGTGGTGGGTGCTGATGAATAAAAGTATTTTAGAATTACATGAAATGTTAATAAATAAAGAGATTAGTAGCAAAGAATTAGTGGAACAATCTTTAAAAAAATCTCATGAAGTTCAAGATAAGTGTAATGCTTTTGTAACGATATTAGATGAGGCTAAAGAAAGCACTGTAACAGACGAATTAATATCTGGGATACCTTTTGGCGTTAAAGATAATTTTTCTACTAAAGATATTTTAACAACTGGTTCTTCTAATACTTTAAAAAATTATGTGCCAGTATATACGGCGACAGTTGTACAAAACTTACTTGACAAGGGAGCGGTTATGGTTAATAAGCCTACTTTAGATGAGTTTGGAATGGGTTCAACTGGTACGACATGTCATACTGGGACAGTATTAAATCCTTGGGATACATCAAGAATGTGTGCGGGTTCTAGTGCTGGTTCGGCTTGTGCGGTAGCAAGCGGAGTAATTCCTTTTGCGCTGGGAAGTGATACAGGTGATTCTGTTCGTAAACCTGCAGCTTATTGTGGAATTGTGGGGTATAAACCAACATATGGAATGCTTAGTCGTTATGGATTATTTCCTTATGCCTCAAGTTTAGATCATGTAGGGGTTTTAACAAGATATGTTAGTGATGCCGCAATTGCAGTTGATGCCATGAAAGAAAAAGATCCTCATGATATGACTTCATGGGATTCTGGAAATATTCATTTATTTGATTCTTTAGGCAAAGATATTAAAGGTAAAAAGTTATTTTATATTAAAGAATTATGTGATATTAATAATTATCCTCATGCAAATTGTGAATTACAAGAACATTTAGCTAATTTTCATAAAACATTGGATAAGTTTAAAAAGCTGGGAATAACAATTGAAGGCGTTAGTTTTCCTAAGGAATTATTACGTGCAATTCCAGCAGTTTATATGGTAATTTCTTATGCAGAGGCAACTAGTAATATGTCTAATTTAGCAGGAATATCTTTTGGGGTTCGAAGTCAAAAGAAAAATATTACCGAAATGATTAAAGAACATCGTACTCTTGGTTTTTCACCTCTAATTAAAAGACGTTTTGTAATTGGTTCTTATGTTTTACAAAGTGAAAATCAGGAGCGGTATTTTAAAAATGCGGCGCGAGCTAGACGTTTAATTGTTGATAAAATGTTAGAACTATTTAAAAATTTTGATGCTCTTATCATGCCAGTAGGAAGTGGTCCAGCTAAAAAATTTGATGATCATAAAAAAGTAGAAGATGAAATGGAGAAAATTTTAGAAGATCATTTGCAAATTGGCAATTTTGGGGGGTTTCCTTCAATTACGATTCCTAATGGGTTTATTAATAATTTACCAGTTGGG
>ERZ777011.3060-NODE-3060-length-11571-cov-3.028395_pt1 | contig 11571 bp, 8 predicted proteins | sample MGYA00374964_ERZ777011 | MGnify/ENA primary metagenome ERZ777011 (study PRJEB29310, sample SAMD00008975) | mouse gut metagenome | study: EMG produced TPA metagenomics assembly of the Metagenome analysis of fecal microbiota from mouse which was promoted...
GTAGAAAAGAATTCTTTCTGTTGTTGTTGTTTTTCCAGCATCGATGTGAGCCATTATTCCTATATTTCTTGTTTTTTGTAATGATACTTGTCTACCGTCCACAAATTTTTCCTCCTTTTTTCAATTGTGTAATTTTTATTCCATTGGGCACATGCAATGTGTCCCTACATTTTAATTATCATTTAATTGCAATTTAAATAACAATTTAATTTTTCTCTTAATTGTTAATCAATTTACAACTAAAATCGGAAAAGAATTGTTATTTGGCTAGGCATTCGAGAAAGAAATACCGGAGGCGTGCTTGTGCTACGCCAAAGGATTTTCTTTCGATGAACTTTTTAGCAAGTGAAATTTATTTCATAAATTTCTCACGCTATGCTGTTCCAGCTACGCCAAACGGCAATTATTTTTCGATTTTCTACCATTTGTAATGTGCAAATGCCTTATTCGCTTCTGCCATTTTATGCATATCTTCTTTCTTTTTGAATGCTCCGCCGTTACCTGCAATAGCGTCTAGTATTTCTCCTGCTAGTTTTTCTGCCATTGTTTTTTCATGTCTTTTTCTAGCGTATGTTACTAGATATCTTAGTCCTAGTGTTTGTCTTCTTTCTGGTCTGATTTCTAGCGGAACTTGATATGTTGCACCACCAACTCTTCTTGCTTTAACTTCAAGAACAGGCATTACATTGTCTAATGCTGCTTCGAATACTTCAAGTGGATTTTTTTGTTCTTTTTCTTTTATGATGTCAAATGCACCATATACTATTTCTTGTGCTACTGCTTTTTTTCCATCTAACATAACATTGTTGATTAATTTTGTTACAACTTTGCTATTGTACATTGGATCTGGTAACACATCTCTTTTTGCTATATAACCTTTTCTTGGCACTATTCTTCACTCCTTTACTAGATGTTAGAAGTTAGAGGTCAGAAGTTAGATACTTCTTTCTCATTCTTCATCATCTTAAATTAATTGATGTCTATATAAAACATCTAAAGTTACTCTGATAGGATTTATCCTATCCGTCAAGTGCAATAATCTATTCTATATTTAAGTACCTTAAATTAGTAATTTATTATTTGCACTAATGTTTTCATTATTTCATAAATTTTTCACGAGCCTTCTTCGGAAATATCTCGAGCAAAATTTATTTCATAAATTTTTCACGAGCCTATTAACTAAGCCTTCTTAGGACGTTTGGCTCCATATTTAGAACGTGCTTGCATTCTGTCTTTTACTCCAGCGGTGTCTAATGTTCCTCTTATAATGTGATATCTAACACCTGGCAAGTCTTTTACTCTTCCACCTCTTATTAATACAACACTGTGCTCTTGTAAGTTGTGTCCAATTCCTGGTATATATGATGTTACTTCATATCCATTTGATAGTCTAACCCTAGCAACTTTTCTTAATGCAGAGTTTGGTTTTTTTGGTGTAACAGTTTTAACTACTGTACATACTCCTCTTTTTTGTGGTGCACGGTTATTTGTTAGTGTTTTGTTTCTAGAGTTATAACCATGTTGTAATGCTGGAGCTGTAGATTTTGTTTGACTTGTTTTTCTTCCTTTTCTTACTAATTGATTAATTGTTGGCACTTAAATTTCACCTCCTATTTTTTCTCTTTTTGCCTATTTAAATTTTCATACATTTTGGAAATTTTAGACAATAGCTTTATTATTATATTACTTTTAATGCACAAAGTCAATGTTTTTAGTACATTTTCAGTAAAAAAAGAAGGGGAAACACCCCTCTTTTTTAATTTTTAATTCATCTGTACTTTTCCTATTATTTCTGTTATGTTTTCGATGTTGTGTCTTTGCATATAGTTTTCTACTCCTTCTATTGCTTTTATTGATATGTCTGGTGCTATAAAGTTTCCTGTTCCTATTGATATCGCTGTTGCTCCTGCTAACATAAATTCTATTACGTCTTCTCCTGTTGTTATTCCTCCTAGTCCCAATATTGGGATATTAACTGCCCCAGCTACCTGATATACCATTCTTACTGCAACTGGCATTATTGCTGGTCCTGAAAGCCCTCCTGTATTGTTTGCTAATACTGGTCTTTGTTTTTCTATGTCTATTTTCATTCCTAATAGTGTATTTATTAAAGATACTCCATCTGCTCCTGCGTCTTCTGCCCCTTTTGCAGGTTGTGTTATGTCTGTTACGTTTGGTGTTAGTTTTACTATTAATGGTTTACTTGTTAATACTTTTCTTACTTGTGTTGTTACCTCTTTTACTCCTTCATATGATGTTCCAAATGCCATACATCCTGCTTTTACATTTGGACATGATAGGTTTAGTTCTACTGCGTCTATGTCTAATGTGTTTAATACTTTTGCAAGCTCTACATATTCATCTATTGAATTCCCACAGGCGTTTACTATTATATTTGTGTCAAATTTTCTAAGCCATGGTAAGTCATATTTCATAAAGTATTCTATTCCTGGGTTTTGCAAACCTATTGAATTTAACATTCCACTTGCTGTTTCACATACTCTTGGTGGTTTATTTCCGTCTCTTAGTTTTAATGATGTTCCTTTTGTACATATTCCTCCTAATTTGTTTAAGTCTATATATTCTGCTACTTCTCTTCCATATCCAAATGTCCCTGAGGCTACTGTGACTGGATTTTTCATTTTCATTCCACAAAAATTGATTTCTGTATTCATGTTTTTTCTTCCTTTCTTTTTATCTCTACGAAATTATCCCTCATACGAGTAAAATTTACTTTTTTATCGAGTAAAATTGCTTCGCAATTTTTCACGAAAAGTAAATTTTTCACGTAGAGGGGTGCCACATACGTGGCACTTTAGTGGAACATTAGTATCTATTGAAATTAGCAAGCTAATTTCTCTAGTTACTAATGTTCCACTATATTTCTACGTCTGTTGCTTTAAATACCGGTCCATTCTTGCATACATGTTTATAATTTACCTTGTCGTCTCCTACATATTTTACTGCACATCCTAAACATACTCCCATTCCGCATGCCATTCTTTCTTCTAATGATATTTGACATGGTATGTTTTCTTCTTTTGCAAAGCTTTGTACTGCTTTTAACATAGGTAGTGGTCCACATGCATATATACAGTCTGGTTTGTTTTTCTTTACATCTTCTTTTAAATAGTTTATTGCATATCCTTCTTTTCCATTTGAACCATCATCTGTTGTTAGTATTAGCTCTTCACATACTTTTTTGAATTCTTCTTCTAGTATTATTAAGTCTTTATTTCTAAATCCTATATAGATCTTTGAATTGACTCCCGCTTGTTTCGCTCTTTTTGATAGTTCTTGTAGTGGGAATATTCCTATTCCTCCTCCTATTATTGCTATATTTTTGTATCCCTCAAATTTAAATGTTCCATATCCTAAAGGACCCATTACGTCTAATAGTTCTTCTTCATTTCTTTTTGCTAATAGGTTTGTCCCTTTTCCTTTTAATTGGAATATAAATTCTAGTTCTCCTTTACTTTCATCTGCATTGTATATACTTATTGGTCTTCTTAGTAATGGCTCTATATCATCTACAACTCTTATTTCTAGGAATTGTCCTGGTTTTGTTTCTTTTGCCATTTCTGGTGATGATATTACCATTTTACATATATCATCTTTTAGAATTTCTTTTTTTACTATTTTGCATTTTTGATTGTATGGCATGTTCTTTTCCTCCCTTTTTATTTTTAATATTTCTTCGAAGTGCGGGCAGACACAGGGCCTGCCCCTACAACACTTTTTAATTATTTGAATTTATAGCAGAATTTAAATCATTTTTCATACGAATAGCCTCAGCTCTAGTTGCCTCCGCATATTGTTTTTCTGTGTATTTGTCTTTCCAAGTTTCTGATTTGTAAGCACACATTAAACTTCTTGATGCATTTATTATTCCTCCTAGTCCATTTTTATCAAATCCTAATGCTATGTCTTCTGCTTTTCCTCCTTGTGCTCCATATCCTGGTATTAAAAAATATGAATGTGGCATCATTTCTCTTAGTTCCCCAAGTTGTTTTGGATATGTCGCTCCTACTACTGCTGATATACTACTATATCTATGTTCTCCAACTAAGTCTTTACCCCATTCATTTACTAGTTTTGCTACTTTTTTATATAATTCTTCTCCATCTTCTGTTTTTATGTCTTGCAGTTCTCCTGATGATTTGTTAGATGTTTTTACTAATACAAATATTCCTTTTCCGTATTTTGCACAATCATCAATAAATGGCTTAACACCATCTGTCCCTAAATATGGATTTACTGTAACAAATTCAACATCAAAAATGCTATGATTGATTTCTCCTATTGGTGTTTTTCCTATTGCAGCATTTGAATATGCTTGAGCTGTAGTTCCTATATCTCCTCTTTTCATGTCTGCAATTACTATCATTCCTTTTGACTTTGCATATTTACATGTTTCATCAAATACTTTCATTCCTTCTATTCCAAACATTTCGTAAAACGCAATTTGTGGTTTTACTGCTGGAATAATATCGTATGTAGCATCTATTAAGGCTTTATTAAATTCTAAAAACCCTTGACAAGCCCCTTCTACTGTTTGTGGATATTTTTTTCTTATACATTCTGGCAATATGTCATATCTAGGGTCTAGTCCAATTACAGTAGGATTATTCATTTGTTTTATTTTGTTTATTAGTTCGTCTATAGCATTTTTCATCCTCAGCAACATTCCTTTCTATTTTTTATAGTTTTTTCATAAATTTTTACCATTTTATCATTTTTTTAGTTTTATTTCAATAGAATTTGACAAAAAATCCCTATTACTGATATAATTTAATGAGTGGAGGTGTGTTTTTATGGATTATAAAGAAATTTTACATGAAAAAGCTTCAAGATTAGCCCTGAATTTTTATGAATATAATGATAAATTATCTGATAAGCAATTAGACTCTATAAAAGTATTACTTAAACATTGTCTTGAAATTATAAAAGGAGGATTAGATTCCTTAGATCCTGTTACAAGAAATAATGATATTATGAAATATCATCAAGAATTAGATGAAGCTATTAATATGTTATCAAAATTTGAACCAGTTAAAGATACCGTAAGAGAATAAATAAAAACTCAGCATAGCTGAGTTTTATTTTTTATATACTATATTTCCTGAAACTATTGTATATTCAACTTCCCCTTTTAATTTTTTTCCTATCCATGGTGTATTCTTTGATTTTGATACTATCATTTCTTTTGTATATGTATATTCTTTGTTTGGATCAAATATTGTTAAGTCTGCTATGAAACCTTCCTTTATTTGTCCTTTGTCTTTTAATCCTAAAAGTTCTGCTGGTCTATATGACATCAATCTTACCATATCCATATAGTCTATATATCCTGGCTCTACAATATTTGTTATGGTTGCTGGTAGTGCTGTTTCAAATCCTATTATTCCATTTGGAGCACTGGATAATCCTTTTTCTTTTTCTTCTGTTGCATGTGGTGCATGATCTGTTATTATTGCATCTATTGTTCCATCTTTTAATCCTTTTATTATTGCAAGTTTGTCTTTTTCTTCTCTTAATGGTGGATTCATTTTTGCATTTACTCCTGAAGTTAATACCTCTTCTGTTGTAAAGCTATAATAATGAGGACATGTCTCACAGGTTACATTTACTCCTCTCTTTTTAGCATCTCTTATCATGTTTACAGAGGTTTCAGTGCTTATATGACATATATGTGCGTGTACTTTGTTGGTTTCTGCGATTACTATATCTCTTGCTGCCATTATTTCTTCTGCTTCTGGTAATACTCCTTCTACTCCTAACTCTTCTGCAACTTTTCCCGCATTTATTGCTCCTGCTGATACTGATTTTTCTTCACAGTGTTCTGATGTAAAACTTCCTAGTTTATTGATTTCTAACATTGCTTGTCTTATTGTTTTTGCATTTGATACTGGGCAACCATCATCTGAGAATGCTACACACCCCGCTTCTAGCATTTCTTTAAAATTTACTAGTTCTTCTCCTTTTTCTCCTTTTGTGATACTTGAGAATGGTAATATATTACAAAGGTTTACTTCTCTTGCTTTGTCTAATATGTATTTTACTGTTTCTGGATTGTCTGGTGTTGGTTTTGTGTTTGGCATTGGGCATATTGTTGTAAATCCACCTTTTACTGCACTTTTTGAACCTGTTTCTATTGTTTCTTTGTGTTCAAATCCTGGTTCTCTTAAGTGACAATGCATATCTATCATTCCTGGCATAATATATAGCCCTGTACAGTCTATAATTTTATCTGCTTTGTCTTCTAATTCCTTTCCTAATTTTACAATTTTTGTGTTTTCAATTAATATGTCCATTTCTTCTTTTCTTTTGCTTGCATAGTCTAAAACTGTTCCATTTTTTAATAATAATGTCATATATTATACCTCCATTTTGTTTTTTATTATATTATCACCATTATGTATTTTATTCAATAGAATTATATAAATTAGATTACAGCTTGTACCCTTTTCTATTTCTTATTCTACTATAACACTATTTATTCTCGTTATTTCTCCTCCTAGTATTTTTATTTCTAATGTATTATTAGGTGATGCTATATAATAATATTCTTCTCCTTGTCTTTGTATTTTGTTTACTTGTACATCATCTTTGTTTATAGTCTCTCCTAATTTTTTGAATTGTTTGACTGCTAACTTCCTTGCTTCTTCTTCTGATATTTCTTCATTTTCTTGTATTTTCGATGTGACTATTTTTACACCATCTACTGTTTTAGGCTTGTTCTTTTCTCCTTCTGGTTTTAATATTATAATTAAAGATACGATTATTACAATTATTGCTCCTACAATTGCTAGGTTGTATAAAGTAAAATATCTCTTTATAAATTTTTCTAATTTTTCATTCATTGATTTTTCTCCTTCTCTTCTGTTTCTTTTTCACTTATATTATCACCTATTTGGGTAATTGTAAATAGCTTTTCTATAAAATCACATGACAAATAACCCTAAAAAAGGGCTTTTTTTTATATTCTAGGAAATTTATCATAGTATGATAAATTTCCGTAGAAGATAATTATTCAGATTTTATTAGAATTTCTTTGCGATTACTATCGCTTAGAAATTCTTAAAATTCGTTTTTAATCTTGTTTTTGCGGACGCACACTGTGCACCCCCTACAATTATATATGCTATTTTGAGGCATACTTAATAAACCTTGTTTGGGGAATTTTTTTCAGGTTTATTTTGTGATGTATATTTTATTTTTAAATGTTCATTTTATAATATTCTTAGATTGATACAATTTGTTGTTTAATGGTATCTACAAAATCTCTTTTTCCTTATTCCGTGTGCATAGAATTCGGTTTTAAGAGATTTTGTATGAACACTGATACCATTACATATCTTTTTAATTTTAATGTCTTATATCTTAATTTTTTAAGTCTTATTTAGTTCTTCTTTTTATTTTAGTATAATTTCATATTCTTCGTTATTGTATTTTATTGTGTGTTTTATTGTCTTTCCTCTATGGTTTATTTCAAGTTCTTTTCCGTCTAATTTTTCACTTATCGAATCATTTAAACGTATCTTGACTTGATTTGGATATGTTCCTTCATCTAAGAATTTATCTATGTCTATTCTTGGATTTTTCTTTGTTATCTTATCTTTTCCGCCTAATACGAATTCTCCGTCTTCGAATACATATACTTCTACATTACGTTTGAATACTATTAGTATTAATAAGAATAGTAGTCCTATAGCTCCTATACATCCTGCTAAAATTTTTCCGTTACTATTGTTTTGTTCGTCTTTTACACCTAATACTTCTGTAGGTTTTTCTATTATTGGTTCGTCTACTTTTGGAGTTTCAATAACTGGTGGCTGAGTTGGGGTTACTGGCTCTTCAATTATTGGTTCTTCTATTATAGGTTCTTGTATTATTGGTGGTTCTACAGGCTTTGGTGCTGGTTTTATGCTTGGTCTACTTGGTTTTGTGCTTGTTTTCTTTGCTACTGTTACTACAAATTCTGTCGTGAATCCTCCGTAGTTTACTGTTATTACTTGTTGTCCTGCCTTTTTACTGTTATATCCTGTTACCATATCTTTTGTTATTGTTATTGTTTGAGTTCCACTTGATTTAACTACTGTAATTGTTCCTCCTGTTACATCTAAGTTTTCTCCATTTTTATAGTCTGTTTTGTTTGGTAATGTGTTCATTGATATTCCTTTTATTTTATCAATGACTTTTACTTGGAATGTTCCTTGTAATCCTTTATATTCTACCTTGATAGTTTGTGTTCCTTCTTGTGTTTTGTTATATCCTGTTAACATAGAGGATGTCATTTCTACATTTTCCTCTACTGCACCACTTGCCATGATTAGTGATACTTTTCCTCCTGCTAAATTTAAGTCTTGTCCATATTCATATTCTGTTTTGTTTGGTGCTTTTACTATTAGTTTTGTTACATAGTCTTCTACTGTTACTATGAATTCTTTTGTGATTCCTTCATATGTTACTTTTAGTGTTTGTTGTCCTAATTTATTAGGATTATATCCTGTTATCATATCAGGAGTCATTTTTATAGTTTCTTTTTCTCCACTTAAGGTTGTTGTTTGTATTGTTCCTCCTGTTACATCTAGTTTTTCTCCATATTTGTAGTTTAATTTGTTTGGTAATGTAATTATTTGCATATCACTTAATGGATCTACTACTATGATGTTAAATGTTGCTTTATATCCTTTGTATGTTACTGTTATTGTTTTAGCTCCTTCTGAGCTTGTATTAAATCCTGTTATCATTTCAAGTGTCATATCTACTGGAGTTTTAGTATTTCCACTTGCTGTTATTTCTGTTACTTTTCCTCCTGTTAAGTCTATTTTTTCTCCTATGTTGTATACTAGTTTTTTAGGTGGTGTAATTTTAATTCCTGCTATATCATCTGTTACTTCTATATCATAGAAGTCTTTTTGTCCACCATATGTTACTGTTAGCTTCTGTTGTCCTACTTGGTTAGGATTAAATCCTGTTACCATTTCTTTTGTTATTGGTATTATTTCTTTGTCTCCATTTCCTCTTGTTATTTCTATTGTTCCACCTGTTGTATCTAGTTTTTCTCCATATTCATAGTTTTGTTTTGGATAGTCTACTATTTTTATTGATGTTACATTTTCTTCTACTATTACTGGGAAGGTTTTTGTTTCTCCTTCATATTTTACTGTTACAGTTTGTGGTCCTAGTTTTTTAGGATCAAATCCTGTTACTGTTACTGATTTATCTGTAAGTGGTACTTTTTGTGTTGATGCTCCACTTGCCATTACTTTTTGTACAAATCCTGTACTTAGGTCTAATTCTTCTCCATATTTATATGTTGTTTTGTCTGGAGGTGTTAATATTATTCCTGTTACTTCGTCTTCTACTGTTACTGTAAATGTTACTGTTGCTGGTGTTCCGTCTGCAAGTTTTCCGTATGTTACTGTAATTGTTTGAATATCTGGTAAGTCGTTTGCATTTGGGGTACTATCAAAACCACTTATCATATTTTCTGTTACAGCTACACGGTCTGTTGCTCCGTTACCTTTTACTATGTCTAAATATGCTCCTGTTAAGTCTATACTTTCTCCATATTTATATGTTTTTTTGTCTGGTTCTGGATTTAATGTTATTGATTGTACTGTTTCTACTACATTATATTCATATGTATCTGTTTCTACTATTTTATTTCCATGTATGTCTTGTTCTTTATATGTTACTGTTGCTGTGAAGCCTTGTCCTACTGTTTTAGTATCTAATCCTGTTATCATATCATCTGTTATATTTATTGTTTCTGTAGAGTTTGTATTGTCTGCTTTTCTATAAATTTTGATTGTTCCTCCTGCATTTGCTATTGGATCATCTTTTTCATAGCTTGTTTTTGGGGATGTTGCTATTTCTATGTGATCTAATATATTTTTTACTGTTATATTAAAATCTATATGATCTTCATATCCATTTGATGTGTATTGTACTCTTATTTTTCTTGTTTGTGTATTGTTTGTAGCAAATACATTTGCTGGTAAGTTTGTTGTTGCATTTGGTGCTCCTGCTTCTCCATCTGTTATATCTGTTATTACTGCATTTTCTATTGAAACTGGAGTTCCTTTTGAACCTTGTGCATCACTTGCATGTTGTTCATAAATAGTTATTCCAGTAAAGTCTAATGTTTCTCCATGATTATATGCAGTGTTTTTAGCTGAACCTGAAACTGTTACTCCTGTTACTGCGTCTAATAATGTTATGCTTAATGTAGCTTTAAATGAGTCTCCATTTGTAAAGCTATTTGAATCATTGTCTGTATATGTTACTGTTAAATTTTGTGTTGTCTTTATTGGATTATATCCTAATACCATTGTATCTATTAAGTCAACTGCTGGTTGTGCTCCTGCTTTTGCATATGTTACTGTATATTTTATTGTATTGTCTGATATTATGTCTGATAATGTGTCATTATATGTTCCTGATACTGTGTCTGGATTTATTGTTATTCCTGTTACATAGTCTTTTACGGTTATCTTAAATGTGTCTGTTACAGGATTTCCATCCGCATCTTTTCCATATGTTACTGTTACTTCTACTTCACCTATTGCTGTTTTGTCATAGCTTATCATGTCTTCTGTTACTGGTATAGATTTACCATTATTGCTTCCTCCTGTTATGCTTATTGTTGTATTTGTTAAATCTAAGTCTTCTCCATATTTTAATTCTGTTGGAGGGTTTTGTACTTCTATACTTGTTACACTGTCTTTTATTTCTACATTGTATGATGTGTCTTTTGTTATTCCATTTTCTGTGTAACTTACTGTTAATGGTAATTGTGTATATTCCTTGTCTGCTTTAAATCCTGTTACTGTAAATTTGCTTGTGTCTGATATTACTTCATCTGTTCCTGTTGCTCTTGTTACTAAGATTTCTAAGTTTGCCAAGTCTAATGTATCATTTACATTGTATTCTGTTTTATGATTTGTACTGTGTACAGTTATTGATTTTACATCATTTATTATCTCTATTGGATAATTTACTGTTCCTGTTTCTCCATCTTTTGTATATGTTATTACTAATGTTTTATTTACTTTGTTTGTAGAATCATATGAAGCTGGACTCATACTATATGGTGTTGTTCCATCTGCTTCTGTTATTGTTGCTGATGATAATGGTAGTGTTCCTGTTGCTCCATTTGCATATGTTAAGTTTATGTTTTCTAATGTTAAATCTATGCTTTCTCCATGATTATATTTTGTTTTTGTTGGTGCTGTTATTGTTATTCCTGTTACTGTGTTTTGGAATTTTACTTTTAATGTTGCTGTAAATGGATCTCCTTTTGTGAAACTGTTTACATCATTATCTGTATATGTTATTGTTAAGTTTTGATCTGCTGTTGCTTCTGGAACATATCCTGATACCATTGCTTCTGCTAGGGCTACTGGGGTCTTAGCTCCTGCTTTTGCATATGTTACTGTATATGTTAGGCTATTATCGCTTATCAAATCACTTAATGGTTTTCCTTTTGTTCCTTCTACTTCTGTTTCATTTATTGTTATTCCTGTTACATAGTCTTTTACGGTTATCTTAAATGTGTCTGTT
>ERZ777011.3061-NODE-3061-length-11567-cov-3.560632_pt1 | contig 11567 bp, 8 predicted proteins | sample MGYA00374964_ERZ777011 | MGnify/ENA primary metagenome ERZ777011 (study PRJEB29310, sample SAMD00008975) | mouse gut metagenome | study: EMG produced TPA metagenomics assembly of the Metagenome analysis of fecal microbiota from mouse which was promoted...
CAAGTTTGCGGGCTTGCCGAAAAAGTCCTGGGTAAAGTCCACCTTTCCGTCCTCCGTCCGGGGCGGGTTCTCCGGGTCCAGGGTGGTGACCCGGAACATCTCTCCCGCGCCCTCGCAGTCGCTGGCGGTGATGATGGGGGTGTGGACATAGACGAACCCCCGGTCCTGGAAAAAGGTGTGGATGGCGTGGGCGGCCACGGAGCGGACCCGGAAGGCGGCGGAGAACAGGTTGGTCCGGGGGCGCAGGTGCTGGATGGTGCGCAGATACTCTACGCTGTGACGCTTCTTTTGCAGGGGATACTCCGGGGAGGACGGGCCCTCCACCGCGATGGAGACGGCCTTCACCTCCAGCGGCTGCTTGGCCTGAGGGGTGAGCGCCACCGTACCGGTGACGATGAGAGCCGCGCCCACGTTCTGGCCGGAGATCTCCTTATAATTGTCCAGTACGTTGGCGTCCATAACGATCTGGAGGTTCTTGAAGCAGGAGCCGTCGTTGAGTTCAATGAAGCCGAAGGTTTTCATGTCCCGGATGGTGCGGGCCCAGCCCATGACGGTGATGGTCTGGCCGTCCAGGCGCTCCGCGCCGGAGAAGACAGAGGCGATGGTAATGCGTTCCATATGTGTTCCCTCTATTCTAAAAATGATAGTAGGAATAGTATATCATTTTTTCCGCGTTTTGCAAGGGGTGGCTGAAAAAACCGGCGGCTGGTAGAGAAGTCCGCCGGGGGAGGGGGGCCGTTCGGGGGACGGACGCGTACCGGCTGTTCCTTTTTTTGGAGAAAAACCCCTGTTTTTGGCATGATTTGTCAGATGCTGGATGGGCGATGTAAAAATGTTCTTTTGTGCCGCAATTCTACAATTGATTTGCGCTGCCCTTTATGGTAATATGAATATAAATGGAAGACTGTGCCCTAGGAGCCAGTATGGCCCTGGACCACCATATATTGATAGAACCGTTTGGAGGAGATCAATTTGGACAGCAACGATTTTGAAAAGCTGAGGGGCGCTGAGATCATACCGAAATTGTACAGCTCGGAGCTGGTGGAGGATTGGGCTTACATTATCAGCGGGCTGAGCAGTCTGTTTTTCTCCACTTATTACCTGGATATTGAGCATGACACCTACCGGCCTGTCACACAGCTGCGCCGGGTGGAGGACCTGCTGGGCGACGAGGTGAGCTGTTCCGCCGCGCTGATGATCTATGCCAACCACTTTATTCACCCGGACGACCGGGAAGAGTACCTACAGGTCATGAGTATGGAGAATCTCAAGAAAAAACTGCGCTGGTGGCAGCCCTGTGTGGCCATCGAGTACCGCAGGATACTGGATGAGCTGGATGCTTCTCCCGACTCCTGGACCTGGGTGCGGGCCTCGGTGGTGCTGGCGCGCAAAGGGGAGGATGACATGCCCCAGACGGCGGTCTATGTGGCCCAGGATATTACAGGCGGAAGAAAGGCCGGTTGAGAGGAACCGGCCCCCGCGCCTTGAAAATTTGCATAGTCCCGCCGGTTCGCCGGATGGGAGAACAGATGAGAGGGAAACGTCATGGATAAAATACTGGTGATCGACGACAGCCCGGTACAGAGCGGGTTTTTGTGCTCGATCCTGAAAAACGACTACATTGTGGAGGCCCGCCATACCGCGGCGGAGGGGCTTGCGGCGGTTAAGGAGGGGGGGTACTCCCTGATTCTTCTGGATGTGGTGATGCCGGGAATGGACGGATTTCAGCTGCTGGAGGAGCTGAAATCCACCAAACTGACCCAGCATATCCCGGTGATTCTGCTCACCAGCCTGACCGACGTTCAGTATGAAGAAAAGGGGCTGCTGCTGGGGGCGGTGGACTATGTTACCAAGCCCTTCAACCCAGTGATTATCCGGGCCCGGGTAAACACCCACATCCAGCTCTACCGCTATCAGATGCAATTTATGGAGCAGGCCATGGTGGACGAACTCTCCGGCGTGGCCAACCGGCGCCGGTATGAGGACGAGGGCGCCGCCCGTTGGCAGGAGGCAATGCGCTTTGAGCTTCCCTTCTCCATCTGCATGTTTGACATCGACAAGTTCAAGCTGTACAACGACACCTTTGGACATCCGGCGGGGGATCGGGTCATCGCGTCGGTGGCGCAGCGGGTGGCATCCTTCTTCCGGCGCTCCACCGATCTGTTTGCCCGGTACGGCGGCGAGGAGTTTGTGGCGGTGTTTATGGGGAGTCAGGCCATATCCGCGTTTGAATTTATGAAGTCTGTCCGCCAGGCGGTGGAGGATCTGCATATTCAGCACAATTCTCCGGTGTGCCCTTGGGTAACGGTCAGTGTGGGGGGTGTCACCGTTGTTCCTAAGGCGGGGGACAGGTTGGACACCTGCCTTAAGCTGGCGGACACCATGCTGTACGACGCCAAACGGTTTGGGCGGAACATGGTGGTGTGGTCTAATCAGAACGGGGAGCAGTGGCGGGAGAAGTGACCGGGTTATCTCCCAAATACTATGAAAATATCCGCCCGGCCCGCTTTTTCAGCGGACCGGGCGGATATTTCTCTGCTTTTAGGCTGGGCACCGCGTCCCCGTAAGCTCTTCAATGGTGGATACCAGCAGGGCCAGATCCATAGGTTTGAGCAGGTGGGCGTTGATGCCGCAGTCCTTGGAGCGCTGCTGGTCGCTGTCCAGCATGTTGGCGGACAGCGCCACGATGGGCAGCTGAGACAGCGCCGGGTTGGGCAGGGCGCGGATGGCGGCGGCGGCCTGCCAGCCGTCCATCACCGGCATTTGAAGATCCATGAGAATGAGATCGTAGCGCCCCGGCGGAGAGCCCGTCACCTTGTCCAAAGCGATTTGCCCATTTTCAGCGGAGTCAATGTCAAAGCCCATCCTGCCCAAAAGCTCCTCGGCAATTTCCCGGTTGATGTCGTTATCCTCAACCAGCAGGAGGCGCTGGGCGGTCTTTTTGGAGGAGATCGGGGCCTGGAGCCGGTCTGGGTCAGGCAGCACCCGGAAGGCCAGGGTGACGGTAAAGGTACTGCCCACGTTGACCTCGCTCTTGACATCCAGCGTGCCGCCCATCATGTCCACCAGATTTTTTACAATGGCCAGACCGAGCCCGATCCCGTGGACGCCGCTGAGGGTGGTGTTTTTCTCGCGGCTGAAAGGTTCGAACACTTTCTCCAGAAAATCCGGACTGATGCCGATGCCCGTGTCCTCCACCACAAAGCGGTAGACCGCGTAGTCGTTGGGAAGTTCCTCCGCCTCGGCGGCGGAGATAGATACCCGACCGCCGGGATTGGTGTAGGTAACGGCATTGTTGACCAGGTACATAATGAGCTGCTTCAGCTTTTCCTGGTCGGCGTAGGCAATGGTGTGGGTCAGCTTGGAACAGTCCAGAGTAAAGGTGATATCCTTTTCCTCTGCCTGGGGGCAGAGAAATTCATAGATGTTTTCCACTGTCTCCCGCAGGTTGCATTCTACGGTGTCCACGCCGGCGGATTTCTGGGACAGAGCAGAGGCCCGAAGCACCTTGTCGATCATGTCGAGCAGCTGCCGCCCGGAGGTCTCCACCCTATCCAAATAGGACCGGGCCAATTCTGGATTGCCCAGATTGAGCTTGGCCAGGGAGGTAAAGCCGAAGATGGCGTTCAGCGGGGTGCGCATGTCGTGGGACATATTGGAGAGGAACGTATTCTTGCTGGTGATGGCGGAATTGGCTTTATCCAGCGCCTCAGCCAGCAGGGCCTGCTGCTCCATCTGCTGTTGAATTTCCTCGTCAACCCGGCGGCAGCCCAGCACCGCCATACACCGCCCGCTTTCGTGGCTCACGTTTACCACCCGGAGCTGAAGATACTGGGTCTCGCCCTCCACCAGCACGCGGTAATTGAAGTAATAGGTCTGGCTTCCGGCAAGCTTTTCCCGGATATAGTCGGGGGAGACGGCCCGAATAACCAGCTCCCGGTCCTCAGGATGAACCCACAGATCCACATAGCCCTGGATGAACTGCCGGTAGGAGCGGTTGGAGAGCTGGTCGTAGAGCAGGGCAGAGGTACGGCGGCTGAGCCGGTAAGGCAGGACCATGTCCTCGTCCAGGCTGATAAAGCAGATGGATTCATAGTTGATGCTGAGTCCTTCGATGACCTCCAGCTGGCGGAGATATTCCTGGTTGATGAGACTGCGCTCCTGATCGTACTGCTGAATGAGGCTGCGGAGCTTTTCCTCCTTCTCCCGCCCCTCGTTGATGAGCAGGGCCCGTTCCCGTAAAAGCCGCTCGTGCTTGACGGTGGTGTCGCCCAAGAAAACATAGAACACATCGCCCACACTCTCGCTGTGAACAAAATGACCATAATCCTCAATCCAGCCGATGGAGCCGTCCTTTCGGCGAACACGGTACTCCACGTAGTCCAGATCATACTGGCTGGCCTCGATCTGGGATCGGATGCTCTCCTCCACCTCGTCCAGGTCGTCCGGATGGACCAGACCCCGAAAGGAGTTGCCGGTGAGGGCGCGGAATTCCTCCATCGTATCGCATTGGAACATGCGAAGCAGGCTCTGGTTGGCATAGATAATCTCTTCGCCCCGGTAGGCGTAATAGAGCAAGAAGCCGCCCGGCATTTCGTCCATGAGCTGGATGAAGGCTTGGGCCGCCTGGGAGTCCTGCCCGGCGGTTTGCGTGCTCGCCGGGCAGCACATCCGCAGAATCTGTTCGATCATATCGTGCTCGCTGTTCTGTCCACTCATGGTCATTTCCCCTTTTTCACAAACGCCGGTAAATTGGCGCACCCTCTCTGAATTTTATTATTTTAGCACAATGAAGCGAGGTTGTCATTATTTCTAAGCAAAAAATTTGTATTTTTGCAAAACTAACAAATATAGGAAGTCGGGCGGCGCATCGAAGCGTTCCGCATCGGGCGCTGGAGAGAGAATCAGCCTCTGGCGCGCCGGGCGTCCTCATCCCGCTGCTTGCACACCTGAGCCCAATCGGGAATTTTATCGATGGCCTGGACCAGTTCCTTCAGTGCCGCCGGAACGTCAATGCCTTGGGGGCAGGTGCGGGAGCATTTGCCGCAGGCAATGCAGGCGGAGGGCCGTTTGTCCTCAGGCAGGGCATCAAACCGCATCCGGATATTGCTGCTGAGCTGGAACCGGGCTTCGTTGCAGGCGGCGATCATAGCGGGAATATCCAGCCCCATGGGGCAGCCGTCGCAGCAGTAGCGGCAGGCGGTACAGGGGATGGCGTTTTTCAGGCGCTCCGCCAGCCCAAGCAGGGCGGAGCGTTCCTCCTCGGTCAGAGGGGCACCTCCGGAAAAAGTGGACACATTTTGTTTCATCTGCTCCAAATTGGACATGCCGCTGAGTATCATCTTCACGTTGGGCAGGCCCTGGAGAAAGCGCAGCGCCCAGGCTGCGGGGGTCTCATCTGGCCGGAGGCGGCGCAGAACCTCCAGGGAAGACTGTGGGAGATTGGCCAGCCGACCGCCGCGGACGGGTTCCATCACCCAGACCGGAACGCCCCTCCGGGTAAGCAGGCCGTATTTTTCCCGTCCGTTCTGGAGGGTCCAGTCCAGATAGTTCAGCTGAATCTGGCAAAACTCCATTTGGTCCCCGCAGAAATCCAGAAACTCCTCTAAAAGTTTGACGCCGCCATGGCAGGAAAAGCCCAAGTGCCTGATGCGGCCCAGCCGCTTCTGCTCCACAAAGTAGTCCAGGATGCCCCATTTTGGGTCCTGATACACCTGAATGGAGTTTTCATACACGTTGTGAAGAAGGTAGAAATCAAAATAGTCCACGCCGCATTTCCTGAGCTGCTCCTCAAAAATGGCGGCGGGATCATAGGTGCTGGCGATCTGATGGCCGGGGTATTTGTTGGCCAGATACCAGCTCTCCCGGGGATGACGGGCCAGGGAACGGCCGATCACACGCTCGGACAGCCCGCCGTGGTAGGGATAGGCGGTGTCGAAGTAGTTGACGCCGTGGTCCAGGGCATAATCAACCATGTCGTCCACCTGGTCCGTGTCGATGGCGGTAGGACTGGTCTGGCCGGGGAGCAGGGGAAGGCGCATGGCACCGAAGCCGAGCCGTGACAGCTCAAGCTCCTGAAAATGGCTTGTGAGCATATCGTTTCCTCCTATGTATGGTCTGGAAACCATTATGGCAGAAACCGAATGAGATATCAACCTGTTTTTGCGCGGCCGTCCGGTTTCCCGCCGGAGGCCGGGAGCCCAGGTGATGAAAAAATTCAAGAAAATATGAAGAAAAACCATTTCCATTTTCAGCCGGACGGGGTATAATATCAACAATTGATGCGCAGAGCGTATCGGGCCCATATTATATCAAGTAAAGGAGCGCGTCTTATGTCTATTTTGGTTTGCGGCGGCGCCGGCTATATCGGCAGCCACACCTGCGTGGAGCTTCTCAACGCGGGTTATGACATCGTGGTGGCGGACAATCTGGTGAACTCCAGCCGGGAGGCTCTGAGCCGCGTGGAAAGAATTACCGGAAAATCCGTGCCCTTTGTGGAGACGGAGCTGTGCCATGAGGATGAAGTGGAGGCTCTGTTTGCCCAGCACCCGGACATTGACGCGGTGATTCATTTTGCCGGGCTCAAGGCGGTGGGGGAGAGCGTGTCTAAGCCGCTGGAGTACTATTCCAACAACCTGATCAGCACCCTTTACCTGCTTCAGGCCATGCGCCGCCACGGAGTGAAGAACTTTGTGTTCTCCTCCTCCGCCACGGTGTACGGCGACCCCGCCACGGTCCCCATCCGCGAGGATTTTCCCACCGGCGGCACCACCAACCCCTATGGCACGTCCAAGCTGTTTCAGGAGCGCATCCTGTCCGACATCTGTGCCGCAGACCCTGAGCTGAACGTGGCTCTGCTGCGCTACTTCAACCCCATCGGGGCTCATGAGAGCGGGCTGATGGGCGAGGACCCCAACGGGATTCCCAACAACCTGGTGCCCTATATCGCCAAAGTATCCGTGGGCCAGATGGAGAAGCTGCACGTCTACGGCGACGACTATCCCACGTCCGACGGCACCGGTGTGCGGGACTATATCCATGTGGTGGACCTGGCAAAGGGACATGTGGCGGCGCTGAAAAAGCTGGAGCAGGGCTGCGGCCTGTTTGTCTGCAACCTTGGCACCGGCAAGGGTTACAGTGTGCTGGAGGTGCTCCATGCCTATGAAAAGGCCTGCGGCAAACAGCTTCCCTATGTCATTGATCCTCGCCGTCCCGGCGATATTGCTGTGTGCTACGCCGACCCCGCCAAAGCAAGGGAGGAGCTGGGCTGGGAGGCGCAGCTGGGCATTGAGGAGATGTGTGCCTCCTCTTACAAATGGCAGTCGAACAATCCCAACGGCTACAGAAACTGAGGGCGCGGGGATGCGAAGAAAGCGGGAGACCGGCAGCCGGTCTCCCGCTTTTGCGCCAATATGCGATGTTTTTCTGGTCCTGCCAGCGGTCAGGATGCGTCTGCGCAAAACCGTTGCGCTATTTGACGCTGTAGCTCCGCTGGGCGTTTTTGAGCTTGAAGCGTTTGGTCTGATCCTCCAGCAGGTGAACCTGTTCGAACAGCTCCGAGCTTACGGCGGCGGACTCCTCGCTGCTGGCGGAATTGGTCTGAACCACAGAGGAGATCTGGCCGATGCCCTCGGAGACCTGAGAGAGGGAAGCCGCCTCCTGGTGGATGGCCTCGGCGATGGTGCCGATGGCGGTGTTGGACTGACCCACAAGCTCCAGCGCCTGCTTTAGTGAGTCGGACACCTCGCCCACGATCTGCGTGCCGCGGCGGGTGGCCTGGACGGAGTTTTCAATGAGATTTTTGGTAGCCTTGGCCGCCTCGTCGGATTTGGAGGCCAAACTGCGCACCTCGTCGGCCACCACGGCAAAGCCCTTGCCCGCAGCTCCGGCCCGGGCGGCCTCCACCGCCGCGTTCAGCGCCAGAATGTTGGTCTGGAAGGCGATGTCTTCAATGGTGGCGATAATCCGGCCGATCTGCTGGGAGGCGTCGGAGATATCCCCCATGGCGGATACCATCTGCTCCATCTGCTGGCTGCTGAGGGCCACCTGATCATTGGTAAGCCGGGCGCTTTCCTGGGCGTTGGCGGCGGCCTGGGCGTTGCGGCCCGCGCTCTTGGATAGGTCATCCACCGTGGCGTACAGCTGCTGCACCGCGCTGGCCTGTTCCGTGGCGCCCTGGGCCAGGGCCTGGGCACCGCTGGACAGCTGCTCGGCATGGCCGGACACCCGGTGCTCCGCCTGGACAATGTTGTCCATGGCGCCGGACAGGGCATCGGTGAACAGATTTAGAGACTCTTCAATGGACTGAAAGTCGCCGATATAGCGAGTGGAGGTCTGAACATCGAAATTGCCCCGGGCCAGCTCGCCCATAACCCGGTTGATGTCCTCTACGTACATGTGGATGCGCTCCACCGACTGCTCCAGGGTCTGGGCCAGGGTGCCCAGCTCGTTTTTAGAGTGGTAGTCCAGATCCAAGGCAAGCCTGCCCTCCTGAAGGGGCCGGGCCTTGTCGGTGATGAGAAGCAGGGGCTTGATGACGTGGTTCAAAACGAACATGACCAGGCTGATGAGGGCGACCAGGTTAAGCACCAGGCAAATGACGGTGAGGGTGTGCATCAGAGCGATGGTGGAGTTCATGCGCTGGGTGCACTCATCGCTCAGCGTCGTACCACGGGCCACTACATCGTCCAGCAGGCCCACCAGCTTGGAAAGATTGACCTGGATGGTCTCTGTGTAATATTGCTGGGCCCGGACGCGGCTGTTGCCGTACATCTCCAGCGCGGTGCCCGCAGAGGCGTGGAGCTCCTTATGCAGCGGCTCGATCTGGGCCCGCAGCCGCTCCACCTCGCCGTCCTTCAGATCCAATTCGCTGTAGAGCCACTTGCCCAACACACAGCCGGTATGGTCCATGCTGCCGGTGAATTCCGTGCCGGCGTAAAGGGCGCTGCTCAGGTTGGCCGACCACTTGTAATGGGCCACCTCCGCCCGCTGGGCATTGTCCAGCAGAGCGTTGGCCTGGATCGTGGTGCGCTGGGTGCTCTCAATGCTGAGAATGTTCATGGTGGTGACGCAGCTGAAGATCAGAACGGCCGCAATCGCGCAGACCACACGGATCATAACAGAACGCTTAATGCTTTTTCCCATGGGAATCGGTCCTCCTCAAAAATGTTCTGGTTTGGTTCTAAAACGGGCGGAAATAACATATATCACCTCACTGCCGGCGCTGTACGCTGTGGGGAGCAATTCACGCCTGAAGCTGCCCGGACACACTCAAAATTGGGCCAGGTCGATGGTTCGGCTCCCGTCCAGGCGGGAGGCCTCAGCGGCCAGGGCCATGACATGGCTCTCCACCGAGGCGTCCAACCCGGTGAGTCCCTCTGTGCCGCCCTGGGAGATCAGGCGGCAGAAGCTGGACATGAGACCGAAATCGCCGCCGCCGTGGCCGGAAAACTCGCCGTTCTCTTCCCGCAGGTCGATCATCCGCTCCGTCTGGCCGAAGGGGCGCAGAAAAAGGGTGTTTTCCTCCATATCGCCTGAAATTTCGCCCTGGGTGCCCGTCACCTTGATGGTCCGGTGGCAGTCCTGGGTAAAGGCGGTCATGGTAAAGGTGGCGTGGATGTGGCCGGCAAATTCCAGGTTCACCGTCTGGTGGTCCACCACGTCGTTGTCACAGTGGAATACGCAGCGGCCATAGGGCCCGGTGCGCAGGGCCTCATAGATTTTTTCCTCGGTAGGCTCGCTGGCCAGCACGCCGCAGGGCCAGACCTTTCCGCGGCCCCGTATTCCGGTGTGGGGGCTTGTGATGTAGATCTTCTCCGCGTCATAGGGGCAGGCGTCCTTGCAGCGGCAGCCATCCAGGCAGCGCGGGGCGGCGCCCTCCGGCGCGTTCTCCGCCCGGAAAAAGTCTAGAGAGCCGAAGCTTTGCACCCGCAGGCAGGGCTCACCGGCCAGCCAGCGTAGTATGTCCATATCGTGGCAGCTTTTTTGGAGGATCATGGGGCTGGTCTCATCGGACCGCCGCCAGTTTCCCCGGACAAAGCTGTGGGCATGGTGCCAGTAGGCCACGTGTTCGATAGCGTCGATGGTTTCAATTTTGCCCACGGCGCCCCGGCGAAGAAGATCCTCCAAGGCGGAATAGAACCGGGTGTACCGCAGTACGTGACATACCACCACCACCCGCCCCGTCTCGCGGGCCTTCTTTTGCAGGGCGCGGCACTCCTTCAGGTCGGGCGAAATGGGCTTTTCCAGCAGAATATGGTAGCCCTTGTCCAGCGCGGCCAGCGCGTTGTTCACATGCTGCCGGTCTTGGGTGGCCACAATCATAACATCAGCCAGCCGGGGCTGTGCCAAAAGCTCCGCGTCAGAGGCAAAGCAGCGCTCTTTGGGCACGCTGTACCGGGCCTGGAGCATGGCTAGGCGCTCTGGCCGGGGGTCCGCTCCGGCAACAATCCGCATCTCCTCTGGATGGGTTTCCTGGTAAGGGGCATAGGCCTCCAGACCGCGGGCACCGCAGCCGCAGATGGCAAAGGTGACAGGGTACGGCATCGGCAATTCACTCCCTCTTGCTGAAATAATCTGGACAGATGAAGGATCGGCTAAAATCCTTTTTTCAGTATATCATACTTTAGCGGTCAAGTCGAGAAAAAAATCCGCCGGTTTAAAACGGAGACGGAGAGCAAAAGGTAGGCTTAAAGTACCGTTGGCAGAGACGGAAAGGCAAAAATGGCGGGGACATTTGGGATTCCCGCCATTTTTGTGTTGGACGCTGTGTGATTGGAAAGGTTAATTGAAATTTTTCCCATGGCCTTCCGCCGTGGCCTCGGGGGTGTTGGCGTAGTCCCACTGGTGGTTTGTCCGGGCCATATAGTCGCTGGTGACGTTGAAGAAGCGCCACCCCGGCCATATCCAGGAGCAGCTGGAGGCTGGTGGCAAAGCCCATGCAGGTTGCCATCTGGTCCACCAGCCCGCCATAAGGGGTGTATGCCTCTCTGGGCGTCTCCTCCAGAACGTCCATGCGGCTCCAGCCGTAGCCTATGTTCCGGGTCACCCAATCGTAGACAGCCGCTTCTTTCTCGTAATCGATCATTTCATCCCGAATAATTTCCCCCAGCACGGCCTTTGCCGCATCGTAGATGGCCCGGCCCTCCTCGGACAAGCCAACAGGATCTTCATTCTCCCAGGCAGTGAGAATGGCGGAGGTGTCGTAGACGGACATATCCTCCTCATTGGGCTGGACATATTTGATGCGGCCTGGGTGGTTGGGGTCTGGTTCCCCCTCCTGCTCCGGCCAGTCGATCCCATCGAGGATAGCCGGCTCTTCCGAGGGAACCTGTGGCTGCTGGGAGGGGACCGGCGGCCCGGATGCGCCTTCCGGCTGCAGCTCCCGCAGGGCCGTCTCAATTTCGGCCAGCATCGCCTCCTGGTCCTGGCTGACAATCATGATCGCGTACCGCCCCAGATGGGTGATCAGCCCGTTATTCAGCCGCTCCGTCCGCTCTTGGGTGCCGTTGATATTATTACTCCCGAATTAGAACATAGGAAGTCTGGCTATGTTGAAAGAAAGCGGA
>ERZ777011.3063-NODE-3063-length-11555-cov-3.114087_pt1 | contig 11555 bp, 10 predicted proteins | sample MGYA00374964_ERZ777011 | MGnify/ENA primary metagenome ERZ777011 (study PRJEB29310, sample SAMD00008975) | mouse gut metagenome | study: EMG produced TPA metagenomics assembly of the Metagenome analysis of fecal microbiota from mouse which was promoted...
TTCCGGGTTGTTGTCTGTCTTGCCTGTATCCTTGTCTGGTTACTTTGATGGTTTTAAAACAGACTCTAGGCAGAAAATAATTGCCCTCCTGATAATAGGTGCCACCCATTTGCTCAAAAAATGATTTTCCATGATGTGGTCCTCCGATATATCAAATTTTCCCTGCAATTCAATCATTCTTGGCTGACTTTACAAAAATGTTGGGAGGAACTTCCTTACGAAGTTCCTCCCAACGGCGAGGTTTTTGACATGGGAACAAAAGATCAGATGAACACAGGCTAGTGGGCGGCCGTATTCACCACCACGGTGCTGGAGTCGCCCAGCCGGGCCTGCTCCAGCACGGCCTTTGCCAGCAGCTGGAAGCTGCCGTGGGAGGAGGAAGCACCGCTGATCGCGTCAATGTTCCCTGCACCCTGGCCCTCCAGGAGCTGGTTGGCGTAGTAGCGGGTGTACTCGTTGGGGTAGGTGCCCGTGACGTGGAGCATGTTCTGCATGTAGGCGTTGTCCCAGCTTTTGATAAAGCCGCTGGCATTCTCCGCGTTGTACTCCACCGAGACGATGCTGCCGCCCTTGACCATGATGGTGATATACTCCTTCCAGCCGTGGCTGAATTCGGCCGCCTGGGCAGTATAGTAGCCGTCCTGAAGGCCCCCGCCGCCGCAGGCCGTCAGCGCCGGCACAATCAGCAGCAGGCTCAGGAGCACGGCAAGGATCCGTTTCATCGGTCTCCCTCCTCCTTCAACACAAATTTCTGCACCTGGGACTGGAGGGCCTCGGCCTCCTTTGTCAGCATGGCGCTGGACTGCTCCGTCTCACCCGCGTTCTGCAGGTTCCGCTCCGCGATGGAGGAGATGGACGCAATGCGCTCCTCCATGACGGACAGGGCGCTCTTCTGGCCCTGGACTGCGGACACCAGCTGGTCGGAGATCGCGCTGATCTGGGTGGAGACGTCGGAAATAGCCCGGAGGGAATCGGCGGTGTCGGCGGTGAGCTCCACGCCGGTCTGGATGATGGCTCTGGTGTTGCTGACGATCTCCGTGGCGTTCTGCGCCGCCCCGGCGCTCTTGGCCGCCAGCTGCTTGACCTCGTCGGCCACCACCGCGAAGCCCTTTCCGGCGGCGCCGGCGCGGGCGGCCTCCACAGAGGCGTTGAGGGCCAGGAGGTTGGTCTGGAAGGCGATATCCTCGATGGCCTTGGCGATCTTCGTGATCTGCTGGGTGTTGGCGCTGATGTTGTCCATGGCGGAGGAGAGGTCGGACATCTGGGTATTGGCGTCCTGAATGCGGCGGGTGATCTCCTCTGTCTGGGCCCGGGTCTGGCTGCTGCTGTCCGACACGCTGGCCAGCCGCTCCTTCACCCTGCCCACCTCCATGACCAAGGCCTCCGTGGACTGGGTCTGCTCCATAGAGGCGTGGTGAAGCTGGACGGACTGTCCGCTCAGACCCTCCGCCATGCCGGTGAGCCGGGCAGCGGCGGCGCGGATTCCGGAGAGTGTCTCGTTCATGGACTGGGTAATGGTTTGCAGGCTGCCCTGGATGAGGACAAAGTCGCCCTTGTAGTCCATCTGGGGCCCGGTGCGCAGGTTGCCCCTGGCCACCTGGGTCAGCACCTCCTGGATATCCGATATGTATCGGTTGACGCTCTCCACAGTGGTTTTGAGGGTCTGGGTCATCACCTCCAGCTCATCCTGGGAGTGGACGGGGATCACCTCCGTGTGCAGATCGCCGCCGGAGAGGGCCACCATCCGGGCCGTCACGCTCTTCACCGGCCGGGAGATGGAGCGGGCCAGACGGAGGACCAAATAGATGGACAGGGCCAGCCCCGCCAGGGTGGACAGGATGGCTACCAGCATGGCGGCGTTGATAAAGTGGTCATAGTCCGACTTGGGGATCTGGATAACCAGGGACCACTGGGTGCCCCGGATGGGGGAGAAGGCCACCAGCATCTGCTCCCCACCCATGGGGAACTCTGCTGCGCCGGTCTCGCCGGTGGTCACCCGGCTTACGGCGTCGCTGTTGCCGCCGCTGAGGCCGGAGAGGGTGGTCCGGTTCAGGGCCAGGGACTGGTCCGGGTGGCCGGTGACAGTCCCCTGCCGGTCCACCATGTAGGCCATGCCCTCCCGGCCCAGGTTGATGCTGCTGATGACGTCATTGAGGGCGTCGTATTTGTATACGCCCACCACATACAGCGCCGTCTCTCCATTCTCCTTCACCGGCATACCCATGGTAATGCCCAGCTTGCCCTGGTAGATGGTGGAGGCGCTGGTGGTGAGGTTGTCAGTCTCCCGCAGGAGGGCGAGGAAATCGCCTTCCAGACGTTCCGGCGCACCGGCGATGCCCTGAAGGAGCAGGCCCTCCAGATCATACAGAGCGATGGAGTAGAACTCATAAATCTCCGCAGATTCCTCCAGCACTGCCGTCCGGCTGGCGCGGGTTGCCGCCTGGTCCGGCTGGGCTGTCTGACCGTCCTCCGCAGGGGCGGTGGCCGCGTCCATGCGAGGATCACCTGCGATGGTCATCATCCGGTCCGCCAGCATATGGATGCTGGCCTCCACCGTCTTGGCCGACTGCCGGGCCATGGGCTGAAGGCTGTCAAGCAGAATATTGTTTGCAAGTGACTGCAAGGCCAGGGACATAATCACACAGCATATGACCACCAATATCAGGATGTTCACCGTTGTGTTCCTCACGATCCTTCTGTCCAGGCTTCGCTTGATCTCCTGGGCGGGACGGGAGGCCGCTTGCTTTCCTGCCACGTTCCTCTCTCTCCTTTTCTTCAATTTTTATTCATCAAGGGATGTTCTGCCCGCTGGCAGCTGACCACGGGCAGAACAAGGGCCTGTCAATCCTCCGGCAGATGAGCGGCAAAGCCGGCGGATGATAGGCTTTGGGCATACTATACCACAGACTTTCTGGAAATGGAAGCCTGATTTTCCCAGATTTTTTCTGAGTTTTTGCCAATGAAAAAGATATGAAAGCAAAGGAATCATACCCAAAGCGCAGGAGCGCGGATGTGGATGTCAGGACCTGCCTGGAAAATGGGGATATGAAAGAAATCAGCAGGAGCGGAGTCTTCCTCACCCATTCACCACACCGATCTGGCACATGCGCATGGCGTCCAGGGCGTTGCGGTGGCTTTCCGGGTTGACCCCGGCGCAGCAGGCTGCGTCCACGGTGATCGGCACCTCGGGCAGAAACGCCTTGAGGACCAGGGCGTTGGAGATGACACAGATGTCCGTACACAGCCCGATGAGCACGATCTCCTCAATCGGCTCCTCCTTCCGCCGCTGGACCAGCACCTCCGCCAGATCCCGGCTGCCGAAGGTGGCCTTGGTCAGATACAGCACGCTCTCGTTGCGCCCGGCTCCCTCGGTCAGTGCGGCGCGCACAGAGCTCTCGATTTTCCACCCCTCCGTGCCCTGGATGCAGTGCACCACCGGCAGAATACGGCCCTCCTGGGTCTCCATGTAGTTGGGGAAGTGGGTGTCCTGGGTGGCGTAGACCGGGCCGCCGGTCCAGGAGCGGATCTTCTCCACCACCCTGGGCACGGCAGCCTCCGCCTCCGGCGTGCCCAGGGAGCCGGTGATAAAGTCGTTCTGCATGTCAATAACCACTAAAATCTTCATAGTACCTCCTATGGCGCGTGCGTTTTTCCGTCTGGCCGGTCTGTCCCGTCTGACAGTCCCCGGAAGCAGGCCGTTTTTACTTATAGTACAGCCGCTGCCGCTCGTATTTGGCCTCGCAGCTCACGTGCATCCCCAGCCTGCGGTAGAGCTTCTCATCCACATCGCTGAGCACCACCGTAAAGTGGGCCCCGCAGCCCTTCAGCCCCGGCAGCTGCCGCTGAGCCAGGGCGGCAATGGGGTTGGTCAGGGCGCTGACGCACAGGGCGATGAGCACCTCGTCGCTGTGGAGCCGTGGGTTCTTGTGGCCCAGGCACTCCGTCTTCAGCCGGCAGATGGGCTCCAGCACCTGATTGGAGATGAGATCCAGCTCCTCGTCAATGCCCCCCAGGGCCTTCAGCGCGTTGAGCAGCAGCGCCGCCGAGGCTCCCAGCAGAGAGCTTGTCTTGCCCGTGATGACCCGGCCGTCCGGCAGGACCATAGCCCCGGCGGGGGCGCCGGTTACCTCCTCCTTTTTCAGGGAGGCGGCAACTGCGGGGAAGATGGCCGCCGTTACCTCCGCACGCTTCATCAGCAGCTCCAGCTTGTACACCACGTCCTTGTCCACTGTGCCCCGCAGACGGCCGTTGAGCGCGGTATAGTACCGGCGCAGAATCTCCATATGGGACGCATCCCGGCAGACCTCGTCGTCCACAATGCAGCTGCCCACCAGGTTCACGCCCATGTCTGTGGGGGACTTGTAGGGGCACTGGCCCAGGATGGACTCGAAGATGGTCCGCAGCACAGGGAACACCTCTACGTCCCGGTTGTAGTTGACCGTGGTGACGCCGTAGGCCTCCAGGTGGAAGGGGTCGATCATGTTCACGTCGTTGAGATCCGCCGTGGCCGCCTCATAGGCCAGGTTTACCGGGTGCTTCAGGGGCAGATCCCACACCGGGAAGGTCTCAAACTTGGCATAGCCCGCTGTTTTTCCCCGGCGGTTCTCGTGATAGAGCTGGCTGAGGCAGGTGGCCATTTTGCCGCTGCCGGGGCCGGGGGCGGTGACCACCACCAGGGGGCGGCTGGTCTCAATGTAGTCGTTGCGGCCGTAGCCCTCCTCGCTGACAATGCGCTCCACGTTGTGGGGGTAGCCGGCAATGGGGTAGTGGCGGAAGGTGCGCACCCCCAGGGCGTCCAGCCGCTTAAGGAAGGCGTCGGCGGCGGGCTGGCCGCTGTACTGGGTCACCACCACGCTGCCCACGTACAGGTCCATGCCCCGGAACACGTCGATCAGGCGCAGCACGTCCTCCTCGTAGGGGATGCCCAGATCCCCCCGGACTTTATTCCTCTCGATGTCCCCGGCGCAGATGGTTACGACGATCTCCGCGTCGTCTCTGAGCTGCTGGAGCATCCGGATTTTGCTGTCCGGCGCAAAGCCGGGCAGCACCCGGGAGGCGTGGTAGTCGTCAAAGAGCTTGCCCCCGAACTCCAGGTACAGCTTCCCGCCGAACTGGCCGATGCGCTCCCGGATACGGGAGGACTGGGTCTCGATGTACTTCTGGTTGTCAAATCCAATCTTCTGCATGCTTCTCTCCCCCGCGCAAATGAATTTGTCCCCACCCGCATATCCTGCGGGAGGGACCTTATACAGTATACCGCGCTCCCGTGGGTTTAGCAAGAGCGGAGAGGAAAAAACACATCCGTTTAGAAAATGCCGCGCTTTCCTGCAAAAACGTGTTGACAAAGCTGGAATTGGCTGGTATACTAGACAAGCCGCTTTGAATGGGCTCGAAGTGTGCGTTTTTCGCGCCGCCTACGACAGCGCGCCCGTAAAGGAGCGCGGTCAGTGCTCCATAATAAAGGAAAGCGAGGTGCAAAAGGTATGCACGCAATCATCGTTACCGGCGGTAAGCAGTACAAGGTCGCTGAGGGCGACACCCTGTTTATCGAGAAGCTGCCCCAGGAGGCCGGCGATCAGGTGGTCTTTGACCAGGTTCTGGCGGTTCTGGACGGCGACAACGCCACCATCGGCACCCCCACCGTTTCCGGCGCCAAGGTGGAGGCCTCTGTGGTGAAAAACGGCAAGGGCAAGAAGATCCGCATCTTCAAGTACAATCCCAAGAAGGGCTACCGCAAGCGTCAGGGCCACCGTCAGCCCTATACCAAGGTTGAGATCAAGAAGATCAGCGCATAAGGCATGACGACGGTCACCTTCCACACCCAGGGGAGCCGCATCACCGGCTTTGACGCGGAGGGCCACAGCGGCTACGCTCAGGAGGGCGAGGACATTGTCTGCTCCGCTGTCACCAGCGCGGTGCGCCTTGTGGAGTGTGTGCTCAACGACGTGATGGGCCTGTGCGCGGCGGTCAAGGTCAACGAGGCCACCGCCCATATCTCCCTGCGTCTCCCCGGCTCCCTGAGCCAGACCGCCGAGAGCACCTGCCAGAACCTTCTGACAGGGATGATGGTCTACCTCACGGAGCTCCACGGCGAGTATCCCGACTTTATCGAAGTTCTGGAGGCCCAGTAGGACCTCTTCCCCGCGCAACCTTATAGAAAGGATGGCATTTTATCATGATGAACATTGGTTTGCAGTTCTTCGCCCACAAAAAGGGCGTTGGTTCCACCAAGAACGGCCGCGACAGCGAGAGCAAGCGCCTGGGACCCAAGCGCGCCGATGGGCAGTTCGTCCTGGCGGGCAACATTCTGGTGCGCCAGCGCGGCACGCACATTCACCCCGGTGTGAACGTGGGCCGCGGCAGCGACGACACCCTGTTCGCCAAGGCCAACGGCGTTGTCCGCTTTGAGCGCCTGGGCCGGGACCGCAAGCAGGTCTCCGTCTACGAGGAGGCCTAATCCCCATAAAGCACCAGAGACGGGTTCCGCCCAGCCGGAGCCTGTCTTTTTTCATTCTGAGGAGGGACACTATGGAGGAACTGCGCAGATGCGCCTGGGCGGGCTCGGACCCGCTCTACATCGATTACCACGACAACGAGTGGGGCCGGCCGGTCCACGACGACCGGAAGCTCTTCGAGATGCTGATCCTGGAGGGGATGCAGGCCGGGCTCTCCTGGATCACAATCCTCAAAAAGCGGGAGGCCTTCCGCTCCGCCTTTGATAATTTCGATCCCGCTCAGGTGGCCCTCTATGGCCAGGAGAAGCTGGAGGCCCTCATGGACAATCGCGGTATCGTCCGCAACCGCCGAAAGCTCGCCGCCGCCGTGGACAACGCTCGGGCCTTTCTGGCTGTCCAGCGGCAGTACGGCAGCTTTGACGCCTTTATCTGGCAGTACGTGGACAACACGCCCATCCTCGGAAGTCCTGCCTCGGAATCGGACCTGCCCGCCTCCACGCCCCTGTCGGAGCAGATCAGCCGGGACCTGAAAAAGCTGGGCTTCCGCTTCGTAGGCCCCACCATCGTCTACGCCTTTATGCAGGCCGTAGGCATGGTGGACGACCACGTGGCGGGCTGCTTCTGCCACAGGGACAGCCGCCGCGCCGGGAGCGGCTGAGGCAAATTTCCTTGCATTTTCAGGTCCCATCGGATACAATATAGGAGAGAAAACACCGGGGGCGCGCCCCCTTGCCGCCCAGCGCGGCAAAGAAAGGACCCTCTATGGCTACTACCTTTATTGACAAGGCCCGCATCTCCGTAAAGGCCGGCGCGGGCGGAAACGGCTGCGTCTCCTTCCACCGGGAGAAGTATATCGCCGCCGGCGGCCCGGACGGCGGCGACGGCGGCAGCGGCGGCAGCATTATCCTCCAGGTGGACGACAACCTCTCCACGCTGATGGACTTCCGCTATAAGCGGAAATACGTGGCCGAGAACGGCGCGGACGGCACGGGCCAGCGCAAGAGCGGCAAGGACGGCAAGTCCCTGACCATTCGGGTCCCCCGGGGCACCCTGGTGCGGGACCTGGAGACCGGCGAGATCATTCAGGACATGTCCGGCGACGAGCCTTTTGTCCTCTGCCGGGGGGGCAAGGGGGGCTGGGGCAACACCCACTTCGCCACCCCCACCCGGCAGGCTCCCCGGTTTGCCAAGAGCGGTTTGCCCGGCGAGGCTTTGGAGGTGGTGCTGGAGCTGAAGCTGCTGGCGGACGTGGGCCTGGTGGGGTTCCCCAACGTGGGCAAGTCCACCCTCCTCAGCGTGGTCAGCCGGGCCAACCCCAAGATCGCCAACTACCACTTCACCACCCTCTACCCCAACCTGGGGGTGGTGTATGTGGACGACGGGGTCAGCTTCGTCATGGCGGACATCCCCGGCATCATCGAGGGGGCCAGCGAGGGGGCGGGCCTGGGCCACGACTTCTTGCGCCACATCGACCGCTGCCGCCTGCTGGTCCACGTGGTGGACGTGTCCGGCAGCGAGGGCCGGGACCCGGTGGCGGACTTTGACGCCATCAATGGGGAACTTCTCCAGTACAGCCCGGAGCTGGCCCAGCGGCCCCAGATCGTGGCCGCCAACAAGACGGACATCATGGAGTATCCGGGTCTGCTGGAGGCCCTGCGGGACCACGTGGAGAAGCTGGGATACCCCCTGTTCACCCTCTCCGCCGCCGCCCATCAGGGCACCCGGGAGCTGGTGTACGCCGTGGCCAACAGGCTGCGGGAGCTGCCCCCGGTGGCGGTCTATGCCCCGGAGTACGTCAAGCGTCCGCCCAAGGTGGATATGAGCCAGCCTCTGGAAATTACGGTGGAGGACAACGTCTATCTGGTGGAGGGTCCCTGGCTCCAGCGGCTCATTGCCAACACTAACTTCGGCGACTACGAGAGCCGGAACTGGTTTGACCGGATGCTGCGGGAGAGCGGCCTCTTTGACCGCCTGGAGGCCATGGGCATCCGGGACGGGGATCTGGTCAGCATGTACGATCTGGAGTTTGAGTACCAGCACTGATCTTCTGGAAAGGATTGGGCGCCCGAGGGAGGAATCCCTCGGGCGCCCATATTTTGATAGGCTCCCCATAGAGTCGACAAAGCGAGAAAAAAGGGGAACATAATTATGGCATGGTCAGCGCAGAAACAAAAACCCATGCGGTGAAACCGTGCTATGCCGGAACCGAAAGCCTTAGATAGTGTCTACACAAGATAAAAGAATTGTGATAAAACGAAGATCCTGAATTTTTTGCTGTGACTGCAAGTTTGTCAAAGAAATTGGACAAAGAGTTCAAAGGCGGTTTTCTCAAAGTGGTAACTCAACTTTAACCGATCAAGCCGCATCCTTCTACCTTGTTCCTTCCCCTACTGTCCAACATGTATTGTACTCCTGCAAGTCGTGGGAAAAAGCAAGCATTTTTGTGTTGACTTTAGCTGTTAAAAGTGATAAAGTATTTGGCATGCGTACAGAACCGGCGGAAAACGCGTTTTTCCTGTCCGGCGCAGAACGATTTTTGGGAGGAAAACATGGTCATCACAGATTTTTTAGAGCGAAACGCCCGCCTCTACGGACTGGAGACCGCCCTGGTGGAGCTGAGCCCCTCGGAGGAGCGGGATCAGGCCGTCACCTGGCGGGAGGCCAGCCTCATTGAGAGCGCACAGCCCGACGCGCCCTACCGCCGGGCCATGAGCTGGAAGGACTTTGACCGCCGGGCCAATCGGTTCGCCAACCTGCTGCTGAGCCGGGGCGTGGACCGGGGGGCCAAGGTGGGGATATTGATGATGAACTGCCTGGAGTGGCTGCCGGTGTATTTCGGCATTTTGAAGGCCGGGTGCATCGCCGTGCCCCTGAACTTCCGCTACTCCTCCGAGGAGATCAAGTACTGCCTGGAGCTGGCGGACGTGGAGGTGCTGGTGTTCGGCCCTGAGTTCGTAGAGCGGCTGGACGCCATCGCCGGCAGTCTGCCCCAGGTGCGGATGATGTTCTTTGTGGGCAGGGGAGCCCCGGCCTATGCCGAGGACTGCATCCGCCTGATGAACTTCTGTTCCTCCAGTGCGCCCCCGGTGGCCCTGGAGGAGACGGACCACGCGGCCATCTACTTCTCCTCCGGCACCACCGGCTTTCCCAAGGCCATTCTACATAACCATCGGGCCCTGGTCAGCTCCTGCGAGACCGAGCAGCGCCACCACGGCCAGACCAGGGAGGACGTTTTCCTCTGCATCCCGCCCCTCTACCACACGGGGGCCAAGATGCACTGGTTCGGCAGCCTCCTCTCCGGCAGCCGGGCGGTGCTGCTGCGGGGGGTGAAGCCGGAGTGGATCCTCCGGGCGGTGACGGAGGAGAAATGCACCATCGTGTGGCTGCTGGTGCCCTGGGCCCAGGATCTGCTGGACGCCATCGACGGGGGGAAGATCGACCTGAGCAGCTACCTTCTGGACCAGTGGCGGCTGATGCACATCGGCGCGCAGCCGGTGCCCCCCAGCCTCATCAAGCGGTGGAAGCAGGTGTTCCCCCACCACCAGTACGACACCAACTACGGCCTGAGCGAGTCCATCGGCCCGGGCTGTGTCCACCTGGGGGTGGAGAACATCCACAAGGTGGGGGCCATCGGCAGGCCGGGCTACCACTGGGAGGCCAGGATTGTGGACGAGCAGTGGAACGAGGTCCCCCAGGGGGAGATCGGAGAGCTGGCGGTCAGGGGTCCCGGGGTGATGCTCTGCTACTACAAGAACCAGGAGGCCACGGACGAGATTCTCAGAGACGGCTGGCTCTACACCGGGGACATGGCCCGCATGGACGGGGACGGGTTCATCTTCCTGGTGGACCGGAAGAAGGACGTGGTCATCTCCGGCGGCGAAAACCTGTATCCCGTGCAGATCGAGGACTTCCTGCGCAAGTTTGACAGGATCAAGGATGTGGCGGTCATCGGTCTGCCGGATCCGCGGCTGGGAGAGATTGCGGCGGCCATTGTGGAGCTGAAGGGGGGCGTATCCTGTACAGAGGCGGAGATCAACAGCTTCTGCCGGGAGCTGCCCCGATACAAGCGGCCCCGGCGGGTTATCTTCGACAAGGTGCCCAGAAATCCCACCGGAAAGATCGAGAAGCCGGCTTTGCGGGAGAAGTACTGCCATGGCCGTCTGGTGGAGGCGCAGATCAGCAACTGACGGGGAATGTTCGGTTCCTCTTCTCGCAAGAAAACCAGATAAAAAGAACGGCAGACATCCTGCGGATAATGTCTATCCCGCAATTTTCCCATAACGCACTCTAAGGAAGGGGGAAGCTTCCATGTCTGATCTGGCAATGAAGCTCATTTTACTGATCCTGTTTTTCGGCGTCATGGTGGGTATTGGCCTCTATTGCCGCCGCCACGCCACCGATGTCAGCGGCTTTGTCCTGGGCGGACGGAGCGTGGGTCCCTGGCTCACCGCCTTCGCCTACGGCACCAGCTATTTTTCCGCCGTGGTATTCGTGGGCTACGCGGGCCAGTTCGGCTGGAAGTACGGCGTGGCCGCCACCTGGGCGGGGCTGGGCAACGCCTTTCTGGGTTCCCTGCTGGCCTGGGTGGTGCTGGGCCGGCGGACCCGGGTGATGACCCAGCACCTGGACAGCGCCACCATGCCGGAGTTTTTCGGCAAACGGTTTGGGAGCCAGCGCCTCAAGCTGTGCGCCTCGGCCATTATCTTTATCTTCCTCATCCCCTACACCGCCTCCCTCTACAACGGCCTCAGCCGCCTCTTTGCCATGGCATTTTCCATTGACTATTCCGTGTGCGTGGTGGTCATGGCCGTGCTCACCGCCGTGTACGTCATTGCCGGCGGCTATATGGCCACGGCCATCAACGACTTCATCCAGGGCATCATCATGCTGGGGGGCATTGTGGCGGTGATCCTGGCAGTGCTCCACAGCCAGGGCGGTTTTCTGACCGCCCTGGAGAAGCTGGCCCAGGTGAAGGGGGAGAGCAGCGTGCCCGGCGTGTACGCCTCCTTCTTCGGCCCGGACCCTGTCAACCTGCTGGGCGTGGTGATTCTCACCAGCCTGGGCACCTGGGGCCTGCCCCAGATGGTGCAGAAGTTCTAC
>ERZ777011.3064-NODE-3064-length-11552-cov-3.893537_pt1 | contig 11552 bp, 11 predicted proteins | sample MGYA00374964_ERZ777011 | MGnify/ENA primary metagenome ERZ777011 (study PRJEB29310, sample SAMD00008975) | mouse gut metagenome | study: EMG produced TPA metagenomics assembly of the Metagenome analysis of fecal microbiota from mouse which was promoted...
CCCCGGCGACCAGGTGTTCCCCTACATCCAGAAAAACCTGGACGGCATCATCACCATCGACGACAACGAGCTGGTGGACGCCTTCCTGGACGTGATGGAGAAGCACAAGATGATCGTGGAAAACGCGGGCCTGCTCACCATCGCGGCGCTGAAGCACCTGGACTGCCGGGGGGAGAACGTGGTCCCGGTGCTGTCCGGCGGCAACATGGACGTGATTACCATCTCCTCCCTGGTGCAGCACGGGCTCATCAACCGGGGGCGCATCTTCACCTTCTCGGTGCAGCTGCCCGACCGGCCCGGCGAGCTGCTGCGCATCGCCGACCTGGTGGCCAAGCTCAGCGGAAACATCATCAAGCTGGACCACAACCAGTTCGTCAACATCAACCGTCAGGCGGGGGTGGAACTGAAGGTCACGCTGGAGGCCTTCGGCCTGTCCCACAAGGCGGAGATTCTGGACGCTCTGCGTCAGGAGGGCTATCAGGTCCGCGAGGTGGCCGCCAGCGGCACGATTACAGGGTAAAAGCGCCCTTGGCTCGTTTTCCCCGCCGCCGGGAGATGCGAAAGTACCATCCCGCCCGTTGGGCGGGATGGCCGGTATAACAACTCCCCCCGCCGCCGCGATTGCGGCGGCAGGGGGGATTCAGGTGCGGCGCGCCATCCGGGGGCCCGGCCGGGCGCGAGCGGGGCCAGGGGGAACCGTCCGGCCGCCTCCGGCGGCGACCTCCGCGTGTTCTATCCTATGCGCCGGGGCGGCGGGTGCGCCCGCCCTCCGCCCGGATTTGGGGCCTGTCCCGGCGGGAAAACTCAGGAAAAGAAGGAAAAAACCATGGTCAAGATTGCCCCTTCCATCCTCTCGGCGGATTTTTGCAATTTGGAGCGGGATATCCGGCGGGTGTCCGCCGCCGACTGGCTCCACGTGGACGTGATGGACGGCATGTTTGTCCCCAATCTCACCGTTGGCCTGCCGGTGGTCCGGTCCATCCGGGCGCACACCGGCATGTTTCTGGACGTTCACCTGATGATCCACAAGCCCGCGCGCTACATCGAACAGTTCGCCAAGGCGGGAGCGGACCTGCTGTCCGTCCACCTGGAGGCGGACCACCCCGCCCAGATCGCCGGTGCCCTGCGGGCCATGGAGGACAGCGGGGTGAAGAAGGCGGTGGCCCTGCGGCCCATTACGTCGGCAAAAGCGGTTCTCCCCTATATTGAGCAGCTGGACATGGTGCTGGTGATGACGGTGGAGCCCGGGTTCGGCGGGCAGAGGTTCATGGAGTCCCAGCTGGACACCATCCGGGAGGTGCGGGCCCTCATCGACCGGTACAACCCCGCCTGTGAGCTGGAGGTGGACGGCGGCGTCAATGCCAGAACCGCCCCCCTGGTCATAGAAGCCGGGGCCACGGTGCTGGTGGCGGGCTCGGCGGTGTACGGCGCGGAGGACCCGGCAAAGGCCATTGAGGCCCTGCGGAGGTAGGGGAATGACCTATCGGTTGAAGGAACAGCGGTCGGACAGCGGCCTGATGGAGCGCATCCTGACCTACGAGGAACAGGCTGTCCAAACGCTGACCCGGCAGATTCAGGATGCTTTCGCTCTGCCCTCCATTTCCGGCCTCAGCTTTCGGGCCGAATTACGCCAAACAAAAAGCGCCCGTGTCGGCCCCAGCACCCCCATCCGGCTGGCGGAGCTGAAAAAGGTGCCCCGGTATTATCTCAGCACCTTTACCCTGCTGGCCCTCCGGGACGGGAAGCCGCTGGCGGAGGCCTGCCCCGGAGGGTTCATGAGCCTGTTTGCCGCCTTTGTCCCGCTGGTGTGCGCCAACCGGGACGAGGTGCTCTGGTACGACTACGAGGCCGATTTTCCCCCGGCGCTGGCCGAGCTGTCCCGGCGGCTGGCCGGCGCGTTCCCAGACGGGCGCGGCTGATTTTACAATGATGTTTGCTTTGGAGGATTTCCCATGGACTATTTTCCCGCGGCCCTGGAAAATTTAGTGGAGCAGTTCGCCAAGCTCCCCGGCGTGGGCCGCAAGAGCGCCCAGCGGCTGGCCTTTTTCATCCTGGACCAGCCGGAGCAGACGGCCCGTGACTTCGCCGCCGCCCTGCTGGAGGCGAAAACCGCCATCGGCTGCTGCCCGGTGTGCCAGAACCTCACCGACGGGGAGGGGGAGTGCCCCCTGTGCGCCTCCTCCAAGCGGGACCACGCCACCGTGTGCGTGGTGGCCGACCCCAAGGACGTGATGGCCATGGAGCGCTCCCGGGAGTTTTCCGGGGTATACCACGTGCTCCACGGGGTGATCTCCCCCATGAACCATGTGGGGCCGGACGACCTGCGCATCGCCCAGCTGGTGGAGCGGGTGGCCGCCGGGGGCATTGAGGAGGTCATCATGGCCACCAACCCGGACACCGAGGGAGAGACCACCGCCATGTACCTGTCCCGGCTGCTCAAGCCCTTCGGGGTACGCACCACCCGGCTGGCCTACGGCATCCCGGTGGGGAGCCACCTGGAGTTCGCCGACGACGCCACCCTCATGCGGGCTTTAGAAGGCCGCAGGGAAATATAGACGCCCCACAAAAGGAAAGGAGCGATCCCCATGAACGGCTGGCTGTACGTGATGTTCATCGAGAAGACCAAGACCTACAACCGCCTCACCAAGGCGGCGGTGGAGCGCCATGTGGACAACCTCCGGGCCCTGGACGACAGCGGGCATCTGGAGCTGTGCGGGGTATTCAAGGGCTATCCCGGCGTGGCGGGGATGTACATCCTGCGGGCCGGAAGCTATGAGGAGGCCGAGGAACTTTGCAAACAGGAGCCGCTGGTAACGGAGGGCTTCGCGACGTACAAGCTGAAAGCCCTCCAGGTGGCCGACCGGGACAACAACTACCTGCTCTGAGCGGAAGCGTGTCATTTTGATATTTTTTTAACGAAAATAGAGCGCAAAAGCGGAAATTTTTCCGCTTTTGCGCTTTTCCTCTTCCCTTTTTGAAAAATCTATGGCATAATGGGACTATACAAAAATATCCACTCAAAGGAGGACGCCCCATGAAGCCCAACACCGTCTTTTCCCCCGAGCGGCTGGAGTACCTGAAGCTGCTGGCCCGGCAGTACCCCAACGTCCAGGCCGCCTGCACCGAGATCATCAACCTGCGGGCCATTCAAAACCTGCCCAAGGGCACCGAGCACTTCCTGAGCGATGTCCACGGGGAGTTCGAGGCCTTCCAGCACATCCTCAACTCCGCCTCCGGCGTGGTGCGCGTCAAGATCGACGAGCTGCTGGGGGCCACCGTTCCCCGGTCCGACCGGGACCAGCTGGCCACCCTCATCTACTACCCCGAGGAGAAGCTGGAGGAGATCGAGCGGGAATGCGACGACATGCGGGAGTGGTACAGGATCACCTTTCATCGGCTCATCGACCTGTGCTGCCTGGTCAGCGCCAAGTACACCCGCTCCAAGGTCCGCAAGGCCATGCCGCCCGAGTACGCCTACATCATCGACGAGCTGATCCACACCCACTATGAAAAAAACGAGGCGGACAAACGGGACTACTACGAGAACATCATCAACACCATCATCGACCTGGACCGGGCGTCCAACTTCCTCGTCGAGCTGTGTGAGCTCATCAAGCGGCTGTCGGTGGACCACCTGCACCTAGTGGGCGACATCTTTGACCGGGGCCCCGGCGCCGACGTGATTATGGACAGCCTGATGGCCTACCACAGCGTGGACATCCAGTGGGGCAACCACGACATTCTCTGGATGGGGGCCGCCTCCGGCTCCCGCACCCTGGTGGCCACGGTGCTGGCCAACTCCCTGCGCTACAACAACCTGGAGGTCATCGAGACGGGCTACGGCATCTCCCTGCGGCCCCTGTCCGTGTTCGCCGACGAGTTTTACCGCCACTGCGACATCAGCCGCTTCGAGCTGAAAATCGCCAAAGAGGATGAGGACAGCGTCACCGACCTGGACCGGGTGCTGGGCGCCCGGATGCACAAGGCCATCTCCATGATCCTGTTCAAGCTGGAGGGCCAGAAGATCCAGCGCAACCCCTCCTTCCGGATGGACGACCGGCTGCTGCTGGACAAGATCGACTACGACGCCAAAACCATCACCATCGACGGCGTGACCTATCCCATGCTGGACACCGATTTCCCCACTGTGGACCCGGCAGACCCCTACACCCTCACCCCGGAGGAGGATACCCTCATCAACACCCTCACCCGCTCCTTCCGCCACAGCGAAAAGCTCCAGCGCCACGTCCGCTACCTCTACTCCAAAGGGAGCCTGTACCGCGTCTACAACGGCAATCTGCTCTTCCACGGCTGCATCCCCATACACGAGGACGGCTCTCTCATGCGCTTCTCCATCGGCTGCGACGGCCTGTCCGGCCGGGCCTTCCTGGACTACGCCGACAAGACCGCCCGCCAGGCCTACTACAACCGGATGGGCCCCACCCGCCAGCAGGGCATGGACTTCCTGTGGTGGCTGTGGGCGGGCCGCAACTCCCCCATCTTCGGCCGGGACCGCATGACCACCTTTGAGCGGCGGTTCATCGCCGACGAGGCCACCCATGTGGAGGCCAAAAACGCCTACTACCACCTGTACAACGACCCGGCGGTGTGCGAGGGCATTTTAAAGGAGTTCGGCCTGGAGGGCCCCCACTGCCACATCATCAACGGCCACGTCCCCGTCAAGTCCAAAAAGGGCGAGAGCCCCGTGAAGGGCGGCGGCAAGCTGGTGGTCATTGACGGCGGCTTCTGCAAGGCCTACCAGAAGACCACCGGCATAGCCGGATATACCCTCATCTACAACTCCACCTGCTTCCGGCTGGTGGCCCACGAGCCCTTTGTGGGCCGGGCCGCCGCCATCCACAAAAATTATGACATCGCCTCCACCACCCAGGTGTTCGAGCGGCTGGAGAGCCGGGCCATGATCCTCCAGACGGACATCGGCAAAAAGCTCCAGGGCCAGATCGACGAGCTGGTGGACCTGGTGGCCGCCTTCCGCAGCGGCGCCATTGTGGAGAGCCACAAGACTTGAGCGAAATTTTCCGCAATCCGCACCCGCCGGCCAAGCCCGCCCGCGCCGGTTTCCGACAGATTTCCGCAAAACCGCCCGCCAGAACTCCGGCGGGCGGTTTTTTGGGGGCAAAGTTAAAATTCTCCACACGTTTTTGCTGTTTTGATACCAAATTGTAACTCTTTTTCCGTATACTTTTCCTTGCCCAATTTGATATAAGGTGGTACAATATTAACGATTGTCATGATTGCGCAGCGCCGCCTGACCCGGCAATCAGAGTCAAGGAACGTCCATGGATCAGTCCGCACCCCGGATGACGCCTGCCCGGCGTTCGCCCGATCCGAGGTGCGGTCCCATGGTTGGGAGGTTGTCGCAGAATGGAAGAATCCACACCGAAAAAAGGTATTCCCGCCGCGCTCATCGCCGGAATCGCCGCCGCCGCGGTCGTGGCCGCCCTGGCGGGCGGCTATTTCGGGCTGTGCGGCTGGGTGCAGGCCAATGACCAGCTGCTGCCCGGCTCGGTGGCCGTGGACGCCCAGGGCGAGACGGTGGCCGACCTGGGCGGGCTTAATCGGGAGGAGGCCCTGGCCGTGGTCTCCAAGGAGATGGACCAGCGGCTGGACAGCCGCAAGCTCACCCTCCTCTATGGCGAGGGCCAGAGCAGGGAGCTGTCCGGCGAGCTGATGGCCTGCGCCCCCGAGGCGGCGGTAGAGCTGGGCATGTCCGCCAAAGAGGACCAGCCCTTCTGGAAGCTGGGCGCCATGTGGATGGGCCTGGCGAAGGAGCCCACCAGTCTGTCTCTGTCCGCCGCCGCCTTCACCCCCGAGGGCGAGGCCCAGGCCAAGGGCATTATCCAGTCCATCGCCGACGAGCTGTACGTGGCCCCGGTGGACTTCACCTATGAGCTGGGCGATGAGTCCGTCACCGTCACCCCCGGCAGCGACGGCCAGGAGGTGGACGCCGCCGCCCTGCTGGACCAGGTGGAGCAGGCCCTGGCCCAGGGCCTCAGCGAGCTCCGGGTGGAGCCCGCCGCCACCCCCAGCGCCGAGCTCACCGGGCAGGCGCTCCACGACCTGATCCACGTGGAGCCCAAACCCGCCGGGGTGGACGCGGACGGCAGGCTCACTCCCGCCGTGGTGGGCCGGTCCGTCAACGCCGGGGAGGCCCAGGCCAAGCTGGACGAGGCTGTCCCCGGCGAGCCGGTGGTCATCCCCCTGGAGTTCACCCCGCCGGGGGTCGCCGCCGACGAGTCCATGTTCTACAAGGACCTTTTGTCCGAGGTCACAACCAATCTGGACGGCGTGGCCACCCGCTCCTTCAACGTGGCCCGGGCGGCCTCCTTCTGCAACGGCGTCGTGCTCCAGCCCGGGGACGTGTTCTCTTACCTGGGCGTCATCGGCGACCCCAGCGTGGCCAACGGCTACAAGCCCAGCACCGGCTACGCCGGCGGCCAGACCGTGGCCATGGACGGGGGCGGCGTGTGCCAGGTGTCCTCTTCCCTGTACTACTGCTCGGTGTACGCCAACCTGGAGATCGTGCGGCGGGCCTGCCACGCCTTCTCCACCGGCTATATCCCCAACGGGCTGGACGCCACCGTCTACTATCCCAGCCTGGACTATCAGTTCCGCAACAGCACCGGCTTCCCCATCAAAATCGTGGCTTTCACGGAGGGCGGGGCCTTCGGAAAGCTGACGGTGCAGTTCTACGGCAGCAATCCGGACGGCGTCTCGGTCAAAACGGAGCGGTACACCCAGTCCAGCACCCCCTGGACCACCGTATACGAGCCCGACGAGACCATCCCGCGGGGCACCACCAAGGTGGATGTCACCCCCTATACCGGCTATGTGGTGGACGTGTACCGCTGCGTGTACGGCGCCGACGGCTCCCTGCTCTCCCGCACCTTTGAAAACCACAGCGTCTACGCCAAGCGGGACAAAAAGATCCTCTACAACCCCGCGGACACCGGCCCCTGGGGCGAGGGCACCGAACCCCCCGCGTCCAGCGATCCCCCTGTGGAGCCTACCCTCCCCGTGACCGAGCCCACGCCGCCTCCCCAGCCCACGCCCACCCTTCCGCCGGTGGAGCCCACGCCTGAGCCCACCCTTCCCCCCGTGGAGCCCACCCCAACCCCTGAACCCACTCCGCCTGTGGACCCGCCTCCCGCCGAGACCATGCCGGACTGGCTTCAGCCCGCCTGAACGGAGGAACGGTTTCCATGTTTCAAGGCTTTTCTCAAGAGACGGTGGATTTCATGTGGGGCATCCGCTTCAACAATGAGCGGAGCTGGTTTGAGGCCCACAAATCCGACTATCAGACCTATTTCCTCAGCCCGATGAAGGAGCTGGGCAGGCAGGTGCAGGGGGAGCTGCTGGACCGCTTCCCCGAAAACGGGCTGAACCTGAAAATCTCCCGCATTTACCGGGACGCCCGGCGGCTGTTTGGCCGGGGGCCCTATAAGGACCACCTGTGGCTGTCTCTGTCCCGGTTCGGCAACGAGGCCTCCGGCGGGAACCACCCGGTGCTCTGGTTTGAGCTGGCCCCCGACGGCTGGAGCTACGGCATGGGCTTCTGGGCCGCTCAGCCCATTATCATGGAAAAGCACCGGGCCCGCATTGACCGGGACCCCAAGCCTCTGCTGAAGCTCCACAACAGGCTGGAAAAGCAGTCGGAATTCGCGCTGGAGGGGCCGGAGTACAGCCGGAAAAAGCCTTGCTCTGAATCCAGGCTGGCGGGCTGGTACAACAAAAAGTCCCTGGACCTGGGCCACAGCGAGGCGCTCACGGAGGCCGTCTATCAACAGGCGCTGGCGGACCGGCTGGCGGAGGGCTTCACCTTCCTGATGCCGTACTACGACTATTTCTCCACCCTCTGGGCGGACCCGGACCCCAGGGCCCCCGTATAGCCTCCCCCCTGCCCCGCAAAACGCGCAGACAAAAAACGCCGCAGGCTTTCCAAAGCCTGCGGCGTCAGCTTGTCCGGCGTCGCCAAATCCCGCTTCTCAATCCTCGCCGACATCCTGCGGGGGCCCGTCCCCATCCTCGTCGAAAGACAGGGCGAACTTGCCGTGGCAGACGGGGCACTCCACCAGCCCGGCGGCCAACGCCTCGTCATCCACCACCAGGTCCTCGCCGCAGGTGGGACAGGGGATCTGGAAAAAGTCCTCCTCCTCACCGTCCGAACCGTCAAGGCCAGTCTCCTGGCCGTCCTCCTCCTCGAAGACGGCCTCCTCCAGACCGGCCACCGCGTCCTCCAGGGTGTCCAGGTCGCCGTCGAACTGATCCATGGAGGCCTCCATGCCGTCCAGCTGCTGGCCTACCTCGCGCAGAACATCCAGCACCTCAGAGAGAATGCGGGCCTCGCCGGATTTCTCCGTATCCAGCCTCATCCCGTCGAACAGGCCCTGAATATAGGCCACTTTCTCTGTAATGGTCATCTTTGCGCTCCTTTTTCTTGCCGCGCTCCAGTCCAAGCTCCCTCGCTGGCTGCTTCTCCGCGCTCAGCCCTTGCAGCGCTCCAGATACTCGCCGGTGCGGGTGTCGATGCGGATCTTGTCGCCGGGGTTGATGAACAGGGGCACCTTGATCTCCGCGCCGGTCTCCAGGGTGGCGGGCTTGGTGACGTTGGTGGCGGTGTCGCCCTTGAAGCCGGGATCGGTCTCCGTGACCTCCAGCTCCACAAAGTTGGGGGGCTCCACCCCGAACACGCTGCCCTTGTAGGACATGATCTTGCAGGTCATGTTCTCCTTGACAAACTTGAAATTGTCCCCCAGGACATCCTTGTTGATGGGGGTCATGTCATAGGTCTCCATGTCCATGAAGTAGTACAGGTCGCCGTCGTTGTAGCTGTACTCCATGTCCTTGCGGTCCACAAAGGCCTGCTCAAACTTGGCGGTGGGGTTGAAGGAGGTCTCGGTGACGGCGCCGGTAATGACGTTCTTCATCTTCGTGCGCACGAAAGCCGCGCCCTTGCCGGGCTTGACGTGCTGGAACTCCACGACCTGCATCACTTTGCCTTCCATCTCAAAGGTCACGCCGTTGCGGAAATCGCCTGCTGTGATCATTGCCATTGGTATCGTCCTCCAGTATCCAAAATTTTAGTGTCATATAGAAGCTTTATCAATGTATTATACTCCATATGAAGACAGATTGCAAGGGGTTTCCGCGAAGAGGAGGCGTTCGTGGGGAATACCGGCGTGTTTTCTCCGCCGGCCGGCCCTCTTCAAGCTTCAAGGTATGCAATTCTGATGAAACGGAGGGATTTTCATGTGCACTGCGGCCATTTACCGGACGCGCGGTTTTTATTTCGGAAGAACACTGGACTATGAGGTCTCCTATGGCGAGGAGATCACCGTCACGCCCCGGCGCTATCCGTTCCGCTTCCGGGCGGGGGACGCGCTGGAGCGGCACTACGCCATGATCGGCATGGCCCACGTGGCGGACGGCTGCCCCCTGTACTACGACGCGGTGAACGAGATGGGCCTGGGCATGGCCGGGCTGAACTTTGTGGGCAACGCGGTCTATCACAAGCCCCTGCCGGGCCGGGACAACGTGGAAACCTTTGAGTTTATTCCCTGGATTCTGAGCCGCTGCGCCACGGCGGCCCAGGCCCGGGCGCGGCTGGAGCGGCTGAACCTGACCGGCGGCGCCTTCAGCCCCACGCTGCCCGCGGCACAGCTCCACTGGATCATCGCGGACAGAGACGGTGCTATTGTGGTGGAGTCGGTAAAGGACGGCCTGCGGGTGTATGACAACCCGGCGGGGGTGCTGACCAACAACCCCCCCTTTGCCGAGCAGCTGTTCAACCTGAACAACTATATGACCCTGTCCACCCGTCAGCCCCAGAATCACTTCTCCAGCAAGCTGAACCTGGCCCCCTATGGCCGCGGGATGGGGGCGCTGGGCCTGCCCGGGGATCTGTCCTCCCAATCCCGGTTTGTCCGGGCGTCGTTTGTGCGGCTCAACTCCGTCTCCGGGTATGGGGAGGAGGAGAGCGTCAGCCAGTTTTTTCACATCCTGAACAGCGTGGAGCAGCAGCGGGGCTGCTGCGAGGTGGAGCCCGGCGTCTATGAGTACACCATTTACACCTCCTGCTGCAGCGCGGACAGGGGCGTTTACTACTACACCACCTACGGCAACCACCAGATCAGCGCGGTGGATCTGCATTGGACGGACCTGGACGGCGCCGGGCTGGTCCGGTATCCCCTGATCGCCGGAGAGCAGATCCGCTTTCAGAACTGAACGCCGGCCTATCCCACGTCACAGGCGGCGCGGGGACCCTTTTGGGCCCCCGCGCCGCCTGTGACGCTCACCGCGCCCCGGTCTCAATCCGGGTCCCGGTGTAATAATGGGTCAAAATATCCTGCCAGCCGCTTCCGGCGGCGGCCATGGCGTTGGCCCCGTATTGACTCATGCCCACCCCGTGGCCGTAGCCGGTGACGGAAAAGGTGAACACACCGTCCTCCTCCTTCACGTCGAAGCAGGCGGAGCGCAGGGCAAACAGGTTCCGGGCCGCGCCGCCGGACAGCTCCACGCCTCCCAGCTCCACGCTGGCCACCCGGCCGGAGGCGGTGCGGGTCAGATTTTGAAACCAACCCGGCGGGTCCCCGGACAGGTCCGCCCCCAGGCCCGCCTCCGCCGCCGTCTTTTTCACCTGCTCCGCGGTGAGGGTGACGGTGGAGCGGTAGTTGGGCACCTCGTCCCCCTCGGGGCTGTCCACCGACACCAGGTAGGGGGTGGCGCGGCCCCACACCGCCTCCGCGTCCTCGGTGGCCCCGGAGGCGGAGGAGAAAAACACCGCCTGAATGGGGGCGCCCCCGTAGGTGAGAATCTGCCCGTCGGTGTCCGCCACGGCGGAGGCGATTTTCGCGGTGTAGGCGGAGGCGGCCCCGTCCCCCCAGCGCTGGGCGGCGTCCGCCTTGGAGAGAAAGGCCTGACAGCAGGAGGAGTCGGCGCAGATGTCCGCCTCGTCCGCCTGATGGCTTTTGGCCTGGAGCTTCCACAGGGAGTAGGTCCGGGCGCACACCGCCTGGGCCCGGAGGGCCTCCGGCTCAAAGGAGGCGGGCATCTCCGCCGCCACCACCCCCCACAGATAGTCGGCCATGGTCATCTCATACACCTGCCCGTTCCGGCCCAGAACCCGCAGGCTCTGGGCGGCGTCCCATTCCCCGGGGGAGGGCTCTGGAACATCCGCCGGGGCGGGGCTGGCGGGGAGGGTGAGCAGGGTGGGGCTGGGGGAGGCGTCCGCGCCGGGGGCGTCTCCCAGCGCGGCCAGGGGCAGAAGCAGCACAGCGGCCCCCAGCGCCAGTCCCGTGAGCAGCGGAGCGCGCAGCGCCCGCCAGGCATCCACATTTCGCAAGTTAAGCACCTCAATTATTCAAAATTCGGGAGAATAGACGGGAAAACCCCAGGTCCCGCACCAGGCTGGCCAGCGCCCCCTGGGTGGAGCTCATGGGGTTGACCGCCGCGTACACCGCTGGTGCAGGGGCGTCGGGCAGCAGCAGGGTATCCGGGTCCAGGCCGGCGTACTGCTCTGACTCAAAGGCATA
>ERZ777011.3065-NODE-3065-length-11535-cov-27.329355_pt1 | contig 11535 bp, 9 predicted proteins | sample MGYA00374964_ERZ777011 | MGnify/ENA primary metagenome ERZ777011 (study PRJEB29310, sample SAMD00008975) | mouse gut metagenome | study: EMG produced TPA metagenomics assembly of the Metagenome analysis of fecal microbiota from mouse which was promoted...
CCTATTTATATTGGTAAACAGCCGTTAAGTTTATTTAAGATGCGTCTGCCGTGTCTCCCGAAAGGTCGATTATCCGCCGGACATTAGCCACCATAAAAACAAAAAATATGGGTTTAGACAAAGTATATGGAATCAAGCCAGAAGAAAATACTTGTTCCGATTTAGTCCCGTTGGAATATTTCTATCAGGCTATTGCTGATATTAAAAGAATACAGTCTCTTTTAGATGAAGGCAAGTATGATGTTGGGCGTCAGCCATTATTGGTGTACCTTGACATATATCTAATGTTTGCCAAGAAATATCCTAATATGGCTTCGGAAACTGTTGGAAAACTGAAACGTAAAAGCCTGAAAGAAACATTTGATTCATGGTGGGAAAGGAATGAACATAAAATTCCTAAAAAATATCGAATTGGGATTCGACAAAGTGCTGACGACCTATTTGATGAATTGTTTGCAATACAAAGTTGGGAAAAGGAATAAAGTGGCTAACAAGCGGTTCAATCTCCCCAAAAGGTCGATTATCCGCCGAACATTAATCGCTAAAAACAATGGCAAGTATAGAAGAATATAAAAAACGAATACAAGAATTTATATCTTGTTTAGTCCGTAAAGACTATCAAGCCGTAAATAATCTAATGTTGGCTAATAGTGTGCCTATTCAAGATATACGGCGAGTTATAGAGGAATACGGTTGTACAATTATACCACTGCCTGCAAAAGCTTTTGATATGGCATTGTTTTATCAAATTTCCGATAAACAGGTAGATATATACATTCCTCTATGGAGTGAAGAAGAAGGTCAAAGCGACCTCACTCTTTCGCTTTCTTGTTTCAAAAATGATAATAAAATAAAAATAAATGATTTATCGGTCTTATAATTGGCTAACAAACGGCACACCGACTGAATAAGGCGGAAAGCTACCGGACATTACTAAAAAAATACAAAAACAAATAAAATCATATTCAATGGAATTTTTCGATTATTTTACTCGCCTATTTGGTATGGATCCAACCCAGTTGCCCGCATATCTAAGAGTTATGACATTCATAGTGCCTGTCGCAATTGTCGTATTTTTTGTTTGCCTGATTGTAAGTAAAGTTAAAAAGGCAATTAAAATTATTCGTCATGTGACTAAAGGGATCCGTGTCAAAGAAGGGCCCGGACTCTCGGCAGATGAAGTATGTGCAATTTCGATTGGCGCATTGTATGCTTACCAACAAGGTGGATATGTTGATGTCATGGATTTAGATCTTGACGAAGCCCGTCTTTCTACTATTCTATCTAAGTGGTGGGATATAGATAACCGAGAAGACGCGGTAGCAACAGTGAATTATCTTGGTAATGCTCCGTCACAGATTCTCCTGCCGCTGGTATATTCCGCTTACAACGCTTCAAACGAAGATGAGGCAATGCGGATTATAAGTGATAGGATTACTAAGGATTTTGATTTTAGTAATGAGCCTGATTGTATGGAGAAAGCAAAAGGTTTGATAGAAAGGGCTAGAAATCAATTTAACAACTTAAAATCACAATACGACACTCTTATTAATGACGGTATCATATCGTCATTAACTGATATTGAACGTCTTGGTGTTATAGCTTGGGATGCCGGAAGGCTAAACTTCGTGGCAAGAGCGGCGATGCAGAAGGGCTATCTTACACGAGAAGAGTGTCTAAATTGCGTTAATCATGCCTATACAATGTCACTATCCTCCGGATTCAATTCATGGAAAGATTTTGCCAACAGCTATATGCTGGGACGCACTATGTGGAATGGCGACTGCAATATGAGCGCACTTGCCGAAGATTTACTTACCAATCCAAAATCTCCGTGGGTTCGTTTTCCGTGGAAAGCGATAGCTAACAAACAGCAAGCCGACTGAATAAGGCGGAACGCTGCCGAACATTATAAAACATAGACCCAATAAAACAAATGTGTATGAGCAATATGTTTGAGAAATTTTATGAGCGATACGCTCCAGAAGAGAAGGAAGTAATCGTTCTGATTCAACGGACTTTGGGCGCTGGATATGATAATGGCTTTTGGGATATGACCGTCATATCTCTGGGCATGGTGTTTTGTGCCACTGGAGAAGTCAATATTCGGGAGGGGCGGCTGGAGTGGCCCGTCACCGAGGAAGAAATAAACAGTAAAAAAGGCTGGAACCGATTTGAGAGAGAACAAATCTGCCGTGTCAAAATTAGGGAACTGTTGGATGAATATGTACCGAAGCATACTACACCTGAGCAATTCAACAGTTGGGCTGTCACAGAAATGCTGGAACAGTCGGTTTCCTGCCCGGAGTTAGAGGCGGTCTTGGAAGAATATAACAAGCCTGTGGTCATAGAGGACAAGGTGCTGGGAACACTGATTCTAAATCGGGACTTTGGTATGTTTGAGACTACCCTCTTATGGAATGGCAATGAGGTTTCTTTCATGCTTGAGGTTAACACGGAGAGCAAATCCTCATGGAGCCGTGCCCGCACTGCGGCAAAAAAGTTGGTTACCGAGCAGGAAACTTGGGATAAAACCATGCGGGAATTTGCAGCAAAGAAACTCTCTGCACTTGCCAACGAATGGCAGGATGAGGACAAAGAAAGCAACGACGCCAAGCCAATCACTGAGGAAATGTTTGCGAAGCGTATTACCCTCTCGGAAATTTCCATCACGTCAGGCGGTAGCTTTACTGCGTACTATAACGATGACGATATGTTTTGGGGGCATACCATAGAGATTCATGGTTCTCTGAAGAAAGGCATTGCCAATGCAAACATTTCAGGATAGCTAATACACCCACCCAATGAACGACATGTCTGGAACAGAGTAGATAGTCTCCCGAACATCATTTATAATGTTGTAAGTAAAAAGTTGTTTCGAAAACTACCTACAATCGAAATGTGATTTATTTCAGATGATTTTGTAGCTCAGTTGGGTAGAGCACGAAATAGTTTAAAATTATTTCGTGCTCTTGGGGTCGAATCCCACCAGAATCACCAAGTAAAAATTTTTTTAATATTTTGTAAACTTAATTTTTCATAAATTACAAATATTATAAATATAATTGGAAATAAAATTTATAAAGTAATGAAAAATTTTTCTCAAATAGTATATGATGTAGCATCTCCCGAACATAATCGTATTATGTGTTTAAATGAGATGGCAAGAGTAAATCTTAACGAAACTGTTTATCTTCCAGCAAATAAGTATAACGTTTATGTTAAGGGTGAAAATGCTTATCGAAATTTTAAACATTTTCATATTAAAGCAGCTGATTGGGATGCTCGGTTTTTACTTGATGGTTCTTTCCATTCTTTTAAGAAAAAAGGAAAGAATATGAAAACATATCAAGATATTATGGAAATTGAAAATACTGCAAAACAATGGGTTAAAAAGAAAAATATAAAAGACCCAGATAAAACAAATGGTAAATTTGCCGAACTTCTTTGGGATGTTCAAAATGAATAAAATTAAACAAATCAGTATCTTACAGGAGTAAAACGATTTAAGATATATGATAGTCCTGATAAAATAGTCTTCAAATTGCGAGTGAATCGTTGAGAATTACGCTTGATAAAGTGTAACGTTGCGATTGAATATTTTGTTTAAAAGTTTTGATTCAATCTTATTTTAAAAATAATCATTCAAATATACTTTGAATGCCTAAATAAATTTATTTAACGAGTATATAATTATGTGTTAAATAAAAGAAATTCAAATTTTAAATGTAGATTTGTTTGTGAAAATAAAATCTACATAAATTGGTTCATTCGTCTATCGGTCAGGACGCAAGATTTTCATTCTTGGAATGGAATATCCATCAGCCAAACAAAATTATTCAAGGTTCTTCAATGGATTCAAAATGAAGATATATATGTGATATGGAGCAGAATGTGATGATTGGGATAATATTGAAAATTTTGAAACGTTAGTCAATACCATAAGTCATGGGTTATTAACGTCCCCTGGAGAGCCATATATCCATTACAAGAAATCCAATAAAAACAACGTGTATTAACAATAGCATCAATCGCTCTTGAATGTCGATTATTCCCCGAACATTAGCCCACCAATAAATGGAAATGATTGAAATTTTTAACATAGAGGATCTTGATGAACTGTCTGTTCATTTAAGTAAACAGGAACAGGGGAAAGCCAGAATTTGGCTTTTTAGTCAGTTTGACAAGTTATACCACTACTCAAATATTAAAGAATGGAATGAACTTGTGAGAGTATGTGAAGCCTTAAAAATTATTGGCTGGGGAAATAGAGAACCTTTGGAAGCAAAAGCTCAACGCTGGATAAATGGTAGTTTCTATACTTCATTAATGAACCGATTTTTTGAAATTAAGGATGAGCAAGGATGGAGTAAATTAAAAGATTCCTATGTTTTGGAAAATGGTATAGACAAAACCCATTATACTGGTTATAAATTTCAGTCGCAACGAAATTTATTGCCTAAATCGCCTATCCGATGGCAGAAATCGGGGAACTATCAAAAATCAGTTCAACCGCTCTATGAAAGTCTTGACAGACTAAAAGATCTGGTCGTGCATGAACTTCGACCGGAAGAATATGGCGATAGTTTTTCTTATCTTGGCATTTCAATGTTTTTCAGTCACCATGATGATGAAAATGAATCTGTCAGGTATGAATACTTCCATTCTCAAAATGAAGTGCCGGAAGGATTTAATGGTAAATATTACATCCGTCCTAAGTATAAATGGGGACGTCTGACAAATCAAAACGGAGTATATCATATAAAGGTCGAATGTCATTTTAGTCGTAAATTCGGCGAATTACCGCTGTTGAAGCAGAAGAAAATAATCAGAACCGATTTCTTGTATTATATACAATATGTTTCTGATAAATTACAGAAAAGAAAAATCGAATATGATTACAACCTATTAAAAAGCGATTTGGAACTAATTTTAATGAAATGGGAAGATAGCTGACAAATGGATAGATCTCCAATATAAGAGAGATTATCCACCGGACATTATAAACCTCGAAAAACAAATATACAATGAATAGAATATTAACTGTATACCTCTTTTTGTTATTGTGCAGCACGGTTTCCGCACAACAAATAGTAGAATGGAACGATTTGCAGACTATAACGGATAACGAACGGCGCACGGTTTATTATGAAAAAGGAAGTAAACGACCGTTGCAGGGAGAATATCGCATTATAAGAGGGCTTGACGAGGAGCATGTTAAACTTTCAGATGGCATAATAAACGGTGATTATCGCCGCTATCGTGACGGGATACTGCGTGAGTCGGGGATATATGCCAAAGGAAGGCGCAACGGCACATTCACAGAGTACTACCAGGACGGCATTACTCCCCGAAAGGAAACACCCATGCAGCAAGGCAAGATATACGGAACTGTAAAGACTTATTTCCGTAATGGTAAAGTAGAAACCGAAAAGGAGTATGTGCAAAGTGTGGAGAACGGACGGGAACGCCGCTTTGACAGCAAGACAAGTAAGCAGATTTTTGAATCGCATTATATAGACGGCAAAAAAGAGGGTGAAGAATGGGAAATCTTAGAGAATGGACGCACGCTTCGAAGCAGGACTACACGACACTACCGTAACGGAAAACTCGACGGTCCTTATCGTGTGGAATCGACACGAAACGGCAAACCATATATAACTATCGAGGGGCAATACACCGACGGTGAGAAATCGGGACATTGGAAACAGTACAACGCCACTGATGACAAAACCCATGAATGGGATGAATGATTTTCTTTTCTTGCAAAAGCCTTTGTGAACATCCTCGGGTGATTTCATCAATCTATCAGGCTGATCATATGATAAGTTTGTTGTAAATTTGTATTTGAATCAGAAAAAAGAAAAATCACGGCAATGGCATTCAAAATAATATCTTGCGAGTAATATGAAAAATATTATTTGGATATTCATAACGGGAATTGTCTGTTTACTCTCTTGTACACGACAGCAATCGCATTATAACGAAATAATTGATAACGCAGAGTTGGTAATATATGATAACCCCGACAGTGCATTGTCACTGCTTGAGAGTATAGAACCAATCGAACTGAAAGTTGATTCAATAAAAGCAAAATATTATTATGTCATGGCATTGGCACATGACACGCAAGGAAATTTAATGCTGTCTGACTCGTTAATAAGTTTTTCATTTGATTTTTATAAGAACAGAGACATAAAACGGAATATCGGGAGTGCCACTTTATTGGCATCATATCAGTATAAGATTGGCGAAAGCGAAGCTGCAATAAAGATGCTTGATTCATTGTCGCGTCTGGAAAATGTCGCGGACAGCCTTCTGATATTTCCATTGAGCAAAAACGCCTACCTATGGACAAAGATTTATGACGAGTCAAACAGGTCAATCATAAGACGGCTTATGTCTATAGATAAAAATTCAACCAACCAATCTCTATATAAATATTGGCTTTACTCTGATTATCTTTTTGATGACAAAATCGATTCCGCTCTTATTGTTTTGAATGAGCTTATTGACAATGCTGTTATTGAAAGATCATCAGCAAAACAATTTCGTTACGAATATGAAAAGATCGGGACATTGGAAGAAATGGGCCGATATTCTGAAAGCCTGAACCTGGCAGACAAGCTATTGACCAAGGCAGCCGGAAATTCGGTCGAACACTATTTGCATCTTTGGAAATCATTGGCATTGTTCAATATGGGCAATATGGATGAAGCACTCCAGGAACTGGCTAAAGCTGATAGTTGCGCATCTGCGATTTCTGATGCAGAAAAGGGATATTACAACAGTTTTACCTATTTTTTCAATACCGTATTAGACTATCGGAATACAGGTAAATTGAGTATGATTCGCATGGCAAAAATAAATAATCGACAAAAAGATTGTTTATTGCGAACACAAGCCGTACAACGCGAGGCTGAACAAAGCGCATTGGAAATAGAAAACAAAAGATTGATTCTTAAAGCGAAGAATGACCGCCAGATTGCAATATCAGTCATTGTCGTTCTTGCTGCGTTACTTATATCAGGCATGTTATTATGGTACGCTCTAAACAGGAAGCGTAAAGAGTTAGATGCGTTGGAGCGAAATGAGACTTTACAGAAATTAGTTGACGAATCAAAAGCACTGGATAACAGTGCCACACAAAACGAGACTCTGCGTAAAGCCATGCTACAACAGCTTGGCATAATAAAAATGTTTGCCGAGACTCCTACTGAACAGAATAGAGATATGCTACGAAAAATATCTTCAATCTATGGAGAGACTGACGGCAATCTTGTCAATTGGGAAAATATATATAATATAATTGACAATCTATATTCCGGGGTCTATTCCCAACTTAATAAGCGCCATGGAAATATACTCACCGATAAAGAAAAGCAAATTATAGCGCTTATGGTAGCCAAATTCTCTACTAAAGAGATCAGTGTCATCACTGCACAAACCACGGCGACCATATACGTCCGTAAATCGTCTATACGGAAAAAACTCGGTATCCCTGAAAAGGAGGATATATTGGCTTTTCTACATCAGAAAGCCAAGTCTTAAGACTCTTTTGGAATGGCGATAGTAATATTAAGACTTTTTAAATACGCATTGCTGTCATTCAATACATTACAACCACGCAATTAAGACTTTTGACTTTGGGATTAAGATAGTTTTAGCTATAGTTTTGAGGTACGAAATCAGTAAAATCGTATTACAATATGGCAACGACAATCTTAAAAAAAATCTTGATGGCAGTATTGGTAAATCTGGCTCCCGTCATCATCGTCGCGCAGGAAACAGGTGACACCATAGCGACACATAAACTCGACGAAATTGTCATCCAGGCGCCCAAAGTTATCCGCAAATCTGATATGGATATATATCTTCCGTCAAAAAACGCAGCTGACAATTCAAAAAACGGCATGCAATTGCTCCGTAACTTAATGATACCTACTTTGACTGTTAATGACGCTCTCGGCTCGATCAGTGCAGCAGGTCAGCCGGTACAGGTACGAATCAATGGCAGAGTCGCAACTATTGAACAGATCAAAGCTCTCTTGCCGGAAACAATCAAGCGGGTAGAATGGATAGACAATCCCGGACTACGCTATAATGGAGTAAATTATGTGCTTAATGTGATCGTTGCAAATCCCACTCTCGGAGGTTCGCTGATGTTGCAATCGAAGCCGGCTTTGAATCAGAAATGGGGTTATTACCAGGGAGATGCCAAATTCAACTTAGGTCGCTCTCAATGGAGTGTAGGAGGCTATTTCAAACTTACAGATGAAATAAAAGCCCACCGTGAATACGAGGAAACCTTCACTTTCACTGACGGAACATATCTGACAAGAAAAGAAATCCCGCTTGGTGGCGAAATCGACAATAGTCAAGGGACTGCATGGATAACATACAATTATACAAAACCCGATACAACTATATTTTATGTGTCTTTACAGGGCAACCGCACTTTTACAGACAAATGGCAATACAACGGTTTATTGAGCCTCAACAACGGAGAGAATGACATAAACCTTATGGATTCCCACGGAGGCATCGGAACGAATCCAGAATTTTCAGCCTATCTTGAACAGCATTTTGCCTACAAACAGACACTTGTTGTAGATTTAAGCACTTCTCTATACTCAGGTCATTCATATTCCGATTACGTTGAGCAATATCCAGGCTCAACAGATCTTATCAATGATATTCATACCTATATCAAAGACTGGAATCTGGCATACGGCCTGGAAACAAACTACATCAAGCAATGGAGATACTCACGGTTTACTGCCGGAGCCTCTTATACGGCAAACCGCAACCGCTCGACGTACAAGAATCTTGCAGATAAGGTCTTCCATCAGCGTCAAGACAAGGCATATTTCTTTGCTGAGTATTTTCACCGCATCAACAAGGTGACCATGACCGGTGGGATCGGAGCACAATATACCTCTTTCTTATTCAAAGAGACAAACCAGGGAAACCACTCATGGAATCTAAGACCACAGGCTACGGCCACTTATACACCGAATCAGGATCATCAATTCCGTCTCAGCTTCACTTCTTGGCAATCAGCACCTTCACTCGCCGAAACCAATATCGCGCCACAACAATTGGATGGATTTCAATGGCGAATAGGTAATCCTGGCCTAAAAACATCGTCATCCTACGTGCTATCGTTGCGTTACAGTTATAATCTGCCACGTATGTCTGGCTCTTTTGGAATCAGAGCATTTACAAGCCCCAATGCCATAACGCCTTATCTTTATTGGGAAAAAGGGAAATTGATAACTTCATACGAAAACAGCAAAGGATTGCAAAACCTGAGTTTTTGGCTTGCCCCACAGATAGAGGTCGTACCCTCATGGTTTGTCATGACCGGGACCATACAATATACAGCAGAACAGATGAAAAGCAGCAACTATAAGCATCACAACCATTGCTGGAGCGGTGATGTCAGTGCTATGATTATGCATTGGGGTATAACGCTTAGTCTTCAATACCGTAGAGCGCAGCGAGACCTGTGGGGTGAAAAAATTTCATGGGGAGAGGACTTATCCATAATTGACCTTTCCTATAATTGGAAAAACTGGGAATTTGGTGCTGGAATCTTACTCCCGTTTGGAAAGTACGACCAAGGCTCACGCTCATTGAGCAAATGGAACACCAACGATATGCACACACGCCTTGACATGCGTATGCCGTATATTTCCATAAGCTACAACCTTCAATGGGGCAGACAAAAACGCAGCGCTCAGAAACGAGTCAAAGCTAATGTAAATGTTGATAAATCAACAGCAGGCGGACGATAATCAAAACAGATTAATCATATAAACAACCTCGACTATGACGTCGGGGTTGTTGACTGTCCTTTCTGACTAAGAAATTATAATTCCGGATACGTTATTCATTGCCTTCAGATTGCTACTGTTTGACATCATGCATTTGCAAATGAAAGAACGGCATTCATACAGTCTCATATTTCAAAATAATTGTCAGCCAACTCACACATTGTTTATCTTTAACTTGACAAGATTTACGGATGACCATAAATCAAAGCACCGACAAACGACATTCGTAAACATATAAATTTAATGGCAATACAGATTAAGATTCAGTTTGGTGGACAATTTGTGGACAAAATACCTATAACGAAAAACTCAACTACTCGATTTACAAGTAGTTGAGTTTTAATTAAGTGACCCCGGAGAAGCTTTGAATGTTTTGCCAACTCGCTGGAGTTCAATACGTTTATCTTAGTCAAAATGCAGAATGTACCCTCTTGGGACACCTCTCTGCTTCTACGATTTTCAATAATCTATTGCCTTGCCGCTGCAAGAACTCTATTACAAAGTTACGGAAAATCTCTGGAAAAGCCGAATAAAAAGGGACAAATGTCTTCGTAACGCCTGTCAATAAGGCGTTTGCGGAGCCAAATGAGGACAGCCGAAAAATCGGGGTAACGCAAAGGAAAGCGGATTTATGAAGCAGAACGGTCTCCAAATCGTTACCCGCCGGATGGTGATTTTTAACATACCGTGTTGTATCTGGCAGCTTGTGGCACAGGTTGGCATATCAAGGTCTAACTCGTTGAGTAATAACTTTGCAAACAAAAAACGAGTATGGCAAGAAGCACATTCAAGGTGCTGTTCTACGTGAACGGCAGCAAGGAGAAAAACGGTATTGTCCCCATCATGGGACGGGTTACAATCAACGGGACTGTGGCGCAGTTCAGTTGCAAGCAGAGCATCCCGAAAACGCTTTGGGACGTGAAAGGAAACAAGGCGAAAGGCAAGAGCCGCGAGGCACGGGACATCAATCTTGCGTTGGACAACATCAAGGCGCAAATCATCAAGCATTACCAGCGCATATCCGACCGTGAGGCATTCGTCACGGCTGAAATGGTACGCAACGCCTATCAGGGAATCGGTAGTGAGTATGAAACCCTGCTCAAGGCTTTTGACCGTGAGAACGAGGTGTTCAAGAAGCGTGTGGGAAAAGATCGTACAATGGCTACCTACCGCTCACGTGTAGTGGCAAGGAACTATGTTGCGGCTTTCATCAAGTCATTTTATAAACGTACCGACATGGCTATGCCGGAACTTACTCCCGATTTCATAAAGGAGTTTGCCGCATATCTTTCAACGGAAGCCGGACTGCATAACGGAACGATATGGGAGAAATGTATGTGGCTGAAAGGCGTGGTGATGCGTGCGCACTTCAACGGACTGATACCACGCAACCCTTTCGCACAGTTCCATATCAGCCCCAATGTGAAGGAACGGGAATATCTGACGGAAGATGAACTGAAAGCGGTCATGACACATGAGTTTGCAGACAGCAAGCTCGCATATATCCGTGACATCTTCGTCTTTGCAAGTTTCACCGCCTTGTCTTTCGTGGACATTCAGGAACTGACGAATGACAACATAGTGGAGGTGAATGGCGAGAAGTGGATATTGTCCAAACGCCACAAGACAAAAGTCCCCTTTCAAGTGAAGCTGCTGGATATACCCTTGCAGATAATAGAACGCTACCGACCGATGC
>ERZ777011.3066-NODE-3066-length-11535-cov-2.845819_pt1 | contig 11535 bp, 8 predicted proteins | sample MGYA00374964_ERZ777011 | MGnify/ENA primary metagenome ERZ777011 (study PRJEB29310, sample SAMD00008975) | mouse gut metagenome | study: EMG produced TPA metagenomics assembly of the Metagenome analysis of fecal microbiota from mouse which was promoted...
TACTTCAACATTTTTTATTTTATCATCAAAGAAAATCGTTTCTTCTTTATTTATATTAAGTTTTTTTATTAGTCTTTCATAAAATTCTTTATCTGGTTTCATTAAATGTTCAATATGAGAACATACCATATCATCAATTAGATTTTCTATATCTACCTTTTTCTTCAAATATTCTAATGTAGGATGCGTAATATTTGAAAAAATGTAAAGTTTATATCCTTGTTCTTTTAATTTATAAATTAATTCTACAGTTTCATTTATTACTGGTAAATTTTTTTCATAATTTTCTGGAGATAATACAGTTGCATATTCTTCATATTCTTTTCCTAGTCTTCTCAAAATATTTACAAATTCAGTTACTTCCATTTTACCTAATAAACATTTACTAAAACTAACTTTATTTTTCTTTAGCTTTGTTGTATCTACTCTATTTCTAGCTTTACTAAAAGCTGAATCATCTAAAATAACTCCACCAACATCTAAAACAATATTCTTAATCATAGCTTAACCTCTCTATATTACCTCATACTAACATAAAAATCCTTAATTATCAATGTATATAAAAAAACAAGCGCACTTATATTGTGCGCCTGTTCTTTGCCTAATCATTTTCCCTCAGTAATAATTTCTATTTTCCCATTACCATCTGTTTCAATAACAATAGTTCCTTCCACATCCGTTCTATGAACCTCTACTCCTTGTTTATACAGTTTTTTCATAACAAACGAATTAGGATGTCCATATTTATTATCTTCACCACAGCTAATAATTGCATATTGTGGATTAACCTTTTGTAAAAAATCTCTTCCTGTAGATGTCTTGCTACCATGATGTCCAACTTTAAGTACGTCAGCCGAAATATCAATCTGAGCCTCCACTAAAGCCTCTTCAACTTCACCCTGTGCATCCGACATAAGTAAACTTGAAAAATCACCATAAGAAACTTTCATAACAATTGATTTATTATTAATAATATCACTATGAGTCTCTTGGGCTAAAATTTCAACACTTGCATTTCCTAAGGTAAAAGATTTCAGAATTCCTGACTTTTCATATGGAAACTCTAACTTAATCTTATGCTTATGAATCATACTTGATGTAATCCGTGAAATCTGCATATCAGCATACCAAAACTTTTCAGTTATAGTATCTGCATACTTTCCATTCATACAAATCACTTTTTCAGTATCAAAGCTGCTAATCACTTTGTGAAATCCGCCTACATGGTCTTTGTGAAAATGAGTCAAAACTATGGCATCAAGTTTTTCTATACCCACACTTTTTAAGTAGTTTGTAACTTTTTTGCCACAATCCATTTCCCCTGTGTCAATTAACATAGCGTGCTTTCCTTGAATTAACAATATTGACTCAGATTGTTCAACATCAATCAAATGAATTTCAAATTTTCGTTCATCGTGATTTATATCAGCTACATCTGAACATGGAATTGAAACATATCGAATGTTAAATAGAATAAAAATAACACTCACTGATAAGAAAATAATCAAAGGCTTCTTCTTGTTCTTAAATTTCCGCATTGCCTGGAAACCTCCCTTCGAAGTCTTGATAATTTAATTATACCATGAGTGTCAAATGCTAAGAAAACAAGTTTTCAATTAACTACTAATCCTGTAACAAGCAAAGCTTTAACATGCTTAGCAATATCCTGGTTTTTCTAATAATCTAAACATATTGCTCTTATATTCTTCAACGCCTGGTTGATTAAATGGATTAACACCTAAAATAAGTCCAGACATTGCACAAGCTTTTTCAAAGAAATAAATTAAATGTCCAAGATTTTCTTCATCTAATTTATCAATAGTAATTTTCATGTTAGGAACATTACCTGTAACATGAGCTTCAATTGTTCCTTCCATAGCTTTTTTATTTATATAATCTAAACCTTTTCCTGCTAAGTAGTTTAGTCCATCAGTATTTTCAGCATCTTCTTTAACAATAATATCAGAATTTGGTTCTTCAACAGCTAAAACTGTTTCCATTAAGATTCTCTCACCATCTTGAATATATTGTCCCATTGAATGTAAGTCTGTAGTTAAATCTACTCCAGCTGGGAAAATTCCTTTTCCATCTTTTCCTTCACTTTCTCCATAAAGTTGTTTCCACCACTCAGTCATATAGTGTAATTGAGGTTCATAATTTGCTAAGACTTCAACTTTTTTTCCTGAATTATAAATTAAATTTCTAACAACTGCATATTTATAGCAATCATTGAATTTAACACTTGGATCCATATATTTCGCTCTTGCATCTCTTGCTCCTTGCATTAACTTGTCTATATCAACTCCAGCTGTAGCAATTGGTAATAATCCAACAGCAGTCAATACAGAAAACCTTCCTCCTACATTATCTGGAATAACAAAAGTTTCATATCCTTCTTGATCAGCTAAACCTTTTAAAGCTCCTCTTTTCTTATCTGTTGTTATATAAATTCTCTTTTTAGCTTCTTCTACACCATATTTTGTTTCTATAGCTTCTCTCAAAACTCTAAAAGCTATTGCTGGTTCTGTAGTAGTTCCTGATTTAGAAATAACGTTTATAGAAATATCTCTTTCTCCAATTAAATTTAATAAATCAGTTAAGTAATTAGAGCTTAAATTATTTCCTGCATACACTATCATTGGCATCTTTCTTTTTTTAGCGGGTAACATATTGTTAAAACAATTTGTAACAGCTTCTATAACAGCTCTAGCTCCTAAGTATGATCCTCCAATACCTATTACAACCAAAACATCTGAATCAGATTGAATTTTGTTAGCTGCTTTTTTGATTCTTTCAAATTCTTCTTTATTATAATTTTCTGGAAGGTCAATCCAGCCTCTAAAATCTGTTTCTATATTAGGATTATCATGCAATTTTTTATGATTTTCTGAAACTACTGATTCCATTTCATAAATCATTCTTTCATTTATACTTGAATTTTCGAAATTAAATTTTACCATAAGTTATTCCTCCTCGTTTTTTCTTTATTATATGGATAATTATTTTTTTTATCAAGTATTATTAAACTTGATTTATAACTTCTGCTAAATATTTCATACTTGTTATACATTCTTCCATTGTATTTCCTGTCGCTCCTACTTCAATAATACACGCTCCTTTAGCAACATGTTCATTATATCTATACTTAGTTAATAGTATTGGTCTAAACAATCCTGGATACATCTCATTTGCTTTTTCTTGAATTTTAACTGCAATTTTTAAATTCTGGTTCCAATTTTCATGACTAAGTCCACCTTCATTGCTTCCTAAAACAAACATTAATTGAGCTGCTTTTTCTTCTCCAATCATAACACTTGGTCCATAAGTACTGTCAGCAATTGCATCTCTATGCAAATCAATTACTAGATCAGCAGAATTAGAGTTCAAAATATTTTGAACTGTTTCTAAAGATCTAGTATATGCACCATTATATTCAGGATAATCATGAAATGTCTCATCATGAATAACATTAAATCCTTTATTAGCTAACCTATTAGTAAGTTCTGTTCCTACTCCAACTACATTACATTTAGTATCTATTGTTCTAAAATTTCCACTGGCCTCATATGTAAAATTCTCTGTAGGCGTATAACTTTCACTTGTATGAGTATGAAAAATAACAATATTACTTTTATTAAATTCTACATCTGGAGCTAACATTTCTGTTGTTAGTTCTACTGAAGTCTGATTTCTAACTTTAACAGTAGAATATATAGAATTATAAATTTCCTCTTTATTATGTTCTTGTACAACTGCCGTAGCTCCAGTTATTATTACATCATTGTGTTCAGCATTATCATTTGTATTAATATCTTCTTCATCTACTACATCTTTTGAAAAAGATAAAATCACACTTTCAAATTCTTTTGAAATAAAATTCTCATTACTTTTTTTATTTCTTATATAATCATCATCTAAATTCTCATCTAAACATTCTATAAACGTTTTTTCATTAAAATCTTTTTTTCTATCTTCGATAACTGACTTCAAATTTAAACTTGAAGTAAATTGAAAAAATCTAGTAACACCTAAAATACATATTATTAGTACTCCGATTTTTACTAGATTTTTTAACATATCTCCTATTCGAATAACTCTAAAATTTATCATTACAACCTCATATATCTATTTATATAAATATATGCTTTTAATAATAAATTATAACTCTTTATTTTATTAAAATATCTTATTAACTATTTCTTCTGCTTTTAATCCAACCTCTGTCTCTTCTCCGTTTTCCATATCTTTAAGTTTTGCACAATTATTTTTAACTTCATCATCACCAATAGTTAAAACAAATCTTGCTTTTTTCTTATCAGCATATTTAAATTGTGCCTTTAAACTTCTTTCACAAATATCTTTTTCACATAATAAGCCTTCATCTCTTAAAGTCATTATTAGTTTAGTAGCACATAAGTTAGCCTCTTCTCCAACAGTTGCTATATATAAATCCATATTATAATCTTGTATCTCTTCTCCATTATATTTTTCAAAAAGATCAAGTAATCTTTCAACTCCCATAGCAAAGCCAACAGCTGGAGTATCTTGTCCTCCAACTTCTTTTACTAATCCGTCATATCTACCACCACCAAGAACTGTTAAACCATCATCTTCTGATACAAATTCAAAAACAGTTTTTGTATAATAGTCTAATCCTCTAACTATAGAAGAATCAATTTCAAAAGAAATTTCTAAATTAGTTAAAAGTTTTTTTACATTCTCAAAGTGTGTTCTGCACTCTTCACATAAATAATCTAATATAATTGGTGCTCCTTGATTCAATTCCTTACATTTTTTCTCTTTGCAATCTAAAATTCTCATTGGATTTTTTTCAAATCTTGTTTTACAAGTATCACAATATGTATCTAAATTTGGTCTAATAAAATCTCTTAAAGCTTCTTGATATTTTTTTCTACATTCACTACATCCAATACTATTAATATTAAGTTTAATATTAGGAATATTTAAAGTTTCAAAAATCTTATTTCCTAAAGTTATAACCTCAACATCAGCTAAATAGCTACTAGTACCTAATACTTCTGTTCCGAATTGTCTAAACTCTCTTAATCTTCCCTTTTGAACATTTTCATATCTATACATTGGCATCTCATACCATAATTTAATTGGTGTAGCTTGACTTGACATACCATTTTCAATATAACTTCTAACGACACCTGCTGTTCCTTCTGGTCTTAATGTAATACTTCTTCCACCTTTATCTTCAAAAGTATACATTTCTTTTTGAACAACATCAGTAGTTTCTCCAACACCTCTTGAAAACAATTCTGTATGTTCAAAAACAGGAACTCTTATCTCTTTCATACCAGCATTTTCAAATATTTCACTTACAATACTCTCAATATATTGCCATTTATATATTTCATCTGGCAAAATATCTTTTGTTCCTTTTGGTTTTTGTATTATCATTTTTTATCTCCTTTTAAAAATCTTTCTTACGAAGCTCTAAATAAATAGGCTTCTCCTCTTTTATCATAGTACTCTTTCCATGTCCTGGATAAATAATAGTATTCTCAGGCAATACTAATATTCTATTAACAATAGAATCCATAATATCATCAATACTACCAGTAGGTAAATCTGTTCTCCCCCAAGTTCCAGAAAATATAGTATCTCCAGTAAAAATCATATCTTCATGAAGGCAGTATAAGCAAAGTCCACCTTTTGTATGACCTGGAGTAGCAATAACTCTAAACTCAATATCTCCTATATGAATTAAATCTCCATCATCAATTCTTGAATCCGCTTCTAACTCTGGATTATGAGTTTCAGTATAATAAGTTAAGCTAATAGATTCATCATATAAACCTGTACTATCAGCACGGCTAATTAAAACTTTTCCACCTCTTACACCTTGAAGTTGATCTACTGCTCCAATATGGTCAGCATGACAATGAGTAAGAAAAATATATTTTAGATTTACGCCTAATATATCTAACATCTCAATAACTTTGTCTACTTCAGCTCCTGGATCTATAACCATAGCTTCTTTAGATTCTTCATCAGCAACTATATAACAATTTGTAATTAAATTTTTTTCACCTACATGTAGTTTTAATGTTTTTAAAATCATTTTAATCTCCTTTTTCAATTTCATTTATCTTTTGTATTTTCTAGTATTATTTGTTACGCTTAACATCATAAACACTATCCACCTTACGAAGTGTTCTTATCAATTTATTAAGCTCATCAATATTCTCAAGCTCAACAGTAATTTCAATAATAGCAATTCTTTCTTTAGTTGTTTTAGTATTAACTCCCATAATATTAAACTTAGCAGCAGTCACTTCTTTTATAACATCTGCCAATAATCCCTGTCTATCATTAGCATATACAGCAATATCAACATTGTAACTTGTTTTAACTTCACCAGCCCAATACACATCAATCATTCTGTTTTCTTCTGAAAGCAAATCATTAATATTAATACAATCTGCTCTATGAACAGAAACACCTCTACCTTTAGTTATATAACCAACAATTTGGTCCCCTGGAAGAGGATTACAACATTTAGACAGTTTTACTAGGCAGTTGTCAATACCTTCAACAATAACACCTGTTTTAGAAGGTTTCGTTAGAGTTTTTTTAGATGCAAGTTCTGAAATTGTTTTTTCTAAGTCTTCTTCTTTATGTTCTTTTTTATATTCTTCTAGAAGTCTAGCTATTATTTTAGTAGCAGAAATTGCACCAAAACCAATACTTGCATACATATCATCAATAGAATTGTATTTATATCTATCTAAAGCAATTTGTATCCATTCTGGTTTAAATAAATCACTATGCTTCATTCCTAACTTTTTAATATCTTTTTCTAAGATTTCTTTGCCCTTTTCAATATTTTCTTCTCTTTGGGCTTTTTTATACCATTGTTGTATTCTAGTTTTAGCCCCACTACTTTTAACAAATTTTAGCCAATCGCGACTAGGACCTTTTGCGGAATCTGATGTAATGATTTCAACTATGTCTCCATTTTGAAGTTTTGTAATTATTGGCATCATTTTACTATTAATCTTAGCACCAACCATTCTATGTCCAACTTGTTCATGAATAGCATACGCTAAATCTATTGGTGTACTTCCTCTAGGCAAAACTTTTATATCTCCTTTAGGTGTAAATACATGAACCTCATCTTCAAACAATTCTTTTTTCAAAGTATTTAAGAACTCGTCTGGATTCTCTGTATTTTTTTGCCATTCTAATGTCTCACGAAGCCAAGCTAATTTATCTTCTTTAACTACAACTGCTTTTTTCTTTCCTTTATTACTCTGCTCTTTATATGCCCAATGTGCCGCTATACCGAACTCGGCAATTCTATGCATATCCCAAGTTCTAATTTGTACTTCAAATGGTGTTCCTTTTGGACCAATTAAAGTTGTATGTATAGATTGATACATATTTTTTTTAGGAACAGATATATAATCTTTAAATCTTCCTGGCATTGGATTATATAAATCATGAACTATACCTAAAACTGCATAACAATCTCTAACTGAATTTACTAAAATTCTCAAAGCAAATAAATCATATACTTGATCTAAAGTAGAATTATCTCTTTGCATCTTTCTATAAATACTATAAATATGTTTTGCTCTTCCTGTTACTTCTGCAACTATTTTAGCATTTTTCAATTCCAAACGTAGTTCATCCATGATTTTATCAATAAATGCCAAACGTTCATCTCTTTTTTTATCTAAACCTTTTACAATTTCATGATACTCATCTGGATATAAGTATTTAAAAGACAAATCTTCTAATTCCCATTTTAAAGAATAAATACCTAAACGATTAGCAAGCGGAGCATATAAATCCATTGTTTCTCTAGCATTTGCAATTTGTCTATCCCTACTTAAAAATTTCAATGTTCTCATATTATGAAGTCTATCAGCAAGTTTAATTAATATAACTCTTATATCTTTTCCCATTGCCAAAAACATTTTTCTATAGTCTTCAACTTGTTGTTCTTCTTTAGTTGTATATTGAAGTTTACCAAGTTTTGTAACTCCATCTACCATTTCAGCAACTGGCTCACCAAATTCTCTTATTAAATCTTCGTGTGTTGTCTCTGTATCTTCAACAACATCATGTAAAAGAGCTGCACAAATAGTGTCTGTATCTAATTCTAATCCAGCTAAAACATAAGCAACTTGAATAGGGTGAATTATATAAGGTTCACCTGATTTTCGCTTTTGATCTCCGATGCTTTGCTTTAGCATAGTTATAAGCCTTTGTTATTTTCTTTACATCGACTCTTTTATTTTTTTCTTTTGCTACTTTTATAACATCATCAATATTTCTTTCTATTGTATCATCCTTCATAAAACAGCTCCCTCTATAGAGATTTCATAATATCTCTCATATTAACCTGTACAAAGTCTCTTCCATTAAATGAATTTATCTCTAACATTCCTGCTATATCAACTTTATCTCCAATTGTATATTCTTTAGACAAAGCTCCCATATTAAAACCAATAGCATTAATTAATATATTTCCATCTTTCAATGTTAATTTTAAATGTTTCCCATCTGACAAAGCTCTTATTGAATCAATTTTTAAATTTTTATAAACAAAAACTGGTTTTCTATTAGCTTCACCAAAAGGTTCTAAAACATCTAATTCTTTAACAATTTCGCTATCAACATCTTTCATTTCTATTTGTTTATCAATATCTAATATAGGAACTAAATCACTAATATCTTTATCATTAACATATTTATTAAAATCTTCTTTAAATCTATTAAAATTCTTTTTATCTAAACTTAATCCTACTGCCATTTCATGTCCACCATATTTATCTAAATGTTTTGAAAGGTTTACTAGTGCTTCATGTAAATCAAATCCTGGTATACTTCTTCCAGAACCTTTTCCTTTATCTCCTTCAAAACAAATCAATATTGATGGTTTATAATAGATTTCTGTAATCTTAGATGAAACAATACCTATAACACCATGATGCCAATTTTGACTTCCTAAAACTATTGCATTATTATCTTTGTCTTCTTTTTCAATCATCCTAATAGCTTCATCAAAAATATTTTTTTCAATTTCTTGTCTTTCTCTATTAAATTGATTAAGTTCATCAGTTATTTTTTCAGCTTCTTCTATATTATCAGTTAAAAAAAGTTTTAAGGCTTCTTCTTCACATCCCATTCTACCGCAAGCATTAATTCTAGGAGCAATTCCAAAAGATATTGTATTTGAATTAACTTGCTTATATCCTGAAGCATTAAGTAAAGCTCTTAGTCCTGGGTTTTTAGTAACCTCAACTAATTTTAATCCTAGTTTCGCAATTACTCTATTTTCATCTATTAATGGTACAATATCTGAAATTGTTCCAACACAAACTATATCCAAATACTTTAAATATTCTTTTTCATCTAGCCCTAATTTCATTCCCAAAGCTTGAGTAAGCTTAAATACTACTCCACATCCTGCTAAACTATTAAATGGATATTTATCATTATCTTTTCTTTTTAAATCAATAACAGCAATAGCTGGTGGTAATATATCCATAGGCTCATGGTGATCTGTAACTATCGTTTCTAAGCCTAAACTATTTGCATATTCTATTTCTTCAATTCCAGAAATTCCACAGTCTACTGTAATAATTAATGTATACCCTTCTTCATGTATCTTATCTATTGCATTTTTATTAAGTCCATAACCTTCATTTAATCTATTAGGAATATAATATCCCGCATCTAATCCACATGTTTTTAAAAATTTTTTAAGTACAGTTATACTTGTAATTCCATCAACATCATAATCACCATAAATAATTACTTTTTCATGTTTTTCAATAGCCTTAACAATTCTATTTACTGCAACTTCCATATCTGGCATTAAATATGGATCATGAAAATCATTTCTTGTTGGATTTAAAAACACCTCAATATCTTTTTCACTTACTATTTCTCTGTTTACTAAAACTGTTGCTAATAAATTTGAAACTTTAAACTTATCTTGTATTTTTTTTACTTTCTCTTCATCAATATCTTTATATTCCCATTTTTTTCGCATCTTTTTCTCCTAAATAAACAATTCTTGTATATTATATATTATTTTTAAAAATTTTTAAATACTTTTTTCTTACTATTATCAATATTTTCAAGTTTTTATATATATAAAACAAAACAGGCTATATAAAATATAACCTGTTTAATTTTTTAAATATTTTCAGTTTCCTCATTTTTTCTATTTTCTTGAGCTAACTTTTCAAATTGTGCTAATATATTATTCATTATATCTGTAAGCATTTTATGTTCTTCTGGTGTTAAATTTCTATCAACACGTATTGTGTCTTCATCTATTATTTCATATGAACCTGCATTTAAAACTAATTGTTTGTTTTCATTTTCATAATATCCTGTATATATAACATAGCTTTTTCCTGTCATTTCTGCATCAAAAGAAGAGAATATTTCATATTTTCCAGACTCGTTCTCCTCGTTAATTATAGTCATTACACTTTTCATATATTTATCTCTCTCCTCCTTCATCTTTTCTCTTATCAAATACTACAGCTGATGTATTATCTTTTCCTGCATCAATTCTTGACGTATAATTTGGATTATCTTTAAATTCATTTCTCACACTATAATTTCGTAAAGCTTCATCTACAATTCTACCAGCTAATTTCTTAGAAGATGTACGTCGAGTTATAGCATATAGTTGATCATCTGATAAACAATCTGTTACACCATCACTAAATAACATTAAAGATTGATATGAATCATTTTTTATGCTAGCAAATCTAGGTTCTACTGGTTTAAAAATTCTAGCTCCAATGCATTTAGTAATCTGATTATTAGTTCTTTTAAACCTTAAGTTTTCTTTTTCTTGACTTCTTAATTTATATTGTTCTTTGTCTAATCTACCTTTTTGAGTTTTTGCAATTTGTTCCCATTTGGTATGGAAAGTTACAAAATCAACATTGTCATCAACAGTCATTTGCTGTAAATGATTATTTTTATCTAGTACATAACATCTTGAATCTCCTATCCCTGCAATTGTAGTTGTATTCTCTCCAACAATTGCACCAACAAATGTAGAACCTGAATCTGGTGTAGTTCTTAAAACTTCTGAATGTATTTCATTTAATTTTTTCTTCCATTCCTCTTGTAATATTTTTGCATTTTGATCTAGCATCATATCAGGATTTAAAGATTCAAACCATAAAGTCATTTGCTTAGTAATTTCTTGACTCGCTTTATCTCCATCTACTGTTCCCCCCATACCGTCTGCTACCACTAACAACTTGTATTTAGGATTTTGAGGATGATATAACATAACAACAGAATCTTGTTGTTTATCTCTTCTTATACCAATATCCGTAACAGCAGTCATTTCATCGTTTAGATTATATTCTCTACGAGCTCTTGCTGCAAGATTTTTTTCTTTCAATTCATTTTGGATAGCTATTTGTCTTCCATTTAAAACTTCTTCTCTACAATAATTTACTAATCCTGTATTAACTTCAAGATTTTTAACACCATATTTAGGATCTACTGAAGCTTCAA
>ERZ777011.3071-NODE-3071-length-11486-cov-4.077246_pt1 | contig 11486 bp, 8 predicted proteins | sample MGYA00374964_ERZ777011 | MGnify/ENA primary metagenome ERZ777011 (study PRJEB29310, sample SAMD00008975) | mouse gut metagenome | study: EMG produced TPA metagenomics assembly of the Metagenome analysis of fecal microbiota from mouse which was promoted...
GAGATCAATCAGTTAAAGCAGGGCATTCAGTCATTGGCGAAGGATACCTCGCTGAATGAGCAGAAGCTGTTGGACGGCAGCATGGCGGATATGGGGATCGCGACCAATCCGAACGGCGGCGGCATGAAGATTCAGATGGAAAATTCCACACTCGAGGCGTTGGGAATCGCGGATCTGGATGTTACGTCCGACAAATTTGATCTGAAAGCCATTGACAAGGCGCTTGATATGGTGTCTTCCAGAAGAAGCAGCATAGGTGCGGCTACCAACCGTCTGGAACATACCTATAATTACAATACAAGGGCGTCTTTAGAGCAGCTTGGCGCGAGAAGCAGACTGGAAGATCTGGACTTCCCGAAGGCAATATCCGAGAAGCAGCAGAAGGAAGTTCTGGGGCAGTACCGAATGATGATGCTGCGTCAGCAGATGAACCAGAAGAGCATGATTACAGGAATGTTCTTCTAGGAGCATTTATTTCAGAGTGTAAATCAGGAAGAGTCTGTACACGGGAGAACGGTGTGCAGGCTCTTTTTTTGTATTATGGGGTTAGCGTGTCAAAAGGTGCATCGTAAACATTGTATAGGCATAGTGCACAAAATGCTCGCGTAGTTGTCTTGCGCAGGAGACTGAGATTTTCTTAATATTCCGTCCGGCAATCAGCAATTTGCGGGCATGGACGCCCGCAAAAGCCCGTTTCGAGCCCGGATGGCGAGTAAAGGGTGGTTGCGTCCATTTACCGTTATCTTACCGGAATATTTTAGAAAATCCATTCGACGGAGCCGACACAAGAGAGCAATTTGTGCACTATGACTTTTCATTTTGTATGTAACACCTTTTGACACTCTAACCTATCATAGAAAAATCCTCTGTGCAGAATTCTTATTTGGTTCACAGGATTAGGGTATCAAAAGGTGCATTTCACAAAATATGCTTGACACCGGAAATGTATAAGTGTATGATAAATTCAACAAGAGTAATCAATGAACCGTGCATTCGCACATTCAGGCAATATCTGCCGCTTACTCAACATTACAAATTAAACAGCGGCAGGAAAGAAGTTTTGCATGGATTTGTGTGTTATAAAATCTGTGGGCAGTCCCGGAATTGTTTTACAATGGTGCGGGTAAAACACAGCGCGGGACAGCAGCTTCCTTCTGTCGCAGCAAGAAGGAGGACTATACTTATGGAACATGCAAGAATCGGAAGAGAGGAAATTTTCATGGCAATTGAGGGAGGAAAGAAAAAGCCTTATACAGTGGCAGACATTAAGACCCTTCCGGATGGAGAGCGGGCGGAACTGATCAACGGCGAACTGTTCGTGATGGAGGCACCGACGCTGACACATCAGGAGATGCTTGGCGAGTTATATCTGCAGATCAGGCTGTATATCAAGAAAAACGGGGGACCGTGCAGAGTGCTTCCGGCACCTTTTGCAGTTTATATCAGGAATGATGAACACAATTATGTGGAACCGGATATTTCTGTGATCTGCGATCCGCATAAGCTGGATGAGAGGGGCTGCTATGGTGCACCGGACTGGGTGATTGAGATAGTCTCCCCGTCCGGCAGGTACATGGATTGTGTGCGCAAACTTGCGCTTTATGAGGAGGCAGGTGTGCGCGAGTACTGGCTTGTAGATCCGCAGCAGAAAAGCGTCACTGTCTACAATTTCGAACAGAAAGAAAATGCGGTACAGTATTCTTTTTCAGAAAAAATCAGGGCGGGAATATACGATGATTTCTATATTGATTTCAGTGAACAGGATCAGTGAACGGGCAGGCAGTTAATTTAGAAAATTCCCTTGCAATCGGAAATGATCTGTTGTATACTCTAACAGAAAAAGTTCTTCGGGGTTGGGTGTAATTCCCTACCGGCGGTATAGTCCGCGACCCGTGACGGCATAAGCTTCGTTTCTTTCGGTGTTGACGATCAGATCAATGGCGGAAGCGGCTGGCAGGATGTTGTAACGGCTGATTTGGTGCAATTCCAAAACCGACAGTAAAGTCTGGATGAGAGAAGAAATGACAGGATGACACGCGGCGTTGCCGTGTGGATAATTGTTTGCTCTGCTTTATTACCCCGAGACATATGTTTCGGGGTTTTTTGATGCGCACGCCCGCATGAGGAATAATGTTGCTGAAGCAACTGCGGGCGGCGCGGCGAACAGGGAAAAGTTTACCTGTTCGATTGCACGAGAACTTTTTCCGACAAAATTATGGACAGAAGCGATATGCTTCGGAATGGAGGAAAAATGGGTAACGGATTATTACAAAGTATTGCAGACAATGCGACATTCGTGTTGGTCTGCGCAGGTGTGGCAGTGGGATTGTTTGCGATCGCATATGCGGCGGAGAAGTATGTGTATAAGCGGGACGGCATCACGGAGAGGATCTTAAGTACCAGAAAGATCACGATGATCGGACTTTTTTCTGCGCTTGCCGTAATTCTACATATATTTGATTTTCCGATTCCGTTTCTGGCACCCGGATTCTATAAACTGGATTTCAGTGAGATTCCGGCACTGGTAGGCACCTTCGCGTTTGGACCGGTGGCAGGCGTGATGATTGAACTCTGCAAGATTCTGCTTAAACTGGTGATCAAGGGAACCAGTACCGCATTCGTGGGTGATCTTGCCAATTTCGTGATCGGCTGCAGTCTGATTCTGCCGGCGTCGATCATCTACATGTTTAAGAAGACGAGGAAAAGAGCATTCCTGTCCTGCATAGCCGGTTCCGTGATCATGACGGTGTTTGGAACGGCATTTAACGGGATATATCTGCTTCCTGCATTTTCCGCGTTGTTCGGAATGCCCATGGAGGCGATTATTGCGGCAGGTGCGGAGATCAATGGCAATATTCATAATGTCACGTCTTTCGTATGCTTTGCGGTGGCACCGATCAATATCATTAAGAGTGTGGCGGCTTCCGGTGTGACATTGCTGATTTATAAGCCGCTCAGCCCGATCCTGAAGAACGCGCATGTTCATACGCAGAGTAAGGATAAGATGGCTGTTGAGAGATAGTATTCATAGGATTGTATTATGCGAAAGGGAAAATGTAAGCGGATTTCATGGCTTGCATTTTCTTTTTTTGTTTAACAAATTGGGAAAGAGATTTTTTCAGAGCCATATGCGGAAGTTTCCGCATGACCGAAAGTGAAAATGCGGGGCGCCAACTATAAGATAAGATTAAGGTTTCACTAACATGATTTTAAGAAATACCTGTTAAGATACATTCGTATGAAGGGAGCAGACTGGCGATGCAAATCTCGTAAAGCTGATTTGGGAGCAAACTTGTTTTGCTTCATAATTTTGAAGAAAAACGCATGTCAGAATCGTTGTAGTTATGGAATGAAGAGTTCCAGACAAGATTAGACGGACATTTTCGTGATAATCTTGCAGTAAAATATTTTAGATACAGGAGAAATATGAAGGAAAACGCAAGTTTGTGCCTGCGCGCTGCCGGCACAAACCCATAGTGCGCAGACTCGGTAAACTGCGTTAAAGGCGGCGCAGAAATGGAGATCATTATGGAGGCATTGGTTGAGATTCGGGATATGTGCAAGACATACAATCCCGGTGAAAATGAAGTGAAGGCGCTGGATCACGTGAGCCTGACGATTCATGAGAAGGAGTTTGTGGCGATCATCGGACATTCCGGTTCCGGTAAATCTACCCTGATGAATATGCTGGGATGTCTGGATGTGCCTACCAGCGGCAGCTACTATCTGCATGGTCATGATGTGGCGGGCATGACGGACGATGAACTTTCGAATATTCGCAATCAGGAGATTGGCTTTATTTTTCAGGGATTCAACCTGATTCCGAGCCTGACGGCGCTTGAGAATGTGGAACTGCCTTTAATTTATCGCGGCGTCGGCAAGCGGGAGCGGACGGAACTGTCTGACCGGGCACTGAATAAGGTGGGATTGGAGAACCGTAAAGATCATAAACCTTCGGAAATGTCCGGCGGACAACAGCAGAGAGTGGCCATTGCCAGAGCCATCGCGCAGGCGCCGCCGATTATTCTTGCTGATGAGCCTACCGGAAATCTGGATTCCAATTCCACAAGGGAGATTATGGGGATTCTTAAGGGACTGCACGAGGAAGGCAGAACCGTTATCCTGATCACGCATGATAATGAGATTGCGGCGCAGGCGAAGCGGGTGATCAAGATCATGGACGGAAAGATTGTGGAAGATTATGAGAATGAAATACAGATGGCCGTCTGAGCACGGAATCATCGTGAATCAAAATACTATTTTGTAACATAAACATAAGCAGGAATGAGGAGTAGATTGAGTCAGAGCCGGGGATATGCCTTGATCGCAGTAAACTGCTCTGATATGGAGGTAAATATGAAAGAAGAATTGAAAACAGCAGACTCCGTGAAAAACAATGAGAACACTGCAGGCGTTGCGGAGACGGGAAGTCAGGCAGAAAAAGAAAGTAAGAAGCATAAGGCAAAAAAAGAGAAAGCATCCGGAACGCCCATGGATAAGAAGAAAAGGAAGAAGATCGTAAGACGCTGTGTGATCGGCGGCGTGGCGGCAGTGATTGTCATTTTCATGGTCGGCAATTCCATCGCGGCGAAGAACGCAGGAACAGTGGTCTTCACGACGACGGCAACAGTGCAGGACATTGAGCAGACGCTGAATACCAGCGGCACGGTCAGGAGTGAGGAGACCAAGACCTATTTCGCGCCGGTAGCAGTGCAGATCGGTACAGTGGATGTGGCGGCAGGAGACAGCGTGAAACAGGGTGACAGTCTGATCAAATACGATGCCGACGCCCTGAAAGAGGCGAAACAGATCGCGGAGCTTAAGCTGCAGGCCAGCGAGGGCGGCTATGAAAGCTCTATCCATAAGGATAACAAGTACATAGCAGAACTGGGTGAGGCGAATGTGAATCTTGCGGTGCTGGAACAGCAGATTGCCGACAGTGAGAATTATGTAAAAGAACTGCAGCAGAAGATTAATGATAAAAAGACATGGCTTGCGCATGAAGGCACATTGCTCCAGGTATCTCTTCTGGACTGGTCAGACAGACCTGATTCAGACGAATACCTGAATCTGCAGAAGCTGATACAGTTTAATACATACGAGCAGCAGAATAATAAAGATATTCTGGCATGGCAGAAGGAAGTGGACCTCTATCAGGAGAAAATAGCGGCTTATAAAGAGTACCGTTCAGAGATGAAATCACAGAAGAACAGTTCAGAGGGAGGCTCCATGGACAAGGGCGGCAGAAGTCAGTTAGAGGCCAATACACAGATGGAGCGGATAAGCGGACAGGAGACACTGGACGACATTCATGAGGTGGAAAACGGAATACTGGCAGAGTTTGACGGCGTTGTCACGGAGATGGAAGCTGTTGAGGGTTCTGTGCCGCAGGAGGGAACAAAGCTGGTTACCGTGGAGAGCACGGAGAAGGTTAAGGTGGAGATTAATGTCTCCAAATATGATCTGGAGAAAATTCAGGTGGGGCAGGCAGTCGATATTGATATTGCCGGTAAGAAATATGAAGGCAGCGTGACGAAGATCGACCGTATGGCAACGACGAACCAGAGCGGCGCGGCTGTGGTAGGAGCGGAGATCGGGATCGAGAATCCGGATTCTGACATCTACCTTGGAGTGGAAGCGAGAGTGGAGATTCATACGGCGTCCGCCGCAGGCGTGGTGACGATTCCGCTGGAGGTTATCAATACGGATATGGATGGAGATTTTGTGTTTGTGGCAGAGAACGGCGTGGCGGTGAAGAGGCGGATCACCACAGGCATTGCTTCCGACAGCTTCAGTGAAGTAACGGAAGGTCTGGCAGAAGGTGAAACGGTCATTGTGACGACGGGACAGAATCTGGAGGAAGGCATGCCCGTGACGGCTATCCCGCAGCAGTAGAAAACGATGAATGTTTGTCAGACTGTACAGATGCCGGCCGGAAAATCATGCGGCGGCAGGAAAGGGATAGGTTGCTACAATGGCGCAGGTATGGGAATATATTAAGATTGCTTTGATGAATATCAAGAGCAATAAAGGGCGTTCCATTCTCACGATGTTAGGTATCATTATCGGTATTGCCTCGGTGATTCTGATCATTTCCATCGGTAACGGCATGAGAAGCCAGATCAACGGAGAACTGGACAGCATGGCGGGTGGACAGGTGGCGCTCTATGCGAATGATTCCGTGGAAGGAAATGACGTGACTTTCACGGATGAGGATTTTGAACTGATTGAAGAAAAAGTAGAGCACGTCAAAGGCGTTACGCCGCAGTATCAGATGTGGGCGAATGCGGAAGGACGTAAAGGTAATTTTGAAGCGTTGGTGTACGCAGGTAATGAAGCCTTGCAATACTGTGTGGCAAAAGAGCCGATGGTGAGAGGGAGATATTTTACGGAAGGCGATTATCTGGCAGGCAATAAAGTATGCGTCATCAACGAGACGAGCGCCAGAATGCTTTTCGGCACGACGGACGTGGTGGGCATGAATTTCGACGTGACAATTTATAATGTGACGCAGGAGATGACCATCGTGGGCATAAGACAGGACAGTACATCTACGATGCTTTCCGCATTGAACGGCAGCGGTTATCTGCAGGTGGAAATGCCGATTTCCATGCTGGGATCAGGCTATGGATTCTGGGTGGAGGATTTCCAGCAGTTCTTTATTGTGGGAGAGAGTGCGGAATTTTCCACGCAGGTTGCGGCAGATTCTCTGCGGCTGATGGAAAATAAGCATAACACCCGCGGAGAGAATAAAATTCTGATGGAGAGTTTCGCGGATGCACAGTCACAGATTGACAGTATCTTAAGCGTGATTACGGTCTTTATCTCCTTCGTGGCGGCCATCTCGCTTCTGGTAGGCGGTATCGGCGTTATGAACATTATGCTCGTGTCCGTGACAGAGCGCACGAGAGAGATTGGTATCCGTAAGTCGCTGGGCGCAAGGACGAATTCCATTCTGCTGCAGTTTCTGGCGGAGGCGGGTATCATAACCCTGATCGGCGGTCTGATCGGGATCGGTCTTGGGAGCCTGGGCGCGGTGGGCGTTTGCGGCATGATGGGATTTCAGGCGCAGGTCAAGGCCACAACGGTATTATTTGCGGCGATCTTTTCCTCGGCAGTAGGTATCTTCTTCGGAATCTATCCGGCGAAGAAGGCGGCGAAGCTGAGTCCGATTGAAGCGCTTAGACATGAGTAATGCAGGAGCAGCCGGTATAAATGATATCAGATAATATATAAAAAGGCTGAAAGCCCGTTTTGCGGGTGCTCAGCCTTTTTATGGTATATGAAGTTATCCCGCTCATTCGGGTTCGCGACGAGTTATCCGAAGGAATACTTATAATCCTGCAATCGGGCAAGGCCTAATTTCTTACGCCATTTCGTCTTCCTTCCTGACAATGACATTCACATCGTCCAATCCGGTCACATTCACGTTGCGGTTGACTTTCGCGTCGTAGGTATCCGCCTTGATAATCTCGGATAAGTCAATGCCGGTGGCTTCCTTCATGCTTTCAAATAATTTCGCCATAACAACGGGCACATTGCCGGCAATCTGATTGACGCCGTTGCTGTCGCCGTCTCCGCCGCCGATGATCGTGATCTTGTCGATCTGGCCGAGCGGTTCTGCGATCTTCGCCGCGATATCGGGCAGTACCTTGATCATCATTTCGGCTACGGCAGCCTTGTTGTATTTCGCGTAAGCCTCCGCCTTGCGTTCCATTGCTTCTGCCTCCGCAATACCTTTCGCCTGAATGGCTGAGGCTTCCGCCTCACCGACTGCACGGATACCTGCGGCTTCCTGCTCTTTGGAGAAGCGGTCTGCCTCCGCCTGAGCCTTTCTTGCCTCCGCTTCACGCTGGGCTTCGAACTGCTTTGCCTCTGCGTCCTTCTGTCTCTGGTAGAGGGCTGCGTCCGCTTTCTGCTGGGCGGCGTATTTGTCTGCTTCCGCCTGCTTCTTGACCTCCGCTTCCAGAGCACGTTCTTTAACCGCTACCTGTTTCTGTTTTAACTCGATCTCGCGTTCCTGCTTGGCGATATCCGCGTTGGCGGTCGTTACCTCGATGGTCTTACGCTGTTCCTCTTTCTGGATCTCGTAAGCGGCGTCCGCCATAGCCTTCTTGGTGTCGGCTTCCTGCTGTAACTCGGATTTCTTGATAGCCAGTTCATTCTGTTTCTTGGCGATCTCGGTCTGTGCGGCAACAGCGGCGTCGTTGGATTCCTTGTCCGCGGCGGCCTGCGCCACTTTGATATCCCTCTCGCTCTCAGCCCTTGCGATTGCGGCGGTTTTCTTGATCTTTACGATGTTATCAATACCCAGATTCTCGATGACGTCGTTGCCGTCCACGAAGTTCTGCACGTTGAAGCTGACGATGTCCAGACCCATTGCACCGAGGTCGGGCTCGGCGTTTTCTTTCACCAGATTGGCGAATTTCTGCCTGTCGGAAACCATTTCTTCCAGCCGCATTTTGCCTACGATTTCACGGACATTGCCTTCCAGTACCTCTCTGGCAACACCGGCTATGTACTCGGTGTTTTTGTTTAAGAAGTTCTCTGCTGCGAGACGGAGCCTGTCGGCCTCGCTGCTGATCTTGATGTTGACGGTGGCGTCTACATTGATGTTGATATAGTCCGCCGTGGGCACTGCGTTGCTGGTCTTGACGTCGATGGGGATCAGCCGCAGGTTCAGCTTATCCATACGCTCGAAGAACGGAATGCGGATACTCGCTTTACCGATAACAATCTTGGATTTCTTCTTGAAACCGGAGATGATGTACGCCATATCCGGCGGCGCTTTGACGTAGCCGATGGCCATGAAGAAGATAAACAGAACCACCAGAATGATAATGATCAGTGCCGGTAAACCAATTGTTTTCATTGTAATTCCCCTCCTGTATTTTTTATTGTTGATATGAAAGATACGAAGTACACCGTGATACATGCCGGTATGACAGCCGGAAGTTCTATGGGTGGTGTACAGGAATGCCGTATCTTATAGAAAAGTGAAACGAGATACAGTATTCTGGTTACAGTATATCTTATTCCGGCGTGAAATGATATAGAAATCTGCAGAAAATTTGACAGGAAAAGACAGAGATTTTACAATTCACACCTATGCCAGATTTCGCATTAATTTACGGTTATCCAGTGTGAATTGCAACGATGATGCACACAAAATGCCAAAAAACAGGCATTTTGGCGCTGGCTCCGACACCATGCAGCAAGTGCATGGTGCGGGTGTGAACAGTAACGACAGAGATTTTACAGTGCCTTACAACACCACCGTAAAGCAGCTTCCTCCGCCTTCGGCGTCGCTCACCTGAATACTTCCCCCGTGCGCTTTTACAATTTCATAGGCGATGGACAGCCCCAGTCCGAAGTGATCCTTCGTGCTGCGGGACTTTTCCACCCGGTAGAAGCGGTCAAAGATACGCTTTTTGTCTTCATCCGAGATACCGATGCCGTTGTCCGTGACGGACAGGTGGAATTTATCTTTCTGCCTTGTAAGGGACAGGCGGATCTTACCGTGTTCGGGCGTATAGCTGATGGCATTGTGCAGCAGAATGGAGAGCACCTGGCTGATCCGCGCTGGGTCTGCGGTACACGGTGGAAGGGCGCCTTCGGGAATCCGGATGGACAGGGCGATGTCTTTTTCCTGTGCCAGCGGTTCGAAGGCCTCGTAGGTGTTCATGAGCAGCGTATCCAGTTCCGTGGGTTCCATGCGGACAGGAAAACGGTGGTTGTCCGACTGCGACAGGGTGAGCATGTCACTGACCAGAGAAGAGACGCGCAAACCCTCCTGCCAGATCGTTTTCAGAAAACCTTCCTGCCGCTCCGGCGGCGCGGTGCGGCAGCATTCCGCAGCAGACAGAATAACGGACAGAGGCGTGCGCAGCTCATGGGAGGCGGAGGCGATGAAGAGCGCCTGCTTTTCTTGATTTTCTATGACAGGTCTGAGCAGTCTGCCGGTAAAGAACCAGGAAAAAATGCTGAGCAGCATGACTGCGGCAAGGTCTATCAGCAGAAAGCGGAAACGCTGTTCATAGATTTGCTGTTCAAGTTTTTGCAAAGAAGAGAGAACCGTGATTTCCAGGACAGAGTTGGACGTGCCCATGGTGATGTAACTCCCGTAATATTTGCTCTGTCTGGACGGGGAGAAGAAATCATATTCCATATGGGCAAGCGGGCTGTAAGCATTCGCTTTGACGCCGACTTCCGCCGGAAATTGTGCGGTGTAGGCTTCTTTGCTTTCCTGTAAAAGTAAATCTCTCGCGGCATTTTCATCAGGATCGTTTAACTGGTTGAAGAGAAAGGGCGTGCCGTTATCCAGAACAAAGAACAGATAGTTGCCCTGTGCTTCCATCTTGGACAGCCATTCCATGGAGATTACGGTCTGCTGTTCCAGATTGGTGGAAATGGTATTGATATCGTTTTTAAATGCCTGAAACTGGTTGCGGTACAATCCCGTCTCCGATACGTACAGGTAACAGAGGGACATGACGATCATGATGACGGCGGTGATTCCCGTGCACAGCAGCGTCAGGCGCAGATGTACTTTTTGGAACATGCGGGTGTTCTCCTTATAATCAGTGAAGCTTCATGTTTCCTGCAGACTGTATCCGACACCCCGAACGGTTTTGATCTGCAGGCTGCTTCCTGTGATCTGTAATCTGCGGCGCAGAAAGTGAATGTAGTTGTCCAGATTGCCTTCTTCCACATCGCTCTCCGGTCCCCAGACTTTGAGCAGCAGGGTACCGCGCTGTAAGGTTTTCCCCAGAGAGTGAACGAATATTTCCATCAGCGCGGCCTCTTTTTTCGAGAGAGTACAGGTGCCTTGCGGACCTGTAAGAATACATTCCGACGCTTGCCATGAGATGTCAGCCACGGAGAAGGTGTCGTTCACTGTGAGGGTATGTGGTCTTCTGGTGACGCAGCGGATCCGGGCCATCAGTTCTTCGAAGGCAAATGGTTTCACCAGATAGTCGTCCGCGCCCAGATCCAGCCCGGTCACTTTGTCGGAGAGTGTGCCGAGGGCCGTGATGAGGATCACCGGGGTGGTGATTCCTTTGCTTCTAAGCTCCGTCAGCACGTCAGTCCCCTCCTTGCCGGGAAGCATTCTGTCAAGCAGGATTACGTCGTATATATTCTGTTCTCCGTAGAAAAGCGCTTCCTCGCCGTCCAGACAGGAGTCCACGGTGAAGTGTTCTGTCTCAAGCTGGTAGGTAAGGGTGTCATTTAAGTGTCTGTCGTCTTCCGCAAGCAGGATTCTCATGGCGGGTGGTCCTTTCTGATCTGAAAATGTTTTATTTATATCATAGCACGGTAACCTCTATTTATCCTCTAAAAAATGTACATTTCATTTAATACTATAGGAAATTCCGTTACTGTTCATACAGGACTTGGCATTTACTGCTAAGTCCGTACGAAAGAGTATATATTGTAAGTAAAAATCCATTTGCGAAGCAAATTTTGCATGGATTTTTACCTGTTAC
>ERZ777011.3072-NODE-3072-length-11484-cov-3.264503_pt1 | contig 11484 bp, 10 predicted proteins | sample MGYA00374964_ERZ777011 | MGnify/ENA primary metagenome ERZ777011 (study PRJEB29310, sample SAMD00008975) | mouse gut metagenome | study: EMG produced TPA metagenomics assembly of the Metagenome analysis of fecal microbiota from mouse which was promoted...
AGGGTATGTCCATAACCAGGCAATAATTCAAATTGTTTGGCTGTGTATTTTTGTCTGTGACACAAAGAAAACCCCGATGCTGCAATGACGCAGTGTCGGGGTTTTCGTCGCCGCTATATTCAAAATCCGTTACATGCCTGATGTATTCCTTCCCGCGCGATTCCTTCCCCGCCAGAATCATATTTACAACGACCTGCTTAGCATTTAAAATAGAGTATATTAATTTGCCCTGAAAAAACCACTCTCAACATAAACGGAGGAAACTATCATGGATCTTAATAAATTCCATTGGATCAGAGAGCCTAAAAACTATTTCGCAGATGAGGGACGGATCGAGATTACGACGGAACCGCATACGGATTTATGGCAGCAGACTTATTATCACTTTCGCAACGATAATGCACCGGTGTTCCAAACAGAGACGGAAGAAAAGTTCTTCTCCTTCGTCGTCAAAACAGACTTTAGCAGCAGTAACCATCGCTTTGATCAATGCGGAATCGTTATGTACCTTGATTCGGAAAACTGGCTGAAAGGGTCTGTCGAGTTTGAAAATGAAAAGTTCCAGCATCTTGGCTCTGTCGTCACCAATCACGGATACTCGGATTGGGCGACTACTGCGATTCCCGCCGATGTCAAAACCATGTGGTACCGCTTTAGCCGAAGACAGGATGATTACTGTATCGAATGTTCCTTTGACGGCGTAACCTTCTCCCAAATGCGTATCTGCCATATGTGGGAAGGCGCCGGAACGATTCGTTTCGGAATCTATGCATGCAGCCCGGAGGATTCCAGCTTTACAGCTGTCTTCACAGATATGTCCGTGACAGAATGTATGTGGAAGGCGCATGAAGGACAGCAGCCTGATACTGACTGATCTTTTATAAAAAGACTCGGTCCTGCACTATCCAGGCTAAGTATCAGACCGCCAGCAAAAGATGAGGAAAAAGGCAATTCCTGTGAAACGAACATTTCTCTCATTTTGTCAGCATACCGTGGTGCTCTTCCATGTATCCCCCGAACCGCGCATTTTTGTATCCCAGCTTCTTAAATTTCCTGACCGCGGTTCCGGGTCTCTGCTTATAACTGCCGACGATCCAGAATTGTGACGTTTTATCCGGAAATCTGCGCAATATGTTCTCGTCTGTTATTTTATCAACCGGATAGTTGATTGCGCCGCCGATATGCCCGTTCTTATACTCGCTCTTCTCCCGGCAGTCAATCAGGTATGCATTCTCCGACGTCCGGAACTGGTTGATTGCTTTGTTCACTGTGATTTTTCTCGTAAATAATCCCATATGTATTTCTCCATAATATTTCTTTTTTCATTCATTATACCCAATTCCCGCTCCTTGCTCCACTTATTTCCGCAAATTTGTCAATTCCGAAATTAAATATTCAATCATCCTGTTTTTGCGCATTATAAATCATTTCTTGATACGTAATATTTTTCATAACACTTATTCAAACATCTGAACAAACAAACCTGCTTTATTACCATCTGCTATTTACATCTGACAAACCCCATACACCTGACTTCGTGTATGGGGTTCTTTCTATCCCTGTTATACTATTTGTATCCCGGTCTACTGCGCCCAGGAAAGTGCTTCCTCCAGACTCTCCGCACCCAGAATATTCAACATGAAATCCGTGTACTCCTGCGCCTGGTCGCTATCGATGTACTTATATACATCCCGGATATACTTCGGCGTCTGATCCATCTCATAGATTCCGAAAGCCAGACCCTGCCGCACTTCCTCCAGGGCATCGGTCTGCCGGTTCATGATAAAGGCATCCACGTAAGGGTTTGCCTCGATAATAAAGTAACAGTATGCAAAAGCGGCCGCCTGCAGTTTCTCACCGGAAGCGGATGTAAAACCGAGTTCTGTAACCGTAATGCTTCTGACTGCTCCGCTTCTGTCCAGATACTCCTCCTGACTTAAGAAATCCGTCACCGTACCGAGATTCATCAGCGTAAGCGTCGATGCGTCCTGCGATTTATCATAGGTTTCCGTCCAGTAGTTCACACGGGTAAGCGGGTCAGGATACGGATGAATCGCCAGTCCCCAATCGTAATTGCCCCGCTTCCTTGCATTCTCGTTGACCGCCCTCACGATTTCCTTTGCATTAAAGTAACCTTTATTGAACCCTTTATTACTGTTCCAGTCGTGATCTATGCTGAAATAAACTTTCGCATCAGCATAATGACTCTTCGCCGCATAATAAAATATGCGCAGTGCCTTCTCAAATTCTGCGGCATATAACGTGATGTCATTCGTGTCCATATAGTTCCATATTTTATGCTGATTGATCTCATTGGCTACAACCCAGTTCGATACCAGTCCATACTCTTTACCGGAATAACGCTCCGTCAGAAAGGAAGCAATCGCTTCAAGACAGCGGCACCCTGCCTCGTCCGTCGTATTCATGGCATAATAGTACGCGCCCGATTCCTTGTCCGCAGCAAGCGGATGGATTAGTTCCGGATACACTTCATTCCAATCGTTTAATATGATCGCCGTGGAGTTCATCCCCTGGCTCGTCAGATAGGAAAACAAGTAATCATAACCGTTAATTGCCGCGCCGTTGAACAGGTATGTTCTTCCCTGATACTCATAGGAAATGGTCGGAAACGTCTGATCCGTGGTCTCTCCCGTAATAATGGACAACGGAATATTGTAAATCGCGTACTGTACGCCCAGATCTGTCAACATAGGCGTCTCCAGCATCTGCGGGTCTAAGAGCAGCCCTTTTTTGGATTTCGGCTGCGGAATGTTCTCTACCGTATCCGCCAGCGCCTCCGGATTGCTGAGGCACATTCCTGCAGACAGCGGCATATACTGCCCGTCCAGAAGCAGAGCCGGCACAAACTGCTTATAGAGATATGCGTCCTCATAAGCGCATTCGAGCCTGCACGTCGTCGCTTTTCTCACGCTCGCAACCGGCTCGCGTACCACACCGTCTTCCAATGTGCATTCCTCATATGTATTCAGCGCAAACAGATAGATCATGGCATCGTCACTCTTCGGAATATCCGGCATGGTAAGCGTCATCGCCAGTGTCTCTTTATCACTCTGCAAAGAACAGTCCGTGACTTTGCCGTACAATGCAAGCTGTCGTCTTGACATCGTTACGTTCCCTTCCGTCAACTCTCTCTCGATCTCTTCTTCTGTTTTGCCCGGCTTCTGTATGGAATTGTGGGATATAACCGGTTCTTTCTTACCACATCCGGATAACAGGAGCAGCAGACTGAGAAAGAGCATTCCGGCAAATATGTATGATTGATATCGTGCGTGTATTATTTTTCCGGTTTGCAAAGGTCTTCCTCCTGCTCATGGTAAATAACCGAAATGGTTGTATCCGGCTGTGTATCTATGTCGTCTGATACCTGAATGTCACCGCTTTTTAAACCGGCGAGTACTTTTAAATAATCGTTCATCGCTGCCTTTTGAAAACGCCACGCGGCAGCCTGTACGGGCAGTCTGACACATTTCTCCTTCGCGCCGTAGGAAACCACATTGCCTGCAATTCCTTTCGGCCAGCTTCTGCCGTTGGCATAGAACTCATCGAGCGCATCGATCACAGAAGCATCGATTCCTTTCATAGCGGAAGTCAGAAACAGTTCCGAGACACCGCTCTGATCCACATCCACCCCGATCAGTCTGCCGCCGCATGGTTCTGCTGACGCGAGTACGGACTGGTAGAGCGAACCGCCGCAGGTAAAGATGATTTCTGTTCCTGCCTCATACCATTCGCGGGAAACCTCTTCAATCTGCCGGTCAGCCATAAAAGTGTCCGCATACCAGTATTCCACACTGATATCATCACTGTTGTCCATAACCGCTGCCGCCGCATCGATGCCCTGCAGGTAGCCGTAACCATACTGTTCCACTGACGGAAGCCTTTCTCCTCCAATAAATCCCAGTTTCGTATAACCGTCCAGCACCGCCATGTATCCGGCGAGATATCCCGCCTCTTCCTCCTGATAAGTAATACAGTGGACATTGGATGCAATCTTGACTTCATCACCGCCGCTATCCCTGGGAACACCGTCTAACAGCAGGAAATACACATCGGCGTATTCCTCCTGCAGCTGTCCCACCGCCTGTTCGAAGTGACTGCCGGCACAGATCACCAGCACGGCATCATTCTCAATCGCTGTGATCACAGCCTGCTCATAAGATTCCGGCGTGTCTTCTCCTGTACTGTAATAAGAGTATGATATATCGGCAGCCTCCGCGTAAGTCTGCGCCCCGTTGAGCGCCGCCTGATTAAATCCGCCGTCCATGGCTGATCCGACATCAATGACCAGCGCGACCTGTCCTCCGGTGATCTGACAGTGGTTCTCTGTCTCCTGTGCCGGGGCTTGTACAGGTTCCTGCTCCGGCGCCTGGTCGCCCGTCTGGTCACCCGTCACCGGTTCTTCCCCCTCCGCAGGATTTTCCGCAATCTCCGCCTGCTTCCCGCATCCCGCAATTAACATCCCTACAACTGCAATGCAGGCCCATAATTTCAATCGTTTTTTCATACTACCACCTCTGTCTTCCATGCGGTCTGTCCGTTCCATATCCGCGCTGCAGCGCCGCCTCCGTCGCTGTTCACGGAACTTTGTATTCGTCAAACGGCGGTATAAAACTCTCCTTCGCCGTATCTCCTTCCTGCACAAAAGCGTTTTTCACACCGAGCTCTATGGCATAATCAACTACCGCGTCATATTCCCGCTTCGTTACTTTCCTGCAAAGCCCGTGATACTGCGGATCATCACGCAGCCTGTCAAACGGTGTATACTGATTCATCAGGCTGAGATACACCCGGTCGCCATAAGTCTCATATACATACCGGATCACGTCTCTGGCATTCTGCTTATGTCCCGGCAGAAGCAGATGTCTGACGATCACGCCGCCTGTCATCATGCCTTTTTCATTAAAACGCGGTTCTTGTGTTATGTCAACCATTTCGGCAAGCGCCTCTTTTGCCCTGTGCGGATAGTCCGGCGCATGAGAATACTTCGCTGCCAGCACAGTATCCATATATTTAAAATCTGTCAGAAAAACATCCACGATGCCCCGCAGCGCCCGGATCACTTCCGGTCTGGCATAGCCGCTGCAGTTATACACGACCGGCAGTGCAAGTCCCTGTTCCTTCGCCATCAGGACTGCCTCCGCCACGGCGGTCACATAATGATCCGGCGTAACCAGATTGATATTCTCCGCACCGGCCGCCTGTAGATTCAGGAAAATCTCCGCAAGCTGCCCGGACGTGACCTGCTTTCCTGTCATCCCCGTCATGATCTGCTGATTCTGACAATAGACACAGCGCAGACTGCAACCTGCAAAAAACACGGTTCCGGAGCCATGCTCCCCGGAGATACACGGTTCCTCCCACATATGCAGCGCCGCTCTTGCAACGAAGATCCGGTCATCCGCACGGCAATAACCTGTCCGCCCTTCTGCACGGCAGGCACCGCACTCTCTGGGGCACAGGTTGCAGGGACTTATGCTTAATCCATTCCATCGCATCGATCCTTGATCCTTTCTACCGTATCTGATACACTGACCGCAGATCAAACGCCGATGCATCCCCTTCCAGAATCTCCACCCGCTTCATGCCGGGATTCATATCGAAGAAATTATCGGACAGCTTCACATCTCCGTCCACGCCGCGGATCTCCACACTCTTGGCATACGCCTCCGCACTGATCAGCAGGCTGTTGCCTTCTCTTGTGCAGGTCAGCTTCGGGTCCTCGAACGCAAAATGCTTCGGTGCCGTAAACAGACTGGTGCCTTCTGATACGATATGTCCCGCCACTTCCAGACTATAACTTATGTAAACCTCCAGCTCATGGAACGATGAGAAATCGTGTTCCGCAAGCCAGACACCGTTTAAAGGCTCCACCGTAATTTTCTCTCTGCCTGTCAGGAGCACTTCGCCTCTGGCCGAGCAAAGCTGCCATGTCACTTCGCCGCTCACCGGCTCGAACGTCTCGTTGGCCACATGCAGTCTCGCCGCTTTCCTGATCGGTGCAGGCTGCGCGACGCAGAAAGGTCTCTCGCTCAACTCTCCCGTCTCCTCACAGGAGATCATGACCGGCGCAAAAGCCCTTTTCTCCGCATAATGTAATGCCTTCCACCGGCCGTAATAATCGATGCCCGCCCAGGATGCCACCGGCCAGATATCATTGAGCTGCCACACGATCGTGCCCATGCACCTGCCGCGGTTTCTTCGAAAATGCTCGATGCCGTAACGAATCGCATCCGCCTGCAGAAGCTGAGACGCATACAGCAGCGTATCGAAATCCGCCGGATAGAGATACGTTGCCGCCAGATACGTCATAATCTTACCGTTCGCCGCCACATTCCGCTGATGCATCTCCATGACTCTGGAAAAGATATTGCGGTCCTCCGGCGCGGTAAACGTCTCCACAGTCTTTAAACACGGAAAAGACTGGAACCCGAACTCCGACACATAGCGGAACCTGTATTTGCGGTACTCCGTAAAAGGTTTGTTCCCGTGCCACACATCCCAGTAATGCGTATCGCCTCTGTTCTCATCCCACGGATTGTCAAAATTGCCGCCGGAAGAGGGCGATGACGACCAGTAAAATGCTGCCGGATCTTCCTCCTCCAGAATCCTGGGAATGATATATTCAAATAATTTAATGTAATCATATTTCTGTTTCGCGGAAGGCTGCCACGCCTTGTCAAGGATCTGCGTCTCCATCTCGTTGTTGCCGCACCAGAGCCCCAGACAGGCATGATGCCGTATACGTCTTACATTGTCCCGCACCTCCGCGGCAACATTGCGCTCAAACGCATCATCCAGCTCATAGGATGCACAGGCGAACATGAAGTCCTGCCACACGATCAGACCCAGTTCATCGCACAGATCAAAGAACCAGTCCTCCGGATAATACCCGCCGCCCCACACTCTGACACAGTTGTAATTCGCCTCCGCCGCACTTTCAAGCAGCCGCTTTGTGCGCTCTTTTGTCACACGTGATAAGATATTGTCTTCCGGTATATAGTCCGCTCCCATCGCAAATATCCTGACACCGTTGACCTCATGGGCAAAACACGCTCCCCACTCGTCCGGCTGCGTGTTGACCGTCATGGTGCGCAGACCGATTCGTCTGCTCCACACATCCAGCACATTGCCGTTCTCATCTAAAAGCGTGACTTCCGCCCGATAAAGCGGCTGTTCACCGTAACCGTTCGGCCACCAGCGCTTCGGATTGTTTACCGTGATCGTATCCCAGCCGGGAACATTACCCCGGGAAGTCTTCTCCGCAATCAGTACACCTGTGTCGTCATAGAGCGCCGTCCTGACCCCGCAACTGTCCGCAGTCGTTTCCGGCAGAAAATACTCTATCGTGACATCAAATTTTATGTCAACTTTGTCTGTATGAATGTCCACGCCGTTCGGCGTAACATCCACTGCGTTACCGTACAGCCAGTTTTGTGTTATGTAAACTTGTTCCAGTCTTGCCGTCCTGCCATGCAGCACGGACACTTCCCGGAAAATACCGGCATCCGGCAGTCTTGGTCCCCAGTCCCAGCCGAACATGCAATGCGCCTTACGCAGATGCGGGAACCCCTTCATACATTCCGCAGAGCCGCCTGTGTAGATTTTCTCATTCTCCTCTGCAATATATCCGGTCGGAGATGCAAGTTCCACCCGCAGCACATTCTCTCCGGTCTGCGCTGTCTCTACAATGTCAAACTCCCAGATACGGTGCATATTGTCAGTATGTCCAATAAGTCTCCCATTAAGGTAGACTTCTGCAAGTGTGTCAATTCCTTCGAAACGCAGCAACAGAAAATCGCCCTGAAGCTGTTCCTCACACAATTCGAAAACCGTCTGAAAGCAGAAACTGTTCTCCATCAGCCGCAGCGCGTCAAGTTCATTCATCCTGTCATACGGATCGGGCATCAGATTATGTGCCAGCAGAGTACCATAGACAGACCCCGGTATCTGTGCATCGATCCATTCCTGAGAAATGCCGTAGACATTCTCTCCTTCAATCTTCATCTTCCAGTTCCTGTCCAGTATCATTCTATCCATGCTGCGCTCTCCATTTGTGCGCTTTCGCGCTCTCCGTCCTATTACATCATAAAGGAAATCGGAGGATTTGTCATCTTAATTATTTCTGTATGTCTTTCATTGCTTCCTGTCCGGAATCGTGTTAAAGTATGGGATATAAAGCACAGCATCCCGCTGTGATATGAAACCGGATCTGAAACCCGGAAAACAAAAGGAGAATCCTCATGAAAAAAAAGACCCCGAAGCAGATCGCCGCACTGACCTGCGTCGTTCTGCTCGTTGCCCTGTATGTGATAACTTTCATTGCCGCATGTCTGGACTCGACAGCGACCGGACGGCTCTTCGCCGGCTGTCTCGGCCTCACGGTCGCCCTGCCGATCCTGTGCTGGATCTTTATCCATTTTCACAAAAGCTCCCAAGGTGAACCGTAATCCGGGAGAATGCCGTATCTCAGGCATTCTCCCGTGTGAGATGAAGTTGCAATGCAACTTCTAGTACTTCTTGATGAAATGCCCTCTGGCATGAGTCTTAGAAGTACTTCTCACACTACTATCGCAGACCGTTTCTGCGGTAAGCGCCGATAAACATACCGACGACGATGATCATGCTGGCTGCGATGACAATCAGGCTCTTTCCTTCCGCTTTCGTCCCTGCCGCCAGACCGTTCAGCAGCAGTTGAATCTGCTGCGAGTATACATAGTCTGCCACTTTGGCAATCGTCTCGTTAAACATGGCGAGCATGGGCAGAAAAGCAAAGACCATCATAGTCGGTGTCGCGATCGACGCAGCGGTAATCTGGCTCTTTGTCAGAATACCGATCACCGCGCCAAGCAGCATGGATACGCAGATCCCCGCCGCCATGATCAGGAGGAACTGCACGAACACTTCGCCGCGGTATCCGCCCAATACGGCAAATACGACAGCACCCGCCATACATGCACTGAAGACAAAGCCTCCGATTCCCAGAAGATATTCGACCGGCTTCACATTGCCAAAGAAAAGCATTCGCAGCGTGTTTTTCTCTTTCTCTTCCGAAATAACCGCCGACATGACATTGAGCGGCGCCATGCCGATATGCATAATCGCAAACAGACCGACGAAGAAATGCGGCGGCATATCTTCGATTTTTATAGCATTTTCCATAATGGCCGCCATCACGGGAAACATAATAAACTGAATAGCCAAAGCCAGATTTTTCCCTGTATCCTTCACCTGTTTTCTGAATATAATTATTGCGTTTTTCACTTTCTTCCCCCTCTTTTCAAATTCATATATGCAACGTTTGCCTGATATACTTCTCTATACTTCACTCCACAGATTCAGTCGTCTCTCCTGCACAATCCAGTCAGTTTTTCTAGTTTACATAATGCTCTCCTGTAAATGTTTCCCCGTCAGTTCCAGAAATACCGATTCCAGATCCGGTTCCGTGGAATGTATCGTCTCAATCTGTCCGCCCTGCAGATACTCGTATACCTGTCCTGCCGCTTCCGCCGTATTGGGAAGTTCCAGACTCCTGCCGTCGTACAGACGAATCTTGAGTCTGTTCATATGGTTATATTTCCTGTTGATCTCCTGCGGTTCTCCGTACTCCACAATCTTCCCCTCATGCAAAAGTGCAACATGTTTACATAACTTCTCTGCCTCTGTCATATTATGGGTCGTCAGGAAAACTGTCGTCCCGTCTTCACACATGCCGAAAATCAATTCATGTATATGTCCGGTCGTCGCCGGGTCCAGCCCGCTTGTAGGCTCATCCAGAAACAGAAACTCCGGTCTGTGCAGAACAGCCCGCGCCAGCATAAGCCTGCCTCGCATTCCTTTCGACAGCTTCTGCGCCGGGCATTTCCGGTCCGCGTACAATCCCACCCACTCCAGCACTTGCCTGATTCTGTCATGTCCGATCCGGTAGAGATCGGCATACAGCCGCAGATTATCGTAACAGGACAGTCTCTCATATAACCCGCAGTCATCCATCATCATACCGATCCGCCGATAGATGTCCTGATCAGGCGTACGCATATCGCATCCGGCCAGTTTCACACAGCCGGACACAGGAATAAGCTGCCCCGTGATAATCTTAATCAGTGTCGTCTTGCCCGCTCCAGACGGTCCTAAGAGCCCCAGAATCTCACCTTTCCGGACGGCGAGGGATATGTTCCGCAGCACCTCTTTTTCCCCGAACCGGTGCGATAGACCGGTTATTACAATCGCATTTTGATCCTGCTGTTTTTCTTTCTCCGTGTATGTCTGACCACTCATATACTTTCTGTCTCCTCTCTTCACCATGTTGAACTCTATTTCTGCCACACAGTTGTTACACTTTTATTTCTCCTGCTCCTTCGCTCTCGCCAGCGCTTCCTCCATCCTGCGGTTCTGTGTCCGCTCTTTCAGAAACATAAGCAGGCAGCTTCCCACGAAGCAAACACCAAAACTGCCTGCAAATCCTGCCCACGCCTGCCACATATCTACCGGAAACCAGCCGAATCCTTTGGCACACAGCACGATCAGACCGATGACGCACAACAGCATACAGACTGTCCGCATCGTGACAGACATCCGCCTGATCAGTCTGTCCGTAAAGAACAGAACCCGTAATAATGTGATACAGACCGACACACCGAAAAACTGCCATATTGTGGAAAGCGACAGCCCGTCTTTCCCCAGCGCATATAAGCTTGAAACCGTGACTGCCTCCTCTCCCACAAGAATACAGAAAATACTCATGACCAGAATACTGAAACCGAATGTAAGAAATACAGCACCACAATAATCAAAGATTGTCTTATTCTCTTCCATAAAAAATGCCTCCGTTTCTGTGCAGCCCGTCTGCACATCAGATTCTATTCCGCGCGCTATATACCGCATGGCGAAACGCACCGCTCTTATTTCAGGATGCCAAGCCGCTTTTTGATCCCGTCCGCATACTGTCTGGATGCGATGATCACTTCCCCGTTATCGAGCGTCACACGGATTCTGCGGTTGATATCACTGCGCAGAGACCTGACGGCGTTTAATCTGACCAGACAGGATTTACTCACCCGCAGAAACCCCCAAGCCTCCAGCTGTTCTTCCAGTTCATACAGTTTCAGTCCCGACTCATACACGCCGTCCTTCGTGTAGACAAACGTCTTCCGTTCCAAGGACTCTATATAAATGACTTCCGTCACATCCAGAAGATACGTCTCACCCTCCCTCACGGCGGCAAGCTGTCGGTCCGGAAGCCGCAGCATAGCAAGTACTCTGGACAGTTCCGGCGTCAGTTCCCTGCAGGATATTGTGATACAGGTCTCATCGACCTGTTCATCTACATTGATTTCTATTTTCATTGTCTCCCCGCTCCTGCGCTGTTTTGTCATATAAAAAAGTTTATGAATGTCATCATCCGGCAGCCGGATCTTATACAGGAACATATCATATCCCGGCTGCCCGCACAATATCCCGATACGC
>ERZ777011.3073-NODE-3073-length-11479-cov-3.300508_pt1 | contig 11479 bp, 8 predicted proteins | sample MGYA00374964_ERZ777011 | MGnify/ENA primary metagenome ERZ777011 (study PRJEB29310, sample SAMD00008975) | mouse gut metagenome | study: EMG produced TPA metagenomics assembly of the Metagenome analysis of fecal microbiota from mouse which was promoted...
AGGTTCGCATCCTTAAACAACTCCAGTTTATCGGGCGTGAAATAATAAGAAGGAAGACCTGTAATATCCTGCACCTCTTTGATACTCCATTTACCCTGGAATTTCAAATTGTGGATTGTCATAACGGTCTTGATTCCACGATAAAAATCGCTTCCCTGGAACCGCTCTTTTAAATACACCGGAATAAGACCGGTCTGCCAGTCGTGGCAGTGAATCAAATCGGGCCTGAAATCAATGACCGGTAAAATAGACAGCGCCGCTTTAGAAAAGAATGCAAATTTTTCAATTTCAAACAGAGCATTGTCGCTATAAGGCTTAAAACCGTTAAAAAACATTTCATTGTCGATGAAATAGTACTTCACGCCTTCTACTTCCGCATACAGGATACCCACATATTCGTTTTTCCAATGGAAATCCATATAAAAATGTGTGACATAGCTCAGCTTATCCTTCATTTCCTGCGACATACAGGTATATTTAGGAAGAATCACCCTCACATCAAAATACTGCTTATCAATGCATTTTGGCAGCGAACCCACTACATCGGCAAGACCGCCCGTCTTAATAAACGGAACACCCTCTGATGCGACAAATAATATATTTTTCATTACGAACCCTCCACTAACTATTATTTCATATTATTATACAACAATCATTCGCCTATTAAAAGAAAAATTTGTAATATTCTGCCATACAATCGTAACTATTCAGCCTTCGGCTTCATAGTTACTGAATCCGGCCATTGGAAGTTCGTCTTCGACGAAGGGCCGGATTCACTCTTGGCATAATATACGCTTTCTCACGGTCTGCACAGTAAATGCGCAAACCTGGCTGAATAGTTACATACAATCATTTATTTAATGTTACTTTTCACGGCTGATTTCCGGCCCCTGTTATGCACGGCTGGCTCCGTCCACCGACAAAATTTCACCTGTCACATAGGAGGCCATATCGCTGGCAAGATAAAGGAATGCATTTGCAACTTCCTCAGCCTCTCCCGGTCTGCCAAGAGGTATCTGCGCGGAAATTCTTGCCACCACATCAGCCGGAAGGGACGCCACCATGTCCGTTTTGGTTACGCCGGGAGCTACCGCGTTCACACGAATGTGATCCTTTGCCAGCTCTCTTGCAAGAGAAATGGTCATGCCATTAACTGCAAACTTACTGGTAGGATAGCCGACTCCGGCAGGCTGTCCGGAAATGCTCACCATAGAGCTGGTATTTAAAATACAGCCGCCTCCCTGCTCCTTCATAATTTTTGCCGTGGGCAGAATTGCATAAAACAATGCGCACACATTCAAATCAATGCATTTATCGAATTCTTCGGCTGTGTAATTATAAAGAGGAGTGCTCTGGGAAATTCCCGCATTGTTCACCAGAATGTCAATTCTCCCGTATTTCTCCTTCACCGCCAGGATCGCTTTTTCCACCTGTGCGGCGTCGGTCAGCTTCGGGCACATTCCGTCAAATTCCCATGCCGGATTTTCCGCATTTAATTTTTCCAGCGCCTTATCCACCGTCTCCTGTCTGGAGCCAAATAATACCACCTTTGCGCCGTTTGAAAGATACTTACGTACAATCTCAAATCCAATTCCTCTGGTTCCGCCTGTAACCACTGCAACTTTTCCTTCTAATAACATAATAGTCCTCCATTTCCGCTTTACCTGCAAATCGGGACAGAATACGCCTGCGAAATGCTATTTCCCGCAGTGCGGATAAGCCACCCCTTTTATTTTTCCTAAGTATACCACAAATATATCTTTAACGCAAAGCCATATGAATCCTTTTCCGTATAAACGCCGCCACGGTGTTACTATTCGTGGCAAATGACATTAAGTTTAACGCCTAAACCTTTTTGTAAAGAAATAAGCCGGCCTGATGACCAGCTTATTTTGAATCCGTCCTATGAATATTTCACGCAGGACTAATTTTCACGTGCAAGGCAAAAGAAAAAGTACTACGGCGGCTACGTCGACTAAAGATAACGCGGCAAATGGAAATTTTAGCTGTATTGCAATCTTATTTTGTCCGCAATCAAGGCAATAAATTCCGAATTGGTGGGCTTACCCTTCCCCGTATTAATGGTGTATCCAAACATAGCGTCTAAAGTTTCCATCCTTCCCCTGTTCCAGGCCACCTCAATTGCGTGACGAATGGCGCGCTCCACACGGCTTGCGGTAGTCTGATTTTTTCTGGCGATAGTAGGATACAAAACTTTGGTAATAGACCCCAGCATATCCGGATTCTCCACGGACATCATGATTGCCTCCCTCAGATATTGATACCCTTTAATGTGGGCGGGGACGCCAATTTCATGAATCATATCCGTGACGTCCTTTTCCAGATTACGGCCGGGCTTCTTGTCCACTTTTACCGTGTTTTCTTCATCTAAGTCAAGCTTGCTGCCGGAAGGGACTGTTATCATAATCTGAAATTCCCTGTCCATATGTATCAGCTCCCCTAAAATCTGATATACCTTTTCTGTATCTTCAATTGTTGACAAATTCAACTGTTCCATCATATTCCCTCCATTTTTCACAAATATTGCTATGAATTTATTATAAGGAACATGATACGCCAATTCAACTGTCATTCATCGCGTAATTTATCATCAATCGTTAGGTCTTTTGTAAAATCTCCCCGTAATCTGCTCTGTTTTCATGGTATTAACAAAAGCATGGTCATCCACTTCCCGAATTTTGGACACCACCTTGCGAATTTCGTCGCTGCCCACCACCGAGTAAAGCATATTGCACTCCTGCTTCCGGTAGCATCCCACTCCCTTAAACAACGTTGCGTCATGGTTGGTTATATTTTTAATTTCCTCATACACCTCATCCGGCTTTTCGGTAATGATAAACAATGTTTCCTTCTGATAATGCCTGTAAATCTGATGCAGCACCTGGGTGGATGTAAACTGAAATATAATGGAATAAAGGGCTTCCGTCCAGCCAAACAAAGCGCCCGCGATTAAGAGAATCAGTACATTCCCCCCAAAAATATAATTCCAGGTGTCTATTCCATACTTTTCCGAAAAGAAAATGGCAATAAAATCTGTCCCTCCGCTGGTAGCATGGGCGAAAAGGCAAAGGCTGATTGCAAAGGCATTGATAATACCGCCAAATACACACACCAGCAAAATATCCTGGGTTACCGCATATCCGGGGAGAATATCCGTAAGTATGCCGGACAATACAATCATCAGGCAGGAATATCCTGTAAACTTCTTTCCGATAAATTTAAAGCTGATAAAAACAGGAACCGCATTTAGCAGCAGGTTTACCGCCGTAAAAGGAATCTTCACATGAAAAAACTCACTGCCAATCTGCTGGACTAATAGCGTAATTCCGTTAAATCCGCCGGGAACCAAATTTCCTGCATGGATAAAGCTATTGATATTCAGGGCCATAATAAATGCCGCCGCAACTACCAGCAGCAGTCTTTTTGCCTCATTTAAAATGTCGTATCCGGCTTTTTGATTTGATTCTAATTGCTTTTTCATGATATGCCTCCCTGTAAAACATTTTTTGCGCTTCTAAGCTCCCTGTTAATTCTTCACTTCGCCGTCGTGCGCCAGAACCGATACCGCTGTTATTCCCTGCATTCCTGAAATCCTGTTCACAAGCTCCTTTTCATTTTTAGCTTTGATCTCAAGAATCAAGTCCATGCCATCTGCCGTAATATTTTTTGACTTTAGCTTATAGGCGCCTGAAAGTTCCTTCACAGCGCTTTCGATATCATCTTCCATTTCCTTTTTGTCCGAATTGACAATCAGAAGATAGGAACCGATTCTGACCGGAAACATATCCAAAATAAGAATTCCCACCGTAACGAGAACCGCAAGAATAACGGCAATCTTATAAAGGCCTGCTCCACAGATAATGCCCGTGCCTATGGACCAGAATAAAAACAGGAGATCCATTGGATCTTTAATTGCGGTACGGAACCTTACAATAGAGAGCGCGCCGACCATACCAAGGGAAATCACAATGCTTGACTGCATGGCAAGAATAATGCCGGCCGTCACAACGGATATAATGGCCATGGACACATTAAAACTCTTAAAATAAAACGCGCTTTTACTTACCACTTTGTATATCCAAAAAATATACACCGCTATCAAAAAGGTGATAACCAAAGTTGTGACTATCTTAGCCGTTGACAAATCCGCATACATAAATCCTTCCAATACATTTTTCCTGATTACATCGCTAAAATTCATTTTTCTTCTCCTTTGCGTCTCTAAATATTTTTGTAATTTCTTGCATAATAATATTTTGAAAAGGACGTTCTCTGAAGTGTCCCTATTTCCAATGCCCTGCAAATATAGTCGGGAAGCAGTTCATCATATTTTACTTCCAGTATATGACTTCCTTTTGGTAAAAGGGGCGCCGCCTGAATTTTCAGGTCAAGGAATCCTTCTGTTTTCTCATTTCCCCTGATATTTTTATCAAAAGTAATTCTGACATTTCCTTTCGGCTCTACAAAAGCTGTTCTCTCATATTCTACTACGCAAACAGGATGCATGCCTTTCATCCTGATTTTCCCATAAAATTCCTTTTGAAGGTCCGTACTCTCCGGGCTGAGGCCAGGGGAATTACCGCCCATATAGCAAATGCAGCTCTCTTTTGAGATACTCTCGCTTACCTTTCTGGTCATTCCCCGGTATTTCATCTTCTTTTCCAGCTTAATTACGCTCAAATCCCCGTCATAAATCCTGATTCTGTATTTGCTTCTATTATCAATTCCATCCTCATTTTCCCGCATACAGGAATTATAAAAATCATCAAAATACAGGCTTCTCACACTATAAGCGCCCTTTTTTTGATGCGCATCCTGCCTCATCAATGGTTTTAAGCGGTATTTTATAACCTCCAATTCTCTCTCGGAGACAATAAATTTTAATTCATGCCTGAAATCCATACATTAATCCCTCATTTGTCCGATATAGCCATCCAGAAAATCAATTCTCCTGTCAATATACTCATAAATATAACTATCCTGCCAATATTCACCCTTAGGCGGCCATTTCTGCCGGTTCCTTACATATGCCCCGGAATCATACAGGTAAGAAAACTCCGCGTCCACCTTTTCATACAGGGATTCTTTGGTAATAATGTTCTGCCGCAGCTCCTGCCACCTGTCCGCTAATAAAGGGCCGATTTCCCCAGGAGCATGCTCATACAGGCAGTACATATCCTGAGACCAGCCATTATACGAGTCAAAATTTTTTTCCTGGAACCGGTTAAAATTACAGTTAATATCGTCAATCCATGAATTTCCCCATGTCATATTTAAATCCCATGGAATCTTAATAAACTTATAGCTTCCATCGCTTTGGTAATCAGCCTGGAAATAGATATTTTTCATAATATTGTCCATGCCGCAAATAAGCATGTTAAACAAATTATAATCAATTGCATTTTCCATATTTAAAATTGCACTGGCAGACTCATAATCCTCCAATTCCTCATAGCAGAATATGGAAACCCACTTTTTTAATGGCTCCCAGTCTTCCATCTCAAAGTCCTTGGGATATTTCCACACAAAAGTAGGGCTCATTTCTTCGGTAAGCTCGCTGTAGAAATCATCCTGACCCGGATTTTTCTGATCCTTACATTTATAAAGGATGTCCTTCTCGCTTAAATGCAGTGCCTTCCGGTCTATCCTCTCGGAAAGTCCGTATACCCCAAGATACGTATCATCCATAAACAGCTCTACATACTCCATACTGATGCCTTCATCATAATCCACATGATTGCTGGCCGCAATTTCCTGCCATACCTCGTAAGAAAGCTTATTATGAATTAGTCCCTCATCATCATAAAGCGAATGGAGCATCCAGTCATCGTCCCTGCGCATTCCAAGAAAAGACAGCTTCTGATCCGTAAGTGTCAGCCGGTAACTGGATTTTTCATAATTTAAAGTAGTCGCTCCCCTTAAATGCCAGACGCATTCCGCTTTTTGATATTGCGCTGCACTGTGGTAGGGATCATATACCCATATTTCTCCCTTCTTTACTTCCTCCCCCGTCTCTTTCGTTGTGACGGCTGCCACCGGCATTCCCGTAAAATACACGTTGTACATCCAGCATCGGGATTCCCTAATCCAAAACAAATGTAACATCTTACTTTCCCTTATGGTTTCCGCTTTATTTGTTAAAGCCTTATCCTCCAGAAAATACAATTCTCCATCCGGCGCCTCCAGACTGCCTTCAAACAATTCCTCCGATAAATTCTGTGGCACCAGCAGCAGGTTCTGCTCACTGTCGTAAGCAATCTCTCCGCCGTTTATGGTTATTTCCGGTTCCATAAAGGTATCTTCCTTTCCCTCGCACAGGAGATTGATTTCTTCCATGGGGAGCACTCCTGCATTCATGATACCTATATCAAGCCTGTCAAATATTTTATCACTTTTTAGGTAAATATACAAAAACATAATTGAAGCAAAAATTATCATTAATTTTTTTCTCATTTATATACCCCTGCATATCGCAAGCTTTGCCCGCATTACTATTGCCAATTATTATTTTTACAACGCTTTCACATATGGCTTTATAATAAATAGAAAATAAATACCTGTTATATTATCCACCATATGCACCGCACTATATGAATACATTTGTGTAAACCATACTTATATGCCAATAAAACTTTATTTATGATCGTAAAAACGTCAATATTTTATTTATTTAGGTATTATTCTACACCATTCTCTCCATAAGTACCAGTATATTTGGTATTTTTTTCATAATATATGTAACAGCAAACTCTCAATAGGACGAATTTCGTAACTATAAAGCCAAAGGCCGAATAGTTACCTTCCCGGAAAATCCTGAAGGAATAAATCTGTACAATTTAAAGTTTTATGTATATAATATTTTTTTAGAAAGAAGCCCGTCAAAATAGATTTTATGGAGACAAAGATGGATAGATCTAAGTGCATCAAAGTATTAACCTATATTTATTTATTTCCATTTATTGTAATAATAGGATTTAATGTATTTAATAGTTTGACCAGAACCACATATTTTGAACTATATCAGTATATAGAAAGCGCTAAATATAAATGGGATAATCCCATACTTATCCTGATTGCCACGGCCGCTGTGCTTTTGCTATTATTCTTTATAATCCAAACAAAAAAACCAAGTGTGGATAATATTTCCAAAATATCGCTTATGTGGACGGGAAGCTTTTGTCTCGGCGCAGTTTTGTTATTCCGCTGTATTGCCAAATGTGACAGTGAGTTTTTAAGTCTGGCTGCAAAAAATTTTCTCCAGGATGATTATCAGGCCCTTATGGCAGGCGGTTACTTATATCACTATCCCTTTCAGTTAGGATTCACCGCTGTCATGGAGTTCGTGTACAAAATTTTTGGGACTGAAAATTTTATCGTTTTTGAACTGCTCAACATTGTTTGCATTGTAAATGCGGTCCGGATTCTTGGGCAGATTACACTGGAATTATTTGAGGATGAGCATGTCTATAAATTGGAAATGATGCTGAGCATGGGAATGTTCCCTTTCTTTTTACTGGCAACATTCATTTATGGTGATATTCCGGGATGGTGCATGGGAATCAATGCCATTTACCGGGTAATCCGGTATTTGAAAACGGAAAACTACACAGAATTATTCAAGGCCTCCCTCTGGCTTGCGGTCGGTATCGTCATGAAAACAAATCTTTCCATTGTTCTTGTTGCAACCGCTATTATAGTAATTTTGCATGCAATTGAGAAAAAAAATATAAAAATACTTTTGCCACTGATAGGACTTTTGATCATTTCACAAATGGGAACCCTATTCGTTAACCAGGTTTTCAAAATGCGAACCGGTCAGGAGCTGCCTGAAGGAATACCAAAAATTGCCTGGGTGGCAATGGGTATGCAAGAATCTGACGGAGATGCCGCCGCCCCCGGCTGGTATAATGGTTATAATACCAGCGTTTATAGTGAATGCGGTTATGACAGAGAACTGACAGTCAACACTTGCATGAATGATTTAAAGCAGTCATTAAAGGAGCTGATTTCAAATCCCCGCCATGGCTTATGGTTTTTATACCACAAATTTACTTCCCAGTGGAATGATCCTTCGTTTCTATCCATGCTTACCAATGAGTGGTATAGCAGAAATGTGGAGCCTCAGTCTGATGCGGCGCTCTTCTTTTTATATGGAAACGGCAGGGTTCTGCTGCTGGCTCTGATGAATCTATATCATTTTCTCATCTTTCTAGGGGCTGGTATATGGGGAATAGGGTATCTTAAAAAATGGAAATTGGAAACTTCCTACCTTGTATTAAATATATTCGGCGGGGTCATGTTTCACATGATATGGGAGGCAAAATCCAGATATGTATTACTTTACTTTATTTTACTATTGCCCCTGGCAGCAAGCGGCTATATAAGCCTCTTCCACAGGCTACAAAAACTATCTATGAAAGCGGTATCGCAGGCATAGCCTGCGGATAATGCGGAAGGAGAAAAATAATCTATGAAAGCTTTGGAAAAATGGATACAAAAAGCAGTGACTATCAAGAATCTGGCAATTTTTTTAACCATAATCTATTGCCTTAGCATATTGCCGGTTCTTTGGGTGGCAAAATACAATTTCCCCGGCGCAGATGATTACACAAACGGTCTTAGATGTTATCAGGCATGGAATACCACACATTCACTGTTGGCCGTTCTCAAAGAAGCCATCGGAAGAACCGTATTTGAATATACCAGCTGGCGGGGGTGCTTTACCTCAAGCTTTCTCTCCGCATTGCCTCCAAGCGTCTGGGGCGAGCGCTGGTATGGGATGACAACGCTTATCATCATTCTTTCCTTAACAGCCTCCGTCCTGTATTTTGTGTTTTGTCTTCTGAATAAAGTTTTTAAGGCGGACAAATATAGCTGTCTTAGTATATCCATGATGATTCTTATTCTGCTGGTGCAATGTCTGCGTCCGGGTGAGCGGACGGAATTATTATATTGGTATAGCGGAGCCATAAATTATGCATTCATTTTCTCGCTGGAATTATTTTTTCTCGGCGCCCTGATCAAGGCCGCATGTAACAAGGATAAAAATACAATCCGGCATCTTATACCAGTATCTGTCCTGGGTTTTTTCGTAGGGGCCGGGAATCAAATGTCCTCCTTAAATGCGCTGATAATCGTTTTTACGGTAATCTTTTTTATAACAATCTTTAAGAAATGGAAAGAATATGGCAGATTGATGATACCTATCGGATTTTGCATCATAGGAGCCGCCTTAAGCTATGCAGCCCCCGGGAACTGGGTAAGGGCGCAGTCATCCAATATGATGTCGCCCATAAAGGCGATTTTGGTTTCTTTTTATTGTTGTCTTGACTTAAGCGCATCAAAGTGGATTACCTGGCCGGTTATTCTTTTGATGGCTGCCATGATTCCTGTTTTTTGGAATATTGCCCAAAAAGTGGATTTTAAATTCCCCTGTCCAATACTTCCGTTAATATATGGATACTGTGTTACATCAGCCATGTTTACTCCCTCGCTCTTTTCACTTGGAAATATTGCGGCGGGAAGGATTCAGGGCCTGACCTATTGGGTTTTTATATTAATGTTGGCATTGTGTGTTGGCTATGTAACCGGATGGGCGCAAAAAAAATTTCAAAAAAATGAGCGGTCCGCAGAACTGCATTCACATAGTCTGTCTTTGGATTCCAGCTGTTGGGTTCTTTACTGTATAGGGCTTTTGGGCTTTTCATCTATTATTACAGTTATTCCGGAGCCTTCTTATTATACGGTCACTTCCGCCATCAGGGATATGATGAATGGATCGGCCGCCGGCTATGGGCAGGAAATGGAAAGCCGTGTTGAAATTTACAAAAATGGAGCTGGCCAGGAAATTGTGGTAGATCCATTGAAAAACTATCCTGAATTGTTATTTTTTAATGATATTTCGGGCGACACAGAAGACTGGATCAATTTGGGCGTTGCAAAGTATTACGGTCTTGATTCGGTTTCAATAAAGTAAGGAAATACGCCATGAAAAGCACAAGTAAAAAAATTATTATTATATTACTGTCCGTTTCTTTTCTGACTATATTTTTGAATTACAATACAATCACAGAAAAAATAGCCAATAGAATTGTGGGGATTAAAATTTCTTCTGCGGAAAAAATTGAAGTTCTCCTCAAAGGAAAAAATCCGGAATTGATTTCTGCGGAAATCTTTTTTAACGATAAGCAGGCGGCTTATGACAAAGAAAGCAATACCATTTATATACCGCAAAATTTGGATAAAAATTCCTGGCAGGGAAAACTAAAAGCAAAATCCGGACAGTTGTATCTGTTGGACGATGATTTTCTGGCATCAAAAAGCGATGCTGTTTCGAGCGGACATATCTTTCAGCTATATCTTATAGGCGAAAATACATATAACGTTTATAATTTGATTTTTACCGGAATGCCGATTATGAATATCAGGCTTTCGGATAAAAAGCCGCAGAATGAAGAAATTGGAGCGGAAGGCGCTCTGGATGTGGTAGATCCCTATCGTCTTGAAGATTCCATAAAAAATATTCCATGCACTTATGCCTTGCGGGGCGCTTCTGCAAAAAGTTATGAAAAGTCAAGTTATAAATTGAAATTAAACAATCATAAAAAATCGCTTCTTGGAATGCGTAAAGATGACGATTGGATTTTGAATGCCCTGTATGATGATTCCGGCTTGATCCATAATAAGCTTTCTTATGCGGTTTGGAGAGAAATTGCCAAAAGCAACAACGTCAAAAATGATGAAGGAACCACTCAGGAATATATCGAATTATTTATAGATGACGAATATCTGGGGGTTTATGGATTGACCGAGCGTATTGACGCGAAAGAATTGTCCTTAACAGATAGAGATTTTTTATACAAATGCCGGTCAACCAGAATCCCTGAAGAACATAATTATACAAATGAAATGACCGATAATATGTCCCCTATCTTTATTTTAAAGTATCCTAAAGAAGATTCTCACGAAAATTGGGAACCGTTAAAAGCATGGGTTAATCTGTTCTGCAAAGATGAATTAACCTCATATGAGGAAGGAACCGTGCTTCTCAACATGGAAAACGCAATTGATTATAACCTCTTTTGCCTATTAATATGCGGCACAGATAATATGCGTAAAAATATCTATTTTATAGCAGAGTGCCAGGAAGACGGAGCGTTTTCTTTTAAGAAGGTTCCCTGGGATTTAAACGCAACCTGGGGCAATCCATGGATAGAGGATCCGGAATGTAACTTTTCAAAATATAACCCCAAATTAATTGAAGAGGTAGATGCATGGTGTACGGACATTGATATTTTGTATTATTATAATGAAGTTGAGGTGTCCAAAATTTTGTTGGATCGGTGGCAGGAATTAAGACAGACTGTTTTGACAAAAGAGCGCCTTTACGAAATCCTCAACGAACAGTTTGGTTATTTGCACTTATCAGGCGCTTATCATCGAAATTATGAGCGATGGC
>ERZ777011.3075-NODE-3075-length-11475-cov-2.865412_pt1 | contig 11475 bp, 16 predicted proteins | sample MGYA00374964_ERZ777011 | MGnify/ENA primary metagenome ERZ777011 (study PRJEB29310, sample SAMD00008975) | mouse gut metagenome | study: EMG produced TPA metagenomics assembly of the Metagenome analysis of fecal microbiota from mouse which was promoted...
ATCGTAAAGATCATCATAAAGGAAAGTCACAAGAAAGGAGTTATTACTTATGTCATATTGTGTTAACTGCGGCGTAGAACTGGAAGCTTCCCTAAAATCCTGCCCGCTCTGCAATACCCCCGTTATCAATCCCAATCATCTTACCGGAACGCAAGATCCCGCTCCCTACCCGGCCTCGAAAGGTCAGGTGGAGGTCGTGAAAAGAAAAGATCTGGGACTTTTACTCAGTGTTGTACTTTCTACGACAAGCGTTACCTGCCTGCTTCTTAATCTTCTCGTCTTCCAGGGTTCTCTCTGGTCTTTTCTGGCGATCGGCGTATGCATCTGTCTGTTTGTTTTTGCCTTTCCTGCCGTTATCTATACCAAAACGCCCATTTATGTATCTTTACTCGCAGATGGCGCCGCCGTAGGGATCTATCTGTATCTGATCACCTATCTGACGTCTTCTTCCGAATGGTTTTTCCGTCTGGCGCTTCCTATCGTGATCACGGTAACGGTCCTGATTGAAATTTTTACCTTCCTTGCCCGCAAACTGCCTTTTTCCATTTTATCGGGGTCCCTCTATCTTTTTATCGAAGTACCGCTCTTATGTATTGCACTGGAACTGCTGATCAGGCACTTTCGAAATGATCCCATGCTGATCACATGGTCTGCCATCGTATTAACGGTATGCACCGTCATCGACATTGCCCTGATCACGATCATTGCCAAAAAACGCCTGCGCAATGAAGTACGCAGACGTTTACATTTCTAACTGTGTTTGGCTTCCGCTTCCTCTAACGAATGATATCCGTAAAACAGCGTTTCGTTGGTGATAATCTGCTTTAACAGGCTTTCTCCGCGTTCTTTCGCCGCCTTCGTTTCATTCCACAGAAGCGTTAACGTCTTCATGGAATACGTAAGAAGTTCCGCTCTGAGATAGCTTTCCATAGAGGAACCGTCCATAACGTTATCTTCCGCAGTTGTGGACACCCTTCCTCTTTTCCGGATATTCGGATATTCGGCAAGCATCTGCGCATCCCATGCCAGATGGATCTGTACGATCTGCTCCACGATCTGTTTTTTCTCCGCCGCATCAGGAAGATATTCTTTTACTTTCTCGTATTCTTCCGGGAAAGTACTCTCCATCATCCTGCCGTATTTCTCGAAAATAAGGTTACGGCCTTCTTCATACGCTTTGAGACAGTCAGCCTTATAACTTTCAAGCAGTTCATCCGGATAAACCATCCACTGACTCATACGCATACGGAAAAAAGTGTCCGGATCATCCTGACAGGACGCTCTGCCGCCGGTATTGTATACATGCTGAAACATATCCCATTCCAACTGTGCGATTTCAAAAATAAGCTGTTCTCTTGCTGATACTTCTCCCACTTTGGCCACCACCCTTATATTTATTCATTTAATAATCTGCCCGGTGTGCAGTGAAGCGGTTCTTCATAAGTCGCATGATCCGTCTTTAGCACATTGCCGTCGACCGTGATCATGATCTTCTCCGCGTCATAAGCCGCCAGAAACGTACCTGTCACAGAAGACATGATAATATTCTCGCCTTCCTGCGTCATTGTCTTTAAATATTCCCGGAATGTTTTGGACAGGTCAAGATACAGCGTCTTTTCCCCATCCACATCCTTTTCCTCAAAAGAATACACCTTCGTTCCCAAAGATACGATATTGTGCCGCACCAGTGCATCGATCAGATTCTCGGCCGAGATCTGTTCCATAGTGGATATTTCCGTATTCAATTCATCGGAAGCGCCGTTTCCATAGTATATCGTAACCTCTATCTGAGACTGCTCTTCCTCTTCATCAGGTTCTTCTGTGCTTACAGACTGCTCTTCTTTCTCTGTCCCTTCTTCATCCAGTAAATATTCCAGCGAATCTACCAACAGGTCGCCTGCCGACACATCCGGCACCTGCTCGTCTTCCATCGCCGTCACTTCTTCCGCTCTGTTGCCGCAGGCCGCCAGGACCAATATCAGAACGGCAAGCGGAAGTGCCATCCATTTTCTGTCTTTCATAATACTTTGTCTCCTCCTTAACTCGTGAGCCTGCACCGCATGATGCAGTCCCGCAGATGAAAAACCGAGTTTCACCTTATCCAAGTCTGGTTTATTCTATCATAACGTCCATAAAAAAGCAACATGACAAAAGCCGGACCCCGGCAGACAACGCAAAAAAACACCGCATAACGGTGTTTTTCATAACATTAGTGCAGGAAAAGGGACTTGAACCCTCATGATATTGCTATCACACGGACCTGAACCGTGCGCGTCTGCCAATTCCGCCATTCCTGCGAACAAATGCTATTTTATCTTCTTTTTGCGTTTCTGTCAAGACTATTTTGAATTTCTTTTAAAAAAATTTTAACATCTTAACAGAAATTATGAAATGCATCCTGTGCCTTCCCCAATCTTTTTATCCGTATACAGAATATGATTCACAAGCCATTCCGTCAGAAATTCCATAAGTTCTTCCAGCGTTTCCTGCTGGTGTTCATCTATATGCTCAAGATCCATGCCCTCAAGTTTGGCCACAAACGCATCATGTGCCCGTTTCTGCGCCGCAAGTCCTTCATATTGAATGCTCTCCATATACTTTTCCTCATCCGTAAAATGAAAGATCGTATAACGCTTCATTTCTTCCAGCAAATATACAATTTCGTCGTATTTATCAGGAATAAATTCATCCGTAATGACACGATATACTTCACCGATAATCCGGAACAATTCTTTGTGCTCATTATCGATCAAAGCGATGCCTGTAAGATATTCTTCCGTAAACGTTATGAGTCCTTGTTTTTCATCGGAAGGTTTCATTTTGCCGATCATCAGATCGGAACCGATGATATGTCTGTAAAGCCACGTCACCAGATATTTTAACAGATCGTCCAGAAATATCTGCTGCGCGCCGTTGTCCGAAGGCATGGCAATGTCCGCTTCAAATATCTTTTCCCGGAACGCCGCATGCTGTTTTCTCTGCAGCTCCAGTTCCGGGTGGCGGATGCTCTCCATATATTCCTCTTCGTGTTTAAAATGTGCTTCCGCATATTGCTTCAGCATCTCAAGCATATCCCGGATGCGGTCATATTTATCACTGATCACGCTGTTTTCAAGCAGTTCCTGCATCCCGTTGATCATCCGGAAAAGCTCTCTGTGTTCGTTATCAATCATTTCTACGCCAAGTAGACAATCGTCTGTAAAATAATACATTATCTCTCCTCCTATTATTCTGTCCGGCACTGCTGCCGCCGGACCTGCGTCTATTGTACACGTTCGGGGCGCATACAGCAATATATTTCCCGTTTCCTAACAATATTCTTTATAACGTTCCCGCCAGCCTTCTTCCGCCCAGTATTCGGATCCGTCCCGAAGCCTTCCGATGAACTGATACTGAAACATTTCCCGTCTGATCAGCTCAATATCAGTGAATGAAATGGACTCTTTTATCATCTCATTCACTTCCTTTTCGGTATATTTTACGGAAAGCGCAAACTTCTGTGCAATCCGCATAAGCGCAAGAATCCGCATCGGCCGTTTAGAAGGGTACTGCGTCAGTTTATCGTCTGCGTCATAATATCTTTTCAGCTTATCGCGATATAGTTCTATTTCGTTGTCCATATGATGTTCCTCCATATTTTGATACCTGTTTGTCATTCTGCTCTTCATATGCTATTATAACCTTGATTTGTAAAAGAGCGCAAGCCGGTTTTCCAGGCGAAAGGATTGGATTGCAATATGCAGGGCAATATATTGTTAATAGAAGACGACAAAGACTTATGTAAACTACTTTCCGACAATCTCAGACTGGAAGGGTACCAGGTCCGCACATGCCACGACGGCATCAGCGGACTGCAGGAATTTCATAACAATGACTGCCATCTCGTCATTCTGGATATTATGATCCCGCAGAAAAACGGCTATGAAGTTTTAAGCGATATACGCAAAGAAAGCAACATTCCCGTCTTACTCTTAACGGCCAAAGACAGTGAAGCCGATAAAGTCTCCGGCCTCAGGCTGGGCGCGGACGATTACCTGACCAAACCGTTTGGCCTCAGTGAATTCCTGGCCCGCGTCCTGGCTCTGCTTCGCCGATATACCGTTTTCAACGCACCGCCCGCCGATGCGCTTGTGATAACAGGGAATCTGCGTATCGATACTGCCGGACGGGAAGTTTACAAAGACTCCGAACGGATAGAGCTTACGGCCAAAGAATTCGATCTGCTGCTTTTTCTTTCGCAAAACAAAGGACAGGTATTTACCAAAAGGCAGATTTATCACGCTGTATGGAATGATGAATATGCCTTTGACGATAATAACATTATGGTGCATATCAGGCGCCTGCGGAAAAAAATCGAAGATAATCCCGATACCCCCAGATATATCGTAACCGTATGGGGGGTCGGCTATAAGTTTGGCGGTGAACGATGAAAGCGATAATTTATACCGGTATCTGTATTTTATGTATTCTGTGTGCCGTAGAAGGTATCTTTCTCTACCGTATGCACAAACAGCTGACTGAATGGTTTATCTTTCTGCAAAGCATAAAAGAAGCGCCGGCACGGAAAAACTTCGTAAAAGGCCGCGGCCTTCTTGCCGGGATCAATTATGAAATGAACGCGGTTTTGGAAGAGAACCGGAACAGACTCACACAACTGACCAGGGCTGAAGAAGCAAACAAGCTTCTTCTGACCAATCTGTCCCACGATGTCCGCACGCCTTTAGCCTCTTTGACCGGCTATCTTGAAGCATTGGAGCGGGGCCTGGTAACCGGGGATGCAAAAGATGAATATATCCGTATTGCCTGCCGGAAAGCCTCCGACCTGAAAGAACTCGTAGATATTCTGTTTGACTGGTTTAAAATTAATGCAGAAGAACAGACCTATGAGATTAAAAGACACGATGTGAATGAACTGACAAGGCAGATTATCATTGGGTGGCTGCCCATAACAGATCAAAAACAGATCCGGCTTAACGTAAATATCCCGGAAAACGAGTTATTTCTGCAGATTGACCAGATCGCCTACGAAAGGATCGTCAACAATCTGATCGGCAATGCCATACAACACGGAAATTGTACGCAGCTCTTCGTTGCGGTCTGCCCAAATGAGGATACGGTAACAATAGAGATCTCAAACAACGGACTGACAATTCCCGAAGCGGATATCCCGTTTCTGTTTGACAGACTGTATACGAATATTTCACACAAAGAAGCCGCGGAGCCACGTACCGGCAGCGGACTTGGACTTGCTATTGTAAAAGCGCTTACCGAGGCCATGCACGGCAGCATTTCCGTAGCAAGCGGTTCCGGGAAAACCTCTTTTTATTTATATTTTCCGTCTGCTCCCAAGAAGTAAGAAAAATGTAAGATTTGGGAAAGACTCATGTCAGAACTGCCTGCTATACTGGTCTTCAGGAGGCGAATCCATGAACGAATATATCATCGAAACCGAACAACTCACCAAAACATACCACGGACAGGTCTGCGTGGACCATATCGCCCTGCATGTACCAAAAGGCAAAATATACGGACTTCTCGGCCAAAACGGCGCCGGAAAAACAACGACCATGAAAATGTTAGTCAATCTGGTAAGACCGACTGCCGGCACGATCAGACTGTTTGGAGAAAACAAGGCGCATGCACGGCGCAGTCTGTACTACCGGATCGGTTCCATTATCGAAGCGCCTGCTTTCTATGAAAATCTGACGGCGGAAGAAAACCTGAGGATCCTCGCAAAACTGCGCGGACAGCACCGCCGGGATACGATAGAACATGCTCTTTGCGTAGCAGGTCTGCCCCTTGGTCAGAAAAAACGCTTCCGCGACTTTTCCATCGGCATGAAGCAGCGTCTCGGAATTGCTGCCGCCATTATGCACGAACCGGAGCTTTTGATCCTGGATGAGCCTATGAACGGCCTGGATCCTGTCGGCATCTGTGAAATACGTCATTTTCTGCTGCAGCTTTGCAAGGAGAAACAGACCACCATTTTACTCTCCGGCCACAATTTAAGCGAAATCGAACAATTAGCCGATATCATCGGCATCATGCAGAAAGGGAAACTGGTTGAAGAAATCGACCGGAAGCAGCTGCATGAAAAAAACAGAAAATACATTGAATTTGAAGTTTCCAATGTCAATGCGGCTGCATTACTTCTGGAACGCACGTTTCATCTATCGGATTATACGGTCGTAAACGATCATCTGCTGCGTATATTCGGCGCTTTTGAGTTAAGAGCGGATATCAACGGCTGTTTTACCCAAAACGGCATCGATGTCATGAATATGAATATCCGCGAAGAGAAACTGGAAGATTATTTTAAGCATGCAATCGGAGGTGGCAAATGAAATCTGTTCTTTACAGTGAATGGCTGAAACTGAAACGTTCCAAAGCTCTCCTAGCCTGTTCCCTCGGGACCTGCATCGTCCCGCTCTTTGTTCTTTTTAACAGTATACAAAGATATTTAAAAAATCCGTCGGAAACAATCGACTTGTTCGGCCTGTATGATGGCGCCCTCCTTTTTTTGATGCTGCTGTTTGCGCCCCTTGCCTTATCCGTCATCGCTGCCTATACCATATGCAGAGAATACTCGGAAAAGACGCTGAAGACCATTTTCACGGTACCGGTATCCCGCATGCAGTTTCTGGCAGGGAAGTTCTGCATTCTGTTTATGATTACCATATTATTCATGCTGATATCCTGGTTTCACATACTGATCCTTGCGGTCCTTTGCAGCTTTTTTGTAGAAGTCGGACAGCTTACGCCCGTATCGGCCGTTTTTTTCCTGATGAAAATGCTGTCCGGTGCATTGCTCCTTTATATGACGCTCACGCCCATCGTCTATTTCAGCATACGCAATAAAGGCTTTACCGCGCCTTTCATTGTTTCGGCCGCAGTCTGCCTTTTCAATGTCGTGCTGTCCGGTTCCGGCATTGCCGGATGGTTTCCATGGACGGCGTCTTATTTACTGATAAACGGCAGAAGCGGACATGCAGGATGTCCGCCTCATATCAGTTTTCTGATCATTGTCTGCCTTTGCGTTATTTCAGTTTCGGCAAGCACAGTACGTTTTCTGCGGGAAGATATCCCATGATGTCTCCCCCGGGAAACCGGAGCCTTATTCTGCGGCTGAAAACGCCTTTATTCTACCGGATAAAGTTCATCCTTGCAAAAGGCTCCTTATCCGGCACACCATATTTCTCCGCTCCAAGTGCAATGCTTTTCATCAGAAAAGACATGTTTCTTGCAAGCGTGCGCATCATCTGCAGCCCTTCCGCATCCTGCTCCGCCTCACCGGGCAGTGCGCCGTGAATACCGTTCCAGTACTGACCGGAAGCAATGGGCATTCCCGCGATGCCGAAGAACTTATTCAATTCATCATACGTCGCGGTCAGTCCGCCTCTTCTTGCTGCAGCGACAGCCGCGCCGACTTTCATTGTCTTATCAAAATGCGTACTGTAAAAAAGTCTCGTCAGAAAAGCAACCAGCGTAGCATTCGCCGAAGCATAATAAACGGGACTTCCAACCACAAGTCCATCGCATGCTTCGAATTTCCCTGCCGCTTCATTTACCGCATCATCAAATACACATTTTCCTTTCCGAGCGCACCCGCCGCAGGCGATACACCCCCTGATATCCCGGCTGCCGATCTGCAAAATTTCCGTTTCTATATTCTCTTTTGCAAAAATTTTTTCCATCTCATGCAGCGCGGTATATGTATTTCCTTTCTCTCTCGGACTTCCGTTAATCATCAACACTTTCATACGTAATTTCCTCCTGTCATTATCATATGTTTCATTATACACTCTTTGACGGAACAAATCCTGTCTTTTTAAAGGTTTTCATGTACATGCTGTCTTTCAATCGTAAAAAAATCAATAATACGCTGTACGCCGGCAAGCGCCTGCTCATTCTCGATAGCCGGTGTGACATTGGTATTGTGCGAAAATACGATTTCATGAATATCATGGCAGTTCATATGGTGCAAAAGCACACACGCCGTTTCATAGGCCTTCTCCATATAGCCGTCCCCGCCTCCGACTAACAGTACCGCTCCTTTTTTGGGTTTTAAAATCGGCTTTTCGCCCCGGAAATATTCGGCGCAGAAATACGTCTGAAGTCTGCTCCCTACATCTAACACCCTGCCTGTCAGTTCTGAAAAATATATGGGAGATGCGATCAGGATATTGTCACATTCCTGAATATAATCATATATTTCCTGCATCTCGTCCTGGATGGCACAGCCTTCCTTTTCCCAACAATATCTGCAGTCCACGCACGGCGAAATATTACTTCCGTACGCATTCAGGACTCTGCATTCGCCTGCTATATTTTTTCTGATGATATCAATCAGACTCGCCGTATCTCCATTCACCCTCGGCGAACCGTTTATAATCAATGTCTTCATGGTAAGCACTCTCTCTTTCTCAAATCATACTCTTCTCTTCCAAAATCCTTTCCGCTTCTGCAATATCTTCTGATGTCAGTCCTATTGCTGGATCGGTTTTCACCTGATGTGCGGCAACCGTTTCATCATATAAAGCCAGATCATCCAGGACTACCCAGCCGCTCACATGATGATGCATCTTTAACCACATAAGAATTTCATCCGCTTTCACAAGACTGAATTTTTTCGTTTTTCTTATTTCTGCAGTCGTCAAGTCCGGTGTCATTCCCGATATCTTAAGTCCTGCGTCAGCCAACGCTTTCACAAGATATCCGGCTTCCGGCCTAAGCGGTGCGCCGTTTCTTTCAAACCAGAAACGCCATCCTGAATGAAGAATGATCCCGGCATCTGTTTTTTCCACCAGTCCGGCCAGTAATTCAATTTTTTCCTGATCGATCAATGCGCCATCGCCGATCTCCTTTTGATGGTTCTCATTCCGGAAACCGCAATTAAGCACTCCATCGATATCCAGAAAAATGACTTTCTTCATAGTTCAAGACTCTCCTTAACGCCTGTTACTATCATATGATAAAAAAAGCGGATTAGCAATTCAAAAATTCTGAAACGCTGCTTTCCGTTTTACCTTCACAGATCAGAAAAAAGATACCTATGAAACGGGCATTCATACTTTATTTGATTTACGAAATCAGCTAATGCAGACGGTTATCATTGCAAAACGATCTCCTATTCTATCTGGCATATTTTTCGTATTGAAGATATCGCTGCGCATACAGTAATCAGCGAAGAAGAACAAGTATTTTTTGCAGGCAGTTATCAGGCCCGTATCGGTTCCCCGATAATCACGACGGGAAATTGTCAGATTGAAATCCACCAGCAAACACCATATCTATCAATAATGGTTGCACAGCATTTGCTCCATGGGAGTTCATGGATTGGCTCAATGATTACCCCGCCATCACTTAAAATGCGAAATGCATTGTAAACAGCTTCTTCACTACCCATCTCAAATACATTAAATGTCATAGTTTCCCATTTGTTCTTGTGGACTACATCAATATCACAAGGATTTGAAGCTTCTGCCAACGCCAAAAATCCCTCTCCATTTACAGACAGTTCGCAATGCTCATAAGCCGTATTAGTTTCATTCTTAAACTCTCTCGTTATTTCGGCACCAAAAGCTTTACAATATAATTCTGCTGCTTCGATACTGTTTTTTACATAAACCTGTGTATAATTTTTCATGATTATGCTCCTGTGTTAGTTCGATAAATCCCACTTTGTCGATTTGATTATATCATATCTTTTATAAATGATACATTTTTTGTTAGATAACAAGATTACAAAGCTGCAATGCTCTAAATCATGGAGAGTGACACGCTTTAGTTTATCCCCACGTTTTGGGTACTGGTGTCAGAAAAACGTACCTCGACTAAGCAGGTTGTCTTATCAATCTTCTTTTGCAAACAGAACATTAATCGCCCTGTTGTGTTGGTCTGCATATTGTCGCTCATGTTCCTCCTTTTGAGCGCAAAAAAAGCGCATGGTTTACATTTTACTGTTTCCATGCGCCTTCACGCTGCTATTTCCTCTAACGTTTTAACGCTGTGCTACTTATTCAGTTGTGGTTATGGTAATGGTTATTTAGACAAACACAAATTTTATCATTTTACTTTTCTGGCAACAATTTTGTTTGACGCGTGCAAATGTTTCGGCACATTTGGATGTTCATCTTCAAACACATACGATTTAAACTGCAATATTTCCCAATCAGCATACAATTCTTTGACTTCCTCATCTTTTGCCAGACCAATTGCAAATGGCGCTATATCTTCAGATGCTGGTACAGTATCTGTAAATATTTGAATGATATGAATACCACCTATATTTGTATATTCTTTCGCATTATTGATAAATGTTTTCCACCCATTCTTGGTCACAAAATGTAATGTTCCGAAACAGGTAATCATATCATAACACTTTTCAAATTGATATGTAGTTAAATCTGCTGCAAATGCGTTTACTTGCACATTGGATAATTCACATTTATGTTTTAACTTCGCAATCCCATGTTCAGACAGGTCAAACGCATCAACATGATGTCCCTTTCTGGCTAAATATATGGCATTTTGCCCCTCTCCACACCCTACATCCAATACCTTGGACGGATTGCCAATTAAGTGCTCAAATTCAACAATGGTTGAATTAGGTTTATTGGAAAATGTAATGGTATCATATTCCTGATACGATTTTTCCCAGAAGGGGACTAAATTATCACTCATGTTTTTCCTCCGGCAATTACCGATTTGTATTTTGAATAGGATAGCACAATTACGCTCATATTTCTATCAAATATCTTCCTCCCTCTGTTTCTCCTTACTTTGTTGTTTGCTATGCTATCGGCTCTCATTCTGAAGTTCCCTCTCAAGTTTCTTCCTGTTGCAGCTGATTACCTCTGCACATGCTAGTTCTGTGGCGATTTTTGATTTCTTTTTACTGATACCGTCATACTTGGCTTGTAATGACTGCATTTCCGCTTTCCACTGTTTCGGTGTTATCTTCTTGCCCTGTTCCAAAAGGTTCTGCAACCTCCGAAAAAAAAGTAACAGAGCAAGTTTATATTGATGATCAAGCGAAATTGCTTATTGAATAAACAGAACAGCACTATAAAAAACACATAATGTTGCTTGCCCGGCAATTTGTCTGAACTTCTTTTTAGCTTTAAGAGCAGGAGAACTTGTTGCTTTAAAGACAAAAGCTTTTTCTGATTCCTCTGTAAAAATAGACAGACAAGAAATAAAGGTCTATTATGTTGATGAAAGCAATACTTTTAGAAGAAATAATTATAGAATATCTCCTCACACAAAAAAAATGAAGAACCCCCGATATTCTCAAGGTTTCCTCACTCTTAAAAGACTGCGGAAGATGGGACTTGAACCCACACGATGTAACCATCACAAGATCCTTAGTCTTGCTCGTCTGCCAGTTCCGACACTTCCGCTTATGTTCGTGGCGCAAGTAATATCATACTATCCTAAATGATAAAAGTCAATACTTTTTTTCAAATTTCTACT
>ERZ777011.3077-NODE-3077-length-11468-cov-4.612284_pt1 | contig 11468 bp, 10 predicted proteins | sample MGYA00374964_ERZ777011 | MGnify/ENA primary metagenome ERZ777011 (study PRJEB29310, sample SAMD00008975) | mouse gut metagenome | study: EMG produced TPA metagenomics assembly of the Metagenome analysis of fecal microbiota from mouse which was promoted...
TTTTTCATGTGCGTCCTGTTCCTGCTGCATCTGTTTTTCAAGGGCTGACTGTTCCCGGATAACTTTTTCGTGGTCCTGTTTTAGCTGTTCCAGCTCTTTTCGGAGTGCTGCAGACTGCTCTGCAGCTTCTTTCATGCTTTCGATTTTGGCTTTAAGGCCACTGCATGAATCTGTCAGTGCTTTATTAAGATTATCTTTGTCTGACAGCATAGACTGCATATCGTCTATTTTTAACTTATATTCACTGTTTAAGCCCTCAACCACTTCATTCAGCCTTGCATTTTCATCTGCAAAAGTCCCGGCCTGCAGTACAGCATCTTCTTTCATCTGGTCTGCTGCGGCAAGTTTATCCTGTAAATCCTGAATTACAGCATCTTTTGATTTTAACAGCGCGTCAAACTCCGCCCGTATTGTTTCGGTAATGTTCTGATTGTCTTCCAGGCTTCCCATAAACATGCGGGTAATGGCAGTTACATACTTTTCAAACTGTTCGATATCCGCTTTCTTTTCAGTCAGTACAGCCTTGCCGGACTGAAATTCAAATGCTTCAATGAGTTTTGCAAGTGTTTCCTGCTGGTTGCCGCCGATGGTGTTTGATATTTCTTTGAATTTTTCTGCTGTTTCATCATCAATCCGGAACGATTTTGGTTTCAGTTCTTTCCCATCTGCCATTTTGCTACGCCTTTCTGTAAGACATCTCTTTACACTAAATGATAACAAAATTAATTCTGCGGGTCAATAGCCAGTAATTGAAATACACTACAGCGTAATACAAACGTATTACTCTGTTTTAAATTGAAAACATCATCCATGTACCACACATATCCGGATACCGCATACTGCCGCAGACCATCCAAAAACCTATATCCGTTTCTCAATATCCCGGCTGAAAAATCCCAGTTTTCAGATACCGTACTGATCCATAAGCTGTCTTTGATATTCCTTATTCCTTGTAGAATGCTCCAAATCTTCATAACGCTTCTCATTTATTAGGAATGTATTTAACTTATTAATGCGATCTTCACCCTGTTCCCGGCCACGTCTTTCACCCCGTTCTTCGGCTTCAAGCATCATCTGGTTGTGATCCAGGATGGCTTTCTCGCGGGCTTCGTACTCCAGACGCTTCTCCCTGTCCTGGCTGATCAGCTGCAGACGCTCATACGCGCTTTCTATATACTGGTTTTTCTGTGCAAGCATATCGAAATCCTCCTTCCGCTCTGAATTAATGAACTTTGCCCAGAGTTCTACGTCGCTGCTGTCTTCCCTAAGCTCTTTTGGGAGTTTAGGCAGTTCTATAAGATGAAACTCCATTTTGTCTGTATAAATAAAATTACGTGTATCTTCGCGGATATGGAAGCACGAGTAGAACTCCGTTTCATCCGGGAAAAGCTCAAAATCAAGAATACTTATATTGATGCACTTTTTAAATACGTTATAGCTCTGGCCTGGCGAGATCTGCTCAGTATACATCTTTGACAGATAAAATAACGACCGCTCCGCCCATACTTTTAACTGTGACAGATGTATTTCTATGTCTATCTCTGCATCGTCGTTCATCAGGAGCCGGACATCTAGTATACCCTGCTTGTCATCCTCATGCTCCCTGCGCAGGTTTGTATTCAGTATCTGCGTCTCTTTTATGTCTTCTGGATTAATTTTGAGTACAGCAGCCAGAAATCCGGTGCGTGCCTTTTCATCCGTCATAATCTCTTTAAATGCAAAGTCCACTTTGGGCTTCATTAAGAACTGTTCCATATGAAAATCCTTTCTATATTTCGCTGGAGAGGATTTTTCCTCTCCAGTATTCCTATTGTTTCTCATTATATCTGAATTTGTCTGGATTGTATAGCTGTAATAGTCATGAAAACTACGGTATGGTACACCAAAGACTGCCGTAGCGTGAATAATCTGCATGTACGCCACATACTGGAACGCCTGCATTTTGTAAAATACCTGCAATAATGCTCCGATGGCACAACGATTCATCCGGGCAAAAACAAGTCAGGCATATATGCTTTCCCCGTCTGTCAAGATCGATAAGCTCTGTCAGTTTCTTACGTACAATCTTAGACCGCATTTCTCGCAGGAATGTCGGAACGTAAACATCACTGAATGATTCTGTATTCCATTTTCCGGCATCACGCAGGCCCAGGTACGTTTTAAACAGATTCCATGACGGTGAAAGTGCTGGTACATGTTTCATATTTTCCGGATTCTTGAGTGAGCGCACGATTGCCCATACCTCATCGTAATCTGTATAATTGATATTACGGATGTTTGTAATCATAGTATTTCCTCCATGTATGTGATTGATTTTCATACATACACCCGTTTTCTGCTTGCAGAAATTGAAATTTGCTATTGACGTAAAAGTATTACTTATTATATAATAAATATTATCAATTATTAAATACTATATTATAAGTATTACTTATTATATAAAAGGAGAATCAAATATGAAAGTTATTGCCATAGCAAATCAAAAAGGCGGAGTAGCGAAAACAACAACAACATACAACCTAGCTGCCGCAAAAGCTATCATAAATAAGAAAGTATTAATGATTGACCTAGATCCACAAGCTAGCCTAACAATCAGTTGTGGAATGAATCCCGATGCAGAGGAATTTGAAGATTACAATGTATGCAAATTATTCACAGGCAAAACAAATCCTGCTGAATGTGCATTTAATGTAGAAAGTACCGGATTAGATAATCTATTTATTATTCCTTCCAATATTGATCTTGCTGTCACAGAAACAAAACTTGTTGTAGGACGTAATAGCGATGTACAATTAAGGAAAGCTGTTTTAGCTTTAAAACCATATTTCGATTATATCTTTATTGACTGTCCTCCGCAGCTTGGCACTCTGCTTATAAATGCGCTTGTAGCTGCTGATGAAGTAATTATTCCTGTAAAAACAGAATACCTTGCCTACAGAGGATTAAAAGCTTTAATGAATACAATAACTGATGTGCAGAGTGGTGATGGTGATCGCTCCCTGAATCCAGATCTTGTTTTAGATGGGATTATTGCTACCATGTATAAAATGAAATTAAATGATAATAAAGATGTTTTAACTCTTTTGGAAAGCAAATCGACGATATTAGGAATTGTAAGAGATTCAGCAGATGTTAACAGGGCGATAGCTGACGGAAAACCTGTCGTTTTAGCAAATCAGAAAGCAAAAGCTGCAAAAGCTTATATGGAAATTGCTTTCAAACTTAGTTAATACATATTATATAATAAGCATTAACTATTATTATATATTAACCATATAAATATAAAAAGTATTACTAATTATTACTATAAGGAGATCTTAAAATGCCAAGAAAATTATTAGACACCGTGCAAGAAATGGAAGCAAAAGAAGCACAACAGGCTGCCGAAAAGAAAGATAGAGAAAAAAGTGAAAACAAAAAACCAATCGAGAACATCATATCCAGAGAGGGTTTAAAAAATAAACAAATATCTGCCAAAGTAAATATGAAAATGTTCAATGCATTTACGAAAATTAACAGAATGCAAGGATTATCAAATAATTCTGCGCTTAATATGATAATCACAAAGTACGTAAGAGAAAACAAATCCTTATTAGATGAAGATGATTTTATTTAAAAACCGGTATTAATAGTTATATAAAAAGTAATACCAGTTTTTGATTTTTTTAATTTTAAGCAAAAAAAGTATTGCATTTTTTTTAATAACTTGTACAATAGACATTGATACAAATTAATGAAGTATATACGATACAGCAAAAAAACAGAAAAAAAGCCAATCCCACGAAAGGAAAGGCTTTTATCATGTAGGACTCTTTCAGGAATTGCCGTTCCGAAAGTTCCGAATGATATGCCCAACCATATCGCTCAGAGTGTCATAAACACGCCCTAACAAATCTAATTATTTCAGCGTTTATTATAACAAAGATATATTAGATTTGCAAGTGGGAGTTTTATACATATTTCTTACAGAAATGAGCAGCGTATGGTAAAAATCATACACTGCCTTTTTATTTCCCTTTTTAACACCACGGATGTAAAAACGGCAGTAACCACAGAAAAGAGGTATATTGCCATGGAATTAAGTAATTTTGCCCGCATCGGGAAAGGCGTGATCACAAAGGCGATCGGCCTGCAGGAAAACTACATAGATGTCTTTGAAGCAGCCGAATCGAAGCTGGACGAGGAAAAATCCGGGTGCGCCGGTTGCCCGGTCTGCAGCGCAAAGTGCCAGATGCGCGACCTCGGCGTGGACGAAGCCGTGAAAACACTGGAATCCAGATGCAGGGAATGCCCGCAGGCTGTTTTTACGGAAACATACACCGAAAAGAAAAAATACATCAACGAAAAGAACCGGTTCGGCTACCAGGAGACTTTAAAATCCAACGCCCTCAAGCTGCTGATGGTTTACCATTTCCTGAATCCGGACGCCTGCGGCCTGATTACGGACATAAGCATTAAAGGGCTGGCAGAGACAGTCGGATGCACTGCGGCCACCGTCCGCGCCAGCAACAGGGCGCTTTCAGAATACGGCTACTGCTGTGTATGCGAGTCCGGGGCTTATGACGGCTGCATCAGCATCCTCCTTCCGGAATACAGAGACTACCATAAAACTGCTGCAGAGGGCGGCAGGGGGTACATCACCATGTCTGAGGGCATGGTGCGCAGGCTCCTTAACATGCACGGCGTGAACACATTAAGGCTGAATTTAAAGGGCATACTGGAAGTTGACAGCAGCTCCTCCCGCAGCACGGAAGACCCGGAGCTGGCATCCGCCACGGCCACATTCAAAAAGCTGCGCGGCTTCCTCCCGGATTACTGCAAGAGGAACGTCATCGTCCGCGCGCTGGAACAGGACAACTCCATTTTCAGCTTCAGCTGCAGCGACAAGGCCGTGACATTCAGCATAAACAGGGAATTTGCACAGAAGAATGTGCGCGGCGCCATGCTGGAGAATGAAGAAGCCGAAATGAAATCCTACATAACCAAACTCAACCAGACACTCTTCATGGCGGGAAAAAGCTATATTAAGGGCGCAGACCCGCTGACGGACGCCCGCCTGGCAGTCTTCCGCATTGCAGCCGCAGGCAGCTATACGCTGCTTGCACTGTCGGAGAAGGATTACAAAGACCTCGCGTCCATGTGCATACAGTACAGCCGCGATAATGTCCGGAAAGCTGTCTCAGCCGTATATAACGGCTACATCCTGCACGGGACGGAAATCCGGAATTTCGGCGGCATCGTGCGCATCACCATACGCGCCATGCTGTCGGCTGACAGGGCTGCAGCATAACAGACAATAAATACTTTCAGCGCCGGGTGCCGGTGCTTTCTTACATGGGGATGGCAAGAACACATGTTTTCTTTTTAAATATTCCGCATGTTCCAGGGGGTATTATGCCCTTTTTTAATTGATTAAAATTATAGTCTTTACTGCCCATTTTAAATTATCTGTTTTTTTCATCATTTATCTGATAAATATCAAAAAAGCATATAATTATCTGACTATTTAAGTTATCCACAGTATCAGATTTTCATCCTTTAGAATAGAAAATATTCCTTTTCATCAGAAATCAGTCCATATTAATAGAAAACCATCCATAGTTTTAGAAATTCATTTACAACCTTGGATTTTCATCCACCATTATTCAGACGTAATTTGTAATTATAAATAGAATCCTTTATTCCAGGCGGCTTTCCTGGATTTCCGTTTAGCAATTACTGTTTTAAGGTCTGTAATAATATCTTTTTAATATCTGTAAAACAAATGATATGAAAGGGCGCATCTATTTATACATATCATTTATTTATATTACAGCATTCAATCAAACATTTAAACTTTCAAGCATAAACGGATTAAATATCATAATTATGAATGTAATATTTCAAAGATATTTAGTACCAGAATAAAAGTATATAAAACCGTACCAGTCTGTTGACAACTCCTGCATCCGGCTGTACACTATTTATATACCATTTTAGACGAACGTATCTAAATCAGACTTTAACAGACAAAAAAACAGCCATCAAATCTATAATTTTATTCTTTGATGGCTGTCTTTCTAATGTATTTTTCAAACATACATAATACAATCTTCACCATAATATGGCAGCAGTGAATCATGTGTAACCAGTTTTAAATTTTCATATTTTGCCTGCGCCAGCAGCAGCCTGTCAAATGGATCATTATGTTTTGGCGCAGTTGATGCTCTTTCTAATGTTTTTAATAAAAAAATATGCTCATTTTTTATAGGCAGCTGGTCAAACCCGGTTTTTTGACACAGTCCGGCAAATTCTTCCTCCGGTACGGGCATCTGTTCCGGCCTGATCCTGTGCTTAATTGCAACTTCCCATACAGAAACGATGCTGTAAAACACTTTATTTTCTGCAGACTCAAGAAGTTCTATGACCTCCCTGGATAATCTGCCGGATTCGGCAACAGCCCACAATGCGATATGCGTGTCCAGTAAAATATTCATTCTCACTTTACCCCGAACATTTCTGATATTTCATCATTGCTTCCATCTATGTCATCCGGAATAGCATACTGCCCATTCGCAATACCGAGTGTCCTTTTAGATTTAGATGAAGCCAGGTGCATTGTAAAAGGCATTGCTTTTTCTTCAACACTCTGCTTTGCAAATATTCTCACTGCTTCAGCAAAAGACGTCCCCAGCTGTTTATACAGTAATTCTGCCTGTTCCTTTAATTCTGAATCCATTCTTACTTGTAGTGTAGCTTCCTTAGCCATGATAACCGCCTCCTTCGTAATACTATTATAATACATCCGTATTACATTATCAACATTTATATTTTAATAATGCAGCAACGATTCCCTGCACCATTGACTTTCTATCAGCATCCATTCAGTGAACTATGGGCTAAACGCAATTTGTAGCTGGCGAACTTCCGTCTGTTTTGTTTTTTGCCCGGATGAGCGTCGATTTTGAAATCCCGGTCAGCTCCGTTACCTGCCTGTAGGAATGGTCCTGTAAAAGCCCAAGCGCGTGCTGTATCTGTTTCTTCCCGTATACACGCGGACGGCCTTCCCTGAAACCAGGCTGCTTTTTCGCAATTGCTTTTCCTTCCTGTGTACGTTCTACTATCATATCCCGTTCAAACTCAGCAAAAGCCAGCATGATGTTCCGGATCAGCTTCCCGGTTGGCGTATTGTCAAGCAGCCCCATGTTCAGCACATGGACAGTAATCCCTCTGTCTAGCAGTGACTGGATCAGTTCTATACCTTGTGATGCACTCCTGGCTATCCGGTCCAGTTTGGTGATGATCAGCTTATCTCCCGGCTGCAGCTTATCTATAAGCCGGTCTAACTCCGGCCTGTGCGCTTTTGTCCCAGTAAATGCATCCGAATATATTTCTTCTGCCCCGTTCTCTTTTAATAATCTTTCCTGCGCTTCCAGGCTGTTTCCATCCCTGGCCTGCATTTGTGTAGACACCCTGCAGTACCCGTATACCATAAATATCCACCTCACTTACGATACTAAGTTATGACACTTCTTTACCTATTGATTTTACTGCATCCTGTTTTTGGTGTCAATACTGTTAAGTTATGACAACACAGGATAAACTTATAAATCGGTCAAGTAGAAAAACTCTTAATATCTTTCCCTGTTCCCAGAGTTTTTTTCAACTTGACGAATACTGCTTATCATTGCAGCCAGTTAGTCTGATTCCAGTCTTGCTTTTTGATCCGGCTTTCCATACTCCTGTCCAGTGTAAAATGCTTTTTTATTATCTCTACATTCATTGCTACCGCAATCGGTACTTCAAATATACCATTCTCTTGAAAAAGCTATACCGTCGCACTGACTGGAGCAATTTCACACCTTCCTTCCAATTCATACATCACCCCACAATTCTTCTATTCATAAGATTTTTTATAATACCATCTCTGACCTTTAATCTTTTTAGAGCAAGAACATATATAATTCCGATCATTACAAAAGCTGTCTGGGCAATATTTTCATCGATATTCTGAAATCCTCTATGTGTTATATCATTTCTTGCTTTTACAACAGCGGCAATATTTTTCTCAGATATCGATATTCCAATCAAACTCAACCACGGTCGCAAAAAAGCTTCATTCTGATACCAGGCTTCGATGGCCCTGTCTGCCAGTGAATCACCCCAATGACTGATACTGTTAAACATATTATCGTAAGTCTTTGATGGCAGCCCATTATCTTCACTATCTCTGTGTTCTTTAATTATATTTTTAATATCATTTATCAAGCTTTCCAGTTCATCGCCTTTATTCAGTTTTATTCCAGCTGCATTCATCTCTATTTCTAATGTAGAACAAATGCTCTTAATCTTTTCCGAAGTAATTATTCCCGCATCTCTGTCGTCTTTTGGTATAATTGCTATTGGCAAAGCAACATTTTTTTTATTCGTTCCCATAATACTGTGAATAATATTACCAAATACATCATCCGATAACAAATGTATAGAAATGGAGTTCATAGAATTTCTAATCTGCCTTTCTGCCTCCTTTTGCCCCGTTTCACTATTATTCGCAAAAATGTCTATACTGGTATTTACATAGCAATCCGCAAATTTAACAAAGCTATGTTCAGTGTACTTATTTAGGAGGCCAATTTCTTCAAATGGCGCCGCTCCTCTGAAAGTAAGGAATTCCAAAAGCGTAGTCACATACCCATAATAATCATAAAACGTTTGTAACCCTTGACTTTCATTAAAACGTATTTCAAGTACCGATCTATTGTTCTCTAATGAGATTCCCTTATCAAGAGAAGTGCTGCTTCTTATTATTGATCCAAAAATCCACTCACTGCTACATTCATCCTGATTAATTGTAAACTTCTTTGCATTAGCATATTGTCTATAAACAATGTAGGTAAAAGAGGGTTCTATTGCAGAATCATCGTCATCCTTACTCACACTATGTTCTGCTGTACAATTCGCGTCATTCACATCCTTTATATTGTTTGATGCTTCTTTATTTTCAGACTGCCCGTTTATATTTGTATACTTATCTGTCACATCATCAGAAAGTTTTTCATTCAGTTCTTTTTCCTTTTCAAAATCCTTATGTAATGACCAAGGAGGATTAACAGACTTTACTGAACCATTAATTAATCTGATACCTTGAAACCCCGGAAACTCAAATGTCCTATCATTTCTAAAATGCGGTACTATGTCCATCACAATATAATTCCATACATTGAAAACACAGGCTGACCGTACCGTTATTGGCTTTTTTACAAAGATTGCAATGATTTTTGCTCCATCAGCGTTCAAAATTTCCCCCCATATGTAGCCAGCAGAATCCGGTTTTAAATCAACATCAGCCAAACTCACATCTGTATTCACAAAAGTAAATCTGAACCCTTCTGCTACAAATGTAACTTTCTGCTCATTGGCATTTATTATGATTCCTGTTAGTATTTTGTTAGATTTATACATCGTCCTATCTCTCCTTATCTGCTTATGATTCCGCATACTTTATACGATTATCTATGGCAATTTCTCTACTCTTATTGATCTCTCAGTTTATGTAATGTTTCAGGCTTTTAACCCTGCATTTTCCGAGAACCACCCATGTCAGCCCACTGCAACATACTCTCGTTTCAATCTAATCCTAATTATAGTACAAACAATCTACAATGTACATCTTATAAGTCAAAATATTTATAATATAACTGACAATAGGGGCAAGTCTACTCGACCTATAAAACTGTTTATTACAGAATGCTCATATTTTCTTTATAAACAAATCCTCTGTATATAATTTTCATGTTTATTTTTCCAGTAATTGAAAAAATTCTTCTGAAAAACTCATACAAAAAAATAAATTTATTCTGGTTATGACATTGAATTAAAAATGATAGATTGTAGTCATAATTTAAAATCTATTAAATTATGCAGTTACGCAAAGGAACATTTTTTATCTGTGCCATAACCTTTTTGTGTTTACATTTAATTCTACTTTGTAGTATTGTAATGATAGCTGGCAAATATTATTTCTAAATGGTATTTCTAGACATATCCTTTTGCATCATATTGGAGTTTTTCCCTTTAATTTATTAACCGTTACATATAAATAGGTTATAGTTAGCTTAATTGGGTTGCTAACATTGTATTTAAAATTAAAAAGTTGAAATAATTATGGATATATTGTATAATAAATTCTAACTAAATTCACAAGTTGATTGAAAAATTTTAGAAAGAACATGGAATATGCAGTTTTCTAGCATGTTTAAAATTGTAATAGGAGGTATGAATATGAAAAAGAATATGAAAAAGAATATGAAAAGAACTTTATCAGTAATATTAATAACAGCCGTTGTATTTGTCTTTTGTTATATGCCAATTTCTATCCGAGTTTCAGCTGCAACAAACCAATATTTTAATGGCACTTATGTGTTAAGGTCCGCATTAAATAATAACAAGGTAATGGATGCAAACGGACGCAAATCAGTAGAAAATGGAACAAATATTGAGCTCTGCATATATAACGGTGGTATTAACCAAAAGTACGAAATTACGCATGTAGGTTCCGGGTGGCACAAAATCATCTGTGTTTGGGGAAACAAAGCTGTTGATGTTTGGGGTGCTGTAAGAGAGAATGAGACTAATGTAGCACTATATGATTGGAACGGTGGAGACAATCAACTGTGGAGATTTATACCAGATGGAAATGGTTATTATTATATACAAAACAAGATGGGATTATATCTTGATGTATGGAATAATCAAACTGCGGACGGAACAAATATTCAAACATATCAATTCAATGGCGGAAATAACCAGCGTTGGAAAGTAGAAACAGATTCTGCGGCAAAGACAGTATACACAACTATTACTCTTGGATCATTTTCCAACTTGGATCAGTGGAAAAAGCAGATGCAATATGCAGAGCAAAAGGTTATAGGAATTCCGCAGCTAAGATATAATTTAAGTGGAAGTCTTACCAATTATGGTAAAATGATTACTGGAAAAACTGTACTCGAATATAAGACAGTTTCAGTTACTCACTATGAATATGGGAGGAGAGTAACTACAAAATATAGGTTACCATCGAAAATCAGGTTTAAATTACATAAGCATGATTTTAAACAAACGGTTTGGTTTGATTTTACTAATTTGTCGATTACCCAGACATGTGGTTGTGGTGAATCAAGTCAGATGCAATGGAAAGTTCCTTATCCTTTGGATCACAATCTGTAGTATGAATTGGTAAATTGCTACTCTTATTAATGTGATTAATACATATATTTAGAGAGTAGCCTCGAAAACTCATGATAATGTTCGTTCTATTATCAATTCGACTAAAAATTTATGTAGGTATTATACTGTATTAACATAAATATAGTATGTCAAAGTAAATCAATGCCACGGATATTGCGACTGGGTTTAGTAATATTAGGAATCATTAATCTTAATGAAAAAGATTGTGATTTGTATGTATATTGTTTTTTATAAACACGACT
>ERZ777011.3081-NODE-3081-length-11449-cov-2.820520_pt1 | contig 11449 bp, 7 predicted proteins | sample MGYA00374964_ERZ777011 | MGnify/ENA primary metagenome ERZ777011 (study PRJEB29310, sample SAMD00008975) | mouse gut metagenome | study: EMG produced TPA metagenomics assembly of the Metagenome analysis of fecal microbiota from mouse which was promoted...
AGTACGGTGCTTGCCGTTCTTGGCGGCGGATATGCTGCACTTATGCTTACACAGCCAGACGATGATGAAGATGCAAATAATTCTTCCGGAACTGAAAGCTCGGAAGCCGAACAACAGGCTGTCATATTGATACATGATGATAAAGTTACAGGCACAGACCCCGATACAGGAGCAGACCTTAAAGGCGTTGTTAAAACTGTCGATGTAAAAAACAGAACGGACGAGCTTCGGGTTGTTCAGAGAGATGAAAAAACAGAAAATGGCGTTGCGACTTATACTCTTGACGGCTATCAGGATATTGAAATGAAAACATCTGTTATAGGTACTCTTGCAAACAATGCCAACGGACTGACTTCTGAAGCTGTTATTGAGAAGAACTGTACTGACCTTGCTAAATTCGGTCTTGCATCACCGGAGATTACAGTTGATGTCGAGTATGAAACAGGTACGGAATATACGCTTTTTATAGGCAATGAAGCACCGAGCGGTGATGTTACCTATGTAATGCTTGATGGCGTTGATACTGTATTTACTGTAAAAAACTCAACAATTGCAAACTACAGCAAGTCACTTATTGAATTTGTTGAGACAAAAGTGCTTGCATCTCCTGATGAACAGCCTGTAGTCGAAAGTCTCAGAATTGAACGTGAGGATATTGACTATGATATTTACCTTGAATATATTAAGAATGATGACACATACAGCGGAGGAACTTCTGCATCTCATATGATGAAAGAACCGACACAGGCATATCTTTCTGTTGAGAAATCAACTGATATAACAACAGGAATGTTCGGACTTAGTGCGGATGGAATATACAGCGTTCATTGTTCGGATTCAGATATTGCAGAAGCAGGACTCAAAGAACCTTTCTGTGCTGTAACCATGGAATGTGATGACGGCAATGATTATAAACTTTTGCTTAGTGAGCCTTTTACCGATGATGAAAATAAAAAGTGCTGTTATGCAATGATGGACGGTGGGAATGTTATATTTATTGTCAGTACCGAAAATGCAAAGTGGACGGTTGTACAGCCGGTTGATATTGCATCAACTATTTTCATTGCTTCATATGTATGGAATATCACGGATTTAAGTTTGACTGCCGGAGATGATGAATATAAATTCGTTACTGAAAGAATTGACCCTGATGCAGAAATTGAATCGCTGAAATCAGATGATTTCAGAACAACTCTGAATGGCGGAGAATTCAGCAGTGAGCGATACAGACAGTTCTATAGTTTCCTGATAAGCGGAAATGCTGAAAATTTTGCTCTTGATGAAAAAATTCCTGCCGGCGAACCTATGGCAGTTCTTGAATATACTGATTCATATGATAACAGTACAAATCTTTTTGAATTTTATGATTATTCTTCGATGACTTCCCTTATTGCCGTAAATGGTGAAAGCAAGTTCTTTATTTCAAAATCTTATGTCGAAACACTTATTGAAAATGCAAAGAAGCTTAATTCAGAGGAAGATTTTATAAAAACCTGGAAATAATTAAGCAGATGACATTTGTACAATCTGTTGTCAAAGGAGGATTATATATTATGAACGAAAAGTTTAAGACATACAGGGGTTATCCGCTCGTAAGAAACGGAAATCAGCTTTATTATGGCTATATGTCCGACCCCTATGTAATCTGGATTCAGATACTCGCAGTAAAAGATATTGACGGAAATAAAATGACTTCAAAGGTAAGAGTTATTCAGATGGATACAAATGAACCTGACCCCATGAAAGCTTTTGTAAAGCGTACTGACCGTGAATGTGGACTTTATGAAGCTCTTGACATTGCTAAGGTATGGCTTGATAAGGCACTTAATAATTGAATGTGATTTATTCCCTGCTTTTTTGCAGGGATTTTTTTACTTAGTTCACAAAAAAATTATAATATATTTGTAATTTAAGACAAATTTATTTTTTTTTATAAAAATCATTGCATTGTTTAATCATATGGTATATAATATTATTATGGAAATTAAATTTTAAAAGGTACTTTATGAAGTTTTCAAAATTGCTATCTGGTTTAATTGTATTTATATACTGAAGGTATAAGGATATGATGTATATAAGCAGATATAAACTTAAGGGAATATGATTTCAGAAAAACATATTTTCTCAGGTTAAAAATGGTTAGACTGTTATATTTTTAACGTCGCAAAATAATTCAGGAAACAGAAGAAAATTCAAATCAATAAAACTGAAATATTATAAATCATTTGTTATAGCATATTATGGAATTTTTGGTATTCATATTTATTTTTTAAAAGATTTAAAAAGTCAGAAACGATAATTTTTTATTTCTGATAGGTAATTATATCAAAATTCAAAAGGAGGATTATTAAAATGAACAATTTATTTAAAAAATGTTTTGCTGCTCTCTCTGCGACAGCAATGACAGCCGCATCTGTTCCGTATATCGCACCTGTTATGGCTGCTGATACTGAAACAACTTCTTTTCCTTTTACTATTGAAGGTGAAGATATGGAAGGGGCAACACTCTGGACTGATATTTATGGAGTTGCAATAGGCGGAGAATATAGCGGTGAAGGTTTTACTTATCTCACAAATGATAAACTTAGTTTTAAAGTTACTGTTCCTGAAGATGATATGTATCAGGTTGTTGTAAAAGGTGCTCAGATTCTTGACAAGGAGACTCCCCGTCAGCAGACTATTGTTGTCAATGGCGTTAAATACACTAAACAGGTACCATACTATGACAAATGGACTGATATTGATTTCGGAACTTTACGCCTTAAAAAAGGTGAGAATGAAATTGCATTTGTAAATGAGTATGGTTATCTTGCTATTGATAAATTGACGGTTTCAAAAGCTGTTTTTCCTGATGTTACTCAGGCTACAAATATTCCGTGTGATGCTGATGCAACTGCTGAAACAAAAGCACTTATGAGTTATCTTCACAGTGTTTATGGTAAGGGTATTCTGTCAGGTCAGCAGGAGATTTACGGCGGCGGTCATAGTGTTTTGACTGATATCCGTTATGACGCAGGTTCAGACAAATGTGTTGACGGCAAGGGAAAAGAATATGAAATTGACCGTGACAGTGAAGCAGTTGATAAGGACGGAAACAAATTTTATTGGCACTGTTCTGATGATGTGAGAACATATACTTATGATGAGCAGAACCGTAGTTATAAGTATGATTACTATGACCAGGAATTTGATTTTATTAAGGACCTTTGCGGTTCATATCCTGCTATCAGAGGCTTTGATTTTATGAATTATAATCCTCTTTATGGCTGGGATGACGGTACAACAGAACGTGTTATTGACTGGGTAAAGAATAAGAACGGTATTGCAACTGCTTGCTGGCATATTAATCTTCCGGTTGATTTTGAAAATTATGAACTCGGTGAAGCTGTTGACTGGTCTAAATGTTCATACAAGAATAATTCACAGTACAGTATTGCAAACGCTGTAAAAAAGGGTACAAAGGAAAACGATTATCTTAATCTTGCTATTGAGGATTTAGCTGAACAATTCCTCATTCTTCAGGAAAATAATATTCCTATTCTGTTCCGTCCGTTCCATGAGGCGGAGGGCAACGGAGGTCTTGACGGTAAAGGAGCATGGTTCTGGTGGTCACAGGATGGTGCAGAGGATTATAAGGCTCTTTGGAAATATCTCTATGAACAGCTTACTGATATATATGGTCTTCATAATCTTATCTGGGAGCAGAACCTTTATGCATGGTCTGATGATTCGGCAGGCTGGTATGCGGGAGATGATTATGTTGACATTGTAGGCTTTGACAAATATGATACTGTATATAACCGTCATGACGGACTTACAAGCGGACCTAATGAGGACTGTAACAGCAATGTTTACTGGTCTCTTGTTGATTATGTTAAAAACAATAAAATGGCCGCAATCATGGAAAACAGTACAATTCCAAGCCTTTCAAATATAAAGACAGAAAAGGCTTCTTGGCTTTACTTCTGTACATGGTATGACAATGGTCAGGATAATTTTGTTTCAGGTGACGATTATAACAATCCTGAAACTATGAAGGAGCTTTTAACAAGTGATTATGCTATTAATCTTGAAGACCTTCCGGAAGACTTATATACTTCAGGCGGTTCATCAAATCCTTCTACATCTGAACCGGATAAAACAACATCTTCCGGTGGCGGCGGTATTGAAGTTACTCTCTGGGGTGATGCAAACTGTGACGATAAGGTAACAATTGCCGATGCAACCGCCATAATCCAGCATCTTGGCAATGGAGACGAATATGCTCTCTCCGAACAGGGTGCAGTGAATGCCGACGTTGTTGACAACGGCGACGGAGTAACGGGTGCAGATGCAAATGCCATTCAGGCAATTGAAGCCGGTTTCATCAAGCAGACTGATTTTCCGATTGAAAAAGCTTATTTTGATTCTCTGATGAAAAATAATTAAGATTTTAAGGGACGCTTAAAAACGTCCCTTTTTTCATTGAATCAACACTTGCATATATGTTCAGAATATGTTATAATTATAGAGTTATCATAAAATAGGAAAGTAATATTATGATTTTATACAGACAAGTGTGGACATCAGAACTTGAACTTATTGAAAAAAGCAATTATACAGAATTTCCGTCAAGACTTCAGGAACAGCCAATTTTTTATCCGGTTCTCAATTGTGAGTATGCCTGTGAAATTGCAGAAAAATGGAATGTAAAAAGAGAATCTGACTGTAAGGGATATGTTACCGAATTTGAAGTTGATGATGAATATTGCAGTCAGTTTGAAGTTCATACTGTCGGAAACAGAAATCATCAGGAGTTATTGATTCCTGCTTATGAGCTTGATAATTTCAATTCTCATATTATTGGTAAAATAAAAGTAGTTTATGAATTTTCAGAGGTGTATTGATATGCTTGATAAAATAAGAAATATTATCGGTGAATCAAAGTTGGCATATGTAAGAAGTTTCGGATGTCAGCTTAATATTTCGGACGGAGAAAAAATAAAAGGGCTTTTGCAGCAGACCGGATATAATTTTACTGATGACGAAACAAAGGCTGATTTGATTATACTTAATACCTGTGCTGTGCGTGAAAATGCAGAGGACAGAGTATTCGGAATTATCGGAAGTATGAAAAAACTAAAGGAGATAAAACCATCACTTATTATCGGTATTTCAGGTTGTATGACTGCTCAGGAGCATATTGCGGAGAAGATTAAAAAATCATATCCGCAAGTTGATTTTGTTGTGGGAACTTCTGCTATAAACAGTATTCCCAAGATGCTTTTTGACTGTCTTAATGGTCAGAAATTCGGAGTTGATATATCCGAATATGATGATTTTTCAGAAGTAACGCAACAGGTGAGAGAAAGTAAATTCAAGGCAAGCGTGCCTGTAATGTTTGGATGCAATAATTTCTGTACATATTGTATAGTGCCATATGTCAGGGGACGTGAAAGAAGTCGGAATCCTGATGATATAATTTTTGAAGTCAGAAGCCTTGTTGAAAACGGTTATAAAGAAATCATGTTATTGGGACAAAATGTAAATTCATATGGAAATGATTTCGGTGAAGTAAATGCATTTCCGAAACTTTTAAGGGAACTTAATAAAATTGAAGGGGATTTTATAATTCGCTTTATGTCCTCACATCCTAAAGATGCTTCAAAGGAACTTATTGATACTATTTTTGAATGTGACAAAATCGCAAAGCATCTGCATCTTCCTTTACAGAGCGGGAGCAGTGATGTCTTAAACCGTATGAACAGACGGTATACCGCTGAAAAATATCTTGAAACAGTAAATTACATCAGAAGCAAAGACCCTGAATTTTCACTTACAACTGATTTGATAGTAGGATTTCCGAATGAATCAGACGAGGATTTTAATGCTACCCTTGATATAATAAAATATGTGAAATATGATAATATCTATTCATTTATTTACTCCAAGCGTTCGGGTACTAAAGCAGCAGAAATGCCTGACTTTGTTTCTGATGAGGTAAAAGGTCGTCGTATGAGAAAGCTTCTTGAAATTCAGAGGGAAATATCATCTGAAAATTACAGACGTTTTATTGGTAAGAAAATGCGTGTGCTTGTTGATGATGTTTCCAAAAAGCAAAAGGGGTATGTTTCAGGTAAAAGTAATGAATTTATTATTGTTGAATTTGAGGGAGATAATTCGCTTATCGGACAATTTGTTGATGTTGAAATTACTGATGCTATGAACTGGGCAGTAAGAGGCAAAATTATATAATAAAGTTTTTATTCATTTTGTTTTCGGGTATTTTACTAACCGGTTGCAGTGATAAATTCATTGAAAACAGTATATCAGAGATAACTTCCGAAAATATGAAAGAATTATGGACAGAAAATCAGCAGCTGCAATCAAGGAAGATATTTATGAAATTCAGACTGAATCTGTAACTGAAATTACAGAAGAGAAAATATAATTTACTGAAAACGCGGTAAGCATAGAAAAAACAGAAGAATTGCTGTTGAATAAACTTCATAATTATGAATACAATACAGAACTGAATCAGCTTGTTTTATACACATAAATTATTTCAATTTTGATGGCTATGATGATATTTCTATTCAGTATTATCATTATAGTCTGGAAGTTCAGAAGTTTGAAAATTGGAATGAACTTAATGATTTATATTATTGAGTACAGGCTGATATAAAAAATGAGACTCTTTCTGTAAATTCAAAATCAAGTGCAGTTGATACGGAAAATACTGTATATAAGTGGAATGGTGATGTATTTGTAGATTATTTTGAATATGATGAACTGGGAAATTAAAATCTTGTAAAAAGAGAGCAGCTTATACTTGATGAAAATGGTGATATATCTGAAACAATTGATGTAACACCTTAAAAATAAATAATTTAATTCAAAGGAGAAATTTAAAATGGATATTATTGAAATGACAAGAGAACTCGGCAAGGCTTTACAGGCTGATGACAGATATACTGCCTATATGCTGGCAAAACAGGCAAATGACAATGATACTGTACTTCAGGCACTTATCAGCGGTTTTGAAAATATGCGTTTACAGCTCAATGAGGAACTTGCCAAGGATGATAAGGATACTGAACGAATCAAGGAACTTGATGAGGGTATAAAATCCAATTATAAACAAATTATGTCCAATAAGAATATGATGATATTTTCTGCCGCACAGGGTTCGCTTGAAGCACTTGTCAATAATATGAATCAGATTATTACGATGTGTGCAAACGGTGAAGACCCTGAAACCTGTCAGCCGTCAACAGGATGTTCAGGAAGCTGTGCAACCTGTGGCGGATGCGGTTGATTATAAGTTAGGAGTTTAATTTATGAAAATCGACAGAAGTAAAATATCGCCGATGATGCAGCAGTATTTTGAAATAAAGGATAATTATAAAGACTGCATATTGTTTTTCCGTTTGGGAGATTTTTATGAAATGTTTTTTGATGATGCCATTGTCATATCAAAGGCTCTAGAACTTACCCTTACGGGCAGGGACTGCGGGCTTGAAGAGCGTGCTCCGATGTGCGGTATTCCTTATCATGCGGCGGATATGTATATAAAAAGGCTTATTGATATGGGCTATAAAGTTGCAGTTTGTGAACAGCTTACTGACCCTTCTGAAACAAAAGGAATAGTAGTACGTGATGTTATACGTGTTGTAACTCCCGGAACGGTTACGGAATCAAGTATGCTTGATGACGGAAAAAACAACTATATATGCAGTATTTTCTACAATGAAGAAGAAAAATCATGCGGTATAGCGTCGGCTGATATTTCTACAGGCGAAGCTGATTTGAGCATTTTTCATGGAAATTCTTTTGAATCAGGAGTGATTAATGAGCTTTCACGCTGTCAGCCTGCTGAAATTATTTTTTCTGAGAGTTTTTTGTCGCTTAAAAATATTACTGATTTTATAAAACTCCGTCTTAATTGTACTGTAACACTCAGAGAAGAAAGCTGTTTTGATGTGAATGAAAAAAGAAGTCATATTGAAGATGTTTTCGGAGTAAAATCAGTTCTGGAGCTGGGTATTTCCGAATCTGGTGCAGAGTGTTCTGCTTTATGCGGACTTTTTGACTATATCCGTGATACACAGAAAACCTCTGTTTCAAGATTTACTTCAATTAATTTACTTAATGGCGACTCTTTTATGGGTCTTGATTTGAATGCAAGACGCAATCTTGAACTTACTGAAACACTGAGAAGCAAGGAGAAAAAAGGTTCGCTTTTATGGGTACTTGATTCGGCAAGAACGTCTATGGGCAGAAGAATGCTTAAAAACTGGATTGAACAGCCTTTGAAAAATCCGGCGAAAATTATAGAACGACTTGATGCCGTTGAGGCTCTTTACAGAAAAAGTGTTATTCTTGCTGATATAGGAAGTCTGCTTGACCGTTCATATGACCTTGAAAGACTTATGACTAAAATTATGTATAAATCTGCAACTCCGCGTGATTTGAAGGCACTTTCAGCAACAGCGGTACAGCTTCCCATGATAAAGAAAGAACTTGAAAAGCTTTCTGTTTCAAAACTTCTTACAAAGTATAACAATGATATTTCTGATTTGAGTGAAATAGTAAGGCTTGTTGAAAATTCAATTATGGACGAACCTCCTATTAATGTAAAAGAAGGAGGAATTATAAAGGATGGTTTCAACGAAGACCTTGACAATCTCCGTCATATTATGAATCATGGCAGGGAAATTATCGAAGGCATTGAACAGCGTGAGAAAGAGGCTACAGGAATTAAAAATCTTAAAATCGGATTCAATAAAGTTTTCGGCTATTATCTTGAAGTTACCCGTTCATATTATGATTTGGTTCCTGATAATTGGATACGCAGGCAGACGCTTGCAAATTCAGAACGATTTATTACTGAAGAACTGAAAAATGCTGAAAATGCGATACTTGGTGCAAAGGATAAAGCACTTTCACTTGAAGCTGATATTTTTGCAGAAGTGCGTGATTTTATTGCCGGTAAGCTTGTCGAGGTACAGAAAACAGCTTCAGCTGTTGCAGCCGTTGATGTACTCTGTGCATTTGCAGAAACATCACTGCGGAATCTGTATGTAAGACCGGATATATCAATTGACGGAATAATAAATATAGAAAACGGACGTCATCCTGTTGTTGAACTCATGCTTAAAGATGAGATATTTGTTCCGAATGATACATATATTGACACGAATGCGAACAGAATGGCAGTTATAACAGGTCCCAATATGTCAGGAAAATCAACTTATATGCGTCAAACTGCATTGATAGTGTTAATGGCTCAGATTGGCTGTTTCGTGCCTGCTGATTTGGCAAAGATTTCGATTGCCGATAGAATTTTTACACGTGTGGGTGCTTCTGATGATTTGACAGCAGGTCAGTCAACGTTCATGGTTGAAATGAGTGAAGTTTCTGATATATTAAAAAATGCGACCAGAAACAGTCTCGTAATTCTTGATGAAGTCGGCAGGGGTACGTCGACATTTGACGGGTTGAGTATTGCCCAGGCAGTTGCTGAATATATCTGCATGAATAAAAAACTTGGTTGCAGGACTCTTTTTGCAACCCATTATCATGAGCTTATAAATCTTGAAAATGAAATTGACGGAGTAAAGAATTACAGTATAGCAGTAAACAGACATGGCGATACTATTAAATTTCTTCGTAAGATTGTACGTGGCGGAGTTGATGAAAGCTATGGAATTGATGTTGCAAAGCTTGCGGGACTTCCTCCTAAAGTTATAGAACGTGCAAGGGAACTTCTGAATGAAATGGAATCGGTTCATAATTCTGAAAAACCTGTTGTTAAAAAATCTGACGAACAGATAAGTTTTAACAGTGTGGGCAGGGAATCGGTACTTAATATGCTGAAAAAGAATAATATAGATGAATTGACTGACAGTGAATGCCGTGAATTGTTGAAGGATATGGCGAAGATGATTGAATAACTGATTTTTGCACATAAAGGAGTTTTAGAATGTCATCAATTAAAATTTTAAGCAAGGAAATATCTGAGCTTATAGCCGCAGGAGAAGTTATTGAACGTCCTGCATCTGTCATAAAGGAATTGGTAGAAAATTCTATTGATTCGGGAGCAACTCATATTACTGTTGAGATAAAAAGCGGTGGTATTGCATATATGCGTGTTACAGATGACGGTTGCGGAATATCCTTTGAAGATGTTCCGGTTGCCTTTCTTCGTCATGCAACGAGTAAGATAGCTGAAAAATCCGATTTGTATAATATAAATACTCTTGGTTTCAGGGGTGAAGCACTTTCATCGGTAGCGGCAGTTTCAAGGGTTGAGATTATGACAAAACAGAAAGGTGAAACCTATGGTACAATTTATTCTGTAGAGGGTGGAGAGGAAAAATCTCATGAAAAGAGTGGATGTCCGGACGGAACAACTGTTATTGTCCGTGATTTATTCTATAATACTCCTGCCCGACTGAAATTTTTAAAAAAAGATGTTTCAGAAGCAAATGCTGTCAGCAATATAATGCATAAAATTGCACTGTCTCATCCGGATGTATCATTTAAACTTATCCGCAATAACCGTGTGGATTTCAATTCTTCAGGTGACGGAGACTTGTTTTCTGCTGTTTATGCAGTTTATGGAAAAGATTTTGCACATGATTTACTTAAAATTGATTATGAATATAACAGTATCCATATAAGCGGATACACTGTAAAACCATTATATTCCCGTGCAAACAGAACCTTTCAGAGTTTTTTTGTAAACGGAAGATATATCCGTTCAAAACTTTGTTCATCCGCACTTGAAAACGCATATGAAAATATGATGATGACAGGAAAATTTCCTGCCTGTATTATAATGCTTGATATGTCACCGACAGTAATGGATGTAAATATACATCCTGCAAAGGCGGAAATTCGTTTTACTGATGAAAAAAGTATATCAGATGCTCTTTATTTTGCTGTCAAAAGTGCATTCATAGACGGCGGATTGATTTATGATTTTGAATTTAAACAGAAAACTAATACAGAAAATATTAATGATGAAAATGATGGCATAAATGATAAGGAGAGAAACAGTGATATTAAGGATATTCCGTTTATACAGGAATCCATATTTACAGCTCCGGAGAATATTTCTGAAAAAGAAGAAGCTATGAAAAAAAATATATATAATTCTGAAATTGAACCTATAAAAAAATTTTCTGAAACAGAATCAGTTCAAAAGTCCGAAACTGAAAAAAAAGAATCTTTTAAGTATATAAATCCGGATTCATTTTTAGAGCCTGCTGAGACAGCGTCAGAAATGATTCAGGAACAGAAACCTGATATTAAAATTATAGGTGAAGCATTCGGTTTGTATGTAATTGCCGAAGTTGATAATAAGATGATTATAATTGATAAGCACGCAGCTCATGAACGTATTATTTTTGAAAGACTTAAAAGCAGAAACTGCAAACAGTACAGTCAGGGTCTTATTACGGAG
>ERZ777011.3085-NODE-3085-length-11424-cov-17.266162_pt1 | contig 11424 bp, 6 predicted proteins | sample MGYA00374964_ERZ777011 | MGnify/ENA primary metagenome ERZ777011 (study PRJEB29310, sample SAMD00008975) | mouse gut metagenome | study: EMG produced TPA metagenomics assembly of the Metagenome analysis of fecal microbiota from mouse which was promoted...
CAGCGTCATCAAGATTAAAAACAATTTTCTCATACGTAATAATTTAGAGATAAGTAATTAGCCCGGATGCCGATTTATTCGTGATTTTATTAATCGTCAAACGGTCGGCGGCAAAATAAAAGTTTGAAAACCACGCAAGTACAAATTTTGTATAATCATAATAAATTATTATCTTTGAAAACCAAATTAAAAAACTGTCTATGATATCAGCGAGATTCATCAACCCACACACCGACTTCGGTTTCAAGTATCTTTTCGGACGAGAAGAGACCAAAGGATTTCTGATTTCTCTCCTCAACGAGATACTCAAAGGAGAACGTCAGATAAAAGAACTTGAATTCATGGATAAAGAGCGGGTGCCGCGCTCCTATGACGACCGTACCATACTTTACGATGTCTTGTGCCGGTCTGACAGCGGAGAGGAATTTATCGTAGAGATGCAGCGCAAGGACGAAGGCAACTTCAAGGACAGGTGTATCTATTATGAATCCTCGTTGATAGCGACACAGGGAGAACAGGGTCGCGACTGGAATTTCAGGCTAATACCCGTGTATATCATAGTATTGATGGAATTCAACGTGTCCAGAAACGAGAAGCTTCTGCGCAGGGATGTCGGGCTTATGGACATGAAGACAAATGAACTATTCTCTGATAAATTCCGTATGATATTTATAGACCTCAATGCCATGGACAAGCTTGAGGAGGAATGTGACACAAATTTTGAACGTTGGATTTATATTCTTAAGAACATGGACAGACTAAAAGAAATACCTTACAAGGAAGTGAGCGACATGTGGGCTGATTTTGAGGTAGTCGCCGATGTCGGCTCCATGAGCCGTGCCGAGAGGCGCGATTATGAATCCTCGCTTAACAGTTACCGCGTCCTGTTGAGTGCGTTTGAAAAAACCGCCGAAGAGGGTTGGGAAAAGGGACTGACTGAAGGTCGCGCACAGGGACTGACTGAAGGTCGCGCACAGGGTTTGACAGAAGGTCGCGCACAAGGTCTGGTTGAAGGAAGAGCTGAAGGAAGAGCTGAAGGAAGAGCTGAAGGAAGAGTTGAAGGAAGAGCTGAAGGAAGAGCTGAAGGGATGACTGAAGGAAAACGTGTGGAACTTGTCAGAATGGTCCTGAATATGAAAGCGTTGGGACTCGACGAAGATGCAATATCCAAAGTGTCCGGACTTTCAGTCGCAGAAATCAACGAAATCAAACCTTAGAAACTGTTTGAATTCAATTTCGAGGTTCATTGAGAGAATCTGATAAGGCGTATTTACGAATTGAAGAAGGAGCATGGTTCGCCATGCTCCTTCTTTAACTCATGAAATTCCCTCGGAAATCCATCTACACGTGAATGGACGTTAAATCCAGACACCTTATTACAGAATTATTTTAAGAGCCTTGACTTTACCGGATTTGAATCTTGCCACTGCCAGTACAACACCTTTCCCGGAAACGTTAAGGTTCACTATTGTTTTTCCGTCATTCTGTACAGAGTCTGATGAAATAAGATTCCCGTTGATGTCATATATGCCAAGGCATTCGACATCACCTTCTGCGATTACTACACCTTTTGCGGCATCATATCTGACACTCATTTCATTCCTTGACATAATTTCATCAACAGAAGAAGAGGACTTTCGGAAATAAATGGGGTCAACATTCTTGATTTCTGCAAAACCGTTAGGTGTCATGGCATACAGTTTTAAACCATACAACGTGTAAGAGTCGAATGTATCTGTATTCAGACTGCCGCGAATTTTTCCAGTCTCATTAATATTCTCCAATATAAGAAGCGGAGCAAATGTCACTGTTGTCAATATATCGGAAGGATTATTCTGGTCAAACACCTGAGCGGAAATTCCATAGCCGAAATATACACTCTTGTTTTCAATTGTCGCTGCAAACGAAAGATTATCCTCTGTTGAAACGCTGTACACGTTTGATGTATTGCCGCCTCCGACAGTCTCCTCGGTAAGGATGCCGTTTTCCAATATGAAATCGCTGACTTGGAAAGCATTGCCCCCTCCAACCAGCATTCTTGCAGATGAACTCCAGTCAAGCCTCTCATCGGTATCCGCATCAATAAATCCAAGCTTATATGACATTACGCGAGTCGGGGCGGTCTGTCCCGGAAGAATACGGAATATTGTTGTCACGTCTTCTGTCAAGCTGCCGTTTGCAGGAAGAACCACAGTGATTGTTTCCCCTTCCATTGCTGCAGCATCGGCATTATACAGCACAGGTCGGATCCGTTTTGACAAATCACGTGCGGATGAATTGCCAAGCGACACCCGTAATTTCGCGGCATTCCCATAATACAGTTTGCTTATGAATTCTGCATTATCAACTTTTATAGGGTTGCTGATACTTTCGATGACAGAATAAATTGTACCGTTCTTTTTAATATAAAATGAATTCTTTTCGGAAGACGAGCATAATACCGGCAGCCAGTCTGCATCGGAATTGCCCGATGCCTTAGTGACTAAGGATACTTCGTATTCGCCATCCGGCATGTCATCGGGAAGAGAGAATTTTCCCGGTGAGCCGATGCCGCTATAACTGATCATATAACCGCCGCTTGCAGCTTGCTCAAGCACAGGCGCGGCGATAGTCTGCGATACAATAGTTATTGACTTGGCGTAAGATGAGTCGTAGTTTTTAATATTTACTCCGAAATTTACAGAAAGAGGTCTGATGTCGGTGTTTGCCCATATTCCGGTTCTTCCGTTGTAATCAAGACTCATGGACACATCCTTGCCCGCAAGCGATACTGACAGGCTGCCCAGCTGCGTCAGTCTCGGAGTATAGGAATAAGATGCCCCGGGCTGAATACCGATAACTATGTCCTGGGCGTAGTTGAAGCCGTCGCTCCCCGTGCCGCCGCCGATGCCGACAGAGCCGGGATCAAGGGCAGCGAGAAGGAAATAGCCGTCAGACATACCGCCCCATCCCCAGTTAAAATGGAAATAGCCATCACCGGCATAACCGTCGCAAACGAACTCATGACCCACAGAGGAGGAAACACCTCCATAAAGAACCGGCCTGCCAGCCGCCATCTCGGCATAAAGCATCCCCTCCCATTCGGCAGCGCTGTAATAGTCACGTTCGCAGCATTCTATGTCGGGGTTGTACGAGAAGTTGTTGACAAGCGCCTGCGCCGCGAAGCGGGAAAGCGTGCCGGATCCACCCATGGAGTAGTTCATCTTAGTGGAATAGCCACACGCTTTCATCAATGCCGCTACAGCCTTAGCCTGGGTGTCGTCATAGCCTCCCGACTTATAGATGTCAAGCATGTTATCCCAATCGAATGCAGTCCTGAAGTTCATCGAAGATTCCCCCTGAGCACCAGAGGGGAGGGTAATAGACCCGCTACCCGTGCCCCGTTCGGGATAGTTCCAATACTTCATGACCTGCGCCATCGCCGTGGCGACACAGCCTGTGGGATAGTTCCGGCTGTCCTTCGACGGCACCAAGAGGTTGTAAGGCGCGTCCTGATTCCAACGCGTGGACATCAAGGGGGCTACAATCTTGCGATCATCCCTTCCAGACACAGAAGAGACGGCATATGCCGGTAACCCTGCCAACGAGGCATACTCAATCTGACGGGAGTATTCGCCAAGCCAATACTCGAGCTGAGGAGGAAGTAACTTACTGTCAAAGCTGCCGCTCTCGGAATAGCCCAACAACGGAGCCGCGCAATCATCGGCAGACACAACGAGGTATCCACCGTCACTACGGTCTGCAAAAATGTATGCAGACGGATCCCCGTTCAATGTCCTAAGAGTGTGGACAACATCCATCCTGTCCAATCTGCCGAAAACCTTTTTCGGTCCGTTAGCTGATGAGAGCCTGGACAACGCCTCACCGGGAGTCAATGGCGACGCCATTGCTATAGCCGGAATAATTGCCATGACAGCTATAAATGCTGTCATTTTGAGTTTCTGTAGAATCTTATGCATATTAGTTAACGTATATAATCGAGGCGTGTCAAAATTTATGGATTTGACACGCCTCTTTTATGATAGACTTTTGTTTCTAATAGGAGCGTGATAAATCAACGTGCAAAGCTGAAATCACTGATTGCTCCAAATCCACCTAACTGAGTGGAGAAGTCGGCAGAAGCAGCATAGAAAAGAATCATTGAGCCTTCGGGGAAAGAAATAGTCCTGCCGTCGTCACTCAGTATACCGGGAACCTCAGCTTGAGCAGTTGAATAGCCATTTAATGCCCATATGCGGAGATCATCTGCATATGTACATTTGCCTATATCTTGTGGCATAAGCAAATATAGCATAGGCGCACCAGTTTCTGGATCAACTTCAAAGGCAGCTTGCATAGAGGATCCGTCTCCTACAAATATTGGTTCACAAGCGGATGTGAGTCCCGTTACGTTAAGTAGAACTCCATAATAGGGAGAACTCTTCGCGACCCCTTTTACACTGATATTGAACATACGTGCAGTACCATTCATATCAAAACAATTGACCTTATAGTTACCTTGGATACGTTCATAAGGATCACTATCATTGTCTTCAAGAGTAACCAATGTAGAATTTTGTGTTCCTACTTTAGCTCCTTCTGCAGAAACGATTGTCACTGTAAAAGTACGATCATAATTTATATTGAAATCATCAACTGTACTAAATTCAAGCGAAGCCTCGCCCTGATCGGGAGATATTGTAAGAGTTGAAGAGACAAGAATAAAGTTACCACTCCATTCTCCGTTGTGTTCTTCAAATGGTTGTGCGGGATTATTTCCTGTGCCCTCGACTTTGACAGTAACCTTCACGTCGCCGTTAGCCTTACCATCAACCTTTATAGGAACAAAGAACTGGCCTTTCGATTCTTTGACGGTTATCTGGCTGTCTGCCATATCTACCGAGACTCCGGCTTCTGTGTTGAAACTCTTGTTCTCTTCAGAACAGGAGGTTACCAACAGCGCGCCCAAAGAGAAAGCGAATATCTTTAGATATTTCATAAAATCTGTTGTTTTCAGTTAAACTTGGGTTAATTAATATCCGGGGTTCTGAACCATCTGCGGATTTGTTTCCATCTCATGGGAGGGGATGGGAAGAACATACTTGGAATCAGTAGCACTGTAAGTGACCTGAATACTTGCGGGCACAAGAGCGCTCGTAACACCGGTATACTCCAGTCCATAGTTATCACTGCGGGAAAACCCGAGTTTCCAACGACGAAGGTCACTAATACGGAATCCTTCGCCTATAAGCTCTTTATTACGCTCATTGCGTATTTGATCAATCAAGGTCTCTCCTGTATAATTCTCCTGAATGAAGTCATATAAACGAGCTTCCCGTATATCATTGAGAGCAGCGTTTGCTTTATCCACATTGCCCGAATTGGCGGCAGCCTCAGCCAATATAAGATACATTTCACTAAGACGGAAAGGCTTACCTAAATTCTTAAGATCATTACTAGTTCCTGAATTGAATTCTGGATTCCCTGGATATTTCACAAAAACCGGAGCTAAGACTGCAAGACCATCTACACGGAGTCTACGAGGTTCGAAGAAACATTCAAAGCGGACGTCGTTATAACGTTCATCTTCATTACTTCCATATAGATCAAGCGCATTGGCTGTCGGAATATAATCGGCAGTCTGCCCATCTTTCTGGTTGAAAGTCTCGCCTATTGAAGCCACTCCTCCACGTTGACTATTATTAGCATATGGAAGGAATATAAGCTCTGACCCTGAATCGCTGCTCCACATATTAAAGTATTGATCTATGCTACAAAGTTCGAAAGGTCCTGCTATTACCTTTTCAGCTTTGTCAATAGCTGTTTCCCAATCACCTTTCAACAATGCAATGCGAGCCTGAAGAGCTACTATCGCATATGTACTCAGATAAGGCGCATTGGGTCTCATATTTGAGCCTGCCCCCTCAATACCGCACTTTTCAAAATTCTCAATGTCAGCATAGGCTGCTGCCAAGTCATTCTCAATCTGAGAGAATGTCTCTGAAAGCGTGTTCCTACCCGGATATGCATCATAGTTGCTGGTTGGGGAATATTTCGTTACGATTGGAACTCCTGTATTGGCAGATGTGGGATCAATTACGGTATAAGAGTTGCAAAAACGGTCAGTAATATACCAATAGCAATATGCTCTGGTGAAATATGCTTCTCCTCGATAACGCTTAAGCTCCACCTTGTCTTGCTCAGAATATTTTTCATCTGCAATCATAGGCGCAATTTTCTCAAGGAAATAATTACAGTTTGCTATAGTTCCGTAAGGTCCTGCCCAAAGCCCGGCAAGGTTCTGTGTATCATTTGACAGGATAGCTGTCTTATTGCTCCAGAAGCCACCACGGTTTCCGTTGGTAGTCATTCCTACGAAGTTATCAGATTGCAGATCCTGACCTGTTATGTAACCTCCATTGCTAATGTCGCGTAAGTTAACATAAAGACCATTGCGGAAAGCAAGCGCGTCTCTGACATTAAGGATCGCGTCTTTGTCACCGAGCGTCCCTACGGGTTCCTCATTCATGCTACATGAAGCGAACAGCAATGCAGGAAGTGCAAAAATTAAAAATATCTTTTTCATATTCTATACGGTCAAAATAATTAGAATGAAACCTCAACCCCGAACTCATATTGACGGGTATTGGGATATGCAAATTTGTACATGTTGGTCTGAGGCTCAGGATCATAGCCGGTAAAGTCGGTCACTGTCCAAAGGTTACGACCAGTGAAGTGGAGCACAAGATTTGACAGACGCATCACATTTACGATATTCTTAGGAAATGAATAAGAAAGCGTAAGGTTCTTTAAACGAAGGAACGATGCATCTTCGATATAACGAGAGTCAAACTGCGGAGTCTCATTAGCATTCGGATACATGGTGACATCACCAGGTTTAGTCCACACATTGAGCATGCATACATCCTGGTTTTGTTGATAACCTTGGGATGCGTTCTGAAGGAAGAAAGCGTCATTATTTGTCATATATTTCTTGGCTGCCCAATTGAAGTCTACGCTAAGGCTGATGCCTTTCCAGCTTAAACTTGTACCAAAGCCTCCAGTCCATGGAGCAAACTGACTTTTACCTGTCATTACAGAGTTTTCCTCTTCGTTATAAATTTTTGTTATATTGTCGTTTTTATCAAGCCACATCTGTTTTCCATCACGTGGATCCACTCCCACATATCGCACAGAATAGAATTCACCTGCTGAATGACCCACCTCATAGCGCAATCCGGTATTAGGGATGGTGTAAGAATCACGTCCTGAGAAAAGTTCTGTAATCTTGTTCTTGTTGTAGTTGAAGTTGCAGCGCACACCCCAATACCAATCCTGTGTTTTGATAATGTCTGCTTGAACATTGACATCTACACCGGTATTTGTCATAGAACCGATATTGCCATAGCTGGCATCAAAGCCGGTCGTGTAGCTCCATGGAATCTGCATGAGCATATCTTTGGTTGTTTTCTTGTAAAAATCAATCTCAGCTGTAATGATTCCAAGCGTTTTAAATCGCAATGCGGCATCAAATGCATAGACTGTCTCCCATGTTAGATCCGGGTTACTGGGATTACCGAGTCCAGTAGAAGTTGTATTGGATCCCGTTCCATATCCTGGATTATAAGTACCGACAGTGCCGAAATATGCATAATTAGGAATTGAAGAGTTACCGGTTGAACCATAACTCACGCGAGCCTGCAGTTCGTTAAGCCATTCAACTGATTGAAGAAATTTTTCCTGTTTCACATTCCACATTCCTCCGACTGAGAAGAAATTTGACCAACGATGCCCCGGAGCAAATCTTGAACTGCCATCTCTACGATAAGTAGCCTCGAAGAAATAACGATTGTCAAAGTTATAGCTACCCTTCAAGAAAATAGAGTTAAAAATCTCGCGCTGCACACTCTGATTGAGCATGGAATTGTCAACATTAGGTCCCTGTTGAAGAAGCATCAATCGTCTGTCTGTAAAACCCTTGCTTGTAACAGTGAACATATCGTCTTTATTTATCATGGATTCCTCTCCAAGAAGAACAGTAACATCATGAAGATCATTTATCAGGATATTGTATTCAGCAGTATTTGTGAAAGTCCATGCATAATAACGTTGGAACGACTGTGTGCTATGTCCGGAATTAAGAGCACCGATATTCGGATCATCTCCAAGTATATCTCCCATAGGGGTTAGTGTTGTCTCATATGGTAGCCATTTGTTGTCAAGTCTGTAATCGTATGCATTAACTGCTTGCTGAGCCCTGATCGTTAATCCTTTCACAGGAGTGATTTGTTCATATAGATTGAGATTTGCAGTAATGTTTGTGCGGTTGGACTTATTAGTCTCATAAATCCACTCGGGCGAATTGTAACCGAAATAATGCATCGTCATAGCACGATCACCGTAATGAATCTGCCCATCATCGTCTATTGTGTAATAGTATGGAGAATCATATGGGAAAGCCATGCGTGCGAATACCATAGGATTGGCTACATAAATGCCTGAATTTGTAACCTGACTATTGGTTCCATACTTAGTATAACCGAGGTTCGCCTGCAAACCTACTCGTAGCCAGTCGTTCACACGGCTATTGAGCGAAGTGCGAAGTGTTTCACGGCGCATACCGGACATGGTAATGATACCGTCTGCATCATAATGATTAAGAGAAAGATAATATGAAAGATTCTCACCGCCACCACTTACAGCCGCATCAACAGAATATGTTAGGGCGTTATCATTAAACATCTCTTTGCGCCAGTCGGTTGAGATTCCATATTTATCAACAATATCGCGTACTTCCTGACTCACAGGTGAACCAATCTTGTCACGGAACTCAATATATTGCTGAGAATTCATCATAGTCACATTGTCTTCCACCATCTGGCTCCAGCCTACATTCGCACGAAGTGTTACGTTCGCTTTTTCACCGAAAGCACCCCTTTTTGAGGTAATCACAATAACACCGTTTGCAGCACGAGAACCATAGATTGCTACAGAAGCGGCATCCTTAAGCACTGTAACACTTTTGATGTCATTGGGATTGAGTGTAGTAAACACGCTTGATGACACTGGTGCTCCGTCAAGAATGAACAGCGGAGTATTACCTGCATTAAGGGAGTTCACACCGCGAATACGGATCGCGTTGTCTGTTGAAGACGGGTCACCTGAATTAGAAAAGATGTTTAAACCAGGCACCTGACCCTGGAGAGCGTCAACGAACGTTGCAGTGGGTATATTTTCAAGTTGCTTCTCGCCGACTACGGCAACGGAACCTACTACAGAACCGAGTTTCTTGGCGGAACCGTAACCGAGCACCACAAGTTCATCAAGGTTTGAATCGGAACTTGCAAGTTTTACCACCATATTATCGCGAATAGCCACAGTCTGCGTAGCATAACCGACATAGCTTACTTTTGCCTGCTTCACGTTTGCGGGCACTTTGAGTGTAAACTTGCCGTCTGCGTCAGTGGCGACTCCCTGGCCGCCGCCGACAGGCATGATCGTGGCGCCGATAAGCGGCTCGTTGTTCGAACCGTCGACAACCGTGCCGTGATACGTGCGAGTCTGTGCCGAAAGACTCCAGCTGCACGCCATCAGCGTCATCAAGATTAAAAACAATTTTCTCATACTTAGTAATTTAGAGATAAGTTAGTAGGAGAAAATTCTTAATCCTTGGATCAGATAAAATAACGGCTTAATAAAGTGTGTGATATCTGTGCCTGCTGCCACGGAGTGATCGGACGCAGATAACTCATTTCAAGCACTGAACTGCGATGCCCTACCATATTCTGTATTATATGTCGCGGAACATCCATGCTGTCAACAAGATTACAGAAGGCATGGCGTGCGAAGTAGAATGTTATCCTCCTGTTCTCTCCGAGATTATGCTGTCTGTAATATTTGGAAACTGCCTTATTGAGATTACGGGCCATCATGTTGAAATAATTAGCGAGCCGGTTCTGTCTCTGCGATGCCGAATAACACACAGACGGGTTAAAGCAAGAAAGCAGATAGTCATCGTCTTTTTTACCAGCCATCAACTTTCTTATAAAACCTTCGATTCCGATAGTGGACGCCACTATGACAACCGGTCGTCCTGTCTTTTTACGAGTAGTAGATAGAGTCACTACTCGTAACCTGTTTTCCGGCAGATCATATTCCCTTCGGTATCTCTCATCTTCCAGATATCGGCGCGGGTTCTTCTCGAAAGCATAGAGTGTCGTAAAATTCAGGGATTTGACTTTCAGATTGGCGAGATCAACTGGCGCAAGTCCCTGAAACGCTATGTCAAGTATGAAAAGTCCGAGTGCCTCGGTTTCCTTTTTTCTGACATCCGGATCATGTTTTATAGCTTCATTGAAAGCGGAAAATATGTTGCATATCTCTTCTCCGGTCAGATTCCTGTTGGCGGGAAGCAGATAATACGGAGGGAGAGCGATCTTTACTCCTTTAGGTATAAGTCCGGAATCTCTGCCAAAATTGACAACGGCATTATACCTTGAAATCATGAATCTTCTCATGGATTCGCTTTTGCCATAATCCTCATCGATAGCCGATACAAATCTATTGGTGAAATCCTGGTTGATGTTTACTATTTCCGGTCCTTTGCCAAAACGTTTTTCCACATACCTCCTGAATCCCTCATATCCTCGGCGCGTATTATGCGACACAGAGGCATCGGCTTTTCTGTCGACAAGATGAACAAAACATAGTTCAGAGTCTTTATGAACCGGAGTATCATGGATTGTTCCGGCAGGTTCGTTATTTGTGCTGCAAATCTCCTCATTGATGAATGGTTCGAGCAATTTGTCAAGTGACTCGTCAAGTTTTCTATCAATAAAAGACTGTATAATTCCGGCGACCCTCCGGTAGATGGATTCAAGGATTTCGTTTTTAACCAGATAATCTCTTTCTCTGTCATTGATTAAGGCATCCGTTCGATTCCATGCAGACTCCTTGACATACAGAGATGTTCCGACTCTTCTTGACTTCCCATTATGGTTTATTGTTATCACCACAGGGCAACAGCCGTCAGCTTGTTCTCCCTCTTTAAACAATTCTTTGCGGATAATCATGTTTCAAAATTAAATTAAAGAAAAGAATTTTTTGACAAATTTGAAATAATTGCGAACGATAGATATATTTATGCTATTCTTGTGCCGCTTTTAGTATATTTTTACAGAAAATGACTTCTAATGTGTTAAAAAGAATAATAAAATTTGGAAATATGGATTGATAATATTAAATTTGTGCAAATTTCCCATCTTTTACAGTCCAAAAACGAGCAAACCCTTTTGTACATTGGCGTGAAGCCATGTGCAAAAGGGTCTATATATGTAGCACTGGAATGGGGTTATCTATATTTAACCTTTTTTAATATTAGCAATAATCTGTTGTAACTATTCAGCGGACACGCTAAGGCGATAATGTGGAATAGACATCACCATT
>ERZ777011.3088-NODE-3088-length-11412-cov-3.681254_pt1 | contig 11412 bp, 9 predicted proteins | sample MGYA00374964_ERZ777011 | MGnify/ENA primary metagenome ERZ777011 (study PRJEB29310, sample SAMD00008975) | mouse gut metagenome | study: EMG produced TPA metagenomics assembly of the Metagenome analysis of fecal microbiota from mouse which was promoted...
TGTAAAAGAAATGACCACGTCAGGCTTTTCCTTTTTCAGAAGCTCCCGCAGGTAATAAAACCGCAGCCAAATTTTAAAAAGACGCCCTTTTCCTTCATCCTCATTCCTGAGGCCCACGTGAATTCTTTTTACCCTCTCATCCAGCTTAAATTCAATCTCGCCCTGCCACTCCGTAGCGGCAATGACCTCATAATCGTCCTTCACAAGCTGATTGACCAGATTGGACACCACCCGCTCCGCTCCGCCCTGCTCAAAACAATTTAAATGAAACAAAACCTTCCGCATACCAATCCTCCATGCTTCCGACAGCCCGCAGATTTGGATGTAAGCCAAAATTTAAATTCCATTTTCCCCACTGCCAGCCAGTTTTAGAAACTGCTCCACATAATTCTCATAGGTAAATATCTGCGCCCGCATAAGGGCCGCTTCCTGATACCTCTTAAGCTTTTTGTCATCCCCAAGCAAGTTAAGCACAATCTCCGCCATATTCCTTTCTTCTCCAAGAATATGGTTTGCATCCAAATCTCTGCTTTTATTCATAACCGGGACAAGAATACCATACTCCCCATAAATAACAGGCTTTTTTCCTTCCTTTAGTTGCCTTTCAAACAAAGAGGTATCTCCATCCCGAAGAAGTATTTCCGCCGGCCCGGTAAGACAGTCCACGCAAACCGGCGCCAGCCCCAACGCCATTCCTTCAACCAGCGCATTAGGAAAACCTTCGTTTAAGGAAGTAAGCAGATAAATCTCTCCCTTTTTTAAATATTGATAAGGTTCCCTTTGCATACCCGCAAAGCAAACGGCATCTTCTATCTCCAAATCCTCCGCTAACTTCTTATAATAGGAAAAGGTTCCTGCTCCCATAAGGATAAGACGGCTTTCCGGCATCTGCTTATGAACCAGTGAAAATACTTTCAGCATATGCCAAAAGCCCTTCATATCATCATCCCTGCCCATAGACACCATGCACCGGATCCTTCTCCCCTGATCATCGCGCTCTCCCCACGGCAGCTTTGGTTCTTTTTCCTGTGCTTCCCTCCTGATTGCCTGTACGTCATACAAATTATAGAGAGTCTCCGTACTATTAAATCCAAATTTAACATTAATCTCTTTCTCAATTGTCCTGGAACAGCAGATAATCAAATCGGCCAGCTTTACAAACAATTTTATTTTAAGCGTTTCCTCCACATCCGTGTAATTTCTAAGCCCAAGCCAAACCTTTTCCATTCCTGTTTTTGAAAAAGCATTGACCATATTGGCAGTAGGGCCAAAGCTGTAGGCTATATCGGGCTTCATTTTTTTCTTAAGCTGTCTGACCTTCATGGAACGTTTTACAATGTTAAATATCTTTTTAACTTTTCCCTTTTTGGCTCCCATCCGAATATCAATGATGTGAAGGCCCTCTATATTGTAAGCGATATCCGCCGAATTGAATATGACTATCGTTACATCAAAATATGGCTCCAATAGCCGTGCAGTGGTAATGCACACTCGCTCAAAGCCGCCCTGATGCAGCATTGGGGATATCAGCATTAACTTCCTTTTCATTTCATCCCCCCTGATCCAAAATACCTGTTTCATAAAACCGCATCATCCGCCCGGCTTGTCCGTTTACATCAAATCCCGCCTTTTTCATTTCCTCCACGTGGCTTTTTCTCTCATAATCTAACGTATCCCGGATATATTCTGCCCAGAGTGATGCATTCGCCCGGATATCCATCGTGCGCACCAAATCAGTCACCACCACTTCCTCACAGATGGCATCCGACATCACACATTTAAGGCCGGAAGTCTGCGCCTCCACCACCGTTCCCGGCAGCCCCTCGAACCGGGAGGGATAAACGAAATAGTCCATAGCCTGATAATAATCATAAACATTGCTGTGGTTTCCAAGAAAATATACCTTATCTTCTATTCCCAGTTCCCTGGAAAGCGCCTTAGATCTGTCCATGCCGCTTCCTTCTCCCAAAAGTAGTAAAACAAAGTCTCTTCTCTTCGATAAATCACTTGTTAAATTCTTATTTAATTTTTCTTTTCCGCAAAGTTCGGCAAATACCTGCAATAAATATTCATGATTTTTCGCATAATGGAACCTGCCCACATGACCAATCACATACTTATCTTCAATCCCAAGCTCTCCTCGCAGCTCCTTTCGCTTGTTCTCATCATAAGCAAACAATTGACAGTCTATGGCATTGGGAATAAAAACCGTCTTTCCTTCCCTTACGGCCTGTTCTCCAAACACGGAAATCCCCGCCAACTTAGAGCAGGTAAAAAGATAGTCCGCCTTTTGGGAAAGGTTCCTCCGCATCCATCTGGTAAGTGTACCCTTAGCGCCCTTGTCCACCCCCGCGCTTCTGGCATGTGCAATCGTAATTGGAATCCCCGCTTTTTTTGCAATGGGAAGATAAATCGCCGCCGTGCTGGTGATATGCCCCTGCACCGCCCTAAATTCCTTATGCCCCCTGAAAAAATCCTTCATGGCCTTCCTGTAAGCGAAATAGTTATATAGCCGAAAACGGGGAACACGGAAAATCCGCCCTCCCAGCCTTGCAATCTCTTTATCAAAATGTCCTTCCTTATCCGTGTGAACCAAAAAGTCAAACTGAATCCTGTCCCTGTCCATGTGGCGGTACAAATCCATCACACGGCTTTCCGCACCGCCAAGCTGTGTATTCCCAAGTGCATGCAGTATTCGAATCGGTTGTGCCATCTCTTCTCCTTTTGTGTTTAAGCCTGCTTTGCCTTTGCCATCCGGCATTTGAGAAACAGTAACCAGTATTTCCCCTTTGCCATCAAAAATTCCTTCCACCTGCCTAAAATACTTCGCCGTACCGCAGGCTGCCCGAAATATTCTCCATAAGAAATCCACTCTACATCTTCTCGGTTAAAATAGCCTTCATACCGTTTCAAATCCTCTTCCGTGACCGTCCCCGTATGAACCACCATGGTTGAATACCCTTGCGCTCGTTTGAAAGTACTGCTAAGCTGAAAGGAAATCGGATAAAATTTTAAACCCTTAAAATAGTATGGCCGCGCGCCAAACCCGTCTGTCACCGCCGTAAACCCGGTTTCCCGCAGCGCCTTTAACGTATGGGCGTCATAAGAATGAGCGGGCGCCATAAAAAGCTCTGTCCGGATCCCCTTTTCCGCTAAAATTCCTTTTCCTTCTTCCAGCATCTTTTTTTGCTTTTTAAAAGGGACACCGGCAAATTCGGAAAAATTGTTAAGGGGAAAGAGCCCGCCCCTGCTGGTAGTATAGATATGGTAAAGCCCGTGCATGGCAATTACCCAGCCCTCTTTTTCCAGCTCTTTCACATATTCCCAGAAATCGGCCGGCCGGCGTTCATTTTCCTTTTCATCCTTTTTCAGATTTTCATCTCTGTTATCAGGAATAACCCCTATAAGCGGCTTCACCTGATACCGATCCAGGAGCTCTTTAAAATTCAAAAAACGCTCCCAATCCATATCAGGCGCTATATCATCCAGCCTTACTGCTATTTTCATACGGTGTCCTCACAAAACTCTGACAAACTAACTCTTTCCAACCCGCTGCTTCGCGGCATAAACAATACATGGATCCTTTCAGGAAAATCGCCTTAAGGCGAAATTTAGATTTTCTAATGCAAGGCCCTTTGACGCCTTAGAAAATCTTTTCGCCTTTGGCTAAACTGTTGCTATAAATTTTCTTTGTACCAGTCAATGGCAAGATTTATCCCCTTTTCAAAGTCATACTCAGGGTCATAGGAAAGCATTCTCCGCGCTTTGCCGATATCCGCATTGGAATCCCTGATATCTCCCGCTCTGGCAGGGCCAAACTCCGGCTCCACATCCTTGCCTAATGCCTTGCAGAGGTCATAATAAACGTCAATCAAATACTCTCTTCCCCCCGCGCCGATATTATATGCCTCGCCTGCTGCCTCTGAGGATGCCAGGCAGGCCTTCAAATTTGCCTCGATTACATTGTCAATGTAAGTAAAGTCCCTAGACTGCCTGCCGTCTCCGTGGATTGTGGGCCTCTGCCCATCCATCAGTTGCTTGATAAACTTCGGAATCACCGCTGCATACATACCACCCGGATCCTGCCGCCTGCCAAACACATTAAAATACCTCAGCCCATAAGTGTCCAGCCCATACAGCACTTTATAAAGTCTTCCATATTCTTCATCCACTCGTTTGGTCAACGCATAGGGAGAAAGCACCTTTCCCTCCTGCCCTTCCTGTTTCGGAAGCGCCGGATGATCCCCATATACGGAAGAGCTGGATGCATAGACAAATTTTTTTACGCCATTTTGCCTTGCCGCTTCCATCATATTTAACGTACCGCGTATATTGATTTCCTCATAAACAAGGGGCATCTCAATACTTCTCGGAACGCTTCCCCATGCCGCCTGGTTTAAAACAAAATCCACATCCCTGCAGGCGTCCATACACGTATCCGGTTCCCGGATATCTCCTCTTATAAAAGTAAAATCAGGATTTAAAGTTAAATTTTCGATATTTTCATACTTTCCCGTTGACAAATTGTCCAGGCATCTGACCCTATATCCCATGTCTAAAATCGCTTCGCACAAATTCGATCCAATAAACCCGGCTCCGCCTGTCACTAAAAACAAAGATCCTTCCTCAAACTTTAACTCTTTATATCCCATATTGCATTCCTCTCAATTTATTATTTTTTTCACATAGTGGTCAGAGGACGCTTGGAAAAAGAACCATTCCAACGCCACCTCGCTCTCTCTGTAAAAAGAAACAATAGCCCATTAAACCCCTTCCGGCCTGATACTATTTTCTATAACCTCCAATATAGATAGCCGGCGTCTTCCATCTCCCTGCGGTTGCATAAGCCCTTGATATCCAGCAGCACTTTCCTTTGCCCTGCCTTAAAAAATCCTACAAGGTTTTCTTCCTTTAAGGAGGTAAATTCCTTATGGGCAACTGCAATGATCACCGCATCCATGTCCTTTACGGCATCCATGGTATCAAACGTGATTCCATAAAGCTGCTGCGCTTCTTTTGCGTCCGCCGCCGGGTCAACCACAATAGGCGTAATCTTATATTCCTCAAGCTCTTTGTAAATATCAATTACTTTGGTATTCCTGGTATCCGGACAGTTTTCTTTAAAGGTGAAGCCAAGAATGGCTACCTTCGCGCCTTTTACATGGAGATCCGCCCTAATCAGGTTCTTCACCAAAGACTCGGCCACATATTTCCCCATATCGTCATTGATACGGCGGCCCGACAAAATAATCTGAGAATGGTATCCAAGTTCTTCCGCTTTGTAAGTCAGATAGTAGGGATCCACGCCAATACAATGCCCTCCCACCAGGCCGGGATAAAATTTCAGAAAATTCCATTTGGTTCCCGCTGCCTCCAGCACAGACTTCGTATCGATCCCCATCTTATTAAAAATAATAGACAACTCATTCATAAAAGCAATGTTAATGTCTCTCTGACTGTTTTCAATCACCTTGGCAGCCTCCGCCACTTTGATAGACTGTGCCCGATATACGCCGGCCTCCACCACCAGCTCATAAACCTTTGCAATGGTATCTAAGGTTTCCTCGTCCATACCGGATACAATCTTCACAATGGTTTCCAGACGGTGCACCTTATCCCCCGGATTGATTCTCTCCGGCGAATACCCGATTTTAAAATCCACGCCGCACTTAAGACCCGATTCCTTTTCCAGAATAGGCACACAGATATCCTCCGTAACGCCCGGATACACGGTAGATTCAAATACCACCACGGAACCCTTTGTGAGATTCTGTCCTAAAATCCGGCTGGCTCCCTCGACCGGCGTCAAATCCGGCGTATGGTCGCCGTTCACCGGAGTAGGAACCGCCACAATATGAAACTTCGCCTCCCGAAGCTTCGTAGGGTCAGCGGTAAACTCCACCTTCGTTTCCCTAATCACATCGTTTCCCACCTCGTTGGTAGGATCCACACCCTTTTTATATAAATCAATCTTCTTTTCATTTAAGTCAAAACCTACTACCTGAATCTTCCGGGCAAAGGCCACCGCAATCGGCATCCCCACATAGCCAAGACCAACCAGCGACAATTTCTCTTTCCCACTTACAATATCTTCATATAAATTCATCCCAAACCTCCTCTATTTATGTATCTCTCTATTATAATAATCGTAACCTGCCTGAATATACGGCTGATGCAGCCGGCCAATATATTCTGCGAAAAGCCTTATGCGCCATGGAAACCAAGACAAACAAACGCTGTCTCGCTTCGCAAGCCAGCTTATTGTCATAGAAGGCAGACGAGCCTCTGCTCGGCTGACTTCTGCTCTATTGGGCTTGTTGGAATGCCTGGCGCAACAGGATTTGAGAAGAATATATTGGCCGGCTGCATCAGCCGTATATTCTCGAATCCTTCCTTTCGCAATTACCCTATTATACCATATACGCAAATTACTTGTTAATCTGTTTTGCAATTTCTTCTAAATAGATGGAGATAACCTTCTTTCTGTCAAAGACTTCTTCCACGTATTCCCTCCCCCGCATCCCCATCTCCCTGCGGTCGGATTCCGTATAGCTTAAAATCGTCTTAATAGCCCTTACAAGTCCCCCGGTGTCTCTTGCCGGAAAAGTGATCCCGCTTAAACCGTTTTGCAGCGTCTCCCGGCATCCCGGCACATCGCTGGCAAGCACCGGCCGCCCGCAGGCCGCCGCCTCAAGCAGTACATTGGAAAGCCCCTCGTGGTAAGAAGGATGGACAATCACATGGCTCCTGGCCATAACCTCAGGCACATTATCGATATGCCCGAAATATTTTAGCTTTCCTTCCTCCGAAAGCCTCCGGATCCATGGCTCATAGATCTTTCTGCTTTCTTCCTCATATTCCCCCACAAGGTAAAAACGGCTTCCCGGAAACTTCTCCGAAATCTCCTTCGCTGCGGTCAGATATTCCTCAATTCCCTTATCCTTCATCACCCGCAAAACCGCCAGAAATCTAATTCCTTCTTCCTCGGAAGGGTACTCTTCATAGGGATGTTCCTCCAGATTCACACCGGAGCCCGGCAAGAGCCTGCTCTTTTCTTTTCCCACCCCATGTTCAAGCATAAACAGCCTGTTTCCTTCATTCTGAAAAAAAACGCAGGCCGCCTTTTTCACCGCAACCCTGTAAAAAGCAATGAGCGCTTTACCCAGCAATCCCTGCTTTTCCACCGCGGTTCCAAGTCCCGTAATGTTTACAAGGTACGGTACCCTCTTTATTCCGCACGCCAGCCCGCCGTAAAGATTGGGCTTTATGGTGTACGTCAACACCACATCCGGCTTTATCTGTTTCAGAAGCTTTCCATATTTTAAAAAGAGCTTAAAGTCATGGACAGGGTTAATACCCCTGCGTTCAAATTCCGTAGGGATCACCTGAAAGCCCATGTCTTCAAGCTTCCTGCAATTTTCATCAGGAGGCACGGAAATCACCGTCTCATACCCCTTATCCGCAAAGGCCCTGAGAACCTCTTTTCTGAAAAGATACAATCCATTTGCATAATTGCTCAGAATCAAAATCTTCATAAACAGCCCTCCATGTACCATTATAAACTGACAATGGCTGCTTCAATTTCACTTTTTTTGCGGATGACGACACTGTCATACATCATCATCACCACGTCTTCCTCATAATTGCCAATCTGCTCCTGATTCTCATTTCCCTTTACATTTTCCGCAATCAGCTTAATAAAATCCACTCCTGCCCCGTAGGCATGAAGATAAGCCCCGCCAAACCTGGGATTGATTTCCGAAAGATAATATTTCCCATCCTGATAAAAGAAATCCATATCGAGAGGCCCGTTAAACTCCATGGTTACCAGCACTTCTTTTACAAAAGCAAACAGCCCCTCATCCTTAAAGGATATGGTTTTATTCGCCCCTCCTATGGTCGTGGAAAGCTTGCGTTTTGAGAAAATAGCCACAGGCTTATGGCTCACGGTATCCACATAGACGTCGGCGTCCAGATCCTTGCCTGTCATAAGCTCCTGGATTATCAAACTCTCGTCCGCATCCGTCACCTGTTTTAACAATTCAAGCGTCTCTATCCTTCTTGCGCCCACGCTGCCGCTTCCCGTTCTGGGCTTTACAAATACGGGCAGACGAATCTCTCCCTTTTCACAGGCGGATAAAAATTCTTCATAGGCCCCATAGGTTTTTATGGTGTTAATCCCATGCTTTGTCAGAAATTGATACATTTCATACTTGTTAAAACAAAGCTTTGCCGTCTCCCTGTACGGCGCTAAAACCAAAACCCCTAGGGCCTCAAATTCCTCCCTGTGCTCCGCAAGCAAAGCGATCTCCGGGTCAATCAGGGTGGTTACCACATGAATTTCTTCTTTTTTACATATTTCTAAAATCATGGGAATATAGCCGGGGTCACTAATCAGCGGAACCTGATAAGCCCTGTCCGCAAAAGCCATGGCAGGCGCCACCTCGCTGTTGTCCGTAACCACAATTTTAACATCCCTGCCCAATGTTTCCCTGAAATCTTTTAATAACTCACATCTTCTTCCCACACTGCAAAATAATATATGCATCTTTCCCGGCCTCCTGCTTTTTCTCTATTCCCTTGGCGGCGTTCCTTTAAACGCCTCCATGGTAGCGTCCGTTTCGCTGCTGATTCCCTCCCTTTTCAGAACTGCCCTGACCGTGCTGAAAAAGATTTTCAAATCCAGTCTGAAAGAGAGCTTATTTACATATTCCACATCATACTCAAATTTCTGTTCCCATGTGATGGCGTTGCGCCCGTTAATCTGCGCCAGCCCCGTAAGTCCCGGCCGCACATCATGCCTGTGCTTTTGAAATTCATTATAAAGAGGCAGATATTTTACCAAAAGAGGTCTTGGCCCAATGATACTCATTTCCCCCTTTAGGATGTTAAACAGCTCCGGCAGTTCGTCCAGACTGGTTGCCCGAAGTTTTTTCCCAAAGGCCGGAAGCCTGTCCTCGTCCGGAAGCAAGTTCCCCTCGGCGTCCCTTTCGTCCGTCATGGAGCGGAACTTATACAGCTTAAATATTTTTTCATCCTTCCCCGGCCTTTCCTGGGTAAACAAAACCGGGCTGCCCAGCTTTTTTCTGACCAGAATGCCAAGTATCAGATACACAGGGGAAAGCACGACTATCCCGCACAATGATATTATGATATCCAGTAATCTCTTTATATATTTCTCATACATATCCGCCCGCCTTCCTGCCGCTATCACCTGCAAGCTCATAGTATCACAAACCTGCCCGTAAAATCCCGTTCTAACATTCCCAGCTTCTTTTTATACCCTCTGCATACCGCAAGCTTTTTTACGATACTGCCAAACTTTACCTTCCGAAACACTTTCTCACAATCTTTATAATCAACTCCATATCTTCCGGCGTATTTTTAATATCGCTTGGCAGGCAAAAGCCTCTGTCAAAAATATCCCCCGCAACGCTTTCCTGCGCGCCTTCCCCATGTCCGCTCCCCTTAGCGGTTATAAAATCATATTCCGCAAATACAGGCTGTAAATGCATGGGTTTCCAGATAGGACGGCTTTCTATATTCTCAGCGTCAAGGGCGTCCATTATCTGATCAGGCGTAACGCCGCACCCGGGAGCTATCGTCATGCAGGTAAGCCAGCAGTTGGCGTCCCCATCCTTATTGAAAGGATTTAAGGTGATTTCGGGTATATCCGCAAAAGCTTCCTGATACTGCCTGTAAATAGCCTTTTTCCGGGCCTTGTGTTCCTCTAAGTGCAGGAGCTGCCCCCGGCCCACTCCCGCCACAATATTGCTCATTCTATAATTATACCCAATGTGGGAATGCTGGTAATGCCTTGCCGGATCTCTGGCCTGAGTGGCCAAAAAGGTAGCCTGCCTAGTGTATTCCTCCCGCTCCGACACCATCATTCCCCCTCCGGAAGTGGTGATAATCTTATTCCCATTGAAAGAATAAATACCGATATCCCCAAAGGTTCCCGTGTGCTTTCCTTTATAAGTGCTGCCAAGAGACTCCGCCGCATCTTCAATCAGAGGGACATTCCTCTCTCTGCAGATTTCCATGATCTCATCCAGTTTCGCAGGCGTCCCATACAAATGCACCACAATCACGGCTTTCACATCAGGGTACTTTTCAAAAGCCTGCCTTAAGGCGTCCGGATCCATGTTCCAGGTATCCTTTTCCGAATCGATAAACACCGGCGTCGCCTTCTCGTAAACCACTGGGTTACAGGTAGCGCTGAAGGTCAAGGTGGGGACAAACACGTAATCCCCCTGAGAAATTCCCAGAACCTTAAGAGCCAGATGGATCGCCGCCGTCCCTGCGCTAAGTGCGGATGCATGAGAAATTCCCACATAATCCGCAAGCTCTTTCTCAAAAGCATTCACATTAGGGCCAAGAGGCGCCACCCAGTTCGTATCAAAAGCCTCCTTAATAAATTCCTGTTCCTCCCCATGCATGGTGGGGGAAGACAAATATATTTTTTTCTCTGCCATTTTCTCCGCTCCTTTCCGGAAATTTCTCTGTCTATTTCAAAAAAATCGCCTCAGGCGATTCTTCGCAAGATGACTTAGGTTTTCACACTTCCCGACATGCCGCTTTGCGGCACAAACAGTACATGCCCGGGGCCGGCCGGATGGCCGCTTCCCTCTCATTGCTTCTCGTAATGGTAAGTAGGCACAATCTCCTTGATAAGCGGCCGGATATCGCTGTTTTCATTGGTGGAAGCATCCTTTAAATTTTTAAGCTGAACAAAAAATTCCATTTCGTTTATATCAATAGGTTTCCCAATATAAATCAGTTTATTTTTGGTTTCCGTCATTCCCTCCTCGTCCATTAAAAGCTCCTCATACAGCTTTTCTCCGGGGCGAAGGCCGGTAAACTCAATTTTGATATCCTCGTCCACCCGATAACCGGATAATCGAATTAAATTCCTGGCCAAGTCTAAAATCTTTACAGGCTTTCCCATATCCAGCACAAAAATTTCCCCGCCTTTGGCATAAGCCCCCGCCTGTAACACCAAGGAAACCGCCTCCGGTATGGTCATAAAATACCGGATAATATCAGGATGCGTAACCGTCACCGGCCCGCCCGCCATAATCTGCTTTTTGAACAAAGGAATGACACTGCCATTGCTTCCAAGAACATTTCCAAAACGCACCGCCACAAATTCCGTATCATAATGCTTGTTAAAGGTCTGGATAATCATCTCGCAGATTCTTTTGCTGGCTCCCATAATATTGGTAGGGTTTACCGCCTTATCCGTGGAAATCATTACAAAACGCTTTACATCATTCATTGCTGCCGCCTGCACTGTTTTCCAGGTTCCAAATACATTATTTTTTACCGCCTCGTTGGGGCTTCCCTCCATTAGCGGCACATGCTTATGGGCCGCCGCATGGTAGACAATGTCCGGCTTATAATGCTCAAAAA
>ERZ777011.3089-NODE-3089-length-11403-cov-3.631301_pt1 | contig 11403 bp, 13 predicted proteins | sample MGYA00374964_ERZ777011 | MGnify/ENA primary metagenome ERZ777011 (study PRJEB29310, sample SAMD00008975) | mouse gut metagenome | study: EMG produced TPA metagenomics assembly of the Metagenome analysis of fecal microbiota from mouse which was promoted...
AAACTCTTTATCGGTGGCGGTACCGCAAGCGCAGCTTGCGGTATGCGGGGGTATACGAATGAAACGGATGATGGATTTATTTTTGACATTTGGCAGGATAGGGGCGCTCACCTTTGGCGGTGGTTACGCCATGCTTTCCCTGCTGGATTATGAATGTGTTGAAAAAAAGAAGTGGCTGACGGCAGATGAGCTGACGTTTGTCACAGTCATTGCGGAGTCCACGCCAGGGCCAATTGCAATAAACTGTGCAACGTATACGGGATATAAGCTGGCCGGTATGGGAGGCGCGTTTTTTGCTACTGCAGGTATGGTTCTCCCGTCGTTTCTCCTGCTGTTTGCAATTTCGATATTTTTTCAAAACATGCTGGTTGTGGAAATCATTGAAAAAGCATTCCGGGGAATACGGATTGGCGTTGCGGTTTTAATCATACAGGCAGCGGTCAGGATGATAAAGAAGATGATAAAAAAATCTCCGGATAAAAAGATACAGACGTTTATTGCCGCTTTCTTTTTTCTTGTCGCGTTTACCATGAATATTGCGGGAGTGCACATCTCCACAATATATCTTATTTTATGCGGCGGTTTTCTTGGTTTGGCGCTCTTTGGAGGTTTCGGGAACAAAAAAGAAGGGAGGAAGGATGGGTGATTTATATAGAGCTGTTGACGGCCTTTTTGAAAATAGGCCTCTTTTCTTTTGGCGGCGCATATGGCGCTATCCCTCTTATCAGGGATGTTGTCCTCACAAACCAATGGATGGACGCGGAAATGTTTTCCAATCTTGTTGCGCTTAGCGAGTCCACGCCTGGCCCGATTATGGTAAATATGGCTACTTATGTGGGAAGTAAACAGGGAGGATTCCCGGGAGCGCTGACCGCGACAATCGGCGTGGTTCTGCCTTCTTTTTTGATTGTGCTGGCAGTTACAATCCTGTTTCGTAATTTCCTGAAACACAAAAAGGTGCAGGCTGTGTTAAAAGGAGTAAAGCCCTGCTTAATGGGAGTGATTCTTGCCACGGGCGTCTACATGGCAGTTTCCATCTGTATGGAAAGCGATTCTTTTGCAGTTGATCCGGCGGCATGTATGATACTGCTTATTTTAGGACTCGTCGCCGTTTGGTATCGGATTGTAAGAAAAAAAGAGTTTCCGCCTGTTGCATTGCTGGCGCTGGCGGCGGTTATGGGATGTATTTTTTATTCATGATTTATATTTGAAATTGGGGAAGTGCGCCTTGTGCGGTTTGGCAAAACGAACTGTACAGGGCTTTCTTTGCTTTCTGGTAAAAATTTAAATTAGTAATTTATAAATTAGTAAATCATAATGAATTAAAATTTAAAAACGTGATATAATTTGAAGAAATGTTCTAAGGCATCAAAAAACGCCGCCTGAGAACAATTAAGGCTTATGGATTCACAAAGGGATGTGTGGAAGCTGCAGGAAATATGGAAAATTTGACACTGGTGCGGTATGAAGAGCTTTTGGAAAAAATTACAGGCAGCGCTTGACGGAAATAGTAAAGTCGGGCGCTGCCTGTAATTTTTAAATTGATAAAAGCTGGAAACCTACCGGGCTAGCTCTTTGTACATGAGACCCCATTTTTTCAATTCATCTATAACGGGACTTAAGGACTTCCCAAGTTCGCTCAGGGCATACTCCACTCTGGGCGGAACCTCCGGATAGACAGTCCTTGTGATAATTCCGTCCGCTTCCATCGAGCGCAGGCTGTCGGTTAAAACCTTCTGGCTGATGCCCTCTAAATCCCGTTGAAGCTCATTAAACCGCCATGGGCGGGATAGCAGGTTGCGTATGATAAGAAGTTTCCATTTGGTTCCGATTATACTGACGGTGGTAGCTACGTCACATTTAGGCAAGTCTTCTTTTTTTCTCATAGGTATCTATCCTTTCTTTTTCACAATTGTTGCAATCGAAAAACTGTTGCAATCAAAACAAACTGTTACAATCAAATAAAATGTTACATGATGATTATAATGTTATATTCCTTGCCTGTCAATATGGAACAAGCGGCGGAGTATAGATAAATTTTTTCGGTTTTGAACTTTTCCAAATAATATCATGTGCTTATGTCCGGACAGAATACGCATTATATTGTATCAGCTGAGAAAAATAACTACACCCCAAGCGGCGGTAAAAAAATTTATGCCTGCTTATGATGCCGTAAACTGCGTGTCTATACAATTGTTACCCTAAAGTAACTTGGGTTACAAAAAAGTGCGTACTTGTGGGATTTGTGTCAGCAGGTATAATGAACATCACAGAAGGCAATGGCGCCGACTGAAACAAATTTCAAGGAGGTACGGAAAAATGGCATTATCAAACATAGCCGGTTGGAATGAGAATACGGCAGGGAGCGCTTGCGGAGCGTCAGACAAGGCGGCAGCCTGCGGAGCACCTGATAAGCCTGCGGCCTGCGGAGCATCAGATAAGCCGGCAGCGTGCGGGGCATCGGATAAGCCTGCGGCCTGTGGAGCATCGGATAAGCCTGCGGCCTGTGGAGCATCGGATAAACCTGCGGCTTGTGGGGCATCAGATAAACCGGCAGCCTGCGGTTCCGCCTGTGGAGCAGGCGATAAGAATGATTCCGATGGAAGCAAGGAAGAAAAGCCTGCGGCCTGCGGCTCCGCCTGTGGGGCCGGTGACAAATAGGAAATTCAGTTTCTTACAGATTTTTATTTCCATGAGTAATGGGTCAGGCGGATGCGAACGCAATAGAAGGTTCCATATCAATTTTGACTTGACCGGACAACGGATACTATCTTTAATTAAGTATCCTGATGTTATGACGAGTCCTCCGGCGCTCTGAGCCCGGGGGACTTGATTTGAACATAACAGCTACGATGTTTAGAGTTACGCTGTTTAGATAGAAAGTTGAAGGAGCGATGAAAATGAAGCCATATTTTTCATTTCAATGGCATATTACGGATGAATGTGATCAGCGGTGTAAGCACTGCTACATCTATTCCGGGGGAAAGCACGACTGTCTGTTATCCATGACATGGAAACAGATGGAGGATACATTTTATAATTGTCTGGATTTTTGTAAGGTATATGGGCGAATCCCATATTTTTATATCACCGGCGGCGATCCGATTCTGCATCCGGACTTCTGGAAGCTCTTAAAACTCATGCACGGGCGCGGCATCAAATTTACAATCCTGGGAAACCCGTTTCATTTAAATGAGCAGGTGTGCCGGGAATTGAAATGGTATGGCTGCGAGAAGTATCAGCTTTCCCTGGACGGCCTTCGCCAGATGCACGACTGGTTCAGAAAGCCCGGTTCTTATGACTGTACCCTTGAGAAGATTCCGCTTATCAATAAGGCCGGAATCCGCAGCGTTATTATGACCACCGTTTCTAAGACAAACCGCATGGAAGTGCCGGGAATCATTGACGCGGTGGTAGGGGCAGGGGCAAATGTTTTCGCCTTTTCCAGATATGTGCCGGGCGGCGGAGATTTAGATACCGGAATGACAGCCGGGGAATACCGGGAGCTGCTCGCCATATGCGATAAGAAATTCAAGGAATACGAGGCGGATGGCTGTCAGACATATTTTAACAAAAAGGATCACCTGTGGACTCTTTATGAGTACGAAACCGGGGAATTTAAAATTCCGGAAAATGCAAAAGAAGGAATGATTTATGGGGGCTGTAACTGCGGAAACGCGCATCTGACAATCCTTCCCTCCGGGGAAATCTACGCCTGCCGCCGGGTGGCGGACAGCAGGGTGGGAAATGTCTTTGAAGACCGCATTGCGGACGTTTGGATTACAAGCATGGAACAGTACCGGGAGTATGAAAATTTCAGCAAATGCGCAAGGTGTAAGCTGCTTTCATGGTGCAGAGGCTGCCCTGCCGTGGCGAAGGGAACCTGCGGAAACTTTTATGGGGACGATCCCCAGTGCTGGGCAACGGAAGAAAACGGCCTTATCAAGCCGAAAAATGCGGAATAGGGTAAGCGCAAAGCGGATGTCCGGCAAAAACGCCATAAAAGGCGGGCATTCCTCATCTTGATTGAAGTCGCAGTAAATCGGCAACATGGCGGTTTAATGTAAAGTCAAAGATTTTGTAAGGCGGATTTATCCGGGGACACGAATTTGCAAGTTGAGAGAAAGGTATGGTATTGGGATGGATGTTAAAACCTGTATAGAAAAATTGGGGTATGTGGGCGTGCTGAATTTTGCCACGGTGGATGAAGACGGCGCTCCCCAGGTCAGAAATATCAGCGCAATCCACTACGAGGGAACGGATATATACTTTTTGACGGCAAGGGGAAAATCCTTTGCCAGACAGCTCTATGCGGACGGCAGGGTGCAGATAGCCGGCTACACCAGATACAAGGAAACAATTCGCTTATCCGGTAGAGCCGTGGAGGCGCCGCAGGAGGAACAGATGAAATGGCGGGATATTCTTTATCAGGAACAGCCTTATCTGGAAAATGTATATCCCGGTGAAAGTAAAAATATTGATACGATATTTGTAATAAAAAACTATACAATCGAGTATTTCTGCCTGTCCACAAGGCCGATTACAAGGGAGTATTTTGTTGTTGGCGATGGAGTTTTGAAGCCGAAAGGATACAGGATCACAAACGCCTGCATCGGCTGTGGGAAATGCGCCGTGATCTGCCCGCAGAAAGCGGTGGACAAAGGAACGCCCAAACCTTACGTCATACGGCAAAATAATTGCCTGCAGTGCGGAAATTGTTTCGAGAATTGCCCGGTGAAAGCCATAGAGCGGTACTGAATTCCACATGGAAGCATATAGATACCCCACTATTTGCAGTGGGATGCCGGCCGGGGCAAAGGCCCTGCCGCAGTCAAAAACTCCGCCGCAAGCAGCGGGCGGGGCATTTGACCCTCGCGGCAGTCGCCAAATGCCTAAGCCAACCAACGGCTGGCTTTAGGCAGTCACTTGGCTCGTTGCTCGTGGGAACAAAGAAAGGATGGTTTAGGATGGAATTATTGGATGCTGTCAAAGGCAGAAGGTCTGTCAGGAAGTTTACGGATTTGCCCGTATCGAGAGATACGATAGAAAAAATACTTGAAGTGACAGACTACTGCCCCAATGCGGGAAACCGCAATTCTACCAAAATTGTTGTGATCACCGACCGTGCCGTGATTGATTATATCGGAAAGGCGCACATGAAAGTTATCACGAATTTCAACAAAGGGATTATCGCGCCGCCGACGGACGAGGAGATTGAAGCGGCGGCAAGCGCGTTTCACAACGCCCCGACAGTTCTTGCCCTGTTCGGCCCGGAAAATTTTTATTTTTCATCGCCGGACGCTTATATCATGGCGCAGAACATTGCGCTTGCGGCCTATGAGCAGGGCGTATCGACCTGCATCGTCGGGGAAGTTTTAAACTCCCTTGCAACGGAGAAAGGGAAGCGGATTCAAAAAGAAATGGGCATTCCGGAAGGATACGTGCCGCAGACATTCGTTACAATGGGATACTGCGACGGGGAATATCCAAAGCACCCGAAACGTAATTATTCCGATGTGATTTATGTTTGAAGCACATTTTTCCATGGGTTTTATGGAAATTAGGAAAGTATCCGGTCAAATCGAATCAAAATCGTGTCAATCGTGTCAAATTCGATTGACACGATTAACTATAAGAGAGGCTGCTTGCCTGAAAGAGATTGAAAAGAGGTCCATATATGGATGGAAATATTAGAACTGTTTTAGTATATCGTGATGCCCGACATCCATCAGGATAATCATTTTGTCGCCTTCATAAAACCAGATAAAATGTTTTTGAAAACGTGGTGTTAAAGTAAATTCATAAGCCATTATTCCGCCTCCAATTTGTCGAACAGGGCGTCCACATTATCGAAGACGGGTTGCTCCCCGGATGCTATTTTAGATTTTACTTCAATGATTTCATCGCGGAGTTCATTCAGGTATTTTTTAGGGTAAACCACCACAGGCATTATACAGATTACTCCGTCTTTTTCAAAAATATCTAAAGTATCGCCTTCTGACAGACCAAGTTTGAGGATGATTTCTTTTGGAATAGTAATTTGTGCTTTTTGACGCAATTCAGCTAACATAACGGCATCTCCTTCTAAATATATAAGAATAGGGTTTCAGTACATAACGGCAAGTTAAGACTTTCGAATAAATTGAAAGTTGGAAATTCTTACTTTCTTACTCATGGTATATGCAATGAATGAATTTTATACAAGAAGATTTTTTGATATCATATCTTTTATGACCCCGAAGAAACATAATGCCGCACCCCAATTTTCCACAGCGCAAGGCAGGGAATCATAAACAGGCACGCCGCCAGAGGTAGCAGGGCATAATAAGCCTTTCCCCGATCCAACAGATACAAAAGCGGATAATACTGAATCAAAGCGTAGGGAATCACGAAGGTACAAAGCTGCAGCACCTTTTTTCCATAGATGCTCACAGGGTACTTTCCGTATTCCCGCGCGCCGTCCGTGAAAATGTTCATAAATTCCAGCCCTTCGATGGTAAAAAAGCAGATGGAGGCGTAAATTACAAAAAATCCGCTGAACACTACCGCGCCGCCCAAAAGCATCAGCATCACAACGGCTGCTTTTTGGAATGTCCATCTGACATGGCTGGCATTAATGCCATATACAAACATAACGACTGCCTGCAGGACGCGGCCGAGGCGGCTTAACTCAATGCGGCTTGCAAGCACCTGAAAAATTTCATTTCTGGGGCGCACCAGAATGCGGTCAAATTCCCCGTGGCTTATAATAGAGCCGAAGGTGTCAAAGCCCCGCGCAAAGGCTTCCGCCAGAGAAAATTCAAGTAATGTGATGCCGCAGCACAAAAGCACCTCACTGTAAGTAAAGCCCTCCACCTGTGAAAAACGCCGGAACATAAAGTAAATGCCGAGAAACAGGTTAAAGGATACCAGAAACTGCCCAAGGCAGGAGAGCAAAAAGGATGTCTTGTATTGCATGATACTTTTTAAATGAATCATAAAATATTTTCCGTACAGTTTCATTTTTTCCGTTTTCCTTTCCAAGTACATCAAATGCGGTATAAACCGCCCATTCTTCTAAGTGTAAAGACAGCTTGCTTTGCAAGCTTTAAAAGTTCTTAGGTGACGTTTTTTGACGCCTTAGAACTGCTCTTCACACTAGCCGCCTTGTACGGTGATTTTTTTCATGGCCAGGGCGTCTAAAATTTTTCCCACTGCGACTAACAGGCAGAGCCAGAAAATTTGAAGAAGGAGCGGCCGAAGCATATCTTTTCCCTGCAAATCCCCACTGTAAATCCTGAGAGGAACGTTCTGCATGGAGGCAAAGGGCAACAGTTCGACCACCTCTCTTACGCCGTCCGGAAGGAAGGGCAGGGGGATGACGCCGCCTGAAAAAAATTCCACCATAGACACCGTTACAATGCGCAGCCCCATAGGAGATATGGTGAAAAAGCAGAGCATATAAACCAGCATACAAAAGGCCACGGTGACGCCCACCCCCAGCAGCAGGGTGAGGAAAAACAGGAAGAAATTGAGGAGGCCCGCCGGCGCCATCAGCCCATAGGGGGCGGGAAGGAACGCCGCCACAAGCAGGATAGGCACGCAGCGGAGCAGCGCGCCGGAAAAACGCTGGGCAAGGTTTCTGGAAAACCACATATTGTAAATGCTGATAGGGCGGCAGAGCTCGTAAGCGATATTTCCGTTCAGTATGGCGTCAAAAATTTCATGTTCCAGCACCCATGTGACAAAAAGCGCGAGGAAAGCCTGCTGCAGCCATACATAGGCGCAGGTTGCCCTGAGGGTCATGGGAAAAGCGTCGGGGTTTGTCCGGTAAAAAGCCCGGAACATCAAAATTTCCATGGCTCCCCAAAAGAACTGGGTCGATATTCCGGCCAACGCGGCGGCCCGGTATTGAAGCCCCATACTGAAACGGAGCCTGAAGAAAGCGATATATTTTTTCATAGATTTTTCCTTTCCCGTACGGAATTGCGGTAAGTTTAAAATATTCGGTGGTTGATATTTGTCTGATATATGCCTTAGCGCACAAAGGAGGCTGCTATGGGACCGATATCCGGAGCCTTAATAGTGTTACTTTGCGAAAAAACGCCGGATTACAGGTCATGGATCCGATAAAAAGAGGCAAGCCCCTCGTCGGCGCTCTCAAACCCTTCTTTGATATCCGCAAGGCTCCCATCCAGCAGGATATGTCCTTTGCCAATCAGGATAATGCGGCTCGTGAGAGCTTCGATATCCTGCATATCGTGGGTGGTCAAAATCACGGTGGTCTTTTTTTCCGCGTTCAGCTTTAAGATAAAATCTCTGACCGCCAGCTTGGAGACAGCGTCAAGCCCAATCGTGGGCTCGTCCAGAAACAGTATTTGGGGATCGTGAAGCAGGGAGGCGGCGATTTCGCACCGCATCCTCTGGCCTAAGGACAGCTGCCGGGTGGGAGTGCGTAAAAGCTCGGAAAGCCCCAGCATATCGGTGAGCTGTTCCAAATTCCGGCGATAGACGTGTTCGTCAATCCGGTAAATCTCCTTTAGCAGTTCAAAAGAATCCAGAACCGGCACATCCCACCACAGCTGTGTGCGTTGGCCGAAAACCACGCCGATATTTTTTACATGTTCAATTCTGTTTTTCCATGGGGTTAATCCGTTTACAAGACAGATACCCTCTTCGGGGGTAAGGATACCGCTTAAGATTTTGATGGTAGAGCTTTTTCCTGCGCCGTTAGGGCCTATGTATCCTACCATTTCACCGTCGGAAATGGTGAAGGAAACGCCGTCAAGAGCGTGGATGAGCTCGTATTCTTTGTGAAACAGAGCTTTGAAGGCCGAAGAAAATCCGGCGTCGCGTTTAGAGACCTTATAGGTCTTGCACACATTTTGCATGGTGATCATGTTTGCTTCCTCCTGGTAGTATTATAATCGGATATAACTTGCCAAGCCGGTCTGCCAGCGCCGGGATATTGCCGGAGCTTTACCGCAGGTAAGTATTGAGTTGTGAGCTTTCGCAGCTTTATGGACTGTGATTTTAAGAATAGCAGTTTAACGCATTTTTTATAAGAAGCGAAAGGAAATATATTATACCACGATGGAGGAAGCAGAGTCAAATAAACTTTTGCAAAAAAAATTTTCAGTTAATTTAAAAAATGAGCACAAATGAGCTTGGGAGCAAAATGGAACCGCTAAATTATCATAGACTTTGTATTCTGATTATGTTATACTGAATGCAACGTAGTAACCGCTTTCCATATTCAGCAGGAGGTGAAAACAATATGCCAGACTCTTTAGAAGTGGCCAAAGACACCATTGAACAATTTCAGAAGATTCAAAGGCATATGTTAATTGCCGGAAAAGAAAATGCGACTGAAACATATGAAAGTTTAAAAGAAGATTATTTATCTTTAAAGGCAATATTAAATGTTGCCGGCGTTAATCTCACTGATATTGACCGGATTAAAGAATAAACAATCGGTAACTAAATAGTAAGCGGATCAGGGCGCAAGTTTGTTATATATAGCTTACGTCCTGATTTTTATAAATGGAAAGAAACGGATATGCTGATGTACGCAGAAACGTACGGTATAATAGGGCAAAAAAGGAGAATTGCAGGCTTGGAGAAGCCGGGGAGGTATAAGTTTGGAAGTAAACTTCCAAACTCTTTATCGGTGGCAGTATCGCAAGCAAAGCTTGCGATATGCGGGAAGGAGTAAAAATGAAATACGATTTTACGTCTATTATTGACAGGACAGGAAAGGACGCCATAGCGGTGGAGATGATTCCCTTTGAGAACGCCGAGGTGGAGGAGGGATTTTCTAAAATCCCCATGTGGGTGGCGTAATTCATATCCGCCACGGCGCCAACCATCCAGGAAGCGATCATGGAGAGGACAAAGCATCCCGCCTTTGGGTATTTTAACCCAAGGGAAGAATATTATGAGGAGATTATCAGGTGGCAGAATAAGCGAAACGGGGTGGAGGGCCTTACGAAGGAAGCGATTGGTTATGAAAACGGCGTATTAGGCTGTGTATCCTCCGCCGCACAGGCTTTTAGCGCGCCGGGGGAGGCCGTGCTTTTGCATTCTCCCACTTATATCGGGTTCACCCATGCTTTGGGGGATATTGGACGGAAAATCGTACACAGTGATTTGGTGCAGGATGAAAACGGCGTCTGGCGGATGGATTATGAAGACATGGACAGGAAGCTGAAAGAAGAACATATCCATTTTGCGGTATTTTGTTCTCCCCACAATCCCTGCGGCCGTGTGTGGACAAGGGAAGAAATCGAGAAGGCCATGGAGATTTATGCAAAAAATGACTGCGTGGTTGTGTCCGATGAAATCTGGTCCGACCTTACTTTGAAAGGATATCAACATATCCCAACCCAGTCTGTCTCGGAGGATGCAAGAAACAGGACAATCGCCGTTTACGCGCCCTCAAAGACCTTTAACCTGGCGGGCCTGATTGGCTCTTATCATATTATATACAATCCTTATCTGCGTGACCGGGTGAGGAGACAGGCCGGAATGAGCCATTACAATAATGTGAACGTATTATCCATGTACGCGCTGATTGGCGCTTATCAGCCGGAGGGCTATGTGTGGTTGGACGAGCTGCGGCAGGCGCTGACCGAAAATGTGGATTATGCGTATACCTACATAAAAGAGCATTTTCAAGGGGTGGAGCTTGCGAAGCCGGAGGGAACCTATATGCTTTACTTGGACTGTGAGAAGTTTTGCAGAGAGCGGGGAATGGATATGGACGAGCTAATCCGGGCAGGGATTCGGGTAGGCGTAATCTGGCAGGACGGGCGTCCCTTTAACAGACCCTATGCAATCCGGCTTAACCTTGCGCTTCCCCATTCGCTGGTGGTTGAAGCCATGGAACGGCTGGATAAATATGTATTTAATCAAATCAAGTAGGGAAGATTTTCTCCCTGCTCGCCGCGCGGCCCGCATGCTGCCCTGGCAGCAAATTTCCCTATGTGGGTCTGTGCAATCAAGCAGGGGAGGATTTTACCCTTGCTCGTCGCGTGGGGCGCACGCTGCATCAGCAGCAAATTTCCCTATGCGCCCCTGTGCATAAAAAACGGCAGGCTTTCCTGTCATATGAAGGAGGTATAAAGGATGGAAGCGGATATCAGGTGGCTGGATAACCCCGAGGTGTTCCGGGTGGGGGCCAAAGAAGCCCATAGTGATCACAGGTTTTACATAAGCGAGGAGGAGGCAAAGAAAGGTAAAAGTTCTCTGGTGCAGTCCTTAAACGGAATGTGGAAATTTCATTATTCTGAAAATGTGCCCTCAAGGCCGGCCGATTTTTATCAGGAAGGATTTGACAGCGCCGGATTTGACGAGATAAAAGTGCCCTGTCACATAGAGATGGCGGGCTATGACAAAATTCATTATATCAATACCATGTACCCC
>ERZ777011.3091-NODE-3091-length-11402-cov-2.798096_pt1 | contig 11402 bp, 10 predicted proteins | sample MGYA00374964_ERZ777011 | MGnify/ENA primary metagenome ERZ777011 (study PRJEB29310, sample SAMD00008975) | mouse gut metagenome | study: EMG produced TPA metagenomics assembly of the Metagenome analysis of fecal microbiota from mouse which was promoted...
ACGCAGAAGACATCGTACGCCTGACGCATTGCCGCGGAATTGGGATTGATGATTCCGGCGGAAAGCCCCGCCTGCATTGCCATTGTAAAAAATGCCGAATTTATAAGCTCACGCTGCGGCAGTCCGAAGGAAATATTGGATACGCCCAGCACCGTTCGCCCGCCGTTTTCTTTAAGACGGCGGACTGTATCCAGAGTTACGTTTGCGGAATCGTTGTCAGTGCTCATAGTCATTGTCAGAGCGTCGATAACGATGTCCTTGGGCTTTATTCCGTATTCTGCCGCGGTATCGTATATTTTGCGGGCGATCTCAAGTCTGCCTTTGGCGGTAGCGGGGATACCGTCCTCGTCGAGAGCAAGACCTACTACAACGCCGCCGTATTTCTGGACAAGCGGGAAAATCTCCCTCATAACGCTTTGCTTTCCGTTGACGGAATTTATCATGGGCTTGCCGTTGTATATGCGCATAGCTTTTTCCATCGCCTGCGCGTCGGTCGTGTCAAGCTGGAGCGGGAGAGGGAGAATGCTCTGAAGCTCGTATACGGTGCGGCGCATCATTTCCGGCTCGTCTATTTCGGGAAGACCGACGTTTACGTCCAGTATGTGGGCGCCCGAATCCGACTGTTTAACGCCCTCTTCAAGAATGTATTCCATATTTCCGTCGCGCAGTGCCTGCTTGAATTTGGATTTGCCGGTCGGGTTGATGCGTTCGCCGATTATGACGGGTGCGCCGCCAAGCTCGACCGCGCGTGAATATGAGGTCACTATCGTATGATCTTTTTCCGTGAGAGGAAGCGGCTTCATGCCGCCGCAGCGGTTTACCAAGGCTTTTATATGCTCTGGGGTCGTGCCGCAGCATCCCCCGGCAAACCATGCGCCCATTCCGATAAGCTCCTCCATGTCGGCGGCAAATTCGTCGGGACCGACGTCATATACCGTTTTGTCGCCTTCGGCGCGCGGAAGCCCGGCGTTTGGATTGATGACGAGCGGAATGCTCGCGTATTCGGAAAGCCGCGCGAAAACAGGCTTCATCTGTTTGGGACCCAGCCCGCAGTTCATTCCCAGAGCGTCCACGCGAAGGCCCTCAAGCATGGCGGCGACGGCTTCGGGACTTGCGCCGGTCAGCATTTTTCCGTTTTCGCCGAAAATAACGGTGGCTATCACCGGAAGGCCGGAATTTTCCTTTGCCGCTAAAACGGCGGCCTTAAGCTCATATGTATCGCTCATTGTCTCTATAAGAATCAAATCCGCCCCGGCTTTAACGCCTGATTTTACTATGTCCGCAAAAACGCTCACGGCCTCCTCAAAGTCAAGCGTTCCCATAGGCTTTAAAAGCTTGCCGGTCGGACCTATATCAAGCGCGACATAAGCGTTCCTGCCCGAAAGCATTATGCCCTTGCGCGCGTTTTCGATTCCCGCGCGGATTATTTCATCTGAATTATCGAATTTAAAGCGGTTAGCCCCGAAGGTGTTGGCGAGGATTATATCCGCGCCCGCTTCGGCGTAAGCTCTGTGTATGTCTATGACGGGCTGCGGATTGTCAAGGTTCCACTGTTCGGGCAGCTCGCCGGCTTTAAGCCCGCGCTCCTGTAAAAGAGAACCCATTCCCCCGTCAAAAAAAAGTATTCTTTTACCGAATTCATCGCGAATATCCATGTAAATCTCCTTAATTATGTTTTAATGCCGGATTAACGCCTGTAAGCGCAATCCGTTTTGGGACAGGCTTCGCAGCCGTCTATATGGCACCTGCTGTTTTCGCGGCTAAGCCCCATTACCGCCGTTACGGATTTTTCCGGCAGCATGACACCGCCCTCCGAAAGATAGATGCCGACGGTTTTTGGTGCATCGAGTATTCTTAAAAAATCCGGCTGGAGCGTAAGCGGAAGATCGCCGTAGCCCGGACTGAAGCGCGGTCTTACATATATATTTTCGGCGTCAAGCGATTCCTCAATATTGCGCTGGCACTCGTTGCAGTAGCCCTCTATCGCCGCCGCCGCAACTGCCTGCAATACAGCCGCCTTGCTTATCGAAAGTCTGGAATAGCGGTTCATAAGCATATCGGGACCGTTTCCGAGCGTGGCGGCAAAGAAAATGATCTCCCCGCAGCCCGTAAGGTTACGGGAAAGATTGCGGCTTGTCATTTCAAGTCCGCCCGCTTTTATGACATTGCCGTTTACTTCAAGTGTAAAACGTCTGTAAATATGCCTTGGCTCGGATTCCTTCTGCACGGCATCCGCGCATTCCTCCATAAGCTCTAAAACCGTAGCGTCCGGCTCGTTTTGGCGGTAGCCTAGATACCTTGCGGCCTCCTTAAAATCTATCAGCATTTTACTATCTCCGAAAGGTTGCTCTGTATACCTGCGGCGACCTCTGCCTTATTCATCGAGTAGACATGGATATTGTTGATGCCGTTTGCGATGAGGTCGATTATCTGGTCGGTTGCGTAAGCGATTCCTGCCTGCTGCATTGCCGCGGGCTCGCCGCCGAAACGGTCCACTATGCTTTTGAATCTTTCTGGTACGTTGCAGCCCGACAGCTTCACGGCGTTTACAACCTGATTGGCGCGGGTTATCGGCATGATTCCAGGAATCACTGGAACATTTATGCCCGCCTCTCTTATTCTGTATAAAAAATTATAGAAAATATTATTGTCAAAAAACATCTGCGTAGTAAGAAATTCGCAGCCCGCGTCAACCTTTTTCTTGAGATTAAGTATGTCCTCTTTTTTGTTGACCGAATCGACATGACCTTCGGGATAGCATGCCCCGCCCACGCAGAAATCGCCGCAGGCTTTGATCTCGCTTACAAGCTCCGAAGCGTAGTGAAAATCCGTGAAGGGATCGCCCTCAAAATCCTTGGGTTTGTCGCCTCTTAGCGCAAGCACGTTTTCTATTCCCGCCGCTTTCATTTCGCCGAGGGCGTTTCGGATATCAGCCCTTGACGCGCCTACACAGGTAAGGTGCGCGATCGTCGTCACGCCGTATCTGTTCTGAATGCCGCCGGCTATTTTCACGGTGTTGCTTCTGGTGCTGCCGCCCGCGCCGTATGTAACGCTCATATAGCTGGGGTTAAGCTTTGCCACGCCGAAAGCCGCCTTTTCCACAGAATCATAGTTCGCGTCCGTTTTAGGCGGAAAAACCTCAAACGAAAGCGTTATTTTATCTTTACCCAATATCTGATCAAGCTTCATAAGAATACTCCGAATCTTTGTTTTACGGCGGTTGAAATATTATGGTTCCGCCGGAGAATATATTTTAGCACTTTTTTTATCATGTTGCAAGGCTGCCGGATAAATGTTGACATATCAACAAGCATATGTTATATTCCTATAGATGTTGATATATCAACAAACTAATCAAGGAGATCAGACATGGAAAAAGCAAAAAAGCAAAAAATGAAGTTATGGAAGAAGCTTCTTATAGGAGTGACAGCGGCGCTTTTATCGGTAATTCTTATTCTCGGCGTCACGGTGTATGCCGTATGGCATAACGAGATAGCCACGCTTTTGAGCATGAAGCTTGTGAGGGAAAGAAACGACAGCCACCATGACGGCGCGGTGTATACCATGAACGTGAAGGGCGGCTTTTATCTTGACAAATTCGTTGAGCAGGGCGGCGTAAAGAGCGACGCGGAGCTTATCGCGTTTATCACGTCAAACATAACAAAAGGACTTATTCCCATGAGCATAGAAAGCTCCGAGATCGCGTGCTCCTCGTTCACCGCAAAAAGCGAGGACGGCGATTCGCTGTTTGGACGGAATTACGATTTCTCAAAGACAAACGTCTGCATCGTACGCACCGAGGGCGGAAAGGGACGGCACGCGACTATATCGACAGCGGACCTTCAGTTTGTCGGCATGGACGTGGATAAGGACGTGGAAGGTCTGATGAATAAAATAACCTGCCTTGCCGCCGCGTATACTCCGCTTGACGGAATAAACGATGCCGGCGTAAGCTGCGGTATATACATGACGTATCAGGGCGGAGATAAAACAGTTGCTACCGACCAGAACACCGACAAGCCCGATTTTACCTCGACGACGCTTCTCCGCCTTATTCTTGATTACGCGGACAGCGTGGAGGAGGCGGTCGAGATCGCTTCCTCTTACGACCTGCACGATTCGGCGAATACTTCCTATCATTATATGGTTGCGGACGCGAGCGGGAAAAGCGCCGTTCTTGAATGGGTCGCGCAAAAGGATACCGACGATAATGACGGCTCCAAAAGGGAGTTAAAGGTGACGTATAACGACGAGGATTCCCATATCGGCGAAATGGAAGGCAGTACGGATTATCAGGTCGTCACTAACTTTATCATTCAGCCGGGATATTATGACGGTTCTGCTTCGGAAGACAAAAAAGGATACGACAGGTACGAGAGAATCTACGAAGAGCTGAATAAAACAGACGGCGTTGTGAAGGACGAATGGGGCGCGATGGAGATTCTGCGCATTGTCGGCAGACGAAGCTGGAATAACGACGACAGCAATTCCTGTACGGTGCACAGCGTCGTTTACAATCTTACAGATAAGACGATGATGTGGATCCCGAACGAGAATTACGACGATCCTGACGCGGTGTTCAGAATGGGATTTGACGACTGAAAATATATGGATATTTTAAAGGAAAATTTAACTGAAAGCATTAATGCGTAAATTTATGATAAGCCCGAAAAAAACTCTGAACGGAGGATTTTTCGGGCTTTTAAAATTGTTTTATGCGTAATAAAAGACATATGGGAAGATTTGCAAAAACTGTTAAGCTAAGCCTACAAAAGTTGATATTTTTCTTAGGGTGTTGTATAGTAAAAAATAAAAAGACGCGGAGGGGAGCGGTGATGGAATGCAGGCTCAGAAAATGGAGAATTGAGGATAAGACAGCGTTAGCGGCGCTGCTTGACAACAGGAATATTCTTGACAATCTGCGCGACGGTCTGCCTTATCCTTATACAGAAAAAGACGCGGAGGAATTTATCCGCGCAATGCTTGCCGCGGACAGTACGAAAACCTTTGCTTTCGCGATCGAGGCCGACGGTAAGGCGGTCGGCAGTATCGGAGTGTTCAGGCAGGAAAACATTCATTTCAGGACCGCCGAAATGGGCTACTATATAGGAGAGCCGTATTGGGGAAAGGGAATCGCCACAAGCGCCGTGAAGCAGGCGTGCCGGTATGTGTTTGAAAACACGGACATTATCAGGATATTTGCGGAGCCGTTCGCTTACAACAAAGCCTCCTGCCGCGTACTTGAGAAAGCTGGCTTTATTTTTGAAGGCGTGCTGCGCGGCAACGCGGTCAAAAACGGCAGGGTGCTGGATATGAGAATGTACGGGCTTTTGAAGGAGTGAGCGATGATAACATACAAAAAAGCGACGACGGACGAAATTGATGAAATCTGCGGTTTGGTCGGGCGCGTCAAGGATACGCTTGTGCAAAACGGGATTTTTCAGTGGGACGAGATATATCCGGTCAGAGAGGATTTTTTGGAGGACATAAAGAAAGGTCAGCTTTATGCGGGGTTTATAAACGGTAGAATGGCGGTTTTGTATACTCTGAATAAAGAGTGCGACGCACAGTATGCGCGCGGCAAATGGCAAAAAGAGGACGAGCCATTCTGTGCGGTCCACAGGCTGTGCGTGGAGCCTGATTTTCAGAATAAGGGGATTGCGAAGCAGACGCTGCTGTACATTGAAGAAGTTCTCAGGAAGGCGGATATTCATTCTGTCAGACTTGACGTATTTTCTGACAATCCTTTTGCCTTAAAGCTCTACGATTCTTTGGGTTATGCGAGAGTCGGCTGCTGTGACTGGCGCAAGGGAAAATTTTATCTGATGGAAAAATATTTTTAACATAAGTACGGGAGGATAAGGAATGGAATTATGGGATTTATACACGGTTGAACGTGAAAGGACAGGCCGGACAATGGTTCGGGGAGATAAGATACCGGAGGACTTTTATCATTTGGTTGTGCATGTGTGCATATTCAACAGCAAGGGCGAAATGCTGATACAGCAGCGACAGCCGTTCAAGGAGGGCTGGCCGAATATGTGGGACATCACCGTTGGGGGCAGCGCCGTTTCGGGCGATACGAGCCGGACGGCAGCGGCGAGAGAGCTTTTTGAGGAATTGGGAATAGAGCTTTCCTTTGAGGATAAAAGACCTTCCCTGACGGTGCATTTTCCGTCAGGCTTTGACGACATGTATTTGGTTGAAAAGGATGTCGATCTGTCGGAGCTGAAATTGCAGTACGAGGAGGTACAGTCCGCTTCGTGGCGCAGCGAGGAGGGCATTCTTGACATGATAGACGCGGGAGAATTTATCCCGTACAAAAAAAGCCTTATAAAGCTTCTGTTTGCTATGAGGGACAGCATGGGCGGATTTATGAGGGAGGATACGAAGCTGCGCTAAAAACAGAATAATCAGCTGAAAATAAATATTTATGCAAAACCTTGGGGGTAATGCCCCGAGGTTTTTATTTTGAACAGGGAGGACGTAAGAGCGACAGATTAGGCGCGTTAATGTACAGGATAGCGCATAACGGTTGACCGGAAATTTGTTTTTGTATAACATCAGAATGAAAACTTGTATACAAAGGAGTATGCCATGCGCTCAAAATTGATCGCTCCGGCTTTGCTTGAGGATTTTGTCGGAAACGGCAAATGGCGTCCGGAGACGGACGAAGAAGAAATAGAAAAACAGACGGAGCAGTTCTGCCTTGGATACAGAGAATACCGCGCACAGCAGACGGTAGAGTCCGGCGATATCGCGGACCTTGAGCTGACATCGGAGGAACCTTTTTTTAACCGGCGGATCAAAATAAACGTGGGGAAAGGGCTGTTCGACAAGGAGCTTGAGAAGGCTCTTTTGGGAAAAAGACTGGGAGAAACATATACAGTAGCGCATTCCTCGGAAGGAGATATTTCGGTTTTCGTAAAAGATATTCAGAGGCTGTGGGTGCCGCCGCTTTCCGACGAGCTTGTTGAGCGAGCAGGATTGGAGGGCATTCATAACGCCGAAGAATACAAGCGTAGCATTCGCCTTGAGAATCTCAAAAAGAACGCGCGGGAAACTGCATACGACTGCCTGAACGGGATGATTGCAGAGAGCGTGTTCGAGCTTGACGGTGACGAGGTATCGTTTCTCATTGAAAGCGAGATGGAGCGCTGCCGCAGAATTGCAGAGGAGCAGGGAGAGGTCTTTGACGATTTTGACAGCGAAAAACTGATGGGTGTGGTCGGTCAGCCCACGATCGAAGATTTTCGGCGTATGCTCAACGAAATGCTCCGGGAGCAGCTTTCTTCGTCGCTGCTTTATCTGTATTGGCAGGGAAAAGACAGCGAAAGTCAGCCGCTTACGCCTGAGCTTATCAACGGTCTTAGCTACGACGCCGTTTTATATCTCGCGGAAAAGCTAGAGGAGAATACAGAAGTATAAAACGCTCTGCGGGTACGCAGACAGGGAAAGGAGCAGATAAAAAAATGGCTATTTTGGAAAGAAACGACGCGGATTTTGAGAACAGTATTGAAAACGGCTTCTATGTTGTGGATTTTTACGGCGAAAACTGCGGACCGTGCAGGCTTTTGGCGGAAACGATAAAAAATGTTGAGGCGGAGATGCCGTTTGTGGATTTCATTGAATTAAATACCACGCAGAATACCGAAACGGCTGAGAAATATGATGTCAGGGCGGTTCCCACGCTCCTTCTCGTAAGGGACGGCGCCGTTTTGGACAGAAAGCTCGGATACATGGATAATTCGGAGCTTTCGGAGTGGATAGGACGTTATTTATATTCGTAAACATAAAATAAAACTTTAAGGAGAACATCAAAATGAAAAAATTCAGGGTAATCGCAGTTATCTGCGCAATATTTACACTAACAGCTGTGTTTGGCGGCTGCACGTCCAAATCGGGCGGGAATGACAAGCTGAACGCGTACACCGCTTCATTCGACGAGGTTGCCGGTATGCTCAAGTCAAGCGGAGCTATTTCCGATACGGAGAGCTATAAAGACATTAATACCGAAAAAGGCTACTGGTTCGACAATACGACAAACGACAAATACGCCGAGGCTGTTTTTACGGCGGATATCGCAAGGGACTACGACGGAGTATATCTGATATGGTTTGATATAGACGGCGAAAATGTGTCCGCGTGGTCCGATATGAAGCTAAACGGCGCGACGCTTGTGTATGAAGGCGGAATGGCGGTTCTTAAGCTCGATACATACAAGGGAATGTTCGGACTCGGCTTTAGAAACGACGTAAGCGAAGATATAAAGACGAAAGCTAAGGAGGCTTTTGACAAGCTTGTAACTTCCGCGCCCGAAAAAGCAAAATATATGACGGGAGCGGACGAACTGGCGGTACGCCTTAAGGATAAAGGCTATCTGAGCGCGGCGGATCTTGCTTCTGAAAATCTCAATACGCAGTACTTTGTAGAAGGTCCCGGCTCCGAATGGGACGAGGAAGCGGGCGATTATGTAGATGTGGACAATTACAAATATTATGCGGAGTTCGGCTCGGAGGCGAAGAAGTACGGTAAAATAAGCATTTTCTATTTTAATACGCTGGACAAATTTACTTTCAGCGACGAAAATATAGACAGCTACGGCGCGGGTCTTGCGTATAAGAGCGTTCTCGCAAACAATGCCGTGACCGGATATGTTGCGGATATTGACTGGAACTATACTCCGTATACCGAGAACGGAAGCGAGGTATCTTATCCCGTAGACGCTGTTTTCGGGCGTTTTGCCGTTGCAGTCGACGATTCGGCTGAAAACAAGGCGGAGATCGTGGAATATCTCAAAAGCCTTGCGGAATAATTAAGAAATAAATATGCGAAAGGGCAGTATGCAGTCCGTCCGAGGGCCGTGGTTTTCGGGCAGCGCATACCGCCCATTTTTGAATTTAATAAGTCAGGAGACCTAAAGATGAAAGATAACAGTTCTTCACAGGACAGCCGTAAAGGGGTATGGAAGCGGTTTTTTAAGATGCTTTTAAAGGCTAGACTGCCGTACATATGGATAATCGCTTATATTGCCCTGAGTTTCGGACTGACAAATATAGGAGTCAGCACAACGGAATATACCGCTGAAATGTTTGCGGGAAACGTCAGCTTTGCGGGAGTTATTCTGCCGTTTGTTATCTTTACGCTGGTCACGCTTCTTATCGGAACTTTAAACGGAATAACAAATCAGATATGCACGGCTTTTATAGACAGGAACCTTCGGCGCATGGTATGGAAAAAGATCGTGCATCTTCCGATGAAATATTACGACGGCTGCGAACCCTCCGAATTGCTGTCGCGTATCACCACCGATACGTCGGGAATAAGCGCGCTGATAATGCAGGTTTTTGTGTCGTGCATTACAAGCGTTTATACGCTCGTTATTTTGTCGCGTAAAATAATAAGCTACGATACAGAGCTGATGCTTTCTCTTTTGGGATGTCTCCCGTTTATCGTGGTGATTCCGGCTATTCTCGGAAAGCTTAATTTCGGCTTCAGTGACCGCGCGAACCGCAGGAATGCCGAGCTGACGCAGGAGATTTCCGAGAAGGCGAACAATATGGAGACTGTCAAGGCTTTTTGCCGTGAGGAAAAAGAGGCGGAGCGCGGCAGCAGTAAAATGAAAAATCTTTATAAGGCGAACATTCGCAAATCGTGGCTGGTTCAGCTTACAAGCCCTTTATATGTGATAACCGCACTGATACAGACGATAGTTATCATACTAGTGGGACGGCATTACTATATGAACGGCTCGATTGATCTTGTGGAATGGATTGCCTTTTTTGCGTTCTCCGCTACGGTGTGCGCGAATCTGACCTCGTTTGCGGGATACTGGGACGCTTTTAAGACGTCGCAGGGAGCTACCAACAGGGTGGCACACATCATGGAGGAACAGGAGGAGCGGCTCGACGGAGGCGCGGAGGCTTCTTCAATGGACGGAGACATAGTATTTGACGGGGTGGACTTTGAGTATGACGAGGATATTCACGCTCTTAGAAATACTTCGTTTTCGGTTCCGTCCGGCAGGATCACAGCCATAGTCGGACCGTCCGGCAGCGGTAAAAGCACTGTCGTAAGCCTTTTGGAGAGGCTTTATGCTCCCAAATCCGGTAAAATTACCGTCGGGGGCGACGACATTCAGACTTTTGACCTGCGCTCCTACCGTAAACGCTTTACCTGCATAACCCAGAATATCGTGCTTATATCGGGCACTGTAAGGGACAATCTGCTGTACGGCATCAAGCGAGAGGTGAGCGATGATGAGCTGACGTCCGCCTGCGTGAATTCGGGAGCGTATGATTTTATCAGTTCTTTTCCCGAAGGGTTTGACAAAAAACTCGACGAAAGCGGAAAGAACCTGTCGGGAGGGCAGCGTCAGAAGATCGCGCTTGCCAGAGTATTCCTTGAGGACGCGCCCTTCATAATACTGGACGAATCCACTTCGGCAATGGATGTAAAAAGCACCGATAAATTCTTTGAGGTGCTCAGACGCGAAAAGAGTGGCAGAACGGTACTTATGGTGGCGCACAACAGACAGGCGGTAAGATACGCGGATCACGTTATAGTGCTTGAGGAGGGCGGTGTCAAATTTGCCGGCAGCGCCGTGGAAGCGGTAAAGGAATCCGAATTTTTTAACACATTGCTGAACGGGGAGGAGGAATAATATGGCAGGGAAAAAGAACAAAAACCGCAGACATCCGTTTCGCGCGTTCCTGAGTTTTTATACCAGATTCCGCATTCCGTGGTGGCTGTACATCCTGTCGATGGGCTGCGGCTTTGCGGCGACAGCGATAACCGTTCATATCAATAAATACACGATCGCCTTCAATCAGGGAGAGCTTTACAACAGGGTCATCATTGCCTACGCCGCATGGACGCTGATCTCAGCCGCGATAACGGTGATTCTGAATATAGCAGTCAATTACGGCGACGAAAAGATATCACTCCGTGCCCGTGAAATTGTATGGAAACATATACTTTGTCTGCCAATGAAGATTTTCCATAAGGAAAAGCCGTACGAAACCGTGTCGAGCATTACAAATGAGATTCCGCAGGCAAGTATGCTTATAAATATGCTTTCCGCTTTTCTTGCCTCGGTATACGGATTTATAACGGCGGTTATCGTTCTGGCGAAATTTAACGCAACGATGCTGCGGTACATGCTGGTGCTTATTCCGTTAGCGATCTTGCAGTTCTGGGCTATCGGCAGGCTTCAGATGTATATGTACAAGCGCAGATACGGCGCGCTCAATAAAATGACGGCTTTTTTTGCGGAGCATTTAAAGTGCGGCAGGCAGATAAAGGCGCAGGGGCTTGAGGAAGAGGAGATAAAGGCGGGCGCGGAGGCGATAAACGAGCAGTTCAAGGCGGATCTGGTATTCGGCTTCCTGTTTACGGCGCAG
>ERZ777011.3093-NODE-3093-length-11380-cov-5.740221_pt1 | contig 11380 bp, 9 predicted proteins | sample MGYA00374964_ERZ777011 | MGnify/ENA primary metagenome ERZ777011 (study PRJEB29310, sample SAMD00008975) | mouse gut metagenome | study: EMG produced TPA metagenomics assembly of the Metagenome analysis of fecal microbiota from mouse which was promoted...
TATGGAATAAGACAAACCCCATGCCGTTATGCAATAATAAATGGCTTTCGGATAAAGAATACTGTCTGTATTTCAGAAAGGGTGCATACTGTCAGCCATCGGGATATGCAGAGGCGAAGACAGTCTGGTGCCTTCCCGCTAATGTAAAGGATAAGAGAGCTTATGGACATCCAACGGTCAAACCCCTGCCTATTATTGAAAATATTATCAGAAACAGCAGCAGGGAAGGGGAGCTTGTTTTAGACCCTTTCATGGGTTCTGGAACAACAGCGGCCGCATCTGTCAGAAATAACAGGAATTTTATTGGTTTTGAAAAGAATGAGGAATATTATCAGACTGCACAGCAGCGGATCAGAGGAGAAATGCTCCGATAAATGAAAGTTCAGGGTTGCTTTCCATGATTGTATAAGAGAATAACAGGTGTAAAAGCCTGTTTTTTTTGATTTTAATTATATTTTCCCGCTTTCTATATATAATCCTTGTGTCAATGAAAAAGATTGAAAAATCTATTAACAGGTTAAAACAGCAGAAAAACAGGTTGTCTGTTTTACAGGTTCCATTGACAGGCTGCTAAGGAGATGGCATAAGCCAGAAATTTTACGTGCAAAGGCACAGGAAGGAGAAATTTTATGCAGGGAACAAATTTTAAGGAAAGGGATTGCATGTCGCTTAAGGGATTTTGTACATGCATCAGGATGGACATCCAGAAAAAGCTCGGAAGCGGGTTTCAGGTTGAAGTAAGGGAAGTTACCAAAAATAATGATACCAAGCTGGAAAGTTTAATCATCATGGGACAGGAAACCAATATGCACCCGACTATCTACATGGATGACTTTTATGACAGGTACAGGAGAGGAGAATCCCTTGAAACAATCGAAGACAGAATCCTCCAGATTTATCAGGATCACAGGACAGAGGAGAAATTTGATATTACCTTTTTTTCGGAATGGAAGACTATGAAAGACAGGGTAATATATAAACTTGTCAATTTTGACAGGAACAGGGAACTCCTTAAAAAAGTGCCCCATCGGAAGATACTTGACCTTGCAGTAGTGTATGAGTTCTTTTTGGGTATGGATGGTAAATGCGGTGCATCTATCCTTGTCCACAATGAACATATGGAAACATGGGGAGTAACGGCGGATGAACTGTATGCTGCTGCTTTCAGTAATACCCCTAAACTAATGGGATATAACTTTTCCAGTATGAAAGAGGTCATGCTGGAGATCATGGGAAGCGAGGATGCAGGATGTGAAGGGATAGAAAATCTGCCAAGCAGGGAAGACCTTGAAAGAGATACATTTCCCCTATATGTGCTTACTAATCGCATTAAGATTCATGGTGCAGGATGTATCCTTTACAAAAATCTCTTAATGGAGATTGTGGAGAAGTGGGGATGTAACATCTGCATAATTCCAAGCAGTATCCACGAAACTATCCTTATACCTATGAGTGTGGCGGGAAACTGTGAAGCAATATCCCAAATGGTACGAGAGGTAAATCAGACACAGGTATCTCCCGAAGAAATCCTGTCTGACCATGTGTACCAGTTCAGCAGGAAAACAGGGGAGATCATTATGTAGGAGGAAGAAGAATATGAATAAGGTTATCTTAAAAGGAAGACTGACAAGAGATCCCGATGTGCGGTACACAACCAGCAATGAGCCTGTCTGCATAGCAAGGTTTACACTCGCTGTTGAGGACAGGGAGAGGGCAAAAGGAGAAGATGGCAATTATCCAGCGAATTTTGTCCCCTGTGTATGTATGAGCAGGCTCGCGGAGATTTCGGAAGCAAACCTCTGTAAAGGCAAGGAGATTCTTCTCTGCGGAAAGATGCAGAGTGGGAGCTATACCAATAAAGAGGGGAAGAAAGTCTACACTCTCGAATGCTTCGTAAAGGAAATTGAATACTGTGGCAAAAAGGAAGATTCCCCAATGCCCTATGATGGTCAGGGATTTATGAATATCCCTGATGATCTGGATGATGAGCTGCCTTTCAGATAGGCGGTGTATTACAGTCAAATTACATACAGTAGTTACAGGCAGGAGGCGGTACTGCAGTGTTGTTGCAGTTGTCGGCTCCATACTTTTATTTACAGGAGGAGAAATTTTTATGATCAGGAACAATATAAGCATGACAATCAAAACATTAAAGGCAATGAAGGACAATCCTTCAAAAGATACCATAGATTTTAATTCACCGATTCAGAGAAAAAGCGGTATGTGGGATGATAAAAGAAAGAGTATGCTCATCCACAGCATTCTGCAGAACAGCATTTTTTCTGTGCCGACAGTGTATTTCAGGAAAGATATGGTTGCTGATAAAAAATATCAGTATTCTGTGATTGACGGTATCCAGAGGATTACCACAGTTTTCGATTTTATTGATAACAGGTTCCCGCTTACGGAGGTTCCGCCTGTTGTGATTGATGGTACTTCCTATTCAGTATCGGGCCAATACTATTCAGATCTTGAACAGGACTGCCAGCAGGAGATTATCAGATTCAAACTGCGGATAGAGGCTTTTGAACCAGAGGATGGTGATACTGAGGAATATGTGAACAATACCATTGAGGAAGTGTTCAGCAGGTTAAATTCAGCAGTTCCCCTTACGTCGGCACAACTTTGTAAAGCGAAGGCGGGAACTGATGTGGCAATTCTACTGAATGAGCTTTTAAAATCACACTTTTTTTCGGAAAGTGCTTTTTTCACAAAGTCGCAGCTCAAGACTTCTGATGACCAGCGGTGTCTGTTACAGGCGATGGTGCTCCTTGACAGGAATTATGTTTCTGGATTTGAGATGAAGGATTTCTCGGAGACAAGCCTGATGGAATATGCGGAAAGCATTAAAGGCTGCTATACTGACAAACAGAGCAATCTGCTTCGTTCAGCGGTGCAGTATCTTACGGAGGCATTCCCTGTAAAGGATAAACAGTTGAAGAAGATCAATATTCCGATGCTGATATATCTTGCGGATGTGGCGGAAGATGTGGAAATCAGGCCCATGCTGTTCAGGCAGTGGTGGGAGTACTTTACAGAAGAAGATGCCCTGTTTGAGGATTATAAAATGTTCTGCAGCAGTGGCTCCACGAAACTGGAAAAAGTCAACGGGAGACTTGCCGTTATGGTAAAGAGCTTTGCTGATTACCATGAAATTGAGATTCCCGAAGAACTCAAGGATATGGTGGCAGAAGTGGAAGAAAAGATTGTCCGCATAAAGGAAGAAAGGGAAGAATCTGTATCGGCAGAATCTGATGCTATGCTGGAAGAAAAGGAGAGCAGTGCTGTTCCTGATACTGAAAATGCAGGACAGGAGTGCGTTGCTGACAGTTTGACACAGGAAGGACAGGCATTACTGGAACAGGAAGAGGTATCTGCAGTCGGGGAGGAAGAAACTGTGTCGGCAGAGGTTTTTTCAAAACAGGAAGACAGTCCTGATAGTCAGGAGGATGCTGTATCTTCGGAAAACCGCAGAGATACAGAGGGATTTTCTGAAACAGGTGAAGGTGATATTCCTGTGAATGCAGAGGAATGATGCGGCCTGCATAAAAATTTCATATAGAAGTGTGGCTGTGTTACAGCTACAGGAACAGGGGCGGGCAGAATTTGTCTGTCCCTGTTTTTTAATTTAAAGGGAAAGGAAAAGACTTATGGTAAGAGGAAGAGTCTACATAAATGAACAGGAAGAAAGCGGAAACTTTATATTTACAGGAATCAGGCAGGTTATGACATGCGGATTTCAGAATACTTTTGGGGAAGAAGCCAGAGCAGTTGCATTTACGGCATTGGCACTGATTTTGGAAAAGTATCCTGATAATGCAGACTATTTGCAGACTTTTGAATACCGCTATGACAGCGGGAAAACTGTCAGTTTCTGGTGCATCAATGACGTAGATGTACTTACCTTTCTTCTTCCAGAAGAATACTGAATTTAAGAAGCCGAAATACTGTGAAAGGATGGTATATGTTTATGAAGTGGTTTCAGGAGATAAGTAATCTTGATGAGTTGAGGAAGCTGTACAGGAAACTGGTGGTAAAATACCATCCTGATAACGGCGGTTCAGAGGAAACCATCAAGGAAATCAATGCAGAGTATGATTTCCAGTTTAAAAGACTGAAAAATGATTTTGAGCATAAGGATACATACAAAAATGCAACAGATAAGCAGAAACAGCAGTATGAATGGCAGAAAGACCAGCAGATCAGGGAAATGGTCATGCAGTTATCAAGATTTAAGGATATTAAAGTTGAGATTATCGGTGTCTGGATATGGGTGTCAAACTGTTATGAATACCGCAAAGAACTCAAAGAATTAGGTTTCCATTGGGCAAGGCAGAAACAGATGTGGTATCTGCATTTTGATGATTTCCATAAATTCAGTTCCAAATCTGCCTCCATGAGTTATATCAGAGAAAAATATGGCTCTGTGGAAATCAGGTTCAGGACAGAAAAAGAAGAAAAAGAGAGCAGCAGGAGGATAAAGGCATTATGACTGATTTAAGCAGAGTAAGAGAGCATGTGGAACAATATTTTAAGGAACATCTTCCCAAATATACAGTGTTGGAAATCAGGGAAAAGTCATATCATCCAGATGATGCCTGTTTTTATATGGTATCGGCTAAGAAAGAGGATGGCACATATGCAGTATGGACAAGCTGGAATGAACAGGTACAGTCGCTTAATTATGGACATTATGATTTAGTATCCGTTGAGGATTGCGAAAAGGTATTTAAAGAATTTTATTTTAAAGGATAGGAACAGGGAACTCTGGCTCTAGGGCTGGGGTTCTCCTTATATCTTAAGAAGAATTTCGGCTCAAATTGATGAACAGGCATTGTTCATGCAGGGAATGTCAATTTTGCCCGTAAAATCGGGCGTTCTGGACATTTTTCGAGAACAAAAAAACCATGTTTTTCCTATATATAAATACATATTTTTTAAATTTATTCTGTTCAGAAGATATGATTTAAAATATTTCAAAAAAAAATCTGCCTTATAAAAAGAAAAGGTGGGTTGGTGCATTACAGGAGGGGAACTGCAAGTCAGAAGAAAAAGCATCTTTGTTTTTTTTGCGGGTATCAGACAATATAGACCCCGATACCTGCTATTTTTCTTTTTAAGAGGCATATATTTTTTAAATTAGGTATTTGATCCTTTCGCACTGACAGAATCAAAAAAAAGAGGTATTTATTATAGAAAAAAGCAATTTTTTTTACATTGAAAGTATCTTGCAAGCCTTGATTTTACTGGATTTTTGGAGCTTTTATCAATGAATGGGGGTTATTCATGGAAAAACAGGGGGATGGTATTCGCCCCCTGTAAGGATTGTTTTTTAATTAAAAGGAACCTGTTCAATAGTTTGGATAGGCTCTGCGACTTCATCCCCTCTGGAGCTGGCGTTCTTGTTTTTAATATCATAAACAAAGTACAACAGATTTTTAAACTGTACAGGGGTTTTGGGAATGTAGCCCTTAAAATTGGAAGTCATTTTTTTATTAAATTCTTCCCGTATAGTTTCTTTGAATTTTTCATTGATGGTAAATTTCTTTTTTTCCTTTCCACCCTTTTTTTCTTTTCCGCTCTTTTTTTCATCTTCCATTCTTTTTTCTTCAATAATAGAGATAAGTGTTTTCTGCTCTATAAACTGCATCTGCTTACTTTTTGCCTTAACCGACGTGCTTCCCTTCATAAGAATGTCCTGATTATTCAGCATATATATTATTCGTGTGATATGCTTATTAACCTGCTTCCTGTTTTCTAAGATATTGAGTGACTTGACAATATAATCAAAAGTCAATGAAGCGGATACTTTACGCAGAGGCTGGTATTCTTTTTTATAGAGATTGCTCTGAAGTATTTTGGCAAGCATTTCCCTGTACTCACGATTTATGTCAACAGGGATGGATTTTCCGTTATGGAGCACATCACAGAGGATGCTTTTCATGGCAGGGGTTGTATATAAAGTGTTTAGTATCTGCAGTATGGAATCCCTGTCATCCTCAACAGTTTCCAGTTTATGTTTCTCTGGTGTATAATAGGAAATAGAGACAGGGATGTTTAAACGGCGGGTAAGTTCATCAGCAAGCCTTTCTGGATAATAGTAGAACTGGTTTTGGTAAGCAGAATAAGCACTGTTGAACAGTTTCTTGCGGTTGATCTGCACTGTCAGGTCTTTGGCTACATACAGTGCTTTGCCAATGGGGGGATCTTCTATTTTCAGTACATTCAGATGTCTTTCTAAGGTTTCCCTTAAATTTTCTTCTTGATCTGCCTCGGCAAAAACATCATACATATTTTCATTGGGCAGGTCAGGAGTTTCTATATACTGATGGGCGCGGTAACATTGGAGCTTTGCCTGTTTCAGGTAATTCTCCAATATACCCCTGAGGGAGGTGAAAAAGGCATAAGGTCTTAAAAGAATCTGGCTGGATACCTCTTTATCTCCAGTATTGTAAATAAAAGCGTTACTGCCACTCATGGCATCGCCCAGTGCTAAGAGAGCGTCCTGAAAAATGTTAAGGTCAGCCTTGATTTTTTCGCCTCCCCAGTTAATTGCATGTCCTTTTTCTATTACATTTTTGAAAAGGGTTTCCATAGTATCGTAATCGGGCCTTTCGTCTGACCAGCAGTTCACATACAGGTTATAAGATATAGGAACTGTTTGATCTAAAAAGTAGATATGGAGGTAATATATCCCATCTTCCAATGCTGAAAAATGGTTTCCAGAAATAGTGAGGAGTCCGTTGTGTTTTCCCGATTCTCTTTCTTCTGGGGAAGTGTTGTCGGTATAAGTAATAGCCTTTGAGGGAATTGAGAATAACAGCTTCATTTTTCCGCTGCTGTCCTGTTTATAAACTTTGGCGCTTCTGATGTTGGAACTGGGTAGCTGGTGGATGATAAGGGCATGATCGAGCTGGATGACATTCCCTTCAGCATCTTTTTGTGGGCGGAAGCGGTTAAAAGCCTGTTCAATCTCATCAATGTTCATCAGCTTTGGGTTAAATACTGCAAATACAGGAGTGCTCTCAGGACTGTATTTTGTAAAATTTGTGCCAGCATCAAGTAACGAGGTGGCAAGAATGGTGTCAGCCTCCCCCTCATTGTTGTAAAGGTCATCATGGTTTACGATATGGTCAAAGATAGCATTATTATAAGTGACAGTCCCATCTTCATTTGTGGTACTGCCTTTCTCGTCAGCAGTTACAGAATAGCAGTTCTGCCCCATGTTTCTCAGGGTGGCTTTTACCCTTTTTATCATTTCGGTGTTGTTCAGGCGGATATATGGCTTGCTTTCGTGTATGGCGGTGTCCACAACCAGATTCTCAAATGTCTTCTGCTTTGCATACTTGATATTGACTGCTTTAAATACTGGTTTGTAATTCTTATCTTCAAACAGCACAATATTGTCAAAGGAAAAACAGCACATATTTTCATAGGTTGCTGTAATAAAAGTATAGGAATCGGCAATCTTTTCGTTAATCATCCTCATAATTGTATCAATAGCCTGCTCCCTGAAAGTATTTGCGGAGATAAGGGTCTGGCATTCATCGATCACCAGCCTTAACCTGCAGTCAGGATGTGCTTTTTTATAGTTGATAATACTTGGAACTTTATCGTAAACAGCGGATATCTGCCGTACATTATGCTCGTTTTCCTCCAGCTGCACACCTGCCACGAGCGCTTCAAAGCTGTAATCATCACTTTTTTCATTCTGAATGTTTTGTACCCTGTTGGGGCAGAGCAGACATAAAAGCTGTTTGCCATCTGATTCAGAGTTCATCTGGCGGAAAATAGCATCGATCGAATAGGTTTTTCCAGAGCCAGTCGGGGCAATAATCAGGTTCATTGCCCCATTATCCAGTTCAATCAGGCTTTTTATGTATTCCATGTTCCCTTCTTTGGGGTATTTTGTCAACTTTTCCGTAAAACTTCTTCTTGTAACGGCAGGGGCATAGTCCTTTTTGTTGTAGAGAAGATTTAAGACATACTGCGAATTATTCAGAAAACTTTGGAACCTGTCAGTGTTTGGTGCATGCAGATAGAGTTCTGGCAGCTCAAATGCTGTCATGTCCATGTTTTTTAACCGCTTTTGCTTTTCATCCATATTTTTATCTCCTTTAAAAGTGTTGTTACTATTATAGGACATTTATCAGGTGAAGTAAATCAGACGAAAAAAGTTTGGAGAAAAAAGAAAAATCTTTGCTTTTGTTATAGAAAAAATCTGATTTTTTTACATTGAATTTATTCTTCAAGCCTTGATTTTACTGGATTTTTGGCACTTTTTAATATGAATTCACTGGTTTCATGGGGAAAGGATAGTTTTACAGGAAAATTCAGCTATTTTGTTATAATTTGAAAGGCAGGTGCTTACAATATATGGACCCCGCAATTAGGGGAAGCCCGACAAGGGCTTGCAACCTGTAAATGCAATAAAATGACATTGGAGGATGGCTGTACCTAAACAGCTATTGTTTCAAAGGGTTCACTGCATGCCGCCCTAATGGGAGCAGGTTAGCTGAAACAACAAAAATAAGCCTTATGTTCTTTATAGAATATGGGCTTATTTTTTTGTCTTATTCTATCGAAAATACAAGTTGCTTTTAACAGGGGTAATTTGTTACATATATTATCCTTGCACCATAGGAGAGGATACGTTATAATTTGTAAGGGCAATATGTTACACATATTATATGATGTTTAAATATCAGGGATGAATGAGCAAAATGGAGGATGTACAAATGAATATGGTGGATATTATATTGAAAGGGATAATGAAATTTGGGCTGGAGAGGAAAATGTGGGAAACATCACAGGTAATTAAAAAAGAAGCAAATCTTCCAGAACAGGACTGGGGTCCATATATACAGGAGAAGATAATATATCCAACGGAAGTACAGACAGTCATAGAGGCACCAAACGAAGACCATGTTGCGATGTATGCTGAAGATCTGGAGATAATTGAGGAAGAAAAAAGTAAATCCCTGAAACTGATTGACAGCATGATTCCGCATTACCATCCAATAAACTGGCTGGGTGAGAGAACCATTGAACTGGTAAAGAAGGAACCAAAGTATATCATTGCTTCTTTAGACAGAAAAAAGAAGCAAGGGATTGATATGGAATATCTTGGTACAAAGCTGTGTCTTGTCGGGGACTATCTTTATGAGGGAAAAAGCAATGTGGATTTGGCACTGACTACACAGGCGGCATATAATTCATATGAAACATTGCTGGAAGAAAGTGAAAAGAATATGCTGATTGCACAGAAAGGAAAAGCAGGGGAGGATCAGGTAAGCAGAGTCCTGCAGCAGTGCAGGGGCAGATTCTTTTATCTGGAGAATGTTGTCATTCCTGCATATGGAGAAAAAGGGAAAACTTCTGAAACAGATGTGTATATCATAAACAGTAAAGGAGTGTTTGTCTGTGAAGTGAAAAATTATGGAAGAAGCGGGCAGACACTTGTGATACCGAATACAGGCGACTGGGAAATTTATGAGGAAGACAGGTTTTTGAAGAGCAAGCCGTCGGCATTTGTACAGAATGAAAGACATTGCAATGCGACATCAGCTTTTATAAAGGAATACATTGGAAAAGAAGTCCCCATCATTCCAGTTGTAATTATTGCAAATGATGAAGTTGCGGTTAACAGACAGACACAGAATGCTGTCATCAGGGCTGATGAAATTTGGGGTTTTGTAGAGAACTGGCAGGATGCAGTTGATTATGAAACACAGAAGCAGATTGTTCAGGCTTTTGAAGAAAATATGTTGGATGTAAATGACTTTCCCATGAAACTGAACAGGGACAGGGCAGGGTATCTTAACAGCGTAATTGAGGAACTGGCGCCTTATCTGCAAGTTAATGAAAAAATTGCTGTAGAATTGACAAAAATGTATGTGCAGGGCAGTACACTATCTAAAATACTAATGCTGATAATAGCGGTCTTATGTATGATACCTGCAATAAATTATGGAATTATAGGGGCAGGACTTGTTGCTGCGGATTTATTGATTGCCTACTGTACCAGAAGTACACTGGCTGTCATATTGGGAAGTATATCTTTGGTATGTGCAATGATTGTATTTTTGACGGAGTCACCTGTATTTTTGGCAATATCTATTATCGGAGTAGTAATAAGCTGGAGCATGACATTCAAGAATGCAAATTAGGAGAACTGGAAAGTGTGTAGCTTTACAGGCAATAAAGGAAATTAATAAAAAGCCATGTGTTCCCACTGTGAGAACACTGGCTTATTTTTTGGGTTTCTTTCTTCTGAAATTGAGGATTTCTTCTTTCCGTTGTTCGATAGCGGAAAGTTCTTCTTCCGTTGGCTCAAACTGTAAAATATCCTCTACCCTGCAATTCAGGATTAAGCATAATTCGTTCAAAGTATTTGAGCTTATCGGATCTCCATGTCCCATTCTGCGAAGTGTATTACTGCTGATTCCCCAGTGATAAATCAGCTGATATTTGGTAATTCTAAGTTTTTCCATTGTAGACCATAAAGGCGAATATGAAATCATGTAATCCCTTCCTTTCTGATAGGTTTCCAATATGGATATATTCATTCTAGTATCAATGTAAAATGTTGAACATTCATTATATGTAATAGGTGTTACATATTGAATATATTGCTTGCATAGTGTTATCGGGCACGCTATAATATATGTAGAAATAGGGGCAATATGTAACCCATAAATAATCGTATTTTCGAGTATTTGTTATTAGAGAATGCCCTGTGAAAATGAGGAGGAGAAACAAAATGAAAAGTAAAATAGCAGAAATTTTAGTAACAGGAATGATTATGGTATCTCTTGCAGGATGCGGAACAAAGACAGGGGCAATGGAAAGCAGCAATGTGGGCGTTGATGTTAGCAAAGAAATTATCGAAACAGAAGATACAAAAGCAGATGTTGAGGTCAAAGAAGAAAAAATAACTGAAAATGAGTTCGTTGGAGCAGAAGATGAGAACATAGTTCTGTATGCAGAAGTTGGAAGTCAGGATTATTGTCCATTAGATGAAATGAATTATGAATCAAGTACTGATACTGTATCAGCTATGGAAGATATCCCTCTTTACAATGCTGGCGGTTATGCAGTCGGATATATCAAAAACGGCTCAAGCATTACACTTGATGAAACTGGAACTGATATTGCCTGGGCTCGTTTTGAAAATCCAATAAAGGGTACTGATTACGATTACCTCTATGTATTAAAGGATTATATAACCGATGCTGACGAAATCAGTTTAACAGCAGAGGATATGAAACAGAGAATTGTTGATAGAATTTTAAACAGTTCTTTGAATGAAGAAATCAATTATGCTGTATTAGACGAAAAGGCTTCTGATATGGAAGTTTATGAGTGCAACATGATGTCT
>ERZ777011.3095-NODE-3095-length-11370-cov-2.895979_pt1 | contig 11370 bp, 6 predicted proteins | sample MGYA00374964_ERZ777011 | MGnify/ENA primary metagenome ERZ777011 (study PRJEB29310, sample SAMD00008975) | mouse gut metagenome | study: EMG produced TPA metagenomics assembly of the Metagenome analysis of fecal microbiota from mouse which was promoted...
GGAGCTTGACTGGTGGGACTGTGCGGCTTATGTGGAAAGCATGATAGCTGACGGGGCATACCAGACACATGAGCCTTATGACAAAATCGGGGAAATCATGGAGGAACACCCTGCCGCCACATGGATAAAAATTTTAAAAGAGGATACGGACAGGTATCTCTCGGAGGATGCGGGGCAGCACCAGCAGAACCGCCTTGAGAACCTGCACACAATCCTTGAAGCCAAAGGCATACGGGAAAAGATTGAGCTGTCATGGGATGATGCTTATGATGAAGTCATAGCCAGCGACGGGGAAAACGTGTGGCACGGCAGGCAGTTTTACGACTATCTGTATAATGAAGTGCTTGCGTCTGACAAAATCCGCAGGGACGGCAGTATCCCATATAACGTGCAGCAGCAGTTTGAACATGACAGATTTTCAAGCCATAACCCGGACAAGACCAATTTTATCCACCGGAAAACCTTTATCACGCTGGAGCTTACCGCAGATGAATGGGAAAAGCAGGAAGAAAGCCTCTGGCTGGAACCGTTGAAGGGATATTTCAATGAGGAAATCCAGTATATTTCCGTAAAGACGCTGATTTATGACATTTTTACCACAAACTTAAACATGGAAAGCAAGGCGGGGTTCCTTGCAAGCGTGTACGGGGAGCAGCGGGAAGGCTTCTTCATGTCGGAGTACACGGACAATTCCTTTGGCAAGTGCAAAATCAGCAGGGATAAGGACGGCATTGAAATCTCCTATCCACGGGCAGACGGAACAAAAGGGGAAAAGCGTGTGGATTACCGCTACTGCGCTGACCTGATCCTGCACATGATAGAGGAAAATGATTACCTGACGGAAGGAATCTTTGAGCGCTTCAGGGAAGCGCCGGGGGCATTTGCCGCAATGCCGTGGTTCATGGAAATCTACCATGAATACAAGGAACGTATGCTGCAGGAGCCGGACTTTGCGGCGGTCAGCATTGACGGGCAGGAGGAAGAACGGCAGGAAGGGCAGGAGACGGAGGCGGCAGCGGAAGAAATACCGGAAACACGGCAGACGGCGGAAAACGGACAGGAAGAAATACCGGGAACATGGCAGGCGGTGGAAAACGGACAGGAAGAAATACCGGAAGCATGGCAGACGGCAGAAAGCGGACAGGAAGAAACAGCAGAAACACAGCAGGAAGAAACAGCAGAAGTACAGCCGGGGCAGGAAGATATACAGGAAACAGCAGAGCGTGTGGAGGGGGAAGTAATAAACCCTGACGGGAGCGTGGCAAAGCCCGCTGCGGGCAGTCTGTTCCCCGAAGCGCTGCGGCAGGTGGAGGAAATGGACGGCGACCTGCGTGATGCGCTGGAAACCTACCTGACAAAATGTTCCGCAGTCGTGCCATACCAGCCGTTTTTGCAGATGGTGGCAGAAAGCAGCCTGCCAAAAGAGGACAAGCTGAATTTCTTAAACCGTACCATAAACCATCTGGAAGATAAGGAACAGACAAAGGCATACCACAACAACGCTTACGGTCTTGTGGAGTATATCCAGAACAGGGATGCCTTTATGGTGGACTTAAAGAGCCGGGACGGGGAGCGGGAGAGATTTTCTGCAACCTATGAACAGCTTTATTCCATTATGGAATATCTGATAAAAGCGCAGATGTTTACCGGGGAGATACGGATGTCGGCATACCTGCGAGATTTTGCAAAGCTGCCGTATGAAAAGATGTCTGCTTTGGAAAAGCAGTTTGATGACAAACTCACCAGCCTGCGGAACAGGCAGCGGAAAGGGAACTTCCACTTTGAGGAGGCTGAACTGCCAAAGGGCGGACCGAAAACAAGATACCAGTGGAACGTGGAGGCAATCCGGCTGTTGAAGCAGATCGAACATGAGGACAGGACAGCCACACCGGAAGAACAGAAGGTGCTTGCAAGGTATGTGGGATGGGGCGGTATCGCACAGGCTTTTGACGAAAGGAATAATGACTGGCAGAAAGAATATGCGGAACTGAAAGAGCTTCTTTCCACGTCGGAATATGAGGACGCAAGGGAGACAGTCAACACGGCATTTTACACTTCCCCCGTCATCACGCAGGCAGTTTATAACGCACTGGATAAATTCGGTTTCCGTAAAGGGACTATTTTAGAGCCGGCGCTCGGCGTCGGTCATTTTTTCGGGACATTACCGGAAACCATGCAGGACAGCAGGCTTTACGGCGTGGAAAAGGACGACATCAGCGGGCGGATCGCAAAGCTGCTCTACCCCAAAGCACAGATAAAGGTAAGGGGATTTGAGGAAACGCAGTACCCTGACAACTTTTTCGATGTTGCGGTGGGCAACGTGCCGTTTGGCGATTACAAGCTCTATGACGCAAAGTACGCAAAGCACAACTTCCGTATCCATGATTATTTTTTTGCGAAAGCGCTGGATAAGGTCAGACCGGGCGGCATTGTGGCATTTATTACAAGCAAGGGGACGCTTGACAAGGCGAATCCTTCCGTAAGGAAGTACCTTGCGGAACGGGCGGAGCTGCTCGGCGCAATCCGCCTCCCCAATACAGCCTTTAAGGACAGTGCGGGAACCGATGTCACAAGCGACATCATATTTCTGCAAAAGAGGGAGCGCAAGATCGTGACGGAGCCGGACTGGGTGCATCTTGGCAGGACGGAGGACGGCATTGCGGTCAATTCCTATTTTGCGGGGCACCCGGAGATGATGCTTGGAACAATGGAGTACGATACACGCATGTTCGGCAACGGCAGCAAATACACAAGCTGCATCAACCATGACGAGAATTTTGACTTAAAATCCGCACTGGAAACAGCAGTAGGGCAGCTTTCCGGCAGGATCACCGATGTTGCGGAGCTTGCGGCGGAGGAGGAAAACACGGAGGACATCATCGAGGCTGATCCCGACGTGAAGAATTACACCTATACCTTTGTGGACGGAAAACTCTACTACCGTGAAAATTCCGTCATGTACCGCAAGGAAGTGTCGGCAACGGCGGAGGAACGCATAAAGGGCATGGACGAAATCCGCACAATCACAAGACAGCTAATCTTCATACAGACGGAAGGGTGCAGCAGCGAGGAACTGGCTGCACAGCAGAAATTACTAAATGACAGGTACGATGCCTATGTGAAAAAATACGGACCGCTGACCGGGAGGGGGAGCCAGCAGGCGTTCCGTGACGATGCGGATTACCCGCTTTTATGTTCCCTTGAGGTCGTGGACGAGGACGGAAAGGTGGAAAAGGCGGATATGTTCTACAAACAGACGATCCGTGCGAAGAATCAGGTGGAGCGTGTGGAAACGGCGGTGGAGGCGCTGAATGTGTCCGTCAATGAGTTCGGGACGGTCAATATCCCGTTCATGTTAAGCATTTATGAGCCTGACATCAGCAAGGAGATAGAAAGCCTGTCGGAAGGAAGCACACTCTCCCCGGATGCGGAGGCGGAAGTAAAGCGGTCGGTACTCTTAAAAGACCTTGAGGGGCTTGTGTATCTGGAACCCACGGAATACAATCCCGACAACCTGAACACGGGATGGAAAACGGCGGACGAATACCTGTCCGGCAACGTGCGTGACAAGCTGAGGATTGCGGAAGTGTACCGAAAGGAGAACCCGGAGCTGTTCGGTGTCAATACGGAAGCATTGAAAAACGTGCAGCCGGAACGCCTTGATGCGTCTGAAATCGACGTGCGTATCGGAACCACATGGATTGAGCCGCAGGATTATGAGGAGTTCATCTATGAGCTTCTGAAAACACCATATCGTGCAAGGGCAGTCCGCACACAGTACACAAATTCAGGGATACAGGTAAAGCTCAACACCTACAACATGAACTGGTTCATTGACGGAAAAAGGCATGACAACCATTCCGTTGCCGCAACGGAGACTTACGGCACGAAGCGGATTGACGCCTATTCCATTTTTGAGGAAACCTTAAACCTGCGTACCGTGACAGTCCGTGACAGGATAGATGACGGAGGCGGAAAGTACCATTATGAGGTAAACAAGAAAGAAACCATGCTTGCAAGGGAAAAGCAGAACCAGATGAAGGAGGCGTTCAAAAGCTGGATATTCAAGGACCAGGAACGGCGGCAGAAATATGTGGATTATTACAATGAGACATTCAACAATATCCGCCTGCGGGAATATGACGGCTCACACCTGACATTCCCCGGAATGAACCCGGAAATCAAGCTGCGTGACCACCAGAAAAACGCAATCGCAAGGGTGCTTCTCGGCGGGAACACGCTGCTTGCGCATTGTGTAGGGGCAGGGAAAACATTTACCATGATGGCGGCATGTATGGAACAGCGGCGGCTCGGACTTGCCAACAAGAATGTCATCGTGGTGCCGAAGTCCATCGTGGGGCAGACGGCGGGGGAGTTTATGCGGCTGTACCCGTCCGCAAATATCCTTGTGGCAACGGAGCGTGACTTTGAGAAGAGCAGGAGGAAGCAGTTCGTGTCCCGTATCGCAACCGGGGACTATGACTGCATCATCATGTCGCACTCGCAGTTTGAGAAGATACCGATCTCAAAGGAACGGAAAGAGCGTATGCTGCAGGACCAGATACAGGAAATCTCCTTTGCGATTGATGAGATCAAGGCGGAAAAGGGGGAGCAGTGGACCATCAAGCAGATGGAGGCACAGAAGAAAAAGCTGGACGAACAGCTAAAGGAACTGACAGAGGAAAGCCGCAAGGATGACCTGATTACCTTTGAGGAACTGGGCATTGATTCTGTCATGGTGGACGAGGCGCATCATTTTAAAAATTTGTCGATTTTCTCCAAAATCAACAACGTGTCGGGCATATCCAGCACTGGTTCCAAGAAGGCAATGGACATGTACCTGAAATGCCAGTACCTTGATGAAATCAACGACGGCAGGGGCATCGTGTTCGCAACCGGAACCCCGGTGAGCAATACCATGTGCGAACTGTATGTGATGCAGCTCTATTTGCAGAAAAGGACACTGGAACGCATGGGGATATACCATTTCGACTCATGGGCGGCAAACTTCGGGGAAGTGACAACCGCACTGGAGCTGACCGTGGAAGGCAGCGGGTTTAAGTTCAAGAGCCGTTTCAACAAGTTTACAAACGTGCCGGAGCTTATGACCTCATTCCGTGAGGTGGCGGACGTGCAGACTGCGGATATGCTGAATCTCCCGGTTCCCGCACTGAGGGAAGGCAAGCCGATCATCGTGGAGAGCGAGCCGGACTGGTATGTGAAGCAGGTCATGGAAGAATTTGCGAAACGTGCGGAAAGGATTCACGGGGGCGGCGTTGATCCGAAAGAGGACAATTTCTTAAAGATAACAGGGGAGGCAAGGCTTTTAGGGACGGACGCAAGGCTTCTGGAACTGGATGCGCCGAATAACCCGGACGGGAAACTGAATAAGGTAGCAGCGAACGTGGCAGCCGAATATTTTGCCGGAAACAGGGACGGTAAAATCGGCTGCCAGCTTATTTTCTCGGACATCGGCACACCAAAAACAACATGGACGCCTGACTGGGCGGAGCGCATAAAAAACGGCGGGCAGTTCGACATTTACAACTACCTGAAAACCGAACTGGTAAAACAGGGTATCCCAGCGGAGGAAATCTCCTTCATACACGACGCAAAGACCGATGCACAGCGGGAGGCGCTCTTCAAGGATATGAGGAGCGGCAAAAAGAAGATACTGATCGGTTCCACGGACCAGTGCGGGACGGGCGTAAACGTGCAGGCGCACATTACGGCGATGCATCATGTTGACTGCCCGTGGAAGCCCTCCTGTATTGAGCAGCGTGAGGGGCGTGGCGTAAGGCAGGGCAATGAGAATGATGAGGTCGCAATCTACCGTTATGTCACAAAAGGGACATTTGATGCGTACTCATGGTCGCTGGTGGAAAACAAGCAGCGCTTCATCTCGCAGGTGATGACAAGCAGGGCAGTGTCAAGAACCTGTGAGGACATTGACGAGGCTACCCTTTCCTATGCGGAGATAAAAGCCGTGGCGACAGGAAACCCACTGATAAAGGAAAAGATGCAGCTTGAAAACGACGTGCAGCGGCTGAAAATGCTGAAAAGCAGTTATGACAGCCAGCGGTATTCCTTACAGGACAACTTCATGATCCGTTACCCGAAGCTGATTAAGGCGGCAACAGAGAAATTAGCCTGTGTGCGTGAGGACACAAAGACAGCGGAGGCGGCGCTCATTGCGGAGCCGGACTTTGCGATTACCGTGGACGTTGCCGGGAAAAGCACGAAATTCACGGAGCGCACAGACGGCGGGACATTCATGCTGCAGGCGGTCAGCCAGTGCAAGACCGGGGAAACCACCCATATCGGCAGTTTCAAGGGGTTTGAGCTTCTGGTGGAAAAGAACTTCATCGGGGTAAACAACATGGTGCTGCGGGGAAAGACCGACTACAAGGCGGAGCTTTCCACAAGCCCCGTGGGAAACATGGTAAAGCTGGAAAACCTCTGCCACGGCATACAGGTCAATATACCGGAACTGGAAAAGCGCATCGAGCAGTACCAGCGTGACATGGAGCAGTCAAGGCAGGAATACGAAAAGCCTTTTACACAGGAGGAGGAACTGAATGAGAAAGTGGCACGTTTGAATGAGCTGAACGTGCAGTTAGACTTGGAGAACGGAAAGACCGAAGATGTGGACCTTTGCGAAACACAGGACAATGCAAGGGTAGCGGAGCCGGGAACTTACCATTGCTTTCCGTCTGGAAAGGAGGGAAGATGATGCGTAAAATCTTGGCAGCAATATTCATTACGGCGGGACTGGCAGCTATGTCAGTCCCACTTTTCTATCATTTCTACGGAAATCAAAAGACAAATGAACTGATGGAACAGTTTGAACAAAACGTGGAACAGGAGCGGATAGAGGATGATGAAAAAGAGGAAGAAAGGGAAAGAGAGAATGAAACGGAGGCGGAGGATACCGAAGCCTCCATTAGTGAAGCGGATGCAGCCCTGTTTTCGTCCGGTAATGTGATTGGTCTGATTGAGATAGAAGCCCTAGACCTGAAATATCCCATTGTGGAGGGTGCAGACAGTAAACAGCTTGCCTATGGGATCGGGCATATATCCGACACGGCGGCAGTCGGGAGCATGGGGAACTGTGTGCTTGCCGGACACCGGGGGAGCAGGTACGGCACTTATTTCAAGTACCTGAACAGGCTCTCAGAGGGGGACACGGTAAAGGTCATGGACAAAGCAGGGAACGTGTACCTGTATGAAGTCGTTTCATGGGAAGTTGTAGGACCGTATGACAATTCCGTGAAAGCACAGGGGGAAGAAACAGAGCTTACCCTGCTGACCTGTGAGAACAGCGGGACAATGCGGCTGATTTACCATTGTATCTACAAGGAGGGCGAATAGCATGGAAGAAAACAGCAGGAAGTACCAGTTTGGCACGATAGAGGACATTCTGCGGGGATGTGAAGCCGAGCCGACGGAACCGGACAGGCAGACGGAAATGGACGGCGGCATACTGCTGACCAGCGGCGTCCATGTCTATCTGCCACGCCATGAAATCAACGTGCATGAGGGATTTTTCTGTCACATGGCAGACGGGCAGCTTGAACCGCTGTATTTCCTGACCGTCATTTATGACAGGGCGGATAAAGAATTTCTGTATGATGCGGAAGAAAACTTCGTGGACACGGTGCATCAATGGCTGAAAGGAAAATGCACACCGGAACAGTTGGAACAGGAACCTTGTGAGGTAAAAGGGATTAAGGAGGATATTGTCTATGGAAAAAGCATACAGACTGGGGGAAGTGGAGGAAATCCTTGCAGAGATGGAACAGCTTGCGGAAGTCCCGGACGACATCATGGAAAGCGATGAGGATTACCAGATCGTCATCAGCGGGTGGCAGGTGCATATCCCGGAACTGGGGCTGAACCTGCATGAAGGCGTTTACTGCAATTATGACGGGGAGGAGGACGGCTATCTGCCTGATTTTGCAGTAACCGTCGTGAAAGAGGAAGGGCAGGACGAATGGATTTACTATGAGCAGGACGGCTTCCTGATAACCCTTGCGAATTACCTTCATGGGAAAACAGATTTGGATTTAGGGCAGTTGGGACAATTATCCTGTTTTATCCGTATGCCGGAGAAAAGCCTGCCAGCGGAAGAATGAACCTGCCTGACACTCTGAAAAGGAAAGGCAGTTCAGATAACAAAATAATATTTCATCGTCCAGAAGGGGCAGAAAAGGAGGAACTTATGGAGTATTCCATCCAGTTGAACGCAGTAAACAACCCGGAAAAGAGTGTGCGGGCATTTGCAACCCTCGTGTTCGGGGACAGCTTCAAGGTCACGAATGTAGCGGTGCTTGAGGGCAGCAAGGGCAATTTCGTGTCTATGCCCAGTTTCCGCACAAAGGATAGGGACGAGTACAACAACCCGGTCTACAAGGACGTCTGCAACCCGATCACGAAGGAATTCCGTGAGGAACTGTACAACGACATCTTAAAGCTCTATGAAGAAATGGAGCAGACAGGCAAGGCAGAGGTCAAGATGGAGGCGGAGGAGCCGGACGAGCCGGAGTTTACGGTAAGGGTAACGCCTTTTGAGCGTGAGGGCAGCAACATGGTAGGTCTTGCGAGCATCGTGCTGAATGACAGCTTTGCGGTGGGCAATGTAAGCGTGGTGGAGGGCAAGAACGGAATGTTCGTGGCAATGCCGTCCTATAAGGCAGGCAACAGGTACAGGGACGTTTGTTTCCCGATCACAAAGGAGTTCAGGGAAAAGCTCAACGATGCGGTGCTTGAGACGTACCATCAGGCAAAGGAACAGGCAGTGCAGGAGGGAAAGGAGCGTGCATCACAGCAGATGCAGACCGATGACAGGGGCTTTATGAAAGCCAGCGGGGAGCCGCTGCCGTTCCGATAGGCAGAACCAGTAACCAGAAAGGGGCAGGGCGGGCAACTGCCCTGCGGAAAGGAAAAGAAAAATGGAAATGACAGCAAACGTGGAACTTACAAAGGAAAAAAATCTCATGGAGCTGCTCGATCTGCTCCGTAAAAACAATATGAAAGAGGCTGCAAACAGCATCTTTGAAATGGCAGCGTATGTCGATGTAATGGAGAAAAAGATGGATTCGGTCTTAGATGAGCTTACGACAGTTAAAAACCAGCTTCATAAGATGGAAGAGCGTGAGGCAGAGAAAGGGCTGAAACAGTCACTCAAAAGGGCAGTAAACAAGCTGGAACAGGACTGCAAAGCCATGAAAGAAAAACTGTTTGAAGTCAAGACAGAGATCAAGGAAAAGGCAGGGGAAATCGTGACGGCGGCAAAGCAGAAAGGGAAAGCTGCTTTAAACAGAGTGGCGGAGTTTCTTGGAATTAAGAAAAAGTTAGAGGGTATCCGCCAGAACGTGCAGGAGTCCATAGCAGACGTGGATAAGAGCATTGGAAAGATAGACGCTTTCGGCACAGGCATGAGGGAAGCCGGACAGAAGATCGCCAACACATTCCGTACCTTTGCGGATAAACCGGAAAAGGAATATGGGGAAAAGAAGTTCTCAAAGACAGAACTAATAAAGAAGCCCTTTCAGGCAAAGAGAAAGCTGCTGTCAGGTATCTTAAACTGTGCGGATGCCGCCATAGAAAAGACAGAGCAGCTTGCCGCAGACGTGAAAAAGTACCAGACGGATAAGGCAGAACGGGAAACAGGCAGCGTTGAAAGCATGGAGGCTGTTAATCCGGTTGAACTTGCAGTAGTGGCAGAGCCGGAGTTCCAGTACGGGGCAGAGGCGTTTGAGGCACACCAGCAGGAAACAACAAAGGTGATGGCAACGGATAAAGCGACAAAGAAAGAGCCTGTAAAGAACGGAAAGAGCCGATAGGGAAAAGTCCTCTTGAATTGAACTTAGGTTTGATTCAGGAGGATTTTTTGTTTTGATAGTACATTTTATTCACAATCCCATAAAATGAGCAAGTCAATAGAAAAATACTCTCACTTTGACTTGCTCGTGTTGTTTAGATTTTTAATTAGTTGTGATTTTCTATAACCGGAAAAAAGATAATGCTATCGTAATTTTTATTTTCTATTGATAAAGGAGTGCTTTTCATTTGATTATTTAAAATATCATAATCTACAATAAAACCTAGATTTACATATCCATTCTTGTTCTCTGTAGCTTCATTTCGAGAAAAGAAGTATACATGGTTTTCATTTATCAAAGAACTGCTGACATAAGTATTTTGTGGTAAACTGCTTAATTCGACAATAGTGCTATCGGATTCTATTTTGCAAATTATATTATCAAACACACCATATAAAAAGTTATTAAATGAAAAAATACTGCTAATATTTTTATCAAAATTCATAGAGGTCAATTTTTCTAATGAATCCATATCAAGTATATCTATTTCTTTTATATATCCATTCATATCTGCAACTGAACAATATAAATTGCCATCATAGAGAACAACTTCCTTATAGTCTCTATTAGGTGATGTTATATTTTCTTTAATTGTTGAATCGGCTAAGTTGTATTTGATTATTTTACCGCTCCATTGATCTTTTTCTAAATTGAGATATGAACCGATAATGTAAACAGTATTATTTTCGCACAAAATATCCGAGGCAAAAATGTCAAATATCTTTTTTTCTAAAATGTTCCCTTGTATATCTTGAATTACAAACAAATTTTGATAAGTATTATCTGTTATGTTGCCATTCATCACAGCAACGATGTTTTCATTATTAATAGTAATAGTCGTGACACCAGAATAATTTGGATTATCCAAAAGATTAAATTCGGTGACATTTCCTTGCGTATCTATTAGTAGATGGTTATTAGCCCTGTTTCCCCCCGCAATGAAAGTGTTATCTACTAAATCGCTTTTTGAAATATCTTGGATTTTTAATGATTCCTGACTTGTAATATTTCCATCTATATCAATTCCGACTAAACCGCCAGATTTATTTAACATATCAGAATGTACGATATAATATGCAGTTTTTTCAGTAGAAAAACTGTTTTTTTTGAATATTTTGTTGCAAAAAATACATATAGTAACTATAACTAGGATGCAGCCTATTGTTAATAATCTTTTCTTCATAAATTATCTCCACTTTAAAATCAGCCAGTGTAATTGGAAGTATTGCACTGGCTGATAAAAATAAATTATTGAATCCACTTCGCAATTTGCGAATTAAATTACTGAACCTTTTTTACAATGTAAGTATTCGATGAATTTACCAGATCGGCAGGCGCAATGATAGCATTTGGAATTGAACCTGTTTCGCAGTTGATTCCTGCATCTAACCAAGCCTGCCATACTAACTGACTGCAATAAAACTTTTCAGTGGTGGTTTTGCTAGTGAATACCCAGTTGTACGGCTTTCCAACCTGTTTTGCGGCA
>ERZ777011.3096-NODE-3096-length-11368-cov-3.000442_pt1 | contig 11368 bp, 10 predicted proteins | sample MGYA00374964_ERZ777011 | MGnify/ENA primary metagenome ERZ777011 (study PRJEB29310, sample SAMD00008975) | mouse gut metagenome | study: EMG produced TPA metagenomics assembly of the Metagenome analysis of fecal microbiota from mouse which was promoted...
TTTACCACTCATCATTTTAATCATCCCTCCTGAAATAATTATAACATTTTTGAATAATAAGGATACTACTAACCAACATACAAAAATCGACAAAATCTTCGTCTGAAAAAAAAATACCCAAATAGAAAGAAATATAATTATTATTTCAAGCAAAAATAAATAAGTTTCAGACTAAGCACGTTTTTTTTGAAAATAAGCGTGAGTGGAACAAGATAGTGGACAGAGGCATGACAAAGGACTTTTCTTGGAGCACATCAGCGAGAGAATATGAAAATTTATACAGGCAAATGCTTGGATGGTAAAAAAGTGCCGCAAGGCAGCGGCACTTATAAATTCGGCTTTGCCGAATTTTTAGTGGTTTGCCGATGGGTTTTCGCATTAGTAATTTCCTGTTATATTAAAAAGTGCCGGCTCTTAAGCCGGCTTTTTTTAATCAACCTGTTGTATGCCTGATATATCAGGACTTATAGCCATAGAATAATTTGTATGGTAAATAACGAAGCCGGGCTTTGCGCCTGCCACTTTTTTAACATGCTTTCTCTCAATATAATCAATTTCTACCTTATCCTGTTCTTTTCCCTTGGAATAAAAGGCAGCAAGCCTTGCCGCCTCCTCAAATGTACGGTCAGGCAGCTTTTTGCCGTCAGCCTTAACAATAACATGTGAGCCGGGAAAGGTTTTTGAGTGAAACCACCAGTCGCCGCCGCCTGCCACCTTAAAGGTAAGCTCCTCGTTTTGAAGATTATTTTTTCCTACATACATATGAAATCCGTCGGAGGATATATAGTGAAAAGGCCTGCTTTTATATTTTGATTTTTTATCGGTACCCTTTCTTTTTATATATCCCGACTGTATCATTTCCTCCTTTAATTCCTTTAAGTCATCCTCAGTGACGGCTATGTCAAGAGAATTAAGCAGGGACTCAAGATGATTGATAGAGTCGTTTGTTTCTATAACTATTTCTTTCAGCGCCTCATATGTGCGCTTAAGCTTATTATATTTTTCAAAGTATTTTTTTGCATTATCCTTTGCTGAAAGCTCTGGCTCCATAGGTATGGTTATTTCTTCATTAGTATAGTAGTTAAGGGCCTTAAGCTCCTTGTCCCCATCCTTACAGCTATAGCCGTAGGCGTTTAAAAGTTCTCCGTATACCTTAAATTTGTCACGTTTTTCTGTATCCTTCATCTGCCTTAGCTGAATATCATATTTTTTATAATCCTTTTCTAAGGCGGTGGTGATGATTTTCCTTAAGTCATAAGACTTCTGACGGATACGGGTTATTTGATTTTTCTCACTGTAAAACCTCTCAAGCAAAAGGCTCATGGAGTCAAAATGCTTTGTTTCCAAATCATTGTAAATTTTCATTGTAAAGCAGTTAAAATCCTTAGGAGTATTTCCGCTTAATATCATTAAAGGAGAAAATGTCTTACCTATAATAATATTCATTATATCAAAAAAGCTGTTATAAAGCGCGTCAAGCTCCTTAGGCGTAAGAGCATTGGCTGGAATATCTGAATCAATTCCGGCTCTGTAGCATATTTCCTGCGCGGCAACAGGACTTATTCCTGTGTAGGAGGTATATATCGCCTTATGAGAGCATAGGGGAACAGAGGATATTTTTTTTGTGAAATCCTCATGCTTTACATTTAATGGATTTTCTTTTTCGGAGGTTTCAGGGATAAAGTAGTCTCTTCCCGGAAGAACTTCTCTGACAGAGCTTACGTTAGCAGAAATATGCTTAATGCTGTCAATTATTTTGCCGGGAATAAGATTTTCATTATCATAGCTTGCATCTGTAAAAATAATGTTGCTATGTTTGCCCATAAGCTCTACTATAAGAAACTTATGGCATAAATCGCCAAGCTCATTATAATGCTCAAGGGTAAAATTAACTACCCTCTCAAGTCCGGGCTGGTAAACATCTATTAGCTTTGCATTAGATAAATGCTTTCTCAGCAGCATACAAAAGTTTGGTGCGGTAAGAGGAGAGGTTTTTGAGCCCTCCGTAATATATATTAATGGAAGTGATGCATCTGCCGAGAGAAGAAGCCTGTATTGCTCCTTTGATTTTTTTATCGTTATTTGCAGCTCATCCGTTTCCGGCTGGGCAATTTTTAAAAAGCGTCCGTCAGTAAGCTTTTCTTTAAGCTCATCTACAAGTGCCGCAATATTTAAACCGTCAAGCGCCATATTAACCTCATTTCTGCGGGAAGCCGACAGATTCTTATGGTAATCAGCCTCCTGCATATTAATTATTATAAGATTGTAGCAGAAAAATTATATTATGTAAAACGAATATTGATTTTTTTGTTGACGAGCAGTTTTTGTTGCATTATAATATAGTTTAGCCTAATTTTGGCATATAAACCATTCCTCAAAAAGGAAAGCGGGAGGTAACTATGATTTACAGCATGACCGGTTTTGGCCGGTACGAAATGACAGAAAAAAATCATAAGCTTACTATAGAGATGAAATCTGTAAACCACAGATATTTTGATGTAAATATTAAAATGCCAAGGCGTTTTGGTATATTTGAAAATGATATGAGAAATATCCTTAAAGCATATGCCAAAAGAGGCAAGATAGATATTTACGTTACGTATGAGGACAAGTCAGGAGCAGATACAAATCTAAAGTATAATGAGGCATTGGCAGAGGAATATGTAAGGTGCTTTAAGAAAATAAATGAAAGGTTTTCTCTTTCAGGCGTGTCAGATAATATAAACACGGCGCTTATTGCAAGAAGTCCCGAGGTTATTACTATGGAGGATGACGTCATGGACGAGGAGGAAACGTGGAAATTTCTTAAATGTGCCTTTGAGGGAGCATGTAAGGCCTTTTTATCATCAAGGGCAGCCGAGGGTGAAAATCTTAAAAATGACCTTAATGAAAAACTTAGGGAAATGATGGTTTTGGTGGAAAAGGTAGAGGAAAGGTCGCCGCAGGTGCTTGTAGAGTACAGGAAAAAGCTTGAGGATAAGATGAAAGAGATTTTTGAGGATGCACAGCTTGATGACAGCCGTATTGCGGCAGAGGTGATTTTATTTGCTGACAAAATGTGTGTGGATGAGGAGACAGTCAGATTAAAAAGCCATATTATCAGCATGAGAGAAGATTTAACAAAAGGTGGAGATATAGGCAGAAAGCTTGATTTTGTTGCGCAGGAAATGAACAGGGAGGCAAACACCATTCTTTCAAAGGCAAATGACCTTAAGGTTACAAACCTTGCAATCGGACTTAAAACTGAGATAGAAAAGATTAGGGAGCAAATACAAAATATAGAATAAAGGTGAAAGTATGAGAGGTGTATTAGTTATAGTTTCAGGCTTTTCGGGCGCAGGTAAGGGCACTGTCATGAAAAGGCTGATGGAAAAATATGACAGCTACAGTCTGAGTATATCGGCCACCACAAGAAAGCCTAGAGACGGCGAGGAGGACGGAAGAGAATACTTTTTTAAGACTGTAGGGCAGTTTGAAGATATGATAGAAAAAGGACAGCTTATAGAGTATGCAAAATACGTTGGAAATTATTACGGAACACCTAAGGAGTATGTTGAAAAGCAGCTTGATGAGGGAAGAAATGTAATATTGGAGATAGAGCTTCAGGGAGCCCTTCAGGTAAAGGAAAAAAAGCCTGAGACAGTCCTTGTGTTTCTTACCCCGCCATGTGCAGATGAGCTGGAAAACCGCTTAAGAGGCAGGGGAACTGAGGATGATGAGACTATTAAGGCAAGACTTAAGAGGGCGGCAGAGGAATCCGATTATATGAAAAAATATGATTATATACTGATTAATGATGATTTGGAAAAATGCGTTGATGATTTAAACGGAATTATCAGGTCAGAGCGTTGGAAAACAGATAGAAATGACAGCATGCTTGCAGAGATTAAGAAAGATTTAAGCCGTTTTAATTAAAATTATCCGTCGGTATTATACAAGCATGGCTGCCGTATAAACAGGATAATTATTCCGGCGCAAATGCTTTTACACTTATAAATAATATATATTAATGGAGGAATAAATATGTTACACCCGTCATATTCAGATTTAATGGAAGTAGTAAACAGTGATGTAGTAGAAGGAGAACAGCCTGTAGTACAAAGCCGTTATTCAATAGTCCTTGCAACTGCAAAGAGGGCAAGACAGATAGTTTCAGGAGAGGATTCACTTGTTAAGGGTAAAGGCAAGAAACCATTATCTGTGGCAGTGGAGGAGCTTTATAAGGGTAAGATAAAGATTTTAAGCGAAGAGGAAGCCGAGGCGTTGGAGGCGGAGGAAGCTTTGAGGAAAGCAATGAAGGAAGCAGAAAAAGAAAAAGCATCCATGGAAGCCGCAAATGAAGCGGACAAAGCAGATGAAGAAGACGCAGCAGAAGAAACAGAGAAAGCTGTAAAGGAAGAAGATTCGTCAGAAGAGAAAACAGAGGAATAGTATGAAGGTAATGTTTATATCTTTGGGGTGTGATAAAAATCTTTCAGATACGGAGGAAATGCTTGGCATATTAAGGGAAGAGGGATATGAGTTTACTGACGACGAGACTGATGCAGAAATTATAGTAGTAAACACCTGCTGCTTTATAAATGACGCCAAGGAAGAGAGCATAAACACCATATGCGAGATGGCTGAATGTAAAAAAAGATATAAGTGCAGTTCCCTTATAGTTACAGGCTGTCTTGCCCAGAGATATAGGGATGAAATTATAAAGGAAATTCCCGAGGTAGATGCGGTAATAGGAACATCTGCCTATGATACTGTAGGAGATGTGATTAAGTCTGTTATTGATGGAAAGACAGTTACAAGGTTTATGGATATGGACAGACTTCCCTCTGTAACTGCTGACAGAGTAGTTACTACAGGAGGATATTACGCATATTTAAAAATAGCGGAGGGCTGTGATAAAAACTGTACCTATTGTATTATTCCCAAAATAAGAGGTCATTACAGAAGCATTCCTATGGAAAAGCTTGCTGCGCAGGCGGAGAAGCTTGCAGAGGGCGGAGTTAAGGAACTTATACTTGTGGCTCAGGAGACTACCATATACGGACAGGATATATATGGTAAAAAATCACTTCATTTACTGTTAAAAAGGCTGTGCAGAATAGAAGGATTATCTTTTATAAGGATTTTATACTGTTATCCCGAGGAGATATATGACGAACTTATAGATACAATAAAAAAAGAAAAGAAGGTATGCCACTATCTTGATATGCCTATACAGCATTGTAATGATTATATACTTAAAAGAATGGGCAGAAGGACTAACAAGAAAGAGCTTATGGATATAATACATAAACTTAGGGAAAGCATACCTGACATTATTTTAAGAACTACGTTAATATCAGGCTTTCCGGGAGAAACCTGTGAGGCCCACAGGGAGCTTATGGAGTTTGTAGACGAGATGGAATTTGACAGGCTTGGAGTATTTGCGTATTCACCGGAGGAAAACACGGCGGCAGCAGATTTTGACGGGCAGGTAGACGAGGAGGTCAAAGGGGACAGACGTGACGAGATAATGGAGTTACAGCAGGATATAGCCTTTGATAAGTCTGAGAGTATGATTGGAAAAGAATTTGTTGCAATTATCGAAGGAAAAGTGGCAGAAGAGAATGCATATGCAGGCAGAACATATATGGATGCGCCGGATGTAGACGGATATATATTTATCAGCGCCGATGAAGAGCTTATGTCGGGAGATTTAGTACAGGTGAGAGTTACAGGTGCGTCAGGATATGACCTTATTGGAGAAAAAATATAGATTGGAAAGGAAAATTTACAATGAATTTACCTAACAAATTAACAATACTTAGAGTATGTACCATTCCGTTTTTTTTGCTGTTTATGGAAGTGGAGGTTTTTGGCGCCGCAGATAAATACATTGCGTTAGCGCTGTTTGTAATTGCAAGTATAACAGATGCCATGGATGGTCATATTGCCAGAAAATATAATCTTGTCACAAACTTTGGGAAATTTATGGACCCTTTGGCAGATAAGCTGTTAGTATGTTCATCTCTTATATGCCTTACAGATGTTATACCGAGCTGGATAGTTGTGGTTATAATAAGCAGGGAGCTTATAATAAGCGGATTCAGAACTATAGCAGCGGACAATGGCATAGTTATAGCAGCCAGCTACTGGGGTAAGGTAAAGACAGTGTTTCAGATGATAATGATTATCTGGCTTATTCTTGATATACCGTTTTTTGTATGCAGGGTTATAGGACAGGTGCTTATATATGCATCATTGGTATTGACAGTTATTTCACTTGTTGACTATATGATAAAAAATAAGTCTGTTTTAAAGGAAAATAATAAATAGCAGGATTATTCATTTTTGTTTTCAGCTTTTTAATTGGCTGAATTATATCTTGCTTATGAGGTGAAAAATGGAGGAAGAGCTTGTAAGAATTCTGGCAAAAAAGGGTATGTATATATCTACAGCTGAATCCTGTACGGGAGGACTTATTGCAGGAGCTATAGTTAATGCGGCAGGAGCATCGTCAGTATTTAAGGAAGGCTTTGTGACATACTCAAATGAATCAAAGGAGAAAAGGCTTGGTGTAAGTCATTCTACATTGGAGAGTGCAGGAGCCGTCAGTGAGGAAACCGTCAGGGAGATGGCGCAGGGATTAATGAAAGTGACAGGAGCTGACGTTACCATAGTATCATCAGGAATAGCGGGGCCTGACGGAGGAACAGTGGAGAAGCCGGTAGGACTTGTATATTTGTGCTGCTGCATTGGAAATGAACTGTATGTAAGCAGGAATATTTTTAAGGGAGACAGGCAGCAGATAAGGGAGCAGGCAGTCAGGGCTGCCATTGAGCTCGTAATTGACAGTATAAATAAATAGTGATAATATTAAGACAGATAGCTTAGCGGACAGCAGGTTGTCTGTTTCTTGTTTTTTATTAGCAGAGGTTTTTGTTCGGAAAGGCTTATTTTGTAAAAAGTGGTTGACAAGAGGAAAAAAATGTAATACTATATCTACAGAACGAACGTTCGGAACAAGCGTTCACATCGAATGCTTAATTTTACCATACATATTTATTGTGTATATTTATATTAAAGGAAAGGATATCTGAGGTCAGATAATTATAGGTGAATATTATATGGATAAGAGTGAAAAGCTTAAAGCCCTTGACGCGGCGGTAGCGCAGATAGAAAAGCAGCATGGTAAGGGCTCCGTAATGAAGCTGGGAGACAAGGGAGCTACTATAAATATAGAAACTATTCCTACAGGCTCTATAAGCCTTGACATAGCCCTTGGACTTGGAGGTATACCAAAGGGACGTATTATAGAGGTATATGGTCCTGAATCAAGCGGTAAGACTACAGTTGCGCTGCATATGGTAGCAGAGGTGCAGAAAAGAGGAGGTATAGCAGGCTTTATTGATGCAGAACATGCTCTTGACCCTGTATATGCGTCAAATATAGGTGTTGACATAGATAATTTATATATTTCCCAGCCGGATTACGGTGAACAGGCTTTAGAGATTACGGAAACAATGGTACGCTCAGGCGCGGTAGATATTATTATAGTGGACTCTGTAGCTGCCCTTGTTCCAAAGGCGGAGATTGACGGAGAGATGAGCGACGTGCAGGTAGGCCTTCAGGCAAGGCTTATGTCTAAGGCATTGAGAAAGCTGACGGCAGTTATCAGCAAGTCAAATTGTACGGTTATATTTATAAACCAGCTTCGTGAAAAGGTTGGCGTTATGTTCGGAAACCCTGAAACTACCACAGGAGGAAGAGCATTAAAGTTTTATTCGTCCATAAGACTTGACGTAAGAAAATGCGAGACACTTAAGGCAGGCGGAGAAGTGGTTGGAAGCCGGACCAGAATAAAGGTTGTTAAAAATAAAATAGCCCCTCCATTTAAGGAAGCAGAGTTTGATATTATGTTTGGGGAGGGTATTTCAAGAGAAGGAGATATTTTGGACCTTGCTGCGGAATTAAGCATAATAAATAAGAGCGGAGCATGGTACGCATACAATGGAGAAAAGATTGGACAAGGCAGGGATAACGCTAAAAAGTATCTTAAGGAAAATCCTGCCGTATTTGAGGAAATTGACGCTGCAGTAAGAAAGCATTATAATCTTGAAAATGGTGAAAAAACAGACGAGCCGTCATCAGCTTCAGATACGGATGACAAGCCGGAGCCAAAAGCACGCGCCTCAAAATCATCAAAAGCAAATAAAGGAGCCGCAGAAAAGGAAAATATTGAAAAGGAAGCAGAGGAATAATATATCAAAATGTATGTTACGTATATAGAGGAAGCGGACAAAAGAAAAGCCATTGTTTATGTGGATGGAGGGGAGAGCTTTCCGCTATACAAGGGGGAAATCAAAAGGTATGGCATAAGGGAGCAGAATGAGCTGTCTGATGATGAGTACGGACATATTATAAGAGATATACTTATAAAAAGAGCAAAAGAGAGAGCCATGCATATATTGAAGGGAGCCGACAAAACAGAAAGGCAGATAAGAGAAAAGCTGGAGAGGGGCAGATATCCGTCTCTTGTCATAGACGAGGTTATAAAGTTTCTGTTAAAGTATGAGTATATAAACGATTATGATTATTCCGTAAGCTACATAAAAACATATAGTAAAAGCCAGAGTGAAAGGCTTATGAGAGAAAAGCTCCTGCAAAGGGGAGTAGACAGGGATATTATAGTCACAGCCATGGAAGACGCCATGAAGGAAGCAGACTATGATTGTCAGAGTATTATTGCGGATATATTAAGGAGAAAAAAATATAATAATGATACTGCTGACATAAAAGAAAAAAACAGGATGGTTTCCCACCTCTTAAGAAAGGGATTTATGTATGAAGATATACTTGCCTCTATGAGAGAAATGTAAGTATTATTAACAAAAATTGCATATACAAATACTAAATATTGTAGTGTTTTGCATAAAAAACTTCCCTTTTACACTTGACATTGTGTTGATAAAACATTAGAATATATATGTTGTACTTTGTACAATGAAAACTAAATAAGGAGGTGCTCCTGTGGGACCATATATATTAACAGGCGTTATATGTGTAGTTCTAGCTGCTATTATCACTTGGTTTGTATCCGGTTTTTACAGAAAAAAGGTCTATGATGAAAAAATAGGCAGTGCGGATACAAAAGCAAGGGAAATCATAGATGAGGCATTGAAAACCGCAGAAACCAAAAAAAGAGAAGCTCTTTTGGAGGCAAAGGAGGAGTCCTTAAGGACTAAGAATGAGCTGGAAAAGGAGACTAAGGACAGGCGTTCGGAGCTGCAGCGTTATGAAAAGAGAGTTTTCTCAAAGGAGGAGGCTGTTCTGTCAAAGGAGGAAGCTGTAGAGAAGAAGGAGAGGGCTTTAGCTGAGAGAGAAGAGCGGCTTGCAAAGGTTAAGGCAGAGGTTGACAAGCTTAATGAGCAGAGAACACAGGAACTGGAAAGAATCTCAGGATTAACCTCCGAGCAGGCAAAAGATTTGTTATTAAAAACTGTTGAAGACGAAGTTAAACTTGACACGGCTAAGTTAATTAAAGAAATGGAAGCCAGAGCCAAGGAAGAAGCAGGAAAAAAGGCTAAGGAATATGTAGTTGACGCCATACAGAAGTGCGCGGCGGACCATGTGTCGGAAACTACTATTTCAGTTGTGCAGCTTCCCAATGATGAGATGAAGGGCAGAATAATCGGACGAGAAGGAAGAAATATTCGTACTCTTGAAACCATGACAGGTGTAGATTTAATTATTGATGATACTCCGGAGGCAGTTATTTTGTCTACCTATGACCCATTAAGGAGAGAGGTTGCAAGAATAGCCCTTGAAAAGCTTATTGTAGACGGAAGAATACATCCGGCTAGAATTGAGGAAATGGTAGAAAAGGCTCAAAAGGAAGTAGAAGTGATGATGCGTGAGGAAGGTGAGGCAGCTACCTTAGAGGTAGGCGTTCACGGTATTCACCCTGAATTAGTCAGATTGCTTGGAAAGATGAAATTCAGGACAAGCTACGGTCAGAATGCGCTTAAACATTCTGTTGAGGTTGCGCATCTTGCCGGACTTTTAGCAGGTGAAGTGGGTGTAGATGTAAGAATGGCTAAGAGAGCAGGCTTATTACATGACATTGGTAAGTCCCTTGACCATGAGATGGAAGGCTCTCATATACAGATAGGAGCTGATTTATGTAAGAAATATAAGGAATCAGCTATTGTTATAAATGCTGTAGAGTCACATCATGGTGATGTTCCGGCAGAATCATTAATTGCTTGTCTTGTTCAGGCCGCAGATGCCATATCGGCGTCAAGACCGGGGGCAAGGCGGGAGACACTTGAAGCGTACACAACAAGATTAAAACAGTTAGAGGACATTGCAAATTCCTTTAAGGGAGTTGAAAAGTCTTTTGCAATTCAGGCAGGTAGAGAGATTCGTATCTTAGTTACTCCGGAGCATGTTTCAGATGCAGACATGGTGCTGCTTTCAAGAGATATTGCAAAGCAGATTGAAGCAGAGCTTGAATATCCGGGACAGATTAAGGTGAGTGTTATTAGAGAGTCAAGAGTAGTTGAATATGCTAAATAATATATGTGCAAATACAATATATAAAAAATAAATATTTGTATATACTCAAAGGACAGGAAATAGACACATTCAGTTGAATTTTAATGCATTATAGGAAAAGCGCTATTTCACAGCAAGGCTGTGGAATGGCGCTTTTTTACAATTAGGAAATTTCTGGTTTTTTTGCAATCAAGGTGAATTCTCCCGGAACATCCGGGTTTTCCCATGAAGGATGCTCGTCAAATTGTTTCAGGATAAATCCGTTTTTAATTACGGAATTTATAATTTCGCTAATTGTATATTTACGATAGCTGCACAGGGGCATCTGTTTTCTTGTGTTTTCGTCAAAAAAACGGGCATGAGCCATTTCCCCCTCAAAAACATCTGTTGAAAAATAGCTCATGGTTTTTTGCTGCAATGACAGAGTGTCAATTATTTTTGTAAATGGATGAAAATCGCTGCATATCATTTTACCATTGTCATTAAGCAAAGAATACATTACCTTCATAAATGCATCTATATCGTGAAAATAATGTAAAATTCCACCTTCCATAAAAACAATGTCAAAGAAATTACCATAAGTATTAATATCTATTTCTAGTATATCACAGACCTGATAATCTATTTTTACATTTGAAGCCTCAGCAACCTCCATTGCATATCTTTTATTATCCTCTGATATGTCAAACAGGGTTACGTCAGCCCCCAGGGCAGCCAATGGTATGGCCTTTTTTCCGCAGGAGCCGCATATATTTGCAATCTTTACACCATCATATACATCAAAATAATCTGCGTATCTTTTTAACTGCTTAATAGGATTTTCTCTGACAGC
>ERZ777011.3097-NODE-3097-length-11362-cov-4.439462_pt1 | contig 11362 bp, 10 predicted proteins | sample MGYA00374964_ERZ777011 | MGnify/ENA primary metagenome ERZ777011 (study PRJEB29310, sample SAMD00008975) | mouse gut metagenome | study: EMG produced TPA metagenomics assembly of the Metagenome analysis of fecal microbiota from mouse which was promoted...
AAAGGGATAACCACAATTGTAAATACCCTATTTGACCAAGGAAACGCTTGATTTTGTTACCCCCCTTTCCGCCGAAAAACTACAAAATTTCTTCGGCGTTTTCTTACAATTTCAGATTGGCGTTGACAGTATTGCCGGGAGTTTTGCAAACAGCACCCCGGCTGGGAGATCATCAAGGAATTTTCCGAGAAGGGCGTATCCGGTTTCAAGAAGTCTGCGAAGGACAGGGACGCTATTCAGGAAATCCAGAAGTTAGCCCTGCAAAACGGGTTTGATATTCTGCTGGTGTTCATGTTTGACCGGCTGGGCCGCAAGGACGATGAAACGCCCTTTGTGGTGGAGTGGTTTGTCAAGCAGAACATCGAGGTATGGAGCGCCATGGAGGGCCAGCAGAGGTTTGACAACCACGTTGACAAGCTGCTGAACTATATCCGCTACTGGCAGGCGTCCGGCGAGAGCATCAAAACCTCTATGCGCGTCAAGACCCGAATTGAGCAGTTGACCCAGGAGGGCCATTATACTGGCGGACGGGCGCCGTTTGGCTACCGTGCGGAAAAGTCGGGCCGCATGAACAAGAAGAATCAGGATGTGCGTGACCTTGTAATTGACCCGGAGGACGCGGAGACCGTCAAACTGATTTTTCAGAAATATGTCTATGAGGGGTACGGGGCGCTCCGACTTTGCCGCTATTGCAGAGAGCAGGGCATACGGAGGAAGGACGGCGGCGAAATAACCGTAGGCATGGTGAACAGGGCCGTTAGAAACTCCATTTACATCGGCGTAATCCACAGGGGCGACAGCAAATCAGAAGTGCTGCCCGACTTGAAAATCATTGACGAGGAATTGTTTTTGCGGGCACAGGAGATTGCGAGCGCCCGGAAAGTCCAGCAGAGGGATGTGCCGCTGACCACCAGGGGACAGTCTCTTTTGGTGGGAAATGTCTATTGCGGCTGCTGTGGGGCCCGTCTGATGTTGACGACTTCCGGGCACAGGTATCGCAGGAAGGACGGGACAGAGGCCACCAGCATCATATCCAGTTATAAATGCTACAACAGGACGAATGTTCCCGGAAAATGTGACGGCCAAGCCTCTTTCAGTGTTGAGAAGCTGGATAACCTTGTAGATCAAATCATACGCATCCAACTGACGCAAATCCAGAAGGCACCGCCCCAGGCACTGCTTGAGAAACAGCGGGGCCGGGAGGCTGACCTCGCCAGGGCCAAGGTAAAGCGTCTGCAAAGCGAATACCAGCAGAAGCAGAGGGACTATCAGGATTTGCGGGCTGAAACGCTGAAAGTTATCCAGGGAAACAGCCAGTTCGGTGCCGACCTTCTCAACAGCCTGATGGACGAGACCGCCGCCCAACTGAAAGGGCTGGAGGGCCAAATGCAGACGGCAGAATTGGAGTTGCGGGAGGCCGTGTCCGGCGTCGAGCAGGTAAAGAAGGAATACACTCAACTGATGAATTGGGCCGAACTGTATGACAACTGTACCTTTGAGGCGAAGAAAATGATTGTGGCGCAGTTTGTAAAGGCCGTCCATGTCAAGCGGGGGTATGAGCTGGATATTGAGTTCAACGTATCTTTCGAGGAATTTCAGTCGCTCTATCTGGAGCCGGAGGAAAAGGGCCGCAAGCGCAAGAGAGCCGGGGAAATCCTGGCCCTTGCGGAGTGCATAGGATGAAAAATGGCTTGCACAAGCCAGTCAAGCCATTTTCGAGATTTTTCCCCATTTCCTTTTTCATTTTGTATGAGTACCAGCAAACACACTAACAAAAAAATTATTTGGTGCTAAAATCGTACTGTTCGGTATGGAGTTGGAGGAAGACGAAGATTTCCCCTGGGTTCACAAATTTTTTGGCAATAGTCATAAACTTGAAATGATTTATTAGTGGATTATGCACTATTGACAAAATCAAGTGGCCAGGATATACTTACTTTAGTGGTTAAACGTTTCCGTAAACGATAAGTAAAACGAATACGCAAATCTGTATGCTGTGTATTCCAGGTCCGCATCGGATGTGGAAACCAAAACAATCTAAAATCAATGAAAGTGAGGTGTTGAGTATGGCCAATGATCGTACACCCGGAGGAAAAGCCACCATCAAGGATATCTCGGAAAAGCTGGGCATCTCCACCACCACGGTCCACCGCGCCCTGGCGGGCAAGGAGGGGATGACGGAAAAGCTGCGGCAGAAGATCCTGGACACCGCCCGGGAGATGGGCTACGAGATCAACTACGCGGCGGCCTCCATCAAGCGGCGCACCCTTCGGATTGCGGTGGTGGTCCCACAGGACAGCGGGTGCTATTTCGCCAACATCTGGAACGGCGTCAACAAATGCGCCGAGGAGGCCCGCCGCCTGAACATCGACGTGGAGATGCGGGTCTGCGACGATGAGTGGCACGAGTATCAGATCCTGAAGTCCATCGCGGACGCGGGCCCCGAGGAGTACGCCGGGGTGCTAGCCTATTCCTACTCCAGGATGCCGGAGGTCATGATGCAGCTCCAGCGGCTGATCGCGCTGAAGATCAAAACCTTTGTCATCGACGACATGATGGCGGAGCCAGAGGGCATCTGCTGCATCCCCGCCTATCAGACCAGTCTGGGCGAGCTGGCCGCCGAGATCACCGCCACCCTGACCCCCGAGGAGGGGACGGTCATCGTGACGGAGGGCCGCGCGGACTCCTGGGTCCACACGGAAAAGCTCCAGGCCTACAAGAAGTATCTGGCGGATAGAAAGCCCGGGCTGAACATCCTGACGATCACCGGCTACCCCACCAGCGAGGAGGCGGACGGCGCCATCCGGGAGAACATTCTGCGGGCTTTCGCGGAGCATGAGGACGTGGTGTTATACTACGCCCAGAACAGCTTGGACACACAGCTGGCGGTGAAAGTGTTCCGCGAGCTGGACGGCGGCCGGAAGTTCATGCGGATCGGCACGGACTTGAACAAGTACACGGCCCAATATCTCCGGGACGAAGAGTTGACGTTGGTCATTGACCAGGGGGCCTACGCCAAGGGGTACATGGGGCTGAACGCGCTGGTGGACAGCCTGGTCAAGCACATCGAGCCCGACCCCTATCTCAACATCGCATTGGATGTGGTTTACCGCAGCAATTTGCGCTTTTACGAGCGCACGAAAAAATTATATGACAATGGAGGAACAAGCAAATGAAGAACATGAAGAACCTGTTCAGCCTGCTGCTGGCGCTGACGTTGACCCTGACCATGACCGCCTGCGGCGGAACTGCCGCCAAGGAGAGCGAGCCCGCCCAAAACACTGAGTCCTCGGCCGTACAGGGCGGCGATAAGATCTACGACGGCGTAAAGCTGGTCTACTGGTCCAACTGGGAGGCCACCGAGACTCAGGGCAAGATCATCACCGAGGCGGTGGATGAGTTCATGGCGGAGACCGGCGCCCAGGTGGATCTCCAGTTCAAGGGCCGCACCGGCATCAAAGAGGGTCTGATTCCGGCGCTGGACGCCGACCAGAAGGTGGATCTGTTCGACGGAGCGGGCAACAAGTCCAACTTTGGCGACCGCATCGTGTGGAAGATCTGATGGCCGCCGCCGATTATGAGAAGGACGGCAACGCCGCCATGATGGCGCTGTGCCGAAGCTACTACGACGACGGCAAGACCCGGGAGGTCCCCTACCAGATGAAGGGCAACGGCTTCCTCTACAACAAGGCCCTGTTCCGCCAGGCTGGCATCGACAGCGTCCCCACCAATTGGGCCGAGTTTGACGCCGTCTGCCAGAAGCTGCTGGACGCGGGCATCACCCCCATGACCACCGATGACGCCTACACCCCACAGGCCTTCGGCATCCACCTGGCCCGCATGCTGGGCACCGACGCGGTGAAGACCCTTGTGCACGACGGCCTGTGGGCGGAAACCCCCGAAGTGCTCACCGTCGCCAAGGCCTACGAGGCCCTGGCCGCCAAGGGCTACTTCTCCGACCTGGTGGCCTCCAACACCTTCCCCACCGGTCAGAACACGGAATTTGCCACCGGCATGGCGGCCATGTATGTCTGCGGCACCTGGCTGCCCAACGAGGTGCGCAACATCACCGGCGACTCCTTTGAGTGGGGCTTTTTCAACTATCCCGAGGTGGACGGCGGCATCAACGGCACGGAGGCCATGGTCATCGGCTGCCAATCCTTCGCCATCACCAGCAAGTGCGACAACCCCGAGGCCGCCTTTGCCCTGATCGCCAAGATCACCCGGGGCGAGTGGGACGCCAAGCTGGCCGCCGGCACCCTGGGCCTGCCCATTGACAAGTCCAACACCGAGTGGCCCGAGCAGCTGGCCGACGCCAAGCCCTATTTCGACGGCTGCACCGAGATTTTCGCCATCTCCGGCGGCCTGGAGAGCAACCCCAATATCACCCCCGCGCTGAAGGAGAATCTGGCCAAGCTGTACGCCGGCCTGATCACCGCCGAGCAGTTCGTGGCGAATATGGAAGCCGCGTCCCAGGCCTGACCCCGGACGGCCGCGGTCGAGCCGGCGCGCGAAAAAGGAGCTGCAAAAATGAAACGAAATAAGACCATGATCGCCGCCTTTGCCCTGCCCGCCACCATTCTGTTTGTGGCGATCTTCGTGTACCCCGTGGTCCGCACGGTGTTCATGAGCTTCTTCTCCATTCAGGAGATCACCGACAGCTTCGGCAGCTGGGTATTCAACGGCGTCGGCAACTACAAGGCCCTGCTGGGCAACGCGCTGTACCGCACCAGCTGGATCAATCTGCTCAAGATCTTCTTCATCGGCGGCACCATCACCCTGGGGGTCTCCCTGCTGCTCGCCGCGATCTTGAAGAGCGGCGTCAAGCTGAAGGGCTTCTGGCAGGCGGTCATCTACATGCCCAACATCATCTCCGCCGTGGCCATGGCCACCATGTGGACCCAGTACGTATTCAACTCCACCTACGGCTTCCTGCCCAACTTTTTCAAGGCCATCGGGCTGGAGCCTCTGGCGAAGATCCAGTGGCTGTCGCCGGACATGAAGTTCACGGCCCTGCTGGTGTCCTACTGCTTCGGCACCATCGGCCACTACATGCTGATCTGGCTGTCCGGCATGGAGCGCATCAGCCCCGATATCTACGAGGCCTCCAGCATCGACGGCGCCAACAAGGTCCAGCAGTTCGTCTACGTAACCCTGCCCCTGCTGCGGGGCATCTTCAAAACCAACCTGACCATGTGGGCCATCAGCTGCTCCGGTTTCTTCATCTGGTCCAAGCTGTTCTCCCCCATCACCGCCGACACCTCCACCATCGTGCCCATGATTTATATGTACGAGAAGCTGTTCGGCGCGGCCAATACGGACGATGTGACCCGGGACGCGGGGAGCGCCGCCGCCATCGGCGTCATGCTGTGTATCTTTGTGGTCGTGATGTTCTTCCTGGTCAACAAGGCCATCAAGGACGACGACATCGAACTGTGAGGAGGGTGGAGTAAATGGATGAGAACAAACGCCGCCGGGGCCTGAACATACGCGGCCAGCTGAAGCTGGCTCCCGGCTATCTGGTGCTGGCCACCTGGGTCTCCTTCACCTTCGTGGTGCTGTTCTGGGTGGTGGGCGCGTCCCTGTCCACCACCGGGGACATCTTCCGGGGAACGGTGTTCGACTTCTCCACGGGCCTGCACTTCGAGAACTACAGCCGTGCTTGGATCGGCTCCAATGTCTCCGTGTACTTCGCCAACTCTCTGGTCTACGCCGTGATCTCCTGCGTCCTGCTGATCGCCCTGTGCGCCCCCTTTGCCTATGTCCTGGTGCGGCACCGGTTCCCCGGCTCCCGGCTGCTGAAAACCGGGCTGGCCGCCGCCAGCGGCGTGCCCATCATCATGGTCATCATCCCCCTGTACATGATTATCGCTCGGGCCGGGCTGCTGAAGGACGAGGCCACCAACCGGATCGTGCTGATCACACTGTTCGTAGGCACCAAGGTGCCCTACACCACCATCTTTTTGCAGCCTTACTTCGACAGCGTGTCCAGGGCCTATGAGGAGGCCGCCAGCATCGACGGCTGCCACCCCATCCGCGCGTTCTGGCAGATCGTGTTCCCCATGGCCCAGGGCGGACTGACCACCGTCACCATCTTCAACTTCATCAACATCTGGAACGAGTACTTCCTGTCCCTGCTGTTTGTCAACTCCGAGAAGCTGCGGCCCGTGGCCCTGGGCCTGTTCTCCATGATTAACGGGATGCAGCTCAGCGGCGACTGGAGCGGCCTGTTCGCCTCCGTCATGATCGTCTTTGCCCCCACCTTCCTGATTTATATCTGCCTGAGCAAGTACATCATCGGCGGTCTGACCGGCGGCGTCAAGGGCTAGGCGCTGTTTGGTTGTGTTGACAATTTTCAAACAAGCCCTGGGCGGATCTCGGCCCCTGACCGCCTTCAAACAAACAGACGCGGCGCCGGAAATGTCCGGCGCCGCGCAAAGATTACAGGCTGTTTTGCCATGAATAATTGGAGGTACTACCCTTGAATAAATGGATTTCACTGGAACAGGTGATGGCCCACGAGGAGGCGGCCCTCCCCGAGCTGCGGGGGGCCATGGACAGCTGCGTCCGGCAGGTCCTGAACAACCTGCCCGCCTTTGAGGAGCATTTTCCCGACGCCAACAGCGAGGACAATTTCTACACGCCCGGCGGAAACCCCTACCGGATTGACGACTGGACCAGCGGCTTCTGGACCGGCGAGGTCTGGCTGGCCTATGAGAACGCCGCGGGCGAATTGATGAAGGCCCATCTGAAAGCCGTGGGGGACAGGCAGGTGGAGACCTACCTGGAGCGCATCAACAAGAAGCTGGCCGTCAACCACCACGACATGGGCTTTCTGTATATCCCCTCCTGCGTGGCGGCCTATAAGCTGACGGGGAGCGCCCGCGCCAAGGAGGCCGCTGTCAAGGCGGCGGACCAGCTGATGACCCGCTACCAGCCCGCCGGCGGATATATCCAGGCCTGGGGCGATATGGACGCGGCGGACAACCGCCGGCTCATCATCGACTGCCTGCTGAATATCCCATTGCTGTACTGGGCCGCCCAGATCACCGGGAAGCCCCGATACCGCGAGGTGGCGGAACGCCACATCACCACCGCGCTGAAATATCTTGTCCGCGATGACGGCTCCACCTGGCACACCATCTTCTTCGACGGGGAGGGGAACTTCCTGCGGGGCGCCACCTGCCAGGGCTATAAGGACGCCTCCGCCTGGACCCGGGGACAGGCCTGGGGGGTCTACGGCACCGCCATCGCCTACAAAAACACCGGCCGCGCCGAGTACATTGAGTACTTCAAACGGGTCTCCCGCTACTTCCTGACCCACCTGCCCGACGACATCTGCCCCTACTGGGACCTGAGCTTCGGCAATGGGGATGAGGACCAGCCCAGGGATTCCTCCTCCTCCGCCATTGCGGCCTGCGGCTTTCTGGAGATGAGCAAATACCTTCCGGCGGCGGAGGCGGCCTTCTACGTCTCCGCCGCCAAAAAGCTGCTGGGGAGCCTGATCCGGGGCTATCAGGTCACGGACCCGGCGGTGTCCAACGGCCAGCTGCTCCACGGCGTCTACGCCAAGTCCACCCCCTACAACGGCTGCAAAAACGCCGGGGTGGACGAGTGCGTCATCTGGGGGGACTATTTCTTCATGGAGGCCCTGACCCGGCTGCTGAAACCGGACTGGAACGTCTACTGGTAGGCAAAGCCATTCCGGAGGACGGGCGGGGGCCGGACGAACTCAACGGTCCTCCAGTTTATCCGCCTGACTGGCCCAGTGTGCTGCAAACCGGTCCTCCTGCCGCCCCATCCAGCTCATCACCGATTTCTCCAGCTCCCTGGCCAGCGCCCTATGCTCTGGTACAGTCAAGTCCAGCGGGTGCTGCTGCTGGGGGTCCTCGGCGGTGTGGTACAGATACCGCGCCGGGGCGGGCTGGATGTCGTAGCCCAGCTCCATGACGTAGGTGTGGGTCTGGGTGCGCACGCCCCGCCAGCCGTAGGCGAAGGGGTCCTTTCCCGCGGCCTCGAACCGCCGCACCACCGCCTCGCCCCCGGGGCAGGCGCACAGGTAGCTGACCCGGTCCAAATCCTCCCGCTCGCTCAGGAGGTATTGGGAGCAGTCCTCCCCCTCCACCGTGTCTGGAATGCCGATTCCCAGCAGACCCAGCAGGGTGGGCATCATGTCCTGGCTGGCGATGCAGGTGCGGCAGACGCCCCTGCGGCCGCCCGCCGCGCGCACCACAAAGGGGATGCGGATCGACTCCTCATACCACACGTGCTTGCCCATGAGGCCGTGAGAGCCCATCATGTCCCCGTGGTCGGAGGAGAGTACGATGACGGTGTCCTCGTACAGCCCTTCCCGCCCCATGAACTCCATCAGACGGCCGAATTGGTCGTCCAGACCGCTGACGGCGGCGTAGTACCGGCGGGTGTTCAGCCGCAGCTCCTCCTCCGTGCAGTCCACCCGCTCCCCAGTGTGGTGGTGGATGCGGTCCAGAATCACGTTGTCCTTCAGCTCCACGTCGGGGTAAAGGTCCAGATACCGCTGGGGCACCTGGTCGTAAAAGCTGTGGGGCGGATTCCAGGAGAGGAACATGGCAAAGGGCCGGTCCTTGTCCCGCACCTGCCCCAGATACTCCATGGCCTTGTCCGTCTCATGCTCCGGCGACCACACCCCGGGGCAGATCATTTGCGGGGAATCCTGCCAGTAGTGAGGGGTCAGGTGCATGTCATAGGTGCCGTAGGAGTACCAGTACTCAAAACCGTGGCGGCGGGGCCCCGGCGGGGTGTAGGCGTCCCAGTCCCTGGCGCCGGAGGCGGGAGCGGGGTCGTGATTGACCTCCGGCTCGTCCAGATGCCATTTCCCGATGTAGGCGGTCTGATACCCTGCCTCTCCCAAGACTTGGGCGATGCCGGTCTCCTCGTCCCGCAGGCGGAGGGGCAGTCCGGTCTTGCAGTTGGTGAAGAAGCCCAGGCTCAGGGGATACCGGCCCGTCAGGAGGCTGGCCCGGTGGGGGGAGCAGACGGGGAAGGTGCTGAAGGCGTGGTCGCAGTAGGCGGCGTCCGCGCAAAAGCGGTCCATGTTGGGGGTTTTGACCGGGTCGGCGCGGGCATAGCCCATGGCGCCGGCCCTCCACTGGTCGGCGAAAATAAACAGCAGATTTTTTCTTGTACTCATAGCTCCGTTCCTTTCTCGGCTGACGGGGGCGGTTCAAAACCGGAATCCGGCCTGCGCGGTTTGATGGGGCTGGACAAAGCCTCCTGTTTAAGCTTATAATATTCCATCGGCTGTGTCAATGTCCAGATGTCCATTTGTCATGTCCAATGGCCAGCCGCGGGGCCGGGCCCCACAAAAATCTGGAGAAAAACGGAGGGAGGGGACTGCCGTGCCGCCCTTGAGCATCCTGTTGAAGCCGGCCTCCAGCGCCTGCAATCTGCGCTGTGCCTACTGCTTTTACGCCGACGAGGCTCAGGCCCGCGCCGTGCCGGACTGCGGCCTGATGTCCCGGGAGGTGAGCCATACCCTGATCGAGAAGGCGGTGAAGGCGGCGGAGGGCTCCGTGGCCTTTCTGTTCCAGGGCGGGGAGCCCACCCTGGCGGGGCTGGACTTCTACCGGGACTTCGTCTCCCATGTCCGGAGGACGGCCCGCCCTGGGCTGGAGATCCAATATGCCATCCAGACCAATGGGCTGCTGCTGGACGGGGAATGGTGCCGTTTTTTCTGGGAAAACCGTTTTCTGGCGGGCCTATCCCTGGACGGGAACCGGACCTGCCACGACCGCTTCCGGCTGGACGGGGCGGGCAGGGGCACCTATGACCGGGTGGTGCGGTCGGCCCGGATGCTGGAGCGGGAGGGCGTGGAGTATAACATCCTCACCGTGGTCACAAGCCATCTGGCCCGGCACATCAAAAGCGTCTTCGGGGCGCTGTGCAAGGGGGGCTTCCGGTATCAGCAGTACATCCCCTGCCTGGACCCCCTGGAGGGGGAGCGGGGCAGGCGGGACTACTCCCTCACCCCCACCCAGTACGGAGCATTTTTGAAAACGCTGTTCGACCTGTGGTACCGGGAGCTGGAGCAGGGGCGGTACTGGTCCGTCCGGTACTTCGACAACCTGGTCTGGATGCTGGAGGGATACCCGCCGGAGCAGTGCTCCATGGTGGGACGCTGCGGGGTGCAGTACATGGTGGAGGCCGACGGGAGCGTCTACCCCTGCGATTTTTACGGCCTGGACCAGTTCCGGCTGGGGAACGTCCTGCGAAACACCTGGGTGGAGCTGGACCGGGCCAGGGAGGAGCTGGGCTTCATCCGGGAGTCCCGCCGCGTCCCGAAGGAGTGCGGGGCTTGCCGGTGGTATCCCCTGTGCCGCAACGGTTGCCGCCGGGACCGTTTGACGGAGACGGAGGGGCTGGGGCGGACCTATTACTGCCAGGCCTACCAGGAATTTTTTGCTTACGCTCTTCCGCGCCTACAGAGTGCAAGGCCTCTGCTGAGAATGTCAACGCCAATGTAAAGGAAGGACTGATTAAATCGGCAAGAGCGATTCGCGCGAGATTTTTTGCCACAGCGAGGCGGGATTTCGCAGGAATAATTGTGTTTATTTCAAGAAATCGCAACGAAGTTGTGGCAAAAAAGATCTACAAAGCGCCGCAGACGCATTGAATCAGCGCTTCCTTTACGCCTTCACAATGCTGCAGCCTTCGGTGAATCCCTGCTTCCGAAGCTTCTCCAAAATCCGCCGCGCCGAGTACGGCGCCTCCTCCATCCATCCGTCCACAATCTGCTTGTACGGGTCCATCTTTGTGGGTTTGGGCTCGCTCAGCGTGTATTCCGGCTTCTACAATGATTGCGCGTACCGCTTTGCTGTCCGTGGATTTATGTGGTACTTCTTCTCCATCTCCACATAGCTCAGCCCTTTCTGTCTATCGCTTCGGACATCCATCCACTGTGCTCCTTTCATTTCCTGCCCCCTTAAAACATAAAAATTGAAGTGCGCCGAGGTCTTTCGATCTTTCGCACTTCAATAGTAAATCAACAAAATACCAACTTTTTTGTTTTTGTTCTTGACAGACCCGGAAAGGTTTGCTATAATTACCTTCGCCGTGTGACAAGCGGCGGAACGATAGGGGAGCATAGCTCAGCTGGGAGAGCACTTGCCTTACAAGCAAGGGGTCACAGGTTCGAGCCCTGTTGTTCCCACCATACTTTTGTGGCGCGGTAGTTCAGTTGGTTAGAACGCCGGCCTGTCACGCCGGAGGTCGAGGGTTCAAGTCCCTTCCGCGTCGCCACATTCTATGCCCAGGTAGCTCAGTTGGTAGAGCAGCGGACTGAAAATCCGCGTGTCGCTGGTTCGACTCCGGCCCTGGGCACCAT
>ERZ777011.3099-NODE-3099-length-11345-cov-6.962356_pt1 | contig 11345 bp, 6 predicted proteins | sample MGYA00374964_ERZ777011 | MGnify/ENA primary metagenome ERZ777011 (study PRJEB29310, sample SAMD00008975) | mouse gut metagenome | study: EMG produced TPA metagenomics assembly of the Metagenome analysis of fecal microbiota from mouse which was promoted...
GAAGCGTCATTGCCGGAGACCTCCTCCGTCTCCTCCTCTTCCGGATCCTTCTCAGATCCCTCTTCCTCTTTTCCGCTCTCCGGATCCTTTTCCGTGTCTGTCTCTTCCGTATCTTCCGTCTTGGTATCTTCTGTCTTTCCGCTGTCGGAGGCGTCCTTCTCATCCTCCTCTGCGGCCTCCGTTTTTTCCTCTTCCCTCTCCTTGCCGGTCTGCACCCCGGAAGTGTATCCTGTCTCTGCCCGGGCTGTCACTGCTGCGCCGTCCTGCAGCACCAGCAACAATACCAGCAGAAAACTCCATAACCTCGCCTGCCGCTTTTGTCTCTTTACCATCTCTTCTCCCCCCGTAATGTGTAAAATTTTCTGATAAGATCCCCTCTTTCTATCATGATATCAGACATGGAAATTTTTTCAATAGTCAAGATAAGAACTATTTTTATTATTATTTATTAAGCATCCATCCAAAATCCGTTCTTCTGCGCATTGGAAATTTCCACTAATCGCTGCCTCACATTCGTTCGTTTTAAAAAAGAGCCGGTGAATCACCGACTCCTTACTTCCATCTTCTTTTATCGCGATGTCGCAACAGTATTTTAAAGTCTATATCTGCCTCTGAAACATATCCCTCCCGTCTTCGACAATAATTCCTTTTAATGCGATAACTCCTTTTACAGTAAAAGATTTTTTTCTACTCCTTATACCTTATCACCGTCCTATCCTCAATAGGTTCCGTAGAATCCGTGATCAGTTCCGTCTCACTGTCGACGACCCCCTCCTCTATAGCCGCATAGGAATCATTCTGATCCAGCACTTTAACATAGACTGCTTCCGCCGCCAACTCCTTCCCGAGTATCCCGGACCTCTCGCTGACGATATAGACAAATTTCCGATGGTTTGCGTCTTCCCGCAGAGCCGCGATCGGAATGCAGCACTGGTAGGTTTCCGACTGGGCATCCACCGTGAAAGTTCCGCTCTGTCCGATAGTTCCAATCCCCTCTTCCAACAGGATACGCACATCGTAAGCCTCCGGATTGGCCTCACTCTCCGCGATGTAATCCACCGCATACTCCTCCCCTTTCCTGTTTCCGAGAGCAAGTTCCGCAATGTCTCCCTGACTCACATACTTTTTCTGCTCCCTTGTCAGGGATACTCTAAACTGCATGGGGCTTTTCAGATCGGCATACACAAGAGCGGCTCCATCCGGCACTCTCTCGCCGGGCTCCACCCGTATTCCCGTGATCACACCGTCCCCCTCGGGGTAAACCTGTCCTCCGGCGTTTCGTATCTCCCGATAGGCGGCAAGTTCTCTCTCCAGCACGGAAAGTTCCAATCTGTTTATTTCCAGCGAACTGTCCGAGATCCCTGCTATCTGTGCATCGTCCAACTGTCTCGCCGCATCCTCCAGCGCTTTTTCCTGCACTGCCCCCGCGTCGCTTTTCGCCCATGCCGCCGCGTTTGCCGCATCTTCCAGTGAGCGCTTCTTTGCCTCCCAGTCCGCCTTTGCCGCGTCCTCCGCGCTGTAATCCGGCTTCTCCACAGGATTTTTCATATGTGCTTCATAGACTGCTTTTGCCTTTTCATATTTCTCTTTTGCCGCGTCCTTCTCCGCTGTCTGCGCATCATTGGAGGAAACCGTATCATCCCCGTCTGCCGCCTCCCAGTCCGCTTTTGCCTGATCCATCGCGCTTTTTAACTTATCTCTCTCCTTCACCCATGTGTCATATCTGCTCTGGGCCGCTTTTCTGTCCGCATCCGACGTCACGGAAACCGGATGATTTTTCAGCTCATTCAGATCCCGCTGGGCAATTTGGATATCCCGCTCCGCCTTGTCGATCTCACCCTGCACCTCCTGCATCGCCCTCTCGTAATCCTCCTCGGCTCTGATCCTTTTTATTTCATCCTGTTCCTGCTGCCAAATGCGGTTTTTCTCCTGATCCGAGATTTGAAGACTCAGCTTCTTTACCGCGATCTCCTTCTCCAGAATCTGCTCTTCCAGATCTTCCAGATCGATATCGAACAGTAAAGATTCCGACGTCACCCGATCTCCCACATGGGCATAGACTGTCCGCACTCTGAGCCCTGAAAGTGCATTCACCGCATATTCTCTGCCCTGATACACGATACCCTCGGCCTTCACCTGATGGCTGATGGCCATCCGTCCGCACTTTGCCACGCTCACCTGCGGAAGCTTTGAGGCATAAACCGCTCTCGATATCAATGTGCAGGCATACATGCACAGGAGAAAAATGCAAAAGGCCGCCAGTATTTTTTTCTGTTTTTTTAACATTTCCATATCCGATACCTCAACCGCTTTGCTATCCTTTTACCGCCGACGCCGTGATCCCCTGCTCCAGATATTCCCGCCCCGCCAAAAATACGAACACCGCCGGTATCAGTGTGATCACCGCCGCCACAAAGGAATACCCCGCCTGCTCCGGCCCGATCTCCGGCAGATATAGGGACAGCGGCCACAATGTCTGATCCTCCAAAAACGCCATAGGCTGTTCGATCAGACTCCAATACTCCAAAAATCCCAACACCCCGGCAGACAGGATCCCCCCTGAAGCAAGGGGCAGTCCGATCTTTCCAAAGATCATCCACTCCCCGGCTCCGTCTATCCTCGCCGCTTCGATCAGCCCCTTAGGCAGGCTGCAGAAATCCCGATAGATCAAAAATACCGGAAAAGCTGAGAAGACGGCGGGCAGTATGATGGCTCCGTGGGTATTTAACAGTTCTAACCGGTTTAATACCAGATAGTTCGACAGCATCGTCACCTGAAAAGGCATTAACATCAACACGATATACAGCGTAAACAGCCACTTTCTTCCTCTGAAGGGATAAACCGCAAAAGCCCAAGCCGCCGGAACCGCAACGAAAAACTGGCCCGCCAGAATCAGGCACACGATCTTCATGGAATTCCAGAACACCACAAAAAACTGAGGTGTCTGGAACAGAATGCGGAAGTAATGCTCAAAGGTCGGATAATCCGGAAAAAATGTCCACGAGATCAGTTCCTCCCCGTCCGTCAATAACGGCAGCAGGCTCTGCGTCAGCTCATATCTGCTCATAACGGAACCGGTAAGCAGAAGCAGGATCGGCGCGCAGAATACTGTACCCACCGCCAAAAGCGCCGTCCTTATTATAATTTTTTTCCAGTTTTTTCTGATAGTTTTAAGCATCTTTCTCCTCTACTCCGCCAAATAGATTGCAGACCGCTTCACAATCTCCTGTGCGGCCTCCTCAGCCGTCATCTTGCCCGCCAGCACCTCCTGCCCCACCTCACAGACCGTCTCTTCCACGGTGGCATCCCCCGTACTGACAACGCTCACAGTGCTCATTATCTCTTTCAATTTTCCGAAGTCTTCCTCCGACGGCCATATCAGATCCAGATGGTACGTTTCGCCGAGATCATCGGATATTATCAGGCTTCCGGCTACATTTTCCTCCATGAATCCCTGAGAATCCGCATAGGGATTTACCGCAAAGGTATCAAAAGAAGCCATATTGACAGGCAGCCCTCCGGCCAGATCCATATCCTGCAGTTTTCTCCCGAACAGAAATCTGTAAAAGGAAAGCGTCAGTTCATCCTCCGCAGAATTTGCCAGTACGGCCGCCATACCGTCCGGTATGAATCCGTTTTCTATCTGGCCGTTCCAGAACCTGAAGCCGATATCCTCCTGTCCGGCCACACTTGTAAGGACATCATAATCAAAATCCACCCGATATATTTTTCCCACGGCGAGCTGCCGTTCCTTCATGGCGATACTCACCGCATGTTCGGAAACCATGGCACGCTGCGGCTTGGCACCTCCGGAAATCCCGCCGCCGTAGTTTTCACCGTCCTCCGGAAATCCCTCCTCCGAACCGGATAACTCCGCCTCCCAGATGCGCTTCGCCGCTGTCAGAAACTCCGTCAGCGCCTTCTCGTCCACCGCTCCCGTCCCATCTGTCCACGCCTTTGAAGAAGTAAGGGCAAGCACATGCAGAAGATCTCCCGCTGACATCAGTCCCAGAACAGATCCCTCCTGATTTTCCTCCCGTATTTTCTCCGTCACATCTGCAAGAGATCTCAGATCCTCTATCTCCTCTACGTACTCCGTTTTTCCCACCGCTATGGGCACCTGTACCCGGATGGGAAGGGCGTATATTTTCCCGTCCTTTCTGCAGGCCTCCACGATATTCGGAAACAACGACTCCTCCCCGGTCATACTGTCCACTATGCCGCTCACATCCGCCAATACTCCTTTCTCCTCGTAGGAAGCAAAAGGCAGGCCGTCGAGCAGCATGATATCCGGGCCCTCCCCCGCCAGAATTCTGGTATTCAGGTTCCGTATGGCATCCTCTCTCGTGATGCCGCCGCTTTCCGGCATGCCGATCTCATAGCGGACATACACCTCCTGATGCTCCTTCTGAAACAGACTGACCGCCTGCCGCAGAGAATCGTTATCTGCAAGACTGTAGACATTCAGCTGATGCTCCGGCTTCGCCGGCACATCCGGATCATAAATATATTTGCAAAGCCTTCTGCCGGTATACAGCACGATAAACTCATTGTCCGGGAGCATCTCCATGGCGACAAGCTCTGCGCTTGGATCCCCGAAAGTTGTCACTCCGCCGTCAATGATCTGCTCCATCACCGTCCCGCCGATCACATGTCGGTACAATCCCCCCTGAAAGGCCAGATACACAATATCATCCTTCTCTCCGGCTGCCGCTATGATTTCATATCCCCATTCTATATTTCCTTCGGGGCTCCCCAGATTTTCCGCGATAAAATCCTGCAGTATCCTGTCGTTTTCCACAGGCATCTCTTTCTCCAGATCGTAGAGCACGATCTCGTTTCTCGAGGTAAAAGCAAGCATATACCGCTGCGTAAAGCAGATAGAGTTTACAAGGCCCTCTCCCTCAAAAAGTTTTTTTGATGTTCCCTCTTTCAAATCAAAACGATAAACCCTGCTGTCATATCCGCAGCCATAGAGCCTGCCCTGTCTGTCAAAGGCAAACTTTATGAGAGCCTCACCCTCCCCTCCCTGAAAGGGAATTTCACGAATCGTTCCCTCGGGATCCACATAATAGTATCCGCTCTCCCCAAGCTGAATTTCGTTATCTTCGGCTTCCTCCCCGTCATAGGCATTGCAGACCAAAGCCGCCCCTCCTTCGGGCGAAAGAGCGATATCACTGATATAGTAATTCTCTGACAGCCCGCTCCAAGGACAGCCTTCCGACTCCCAGTTCTCCCCTTGATCCTCCGAAATATAGAAACCCAGATACTTATCTGCCAGCACCACTTTCCCGTCATCCCGTCTGCTCAGATAGGGAGCCGGATAGTAATCCGGCTGATTGCTTATCTCCGGCACTGTGATTTCCCATTCCAGATAGCGTCCCATGCCCTGTTCCGCTTCCGCCGTCTCCGAACTGCTGTTTTCGCTGCCCTTCTGTGTGCCGTTTACCCCCCCGAATTGCCCGCACCCTGCCAGAGAGGTTATCGCTATCACTCCCGCACAAAACACTGCAGCCCATTTTCTGAATTTCCTCATACTTGCCTTCCTCCGCTTTGTATCCCATTTATGATTATTTTTCCCTTCTGCCCCCTCTCAGCCATCCTCCTGTCTCCACACTCTCTGCAGCAGCAGTATGATCACAAACAGCACTGTCCCGACACACACCGCCGCTGCCGCCATCTTGTCGAGCTCCAGATTGACGAACCAGTTGTTAAACAGATGCTGCAGCAGATACATATCCTCATGGGGATAGGAACCGGCCACCAGATAAGCCTCTCTGAATACCTTAAAAGAGTTTAAAAAGGACAGCACGGTGATCGTATACAGAGAGCTTTTCAGATTCGGAAATATCACTCTCAGAAAAACCTGCCTCTCGTTCGCTCCGTCCACCCTCGCCGCCTCGCACATACTCTCAGGCACCGCAAAGATCCCGGCTAACCACAACACTATCGTGTATCCCAGATTTTTCCAGACATAGCTGAACACCAGCACCCAGAAGGAGGCCTCTGTCCCCATATAATCAAAGAGCTCTCCCTCCTGCAAAAACCCTATCGAGAGCAAAAGCCCGTTCAAAAAGCCCTGTCTGGAGAAGATCATCTTCCAGATCAACACCACCGTAGCCGCCGGCATGGCGAGGGGAAACAGAAACAACGACTTGATCAATTGTATCTTTTTCAGCCTGCTCAGGCACACTGCCGCAAAAAGTCCAAATCCGATCAACAGCGGAAGGCACACTGCCGTAAACCGCATCGTATTATGGATCGCAAGGCGAAATGCCTGATTGCCGAATATATTCCGGTAATTGTCGGCTCCCGCCCACTCTTTCGTCACCGCCGTCACAAAGGAACGCCTCACCACATCCAGAAAAGGAACCAGCACAAACACCGACACGCCCGCCAGACTGGGCAGCAGAAAAAAGATCCACCCGCGCTTTCGGCCACCCACAGCTCTTCCCCGCTTTTTCCAAACCGGAGATCCATCTCCGGAAACACGTTTTTCCATCCGGAATCCTCCTTGCTCTAAACCGCTACTCCGCCAGATAGATCGCCGCCCGTTTCCCGATCTCCTCCACAGCATCTTCCACGCTCGCCCGTTCTTCCAGCACCTCTATGCCCTCCTCGCAGACCAAAGCGTTCAGCCACGTCTCCCCCCTCACCGGGGTCTCAAGTCTCAGCACCAGTTCCGTAAATCCCTGTTCTTCCTCCTCATTCGGCCACAAAAGTTCAAGCTCCTCCTCTGTGCCGTCCTTTCCCTGCAGCGTCATGCTGCCGTTGTAAGCGCCTCCCTCCAGAAAATCAAACCGCCCGGCAAACGCTTCCCTGTTCACCGGGAAGCCGTCGTACACATTCGTCTGCACTTCCTCAGAAAACATCATCCTGATAAATTCTTCCGCTTCCGCCCGATTTCCCGACTCTGCGCTCAGTCCCACCATGATCTTAGGCACAAAGACATTCTGTCCCTGTCCTGCAAAACTTCTGTAGCTCATATTTTCTTCCAGCGCAACGACACTCGTCACACTATCCAGACAGATCTGGATGCCGTCCACATACCCGCAGGCCAGTCTGGCATATCCTCGTCTTATCTCCAGCACGTTGTTGCAGACCTGCATCTTATTTTCCAACACATCCGAGCCGTACCGCCGCATCTCCTCATCCTCACTTGACAGCACCTCCATCTCCTCCGGGATCGCTCCGGCCGACTCTGCATCGTAGATCCTCTTCACAAGCCTTAAAAACTCCTCCACTTTGCCGCGGTCGATCTCCCCTGTCCCGTCTGTCCAGAGGGGAGAAGATACCATGCCGAACAGCTCAAGCATCGTCTCTGCATCATATATCCCAAGCAGCCCGCCTTTCGGGTACTCTTCCCTGAGAGCCTCCATCCCCTCCGCAAAGCTTTCCAGATCTTCCATCTCATTTATGACATCCGTGTCGCCTGCTAACAAGGGCACCTGTATACACAGAGGCATCCCGTAAACAGCGCCGTCCTCCTCCCTGAAACTCTCAAGCAGGTTGGCGAATATTCTCTCCTCCCCGTTCTCACCCTGCAGCAGGCCGCTGATATCCGAAAACATCCCTTTCTCGATATAGGAATCCATAGGCAGCCCATCCAGAATCATCACATCCGGCCCCTCTCCCGCAAGAATACGGGTGTTCAATTTCCGAACGGCATCTTCTCTCGTCACACCGTCCTTCCCGTCCATGCCGACTTCATATCTGACATACATGTCAGTATGTTCCTTTTTGTAGGCAGTTACCGCACGGCGGATACTTCTATTTTCCTCCAGAGAATAAATACGGAGTTCCTTATCGGGCATTGCCGGAACGGATGGGTCAAAACGATAGCGCACGCACATCTTCGAAAACATTACGAGAAATTCCCTGCCTTCCGCACCGCTTGAAATTCCTTTGTTTAGTTCCCTACCGAAATATATCGCATCGTAATCCCCGAAGGTACTGAGGGCGCCGTCGATCACCTGCTCCACAGTGCTTCCTCCCGCTGCGTGCCGGTACAGCCCGTCCACGCAGGCTATATAGATCACATCATCCTCCCCGCCGAACACGATCAGAGGATATCCGCCCCCGGTATAGCCGACGCTTCCCTCCGACAACGCATTTACGATAAACTGATCCGCCACCGTATCGCGAGGCAAAAGCTCTCTTTTCTCCAAATCGTACAGATACAGGCCGTCCGTCCCCACCGCCATCAGCATATTGCCGCAGGAACTGATGGAGCCGGCCTCATGCTCCATCATAAACAATTCTCTCAAGCTCTCATGTTCTATGTCGATCTCATAGATTTTCCCGTTTATATCTCCTGCAAAAAGCCTGTTCTTTTCGTCAAAATACAGTCTGGAAATACAGCTCCCATCCTCCTGTGTAAATCCGAAATCCACCACTTTGACGACACCTTCGGGGGACACAAAAATACAGTAATTTCCCTCCCAATCCTCCGGCAAAGGCTCTGCAAGCGCTCCCCGCGCCGCCTCCGGCATCTGGCCGGAACAGCTCACAGCCACCGTTTCGTCAGGCCCCATCACGGCCGCCAGAGCATAGACATTCTGCATCATCGGGAAAAACCCGGTCTCCTCCTGCTGCCAGCTTTCTCCCCCGTCCACGGAACGGTACAGACCGCTGTTAAAACTGATGATCGTCACGGAACCATCCGAGAGCATATTCAAGCCGCCGTTCCGGTTAACCTCCTCAGGCAGGGGGAAAATATCCTCCACATATCTTCCCATCCCACCCGTATCCTCTCCGCTTTCCGGAACCTCTCTTCCTTCCGCTCCGCGGCCGGTTCCGCAGCCTGTCAGAAAAAGCAGGCTGACGCAGAAGAAAACCGCTGCTGTTCTTTTCACTGTTTTTACATAAGTCATTTTCCTACATCCTCCTGCTCTCCGTTACAGTATAACAAAAGAATCTATTCCGCCAGATAGATCGCCGACTTTTTCACAATCTCCTGCACTGCCTCCGCCGGCGTGATTCCGCCCTCGAGAGCTCTCGCGCCGATCTCGCAGACCGTATCCGCAATCCGCTCATCTCCGGTGCTGATACAGGTGACGGAGGACATGATACGTTTCAATCTCTCAAATCCCTCCTCCGCAGGCCATAACACTTCAATGCCGAAATAATCTCCATCCGGCGTGCTTGTGCCGATAGAACCCGCAGCTCTCTCGTCCGCTCCTTCCACCATTCCGGCCCGGGGATTTTTCCTGAGTTCCTCAAAAGATGCCATGTTCACCGGCAGACCATCATACGTATCCACGTCCTGCAGTTCCTTTCCGAACAGATACCGATAAAATTCTACCGCCAGCTCATTGTCCGCGGAAGTCGCCTGAATGCCTGCAAGAGTGTCCGTCAGGAATCCGTTTTTCACCTGTCCGTTCCAAACATCGAACGCGAAATCCTCCTCCTGCTCTTCCAGCGTTGTCAGCATGTCATACTCAAAATCAACACCGTGGACTCTCCCCACAGCAAACTGCTGTATGTCCGCCATAATATTCACCGCAGAGCCGGAAGCGTTTCCGTAATACTGCTTATATTCTGCGTTCAGCGCGCCGTAACCGCTCTCACTCACGCCCAGATCCTCCTCCGGTACACCGGAGATCTCCGCCTGCCATATTCGGGAGGCCGCTGTCAAAAATTCTTCCATCGTCTTTTCGTCGATATTCCCCTTCTCATCCGTCCATGCCGCGGAACTGCTCATACTCAATATATACAGCAGCTGTTCCGGTGTTTGCACACCGAGAAGCGCACCCTCCGGCTTTTTCTCCCGTATCTTGCAAAGAGTGTCTGCCAATGAAGTCAGATCCTTTACATCCTCTACATCCTCCGGTCTTCCCGCCATCATCGGAAGTTTGATCCTGATGGGCAGCGCGTAGAGTTTCCCATCCTTTCTGCAGGCTTCCACAATATTCGGAAACAGCGCTGCATCGCCCGTCATGCTCTCCGCTATGCTGCTTAAATCCGCCAAAACGCCTTTCTCCTCGTAGGACGTCTTAGGCAGTCCGTCTAACAACAGGATATCCGGTCCTTCCCCCGCCATCAGTTTTGTATTGAGGCTCCGCACCGCATCCTCCCTTGTCACGCCATCCTCTCCGGACATACCGATCTCGTAGCGGATATAGACGTCCTGACGAGACTTCTGATACATGTTGATCGCCTGTCTGACCGTCGCATTTTCCACAAGGCTGTACACCTTGATCTGCTGATCCGGCACCGTGGGCACATTCGGATCGTAAGTATAACGGTACAGTTTCATGCCCACATAAAGCACCGCAAACTCATTGTCCGGCAGCATCACCATATCCATCAGCATCACGCTCGGGTCTCCGAATGTGGAGGTTGTTCCGTCGATGATCTGCTCGATGGCCGTCCCGCCGATCACATGGCGGTAGAGCCCGCCGTCAAAGGCAAAATAGATGATATCCTCCTGCTCGCCCGCCGTCATGACAACGCTGTGTCCCACATCACTGCCGCCGATGGAAAGCCCCAGATTCTGTTCGATAAACTCCTGCAGCACTCCGTCCGCCTCCAACAGGATATCCTGCCCTATATCATATACGACAACATTGCTTCTGGTCGTGACGCATACCATATACCGGTCTGTAAAACAGGCAAAATCCACTACTCCGTCCGCCGCAAAGAGCTCTTTTTTGCTTCCCTCTTTCGGATCGATCCGGTAAGCTTTCCAGTCGTTCGAAAAACCGTAAAGTCTGTTTTTATTGTCAAAGGCAAAGCTTCTGAGTTCCAGATCCGGCAATTCCAATTTCGTCTCACTGCCGCCGGCATCATAATAGTAATACTGCCAGTCCAGATCTATCTCCGCAGAATCCGATCCCTCCCTGCTGCCGCCTGTGGGAAAGCCCAACATAGTCACGTCCCCGCCCGGAGAGACCGCCATATCTGTCACATATAAATTTTTTGCCGTATCTTTCCATGGATTTCCGTCCGAATCCCACGTCTGGCCGCCGTCTGCGGAAATATATCTGCCGGCCGTTTTCTCCACTAACATCAGATCGCCGTTTTCCAGTTTTGCGATATAGGGGATCGGATACTGCGCCATCCCGCTGATCTCTTCCGGCAGCGTCATCTCCTTTTCCAGATAACGCCCCATACTTTTCACCGTATCCTCCTCTGCCGCTGCAGTGTTTTTCTTTTCCTTCTCTGTCTCCTCGACGGAAGTTTTGTCTCCGCCGCAGCCCGCCAGAAAGGATACTATAAGAATCGCCGCACAAAACAATGCCGTCCGTTTTTTAAATTTTTTCATAGTCACCTCCTTAGATATTCCCTAATAGCCATGAGCAAAACTCCACACATTCAGTATTTATGCAGGTTTGCGAAGCATG
>ERZ777011.3100-NODE-3100-length-11333-cov-19.975528_pt1 | contig 11333 bp, 4 predicted proteins | sample MGYA00374964_ERZ777011 | MGnify/ENA primary metagenome ERZ777011 (study PRJEB29310, sample SAMD00008975) | mouse gut metagenome | study: EMG produced TPA metagenomics assembly of the Metagenome analysis of fecal microbiota from mouse which was promoted...
CATGAAACGAATAGTATTTTCATGCATAGCCGCATTGTCGGCATCTGTCTCTTATGCATCTGTCACTTTGCCGGATATAATAAGTGACAATATGGTGCTTCAGCAGAAGTCAGATGCTCGTTTATGGGGATGGGCTACTCCTGGCTCTAAAATCACGGTCACGACTCCTTGGGACAGGCAGGCTTACACAGCCAAGTCAGGCAAGGATGGACGCTGGGATGTTGAGGTGAGAACTCCTGAGGCCACCTACACTCCTCAGACGATAGCCATTGAGGGAGACGGCTCATCCATCACCCTTGGCAATGTACTTATCGGCGAGGTGTGGCTCTGTTCCGGGCAGTCCAATATGGAGATGCCGCTCAAAGGTTTCTGGTGTCAGCCTGTGGAGAATGCCGGAACAGCCATTGCCTATTCAGGCAAATATCCCGGAGTGCGTGTAGCCACTGTCACACGTCGCGGCGATTATGAACCACAGGAACGAGCTGAAGGTAAGTGGATGGAGAGCAAGCCTGAGAATGCCGGTGAATTTTCGGCAGTGGCATATTTTTTTGCACGCTCTCTCAACGACATTCTTGGTGTGCCGGTAGGCGTGATCAACTGTTCTCTCGGAGGAAGCAAAGTGGAAGGGTGGATGCCACGCAGGCAGCTTGACAAATATCCGGATTGTGATGTGGATAAGGAGAAGGCTACGCCTGACTCTGTATTGCAGTTGTGGGAAAGAATAAACATCATGTACAATGCCATGCTTCACCCCATAGTCGGATACACTGTCAAAGGATTCCTGTGGAATCAGGGCGAGGCTAATGTCGGAGCCCACATGACATATCCGCAGCGTCTTGCCGATATGGTGAGGATATGGCGAGAGGAATGGCAGTCAGGAGAGTTGCCGTTTTATTTTGTGGAGATTCCTGCATGGAGCTATGGTAACCCCGACGGTTCGGTTGCGGCGTTGCTTCGTGAGGCTCAGCACAAGGCTGCCGGAATCATACCTAACAGTGGTGTCATCTCTACCACCGACCTGATCTATCCACATGAAATAAATGACATCCATGGCTCCAAAAAACTTGAGATAGGTGAACGACTGGCATTCATGGCTGCCGGCAAGACATATGGCGTGGCAGGTATCGACAGTTCATATCCTACATTCAAGTCTGCGGATTTCTATGGTGACAAAGTGATTCTCCACATTGACAATATCGAAAACGGACTTACTCCAAACGCTGCGTTGGATGGATTTGAAGTAGCAGGCGACGACAAGGTGTTCTATCCTGCCGATGCCAAAGAGCTATGGTACAACCGCGCAATAGAGGTCACATCCGATAGAGTCAAGGATATCAAGTCAGTGAGATATTGCTTCAAGAATTTCTCAATAGGTAATATCCATAACCTTAAAGGGTTGCCGTTGATGCCGTTCAGAACGGACGATTGGGCGGAATAGACTGGGATGGTGAGCACGTTTCAGGAAAGTTAACAAATATGCACCTTTATCATAACAAATGTATATACCGGAGACATATTATCTTCTACATCATATAACAAAAATGAGACTCTGCGAGCCTAATATATAGTAATTTTGCGACAAACATTAATTTAACCATCTAATCACATGAACCAATGATTAAAGTAACTTTACAAAAGCATTTCCATGCTTTTATGGCAGTTCTATGCCTGACGCTGTTTACAGCGTTTACGCTAAGTGCTGCAGAGCCAAAAATTACGGTTTCAGGAACAGTGACGCTCCAGTCCGACGGAGAGCCCTTGACCGGAGTAAGCGTAAGGCTCAAAGGCACCAGTCAGGGAGTCGCTACTGACATTGACGGTAACTATTCATTGCCGGCATCCAAAGGTGATGTGCTGATATTTTCTTATATCGGCTGCGCCACTCTGGAACTGGAAGTGACAGGACCCACACTCAATGTAGAGCTTAAGGACGATATTCAGAAACTTGATGACGTGGTAGTGGTCGGCTACGGCACCATGAAGCGCAGCGACATTACCGGATCGGTTGTATCGGTTTCAGAAAAAGATATCAAAAAGACGATTGTTACATCTGTTGACCAGGCATTGCAAGGACGTGCTGCCGGTGTGCAGGTGACTCAGAATTCAGGTGCTCCAGGCGGTGGTATCTCTGTTGCTATCCGTGGTACCAATTCGCTTAACGGTAATGAGCCTCTATATGTGATCGACGGTATTGCTGTAGAGGGTCAGACAAATGGTAATACATCTGCGCTTTCCAGTATAAATCCGTCGGATATTGTGTCTCTTGAGGTTCTTAAGGATGCTTCTGCTACAGCCATCTATGGTTCGCGAGCGTCCAATGGTGTTGTGCTCATCACTACTAAGAGAGGCAGTGTCGGCAAGACAAAAATATCCTATGAAGGTTATTATGCAAGCCAGCGGATTCCTAAATTCCTTGATTCTATGAATCTTAGGGAGTATGCTAAATTATATAATGAGCGTGCCGATATTCTTGGATGGGGTAAACGTGAGGAGTTTGCCGATCCCTCAGTGCTTGGTGACGGAACTAATTGGCAGAAGGAAATTTTCCAGAATGCCGGTATGCATAGCCATCAGCTGTCGGTGAGTGGAGGTAATGATGCCACTCAATTCCTTATAAGTGGTGGTTATACCGATCAGGACGGTATTGCCGTAGGTTCTGCCTTCGAGCGTTTCACTGCCAGAATCAATGTTGACACCAAAGTGGCAAAATGGCTTAAGGTTGGGGCGCAGTCCTCTCTATCCACTTCCAAGCGAACCAACACCATTGACGACTACAATGTGATCGAGACTGCTTTGCGTCAGCTCCCCGAGGTCCCAGCCAAGAATCCTGACGGGTCATGGGGATATCAGGAGGATAACACCCTCGGCACATATTACACGAACCCTCTTGCTGACGCTCTCACTCGTGAGAACTACTGGAAGGGGCTTCAGGCGGTTGTGAATGCCTATGCTGATATAACTGTAATTCCAGGCTTGAATGCCCGCATTGAGTATGGTGGTACGTTCGACCGTAACAACCGTTACTTTTTCCAACCGGCTATGACGCTTGGTCAGTTCAAGCAGCAGAGTAGGGGTCAGCGTGAATCATCCAATAGCCAGTTCACAAGCTTCAAGCAGTATGTCACCTATATGAAGGATTTCGGCAAGCACAGCCTCAATGTTATGGCAGGACATGAGTCGCAGGAGTCCTCTTGGGAGAATCTTACGGCAGGTCGTAGCGGTTATCTTTTCAATAATGTTCACGATATCGAGGTCGGTGACCTTAAGACTGCAACCAATGGCAGCAGTAGAAGTTCCTACGCTATAGAGTCGTACTACGGACGTGTCAACTATAACTTTGACAACCGCTATCTTCTCACCGCCACTGTGCGTGCCGACGGTTCTTCGACATTCAGTCCCGATAACCGTTGGGGCTGGTTCCCCTCAGCGGCATTGGCATGGAGAGTAAAGAATGAATCATTCCTCAGCTCTGTGAATTGGATATCGGATGCAAAACTCCGTTTGGGATGGGGTTTGGTTGGTAATCAGAATGCCGGCAGCTATGCCTATGGCTCAACAATGACTTCAGTCGCTACCGCCTGGGGCACAGGTTTCTATCCTGGCAACTATTCTAACAGCGATCTAAAATGGGAGGAGACCAATTCCTATAATATCGGTTTTGATCTCGCGCTGTTCAACAACCGGGTGGAGTTCATATTTGATGCCTACCTTAAGAACACCGACAACCTTCTCATAAAGGCAGCTCTTCCGAATTATATCAGTGGAGTGATTGCATCTCCGTGGGTCAATTCAGGAAAAATGCGTAACAAGGGTTTTGAGTTCACGCTCAACACGGTGAATATATCCAACAGAGATCTGACATGGACATCAAATATTACATTCTCTCTTAACCGCAATAAGGTACTGAATCTATATACCGAGAGCTCTGGTATGAAGGGAGAAGTTTCTATTAATAATAAGAATGAAGTCATCACTTACACAACTATAGGAAATCCTGTTGCACAGTTCTATGGATATAAAGTGATCGGCATGTTTGAGAAGGAGTCAGATTTCTATCAGAAGGATGCCAATGGCGACTTTATACTTGACGAGACCGGCAAGCCCTATTTTGTGGCGCTACCGGAAGGCAAGGAGATCAACGAAGGCACCGGTATATGGTATGGCGACTATATCTATGCCGATATAAACGGTGACGGTAAGATTGATGAGAAGGACCGTACATATATCGGTGATCCTGAACCCAGCTTTACATTCGGATTCAATAACACTATCACATGGAAAGGTTTTGACTTCAATCTGTTTTTTACAGGATCGGTAGGTAATGACGCCTACAATTATCTGCGACAGGACCAAAGCAATCCTGCCAACCGATGGGCATCTCTGACTGATGTCACAGATTTCGCAAGGGTTGGTATGATTGATCCTGAAGGGGAACGCACCTTTGACAACATGTGTGTGCTTAATCCAGGAAGTGCCACTTATCGTATTGATCAGGCTGACAACAATAAGAACGGTCGTATAAGCAGTGTATTTGTTGAGGATGCTTCATATCTTCGCATCAAGAACCTTGCTTTGGGATATACGTTGCCCAAGTCCCTTATAGGTAGAATCGGTATAGAGAATCTGCGTGTGTATTGCAATATACAGAACCTCTACACATTCACAAAATATAAAGGATACGATCCTGAGGTGGGATCGTTGAATCAGAATGTGCTCTTACGAGGAGTTGACTATGCAAGATATCCGTCGCAGCGCATGTTCACTTTCGGACTGAATGTGTCTTTGTAATTCTTTTTTCAATCATTGAATTTTAGATATATGAAATCTATAAAATATATTCTTGGGGCGGCAGGTATGCTCTTTGTCTCTTCGTGTGGGAGCGACTTTCTTGATAAGGTTCCAGAAGGGAGCTACGTTGAGGATAACTATTATGCCTCTGATGATGCTGTAGCCGCAGCCACAGGACCGCTTTACAATCGTGCATGGTTCGATTTTAATCAGCGATCCATAAATCCTATGGGAAGTGCCAGGGCCAATGATGTGTATTCCCCATACAATTTTAAGTCGTTCACTCTATTTACTGTGGATGCACTTGACAGCGATCTTTCAAGTGCTTGGACCGGAATTTTCTCAGTAGTGACTATGGCTAATGCCGCTCTCGAAAATATCGAGACAAAATGTCTGCCAGAGGTTTCGGAAAAAGCCAGATTGCAAGGCAAGGCGGAGGCTCGGCTCATGAGGGCATGTGCGTATTATTATGCTGTGCATATCTGGGGTTCTGTAATCCTTTTTGAGAATAATAAGGATGTGGTTGACCATCCTGTGCGCCCTCGTCATTATGAAGAGGATGTGTTTGAATTCATAATCCGAGATCTTGAATTTGCGGCAAAGTATCTGCCGGAAACCCCTGCTGCCACAGGCCGTGCTACTTGCTGGAGTGCCAAGGCTATGCTTGCCAAGACCTATCTTGCTCGTTCGGGATGGGGCAAGTCGACTCGTGATCAGGAAGATCTTGACAAGTGCAAGGAGCTGTGTCTCGATGTCATAGAGAATAGCGGTTCGGTGCTTATGGAAAACTATCACGATCTGTTCAAGTATCGTCATAACAATAATATAGAATGCCTTTTGGCTCTTCAGTGGTATGCTTCCGCCGATGGTCCTTGGTACGTTAAGAATGCATTGTTGTCCGACCTGTGTGCTGATTCGAAAATGATCGGAGGCTTTGGCGCATGGAGTGCTCTTCGTGCTGGTGCTGACATGCTTATGCAGTATCGCTACAAGAATCAGGTCACAGGTAAATATGAATGGGAGGAAATCAGACGTGATGCCACATTCTGTACTCCGGGAGCGCATTATGACTATATATGTATAGCTGATGGGGGATATACATATGATGGAGAAGAGGCAATTATAAAGAAGGGTGTTCCCGGCGGTCCGGATGATGACAATGATGGTTTTGTGTCGGATATGAACTCTCCGCTCAACACTTATATTGTACGTCTTGCTGACATTTACCTTACATATACCGAAGCCTGCCTTGGCAATAATGCATCTGTGTCGGGAGATGATATCCGTTACTTCAATGCGGTGCGTCGCCGTGCGGGCATCAAGGAGGCTACATCTGTGACTCTTGATGATCTCATCCGTGAGCATCGTGTGGAGTTCTCGATGGAGTATCAGAACTGGTATTATCTTGTAGATCTCTATAAGTGGCAGCCAGAGAAAATGCTTGCTTATTTTAATAATCAGTATCGTGGATATACGTATGAGAAGATTGAGATAGGTCCAAAGCAGGAGATTTCGTTTGTCACAAAACCTGAAAATTCATGGCAGACTTATGAAGAGACAGAGTTTGGAAAGCTGGTTGTGCCTGAGGTTATAGCAAATGTGACAGATAATAATATGTTCTTCCCTTATCCTGAGAGTGACGTGATACAGAACCCTCTGCTTAAGGCTGAACCGGAACATTATAATTTTCAAAATTAAGATTCAACTACCCGTATCATGAACAGACTATATATATTGCTTGCTGTATTGCTTGCAAATATCTCGCTTCTAACGCTGTCATCATGTTCCGATGATGACAATTCGGGTGGCGCGCCTGAGATCCATTGTGTGCGCACTACCAATCCTGAACTTGCTGACTCTACTTTTACTGAAGCAACTGTAGGGCAGATGATTCTCATCGAGGGTGTCAACCTTGACGGAGCCGTCCATGTGTATATCAATAATCAGGATGTTTACTTCAACAGTAATTACAATACATCTCGCCATCTCATTGTCACCATTCCGAGTGATCTTGTGGTGCGAGGCATGGATGAGACCCTTCCTCTTGAGATAAGGGTTGAGACTACTCACGGCACAGCCGTCTATGATTTCCATGTCATAGCAGGCTACCCGTCTCTTGAAATGTACAAAGCCGATCTGCCTCTGAACCCAGAGGGTATTCCTGAGATGATACCTGGTCAAAAAGTGAAGCTTATAGGTAAATTGCTCCATGAGATAAAGCGCATCTATGTAGCAGATCTTGATACCGTACCTCTGTACGATATCACTGGCTATACCTTGAATGCTGATCGCACTGAAATTGATTTTACGATGCCACTTGACAAGGAAGTTCCTGCATATGGTATATATGTTGTTGAAGCTTATGCCGGCAATGTCTATTGCGGATTCTCCAAGTCTCCGATGGAGCCTGTGATATATGATATCTCATCCGATATGCCTATCCCAGGACAGAAAGTCGTGATCTATGGTAAATATCTTACCAACCTTATGGGTGTAAATCTCGGTGGTGAGATCGAAATCGATCTCGATGAAGTGGCTGAGAGTGATGATATGACTGAGTTGACATTCACGATGCCTGACAATCTTCCGTCGAAGGATGCCAATGGTCTTATTTCTGTTACAACTCTTGGGGGTAAAGCTGATCGGCCTTTCTATCGTTACGATTGGATATATGAGGATTTCGACGGCAATGGAACATCCATGATGTGGCAGTGGGGTACCAACAGCTATTGGGGTGCCGAAAATAAACCTGCCGACTGTCCTGTCAGCGTATCAACAGGTGGGTTCCTCTACTTTGACAGCAACAATAACGGCTGGTGGAACAATATCAACGTCCATGGCAAGACAGTGCCCGAGGCAATCGATGCATCCACTCCTCTGAGCAGTATTGACTTCCGTTATGAAGTGTATTTGCAGGAAGATGCCAGTCTGACATCTAACGTCACAATGTTCAACAAGGAAGTTGCAGTTCCTGTCTCCGACCGTGCCACCGGCAACGTGCTTCCCGGCAAGTGGATGTCCGTGTCAGTACCGATGACCGAGTTTGGTCCTGGTTTCTCCACCTGGGGCGAACTGGTGGCAAGCGATGTGCTTGACAATGATAACTTCAAGGTATATCATGCTACACAGTCAGGTGATAAGATGCACACCGCCTACGACAACTTCCGTTTCTATGTCAAAGAATAATTCTGAAATATAAGTTATGAAATATATTGCATCAATAAACAGACTTATGCTTATTGCTGGTCTGCTTGCATCCTCTCTTATGGTAGGGTCATGCTCTGATGATGACGAAATGTTGTTTGAGGGCACTCCTGAAATATCTGTCACAAAGGCTGGCAATGTTGTGGATGCCATTGATTTTGGAAGCTATAGCGAAAGTGTTATGCTGACACTTGAGTCGAATGCTCCCTGGACAATCTCGTGCAGCGACAATTCAGGATGGTTGCAGCTGTCCAATATATCGGGCGACCCGACAACAGGAGTGAATAAGAAGCCTCGTTATATCAAGCTGTCAGTATCTCCGATAGGTGAGTCTGATACAAGGACCTGTACAGTCACATTTTCTGCGGCAGGAGCAGTAAGGAATATAACTGTGACACAGCGTGGAGTCAATGAATCCGTGTGGGAGAACTCATTTGCTGCCAACAGGAATATGGGTGTGGGCATCAATCTCTACAATACTCTCGATGCGGTAGGTGACTGGTTCGATCCTGACGATATTGTGGCGTGCGAGACTTGCTGGGGACAGCCGCTTGCCACACAGGGATGGTTCGATGCAGTGGCCGCTTCCGGATTCAGGGCTGTGCGTGTGCCTGTGACCTGGTGGCTGCATATGGATGAGAACGATGTGGTAAAGGAGCCGTGGATGAATCGTGTTGAGGAAGTGGTAAACTATGCTCTCAATGCCGGTCTTTACTGCATACTGAATGTTCATCATGACACCGGCGACGGCGGATGGCTGTGCGCTGACAAGGCGAATATCGAGACCATATCCGCAAGATATGTTAAATTGTGGACTCAGATAGCCAACCGCTTCAACAAGTATGACCATAAGCTCCTCTTTGAAGGATATAATGAGATGCTTGATGAGAAGAACTCTTGGGTTGAGCCTTCAGCAGACGGTTACGAGGCGTTGAACATGATAGCCCAGACATTTGTGAACACAGTGCGTGCTACTGGCGGAAACAACGAGCACCGCAATCTTATTGTCAACACCTATGGTGGCGGCGGCAGCGCGACTCGTCTGAACAATATGGCGATTCCAAAGGATCAGGTGCCTGGACACCTTTTGGTACAGGTGCACAATTATACTCCTGCCAGATTCTCTAATCTTGACGGGTCTCTTAACGATCTTGATGATAAGGACATGCCGGCATGGTCCAAGGAATTTGAAAAAGAGCTTGGAGATGAACTTGAGCTGCTTATCGCCTTCTCAAATAAGCATGGCATTCCTGTTGTGATCGGTGAATGTGGTGCCTATGACCGCATTCCTGATGCAGAGAAAGCAAAGTATGGAGAATTCATTTCCACTTACTCTCATGGAAGAGCCAGTGTGAGTGTGTTCTTCTGGGGACAGCTCATTGACCGAACCAATTACAATGAGCTTTATCCTCTCTTTATTGATGGTCTTTTGAAAGGTCTTAACAACTAATACGTAACCACACTGACGGTGTGCCGTGGTATATATATACGGCACACCGTTTTTTAATCAGATTGTATATTATGCGTTCAATATCATTCTTGTCATCAATCCTGCTGTCCGTGTCGCTGTCGGCCCAGTCATTCACTCCTATACATAATGGCGTGAGGGCTTTGGTGGACGGCAAGACTATTGAGGTGAGTTTCTATAATCCTGGTGCGGTCAGGGTGGTAAAATATCCGTCTGGAAACAGGTTTGAGAAAAAGAGCCTGTCGGTAATAGCATCACCGGAGGATGATGTCGACACTCGGATGTCACATAACGGGAGCCGCATTTCAGTGAGCAGTCGTGATATTACTGTGGATATCAACCGTAAGAACGGAGTGGTGTCGTTTCGCGGGCCTAAAGGTAAAAAGCTTCTGACCGAGGGCAATTACACATCGTTTATGCCTGTTGATGATGCCGGTGTACCGTCCTATCGTGTGCGGCAGCCTTTCCTGCTTGATAAGGATGAGGCTGTGTATGGGCTTGGTAATCTTGAAAAAGGCTCGTTGTCGATGCGCGGTCATCAGCATAACCTTATTCCTGGAAATATCGAGGACGGTATCCCGGTAATGCAGTCGGTAAAAGGGTATTCTATAATATGGGATAATTACTCCCCGACTTATTTTAGCGATACGGATACCGAGACTGTATTTGAGTCGGAAATTGGTGACGGAGTGGATTACTATTTTCTTTATGGTGACGGCAGTATAGATGGGGCTGTCAGGCAGATAAGGAATCTTACAGGTGATGTGCCTATGTTCCCGCTATGGACTTACGGTTTCTGGCAGAGCCGTGAGAGATACAAGTCGCAGGATGAGATCACCGGAGTGGTGAAACGCTACCGCGAACTGGGTGTGCCTCTTGATGGGATAATACAGGATTGGCAGTACTGGGGAAGCAATTATCTGTGGAATGCCATGGAGTTTCTCACTCCGGGATTTTCCAATCCTCAGGCTATGATGGATACGATACATGCTGCGAATGCTCATGCCATAATATCTATATGGTCATCTTTCGGACCGCAGACAAAGCAGTATAAGGAGCTTGGTGAGAAAGGGCTGCTTTTCGACATCACAACATGGCCCATGTCCGGAATAGCTGAGATATGGCCCTCGCGTATGGATTATCCGTCGGGTGTAAAGGTCTATGATGCTTACAGCGAGGAGGCAAGGGATATCTATTGGAAGTATCTTAAGGGTATTTATGATATCGGTATGGATGGCTGGTGGATGGATTCTACCGAGCCTGACCATTATGGAGTGAAGGAAGAGGATATGACGCGGATGACCGGGCTTGGATCATTTAGGCGTGTGCGAGGGGCATATCCGCTTATGACAGTCGGAGGTGTGTATGACCATCAGCGTGCCACATCCGACAAACAGAGGGTGTTCATTCTCACTCGTTCGGGATGGACCGGACAGCAGCGTTACGGTTGTAATGTGTGGACGGGTGATGTCGCCTCCACATGGCAGATGCTCCGCAATCAGATTCCTGCCATGCTTAATTTCTCTATGACAGGAAATCCCAATGTCAATTCCGATCTCGGAGGTTTCTTCTGTTCGGCTTATGATATTGCAGGCGTTGATAACGGACCTGCTAAAAATCCTCAGTTTAAAGAGTTGTATGTAAGATGGTTGCAGATGGGGACTTTTCTTCCTATGATGCGTTCGCATGGAGCGGATGTACGCCGTGAGATCTATGAATTCGGATCAAAGGGAGAGCCTGTGTATGATGCTATAGAGGAAGCTATAAGGCTGAGGTATGCTTTGTTGCCTTATATATATTCCACTTCATGGAATGTGACTTCTCGGGGAGAGTCAATGATCAGACCTTTGGTTGCTGATTTCCCTCATGACAA
>ERZ777011.3102-NODE-3102-length-11325-cov-2.892369_pt1 | contig 11325 bp, 10 predicted proteins | sample MGYA00374964_ERZ777011 | MGnify/ENA primary metagenome ERZ777011 (study PRJEB29310, sample SAMD00008975) | mouse gut metagenome | study: EMG produced TPA metagenomics assembly of the Metagenome analysis of fecal microbiota from mouse which was promoted...
TGATTATCTAAATCTAAAATATTTTTTGAATAAGATTCAGCTTCTATTTTATTTTTAAAAAAATAGGTTTCAAAAGCATATGTATTATCTTTAAAAATTTGAGAATTTAAGTATTCAGGATTAAACAGGGTATTTTCAAACGTGTAAGCTAATCCATCAACCATACATCTACGGCTATCAATTATTTTTTGTATTTCGGCGATATTATTCGGAATTTTATTTTTGTTGTCGATATAATTTCTATATAAATAGCTTTGGATTTGAGTATCCAGAGATACAAGAGATGCAATTTTAAGCTCATAATCTTCCCCCAACATAATTGAGGTAAAAGACCGTGAATTTAAGCAGTATAGAGTTTCACTTCCAAAGAAATAAATTACATCTAAGTCATCAAGATTCAGATTACGAAATTTTTGGACATAATTATTTCCTTCCGGATGTGGAAAAATAAAAGAATACTCTTGTACATATTCAAAATTTGCGGCATAAATTTGAAATGCTTCTTCAAGCGGAGCTTCTAATATTTGCCTGATTATATATCCTTGATAAGCTAACTTTTCTTCTTTTGTCAATTTTAATTTTGCCTCAATCTAAACAGTTTATTTTTTGTAAGTCTTTATGACTTTTAAATTTTTCAAAAAACACTTTGCTTAATGACATAATATTGAACGGTAAAGTGAATATTTTTTGACTACGTACATTTCTTAATTTTAAAGATATAATTTTGCCGTTAATGAATTAAATATATAATACATAGCAAAATTTTTAAAAATATTTATCACTCTTACACGTATTTTGATATTATGACATAACAAAACTAAATATCTACAAACTGTTCTTTCTGATGTTGTGTCTTGCTTTCATCAAACCAAATTGTTATAATTTTAAACTTTGGTACACCGCCATAGTGAATTGCAGAAACTTCAAATCCTTTTTGTGGTTCAAGCATTTCAAACGGCATTTTTTCTTCTAATATTACAATTCCTGCTTCTTTATCTATTTCTGCTGATACATTATAAACCACAGTATTCCCAGAATTCCAAATTTTAAGTCTATAATGCTTGCCGACTTTAACGATTCTTGCTTCTACGCGAGAAAAGTTTTTCTCAGCTTCAACTTTTGCAATCTTTTCCAGCTCGTAGCTTTTTAACTTTTTATCTAATTCATAAATTTTGTTTTGTAGCCACTGGGAGTGAAATGATTTTATTAAAGAAACTATAGCGACGATTAAAGATAAAGCTGCTACGATTAAAGCACCCCAATCTTTTAAAAACTGTAAAAATTGTTCCATTAGATTACTTCCATTTTTTTAATGATTTTTTTAGCTCCGCAATAAACTCATCTTTAATATTGTCAATAGTTGCCTCAATGGCTTCTGAATTTTCCTCAAATAATGCTTCCTTTGTAAAAATATTTTTACAGTCAGCACATTGTACCCTTACATTATCTGGTGCATCATAGAGTTCATCCATATCTACATCTAAAGACCCAAATTGGTCATTTCCACAAATAGGACATAAAAGCTTTAAAGTTCTATCTAAATTTTTCATGAAACCTCTTTTTATTATCAATCTTTCAATTATGAATTTAATCAATAAAATAACTTATTCCGGCTTATCCTCGTCATCGTTACGAAGGCTTTTGTAAATCTCGTCTGTAAAGATACCAAGTACTTGACGCTTTAATTCTTCATTGTTTAATAGCAAAGAGAAGAAGTCCTGATTCTGTGATAATCCCTCAATCAAAGCATCGTCTATATCGTCAAAATATGAAAACTCAAAATCTTTAATCGTATTGTTCTTGGCACTTTTACGGAGCTTATCAGACTTTAACAACAAATCTCTTATTTGCAACATTGCTTTGATTGCTACGTCATTATCATAAGATTTTCCTGTGCGGCTGTTAATTTCCGCAATAATAACTGATAGTTTTTCCTGCTTATCTTCGGGGAGGACTATCATGTCGGCAGTAGGTAATTTTACGACAGGGTTAGATGTAATTTTCTCTTTAATATGTTCGGCTTCCTTTTTCTGCACGAAATTGGAGGCTTTAATTTTGCCGTTAAGGTCAAATCCACCGCCTGGATGCTTAATATTGATATACGCCATAAGATAGTTGACAAACAAATACTTTTTATGTAAATCGACATCCTCAAAACAAGATACCTGAATTAAGAACTCATAGAAACGTATGAAGTGCCGCATAACCGCAACTATTTCAAGCTGTTTCATTAATTCATATTGTTCGATACGATTTTTTGCTCGTGTGAAGTAATATGTTAATTTTTGCTTTGTCTTGGCACTTGTATCGCCATTATATAATAATTCAATGGCGCTTTCAATGTCGGAAGGGTCAAGCACGGTATAACCGTCCAATCTTGCTTCCAAATCGTAAACAGCAGAAGGCGTTACAGAGTTCGCCAACAAAGTAGTTGTATAGTACGGCTCGAATGCTTTAACAATATCCTCATATTTGTTTATAAAGTCAAGAATAAAAGTTTTCTTTTCAAAGGGTGGGAATATTCTGTTTAAGCGTGAAAAAGTTTGTACAGCGTTTACTCCGCGTAACTTTTTAAGAACATACATAGCACAAAGTTTCGGCTGGTCGAAACCAGTCTGATATTTATTGGCTACAAGCAAAACTCTGTTGTCGTCCTTTTCAAATTCTTTTGTCAGCTTATCTTCCGAGAAACCGTTAATAGAACTTTCGGTATATTCTTTTTCGCTATCGGGCAGTTTTACTTTTCCGGAAAACGCAACTAGAGCGTGAATATTTTTATATCCTTTTCTCTGAATATAATCTTCAAAAGCCTGACGGTATTTTACCGCACTTGCGCGTGATTGCGTAATTACCATTGCTTTTGCCATACCGCCAAGTTCATTCATAACGGTGGTACGGAAATGTTCAATAATAACTTCAATTCTTTGTGCAATGTTCGTTTCGTGGAGTTCAACAAAACGTGCGATTTGTCGTTTTGCCTCAACTGTTTTGCAACGTGGATCTTCTTCAATCTCTTTGTTAATCTGATAGAAGGTTTTATATTCCGTAAAGTTCTGCAACACGTCAAGAATAAAACCTTCCTCGATTGCCTGTTTCATCGAATAGATATGGAACGCTTCTCTTTGCCCCTTTGCATTTACTTTTCCAAAGAGCTGCAAAGTAGTAGATTTGGGAGTGGCGGTAAATGCAAAAATAGAAACGTTAGGTTGCTTGCCGTTACGGGAAATTTCGTCAACTATAATATCTTCGGAATCAAGCGCACCTTCCGTATCGATATCAACATCTCCTGCGCCGAGTGTCATTGTAATAGCGGACATATCCTTGCCCGAAGTAGAAGAATGTGCTTCGTCGATAATTACCGCAAATTTTTTCTCTTTCAGTCCCGACACACTATCAACAATATAGGGAAATTTTTGAATTGTCGTAGCAATTATTTTTGTGTTGCCTTTCAAAGCACTTGCAAGGTCGGCAGAGGAGCATTTGTCATCCATTACGCGGATAAGCCCCGTTTTATGTTCTATACCGAGAATAGCGGACTGCAACTGTCTGTCAACAACTATTCTGTCGGTAACCACGATTATATTATCGTATATAATTTTATTATCTGAGTCGTGTAAAGAAGAAAGCCTGTGCGCAAGCCAAGCAATAGAATTGGTTTTTCCGGAACCGGCACTATGTTGAATCAAATAGTTCTGAGAAGCTTTATTAATACCAATGTCGGCAAGCAATTTGCGGATAACGTCAAGCTGATGGTAGCGCGGGAATATAAGCGTCTCTTTAATTTTCTTCTTGCCCGTCTGCTCGTCTGTGAACTCTTTCGTTTCAATAAAAATAAATTTATTTATTAAGTCGAGAACGGTTTCTTTTGTGAGAATATCTTCCCACATATAAGAAACGCTGTACTTATCTTCGTAAACAGGATTTCCTTTACCTGCATTTACGCCTTCGCCGTTGCCCATATTGAATGGCAAGAAGAAAGTAGCTTGTCCGTCAAGTTTTGTCGTCATATAAACTTCGTTCAAGTCCATAGCAAAGTTTACAAGACAGCCTGCTTTAAAGAGGAATAACCTTGTTTTAGGGTTGCGTTCCGTACGGTATTGATAGATTGCATCCTCGTACGACTGCCCGGCAAAATTACATTTTAACTCAAAGGACATAATTGCCAAGCCGTTTAAAAAGATGACAACATCAACACGTTCCTTATCGCTTGCCCAAACTTCTTCCATAACGGAAAAGATATTTTTTTTATAGTTTTCAAGTAACTCTTTATTGAAAGTGGTAGCGGGCTTTATGTACATTAAATTGAGTTTGTAATTTGCAAGTTCAACGCCGTGTTTTAGAACGCTTAAAAGACTTCCGCGCGACTTCGTCATTTCGGAATTTATAAAGTTGACGATAGTATCTTCCAACTTGTCTTTAAAAATCTTTTTCAGTGCAACCATAGTAGTGGGTTGCGTATCGTTCAGGAACTTGAACAGCAACTCTCTGTCTATTGCAAAGTTTTTATCAAAAGCAGTGGAAGGACGCACTACATATTCGTTTTCCTGCAACCGCTCCAATATGTATTTTTGATATTCTTTTTCGGAAAGTATGTTATTCATTTATTTCTCCTGCTTAATTGTATTTTGTAATTATAATTTATTTGTATTAAAAATCAAGTTGAATGGTATTTGGAGAATCTATATTTTCTCCGATTTTAACTAAATAATAAATAGTATAATCGTGTTTAGGTTTCGGACAAAAATATTCTGATTTGACTTCATATTCATTCTTGCACTTAGGGCATTGTATACTTACATTTCCCCTAAATTGTGACCAATCGTTTTCTTCGCAAACATATTGAATGACCCCTTTACCACAAGGACAGATATGTTTCTTTTCATTTACAATTTCATAACTCATTAATAGGTACTTCCTTTTTGCCTGTAACGTATTCGTAAATAAGTGATTTTTTATATTCGTCAAGAGTATCAAGCTGAGCTTTTTTATCGGTGATTGTTTGTTCGATTTCGGCACATTTTTTATTGAGATATTCGGCAATTATTTTTTGTTCTTCAACAGGCGGAACTGGTATGAACGTATTTCCAAAATCATCAAACGCTATATTCTTACCATCGCGTAAACTCATAGTATAAGAGTTCATAACTTCGATAAACCCTTTTTCTTTGAAAAGATATTTATAATAACCTCTATCTACATTTACAATAGGATAAAAGACTTGATATGCAGGGGAAACTACACCCTCGTACTCCGAATACTCAAAGCCGCCTTGGAAGCTACGCAAGCTAATACAATAATCGCCTTTATGAATAGTTTTAAGTAACGCAAAATTTGTGCTATCATTTAGTTTAACTGCACTCATGCCCGACAATTCTTCGTATTTTTCTTGCGGAATAACTCCATATTTTTGTGTGGGTGACAATAGCTGTAATGCGATATTGTTACCTCGTGTGTTACGTTGAGTAAAAACATACTTACCCTTTACAACCGTCCATGAATTCGGAATTTTTCCAAACCACACAGCACTATCTTTCATCGGAACATCAGGGTTAAGACCGTGCGTTACAGCTTCAGTTATTACGGAATGCTTATATTGTTCAAGCGTGTCGATTTGCGCTTGAATATCTGCTTTTAACTTGTCAATCTTTTCACATTCTCTATCTAAAAAATCTGCAATCCGTTGTTGCTCAATAAGAGGAGGGAAAGCAAGCGGTATTTCCAATAAGTCGGCGATATTAAGGCTGCTTCTAACGCCAGCATCTCCCAAAGCGTTAAATATTTGATTTTTCCACAGCATAAGAAAATATTTTTCGGCAAATCTCGGCAAAACCTTGCCGTTGCTTGATTTCAAAATAATATATGCTGGTGATACAAGCCCCAAATATGGAGATAAACCCACTCTGCTCGTTGAAATATTTTGTAAATCTATGAGTTTGAAAACCAATTCGTTAGGTCGCAGTATTTGATAAGTCTCAAATTTTTCAGGCTGCAATCCGGTATTATCATCTTTTGAACGCCTACTTACGCCGTTCATAGTCAAAGCAAGTCGCTCGTAATCGTCAGCTCTTATTCCTGCAATTTCTTTTGTACTTGCAAAGCAATATTTTGTACGACGTATATCCCAATGTTGCGGTATTTCGCCCACCCAAGCTATTCCGCTATCTTTCATTTGTCGCACTTCACTTATCCCCAAACAACTTGTCTATTCTTTCGCTTACGCTTGTTTCCAATTCAATAAATTTTACGGCAAGTTCATCGCTCGGCGTAGGATGCGTGTATTTATAGAAATAGCGTGTGAACGGTATCTCTGCACCGACTTTTATAACGGGCTTCTTTGCACCAAGATTTTCTTCCCAAAACCATTGCGCATCAGGAACGTAGGGTAGGACCTCACGAGCCATATAGTCTTCGATATTTTCGGTATATTTTACAATTTCCTTATCGTAAGTTTCTTTGTCGTAAATTACGTTACCCTTTTTATCTCTTTGAATTTCTGCGGTTTTATCCATTTCGGAAAGTCCGTCGGCAATTTTATCTATCAGTTTTTTATCCACTGTCAAAAGGGATGACAACAAGCTAATAAAACTTTTCGGCTCTTTATAAACCTTGTCTGAAACATTTACTTTAAGCGTTTCTAAAATGCTATCGTATATCGGCTTATTGTCAAGCATTGCTTCATACTTGCGCTTATCTTTATCTTCGATTGATACACCAAGATTTTCGTATTCAGCAATCTTAGCTTCGTCGTAAAGCGCAGACAAAGCTCCTTTTACCAGCATCTGTTCAATACGCTCTTCGGTAATAGCATAACTTCTTTGCAGAGGTTGCATGACCGCATATTCACGATATAAAAATTCTGTGTTGTCGTAAATCTTACAATTCTCAGTAGGGACGAAGTCCGCATACAAATGAACGATAGCTTTTCTGTCGTCCTTGCTGATTTCGTTCTTTTTGTTGCCCAATGCTTTACGCAACTTATGATAGATATCGGCAGCATTTATAAGCTGGATTTTGCCTTTACGTTCAGTACGTTTATTCTTTGATAAAATCCACACATATGTCTGTATGCCTGTGTTGTAGAACAAATCTGTAGGCAACGCTATAATTGCTTCAATTAAATCTTTTTCCAAAAGCCAGCGACGAATTTGACTTTCGCCAGAAGCGGTATCGCCGTTGAATAAAGGAGAGCCGTTTTCAATAATGGCGGCACGCCCGAAGTCATCGTCCATTTTGTCAATGGCAGACTGTAAGAATATCATTTGAGAGTCGCCGCCGCTCGGAAGACCGTGTCCCCAGCGTCCTTTTTCGCCTTTTTTGAATTCTTCACGGACTGCAATTTCCTGACCTTCTTTTGCGTCTTTCCCGCTCCAGGGAGTACCGAAAGGAGGATTCTCTATTACGAAACGCATTTTTTGATTGCTGAAACAATCTTCCTTGAAAGTATCAACGTGTCGAAAGTTTTCTGCATCCTGATTTTTAATAAGCATTTCGGCAAGACCGACAGCATAAGACTGTCCCATAAATTCCTGTCCGAAAAGGCGCACATCGGCTGTGGGATTAAAGTGCTTGATGTAGTTATATGCTGTGGAAAGCATACCGCCCGTTCCGCAGGCTTGGTCGCAGACGGTAATAACCTTTCCATCATCGAAAATGTCGTCACAGCCTTCAGCCATAAGAATTTCTACAAGAAGCTTAATAATGTCGCGCCCTGTGTAAAACTGTCCGGCATCAACGTTCTGATAAAATCTACCAATTAAGTTTTCAAATATGTAGCCCATTCGGATACTGTCAAACGTTTGTAAACTTAAATCAAGCTCGGAGAACGCTTTTACCACGGTATATAGACAACCGTTTTTATCCATTTTGTCAATATGCTTTTCAATTTCAAGTTCATTGAGTATGTCTTGTACATTGGCAGAGAAACCCCTAACATAAGATTTGAAGTTTTCAGCAATACTTTCGGACTCATTACAAAGTTCAGCCAAGTCATATCCGCTCGTATTATAAAACTGATATTTTGAAATGCGGCATAAAGCTTTGGGAGGATGGTTAGGATTTTCTTCGTATTTCGCGCTAACCTTATCCTTTGTTGCCGCCAATGCACACTCGAATCTTCGTATTATTGTCATAGGAATAATAACGTCGCCGTATTTATCAGGCATATAAGAACCGCGAAGTTTATTTGCAATTGACCATATAAAGTTTGCCTCTGCGGTTACGTCAACAGGAGTGTCGTCCCAAACATTGTCTATTATTTTGTTTACCATAGTAAAAGCTCCTTGCTAAAATCATTTTGATTTTAGCATACTAAATATGACATAAATAGTCATATTTGAAAAATTTTTATAAATTATTTTTTGTATTTATAAGTTATCTCTTTAACAACAGGAATTAATATTTCTAATACTTGCAAGTATTCGTTTATTCTATTTCCAAGAAAGCCAATAGCATAATCTTTTTGACTAATATAACGCCAATCGACAAACACGTTATTTAAATCTTCCAAATACTCTTCAAATTGCTTGCCCCAAGCTAATTTAGTTAAGTGAGAAGTAACTGCGTTTTTAATTTCACATTTTATTTCGCTTGATAAATTGCCATACAGTTCCTTTAATTCATGTCCACGAGTTTTGGGCGGAAGCATAATTTTGAAGTATAACTCCAAAGCAAAAGATCCGTTTACAATAGCAGGAATATTGCAATCAGAATATTTTATTGCTCCATCAAAGTGAACTGGGTTTTTACCTTCACGACATCTTTTATATGCATCATAAAAGTCATCTGCAATTAAAAGTATATCAGTACGAAAATCATATTCCATAATAACCCTAAATCACTTATTTTCCGTATTTCCCTTCTGTTTCTAACCTTGCTCTTAAATCTGCTAGAACTTCACCGTTATATGTAAAGTATAAAGTGCCTTGTACGGGGTGGTTGGATTCCAATAATTTTTGTGCCAAAGCACTTACTGAGGTTATTGTTCCTTGATAGCTAATTGTTCTGTCGCCAGCAACGGTACAAATGATTGCAGGATTATTCTTATAAATAATTTGTTCCCCTTTCTTAATTCCGCAAGCGTAAAAAGAAAATGGTGAACGGCGTTCAATGCTTTCTTCTTTAACCTCATTCGCGGTTTCGGTATCGTTGACTTCACTTTGAGTGGGAGTGTGCAATTTCAAATTTTTCGTAAGCCCGTTGATTTTTGCTATGCCCTCCAAAAGTTTAAATGCATCCTCTTTTGTCATAGCGTAAAACTCACGCACACGCTTTTTGCCCTCGAATGTCTCAATTGAACGAAGATTAGGGTTTAAACTATCAATTATGTTATGTATTTGAATATCGGACAGTCTATCAGCTACATCATAAGTGGCATAAACTCTGAATGCGAAAGGAACACATTCGCTACGGTTAAGCTGTTTTAACCTTCTCTGAATGTCGTCGGCATACCCGATTTTCACATATTCGGGGAAGGACGGGTTTGTTAGAATGTAGATAACACCCTTCGTTTCCATAATAATTTTCTCCTATGTATTTAAGATTTTTAAACCGTCAACTTTGCAACAAATTCTATACCGTTTTCTTCGCAGAACTTTTCAAAACGGTATAGGGTCAGTTTCTGGGGAAGGGCTTTGCCGTTCTCCCAGCGGTTGATTGTTGCAAAAGAAACATCGAGCTTTCTTGCCAACATTTCCTGACTTAAATTGAGCTTTAGCCTTGTTTCAAGGCAGAATTTTGAGAATTCCATAATACACCTATCAAATTATAACATATTATAGCATACTTTTGAGTCTATTGTCAATAAAAGCAGAGAGCATCTTCTGTGGAAGTGCGTTTGAACAGATTGCAAGAATCTATTTTTTGTGGTAGAATAAAGGAAAAAGCACACGGATTGAATTAGCATGAAAAAGACGTCAATCAGATTTTTTGAAGATATTCCAGTGAGAGCCGTTTGGGATGACGATACTTCCAAATGGTGGTTTTGCGCTATGGATATTGCCGAAGCCTTAACGAAAAGCAGTAATCCACGTGTTTATTGGGCAACGATGAAACGCCGAAATACTCAGTTGATTGCAATTTGCAAACAACTGAAATTAAAGGCAAACGACGGAAAGTCTTACCTTACCGACGTCGTGGATGAAAACGGCGTTACTCTGATTACTGCGCTAATTCCGGCAAAGAATAAAGAGAATTTTTCCAGATGGGTAAAAGGCATTGGAAGTACTGTTGACGAGAAGAGCAAGCAGAAGGCATACGAGCTGTTTGAAAGCGGCTTGATTGACGAAATAGAAGTCGGGACGACGAAAGGTTTACAACAAATTCACGGATATATCTTCGGCGGACTTTACGATTTTGCGGGTAAAATTCGAGGCTTGAACATTGCGAAAGGCGGATTTGCGTTTGCCCCGTCAATGTACCTGAAAGAAAATCTTGCAATAATTGACAAGATGCCGGAAGATACAATTGAAAACATTGTGAAGAAGTATGTAGAAATGAACATCGCTCATCCGTTTATGGAAGGTAACGGCAGAAGTACGAGAATCTGGCTTGACCTGATTTTGAAAAGCAATTTGCGCAAATGCGTAGATTGGAGCAAGATAGACAAGCGTGCGTATCTTTCCGCAATGCAAAAAAGCCCTGTGGATTATACCGATATACTTGCGCTTATCAGCGGTGCGCTTACGGATGATATAAATGACCGAGAGCTATTTATGAAGGGTATAGATTATTCCTATTATTACGAAACGGAAGATTAAATAATCCAAAAATTTCTCTTGCCGAAAGGCAACGAAAACGCGGGTTTCCCGCTTGTTCCGAGCGCGCAAAGCAAGCGGCTTCGAGGAAGGCAAAATCCCACATTTTGGCTTTCTCCTTAACCTGCTTAGGCATTGAAAATAATACCACTTTTGCAACACTTTTTGGGAAAAATATCGGTACAAAATTTCTTAGAAAATTTTCTAATATATGCCTATATCTGTCAAGTTTACTATGTTATAATTAACACATGGATAAGTTAGCGTATCACTTCAATAAGAAAAAGAAACCCGCGAAAACGGAAGGGAAATTTCTCTATTATTACCCTTGCGATGCGGAAGATAACCCCGACGTTTGGTTCGGACCGAAGGCATATATTGTCATCGAAGTAAGCGAGCAAGAATGGGAAGCATTATTCGAGTTGGACAGGCTGGAATATAACAATACCCATAAGTATCAACGCCATACATATCGGATTTCAAATAAGGACGAAGAAGTGCTTACGCCCAAACAACAGCAACGCAGAATAGATAAGGATATTCCGTTTAACGTTCTTGTAAACGAGCAGATTGA